>Ga0182017_10002880_pt1 | contig 12919 bp, 6 predicted proteins | sample 712E3DmetaG_FD_120492 | JGI IMG/M metagenome (GOLD analysis project Ga0182017, IMG submission 120492) | Permafrost microbial communities from Stordalen Mire, Sweden - 712E3D metaG | ecosystem: Environmental > Terrestrial > Soil > Wetlands > Permafrost | place: Sweden: Stordalen | collected... | reverse complement strand
CTTCAGCTACTGTATCCCTGACGGCACATTTCTGACATGTTTGTGCACTGTCATAATTCATTGCAGTATATTTATCAATACCTTTACTTCTTAGCTTGTTTAGTTTTTCAAGAGCAATTAATAATACAGGTAATTTTGAAGTGCTTGCAGGACAAAAATATTCCTTGTCATTTAACCTGTATGAATAGAGTCTGAAACTCGGCCGGTTCAAGCTATCCCTATCAATCTGAGTGTATATTGCCTGGATTTCAAAGGCTTTTGCTGAATCTATATATTTCCCAAAAAAACCAGGATTTGAATGCATTATTTGTAAAATAAGCGCAGATGTATCGGTTTTTACCGGGGTAGTAGCAGCCCTGCATTTCAAAAACCCTGGAAAGGAATTATTTATTGTGCTATTAATTGAGACAGGTTCTTCGGCATAAGTATTTAAAATACTTATTTGCATTATAAAGTTACATATAGTAACTAATAAAATTCCTTTAATCATTTTAGAATGCAGCCAGTTCAAATCCCAACTTTTCAATTTTATTTATTTCCCGGCAAACTAATTTTAATTCAATCATTAAAAAATTTGATACCCTATAATAAATGATCAAAGAGAAAACAATTTCTTCTTTGATAGATTAGCAATTTTGGTGAAATTTGGTGCTTTGGTGGTAAAATAATAAATGCCACAAAAACACCAAAACACAAAATATCACTAAAATATAAATCAGCATTTATCATAGGTTTGTCAAAGTGCAACTATAATAAAATTCTATTATCTTTTAATTGCTATCAACAAATTTGATTTTGGACTATAACCAATGCGAAAATTAAGGTGTCCGGGCTTAATGCTTTTAAATGCATCGAAATAATTCTGTTCAAAAAAATCCTCAAATAACTTAATGGGTTTTGTATAAGTACCATAAAGTTTTATGTTCCATTTTTTTGTATCGAAATATTTAAATCCTATGCCCGAGTCATCCTGCAAAATGAACAGAGATTTTTTCAGACATGTATTTCTGATCACTGAAAAATAAGATTTATGCATTAAATAAGTGGCTGATTTAACGAAAGTGACGACACCATAATCAATATTATTAAGAAATTTTGAAAATGGAACATTACTGTTTAAAGCAGGATCAGCAAGGTTTGTTGAAAGATATATAACCTGTTTTACTTTCGTATCGCCTTTGTCACGATATAAAATTTTAACAGCTCCTGCCATAGCCATATTTTTTGGATTCTTAACTTTTCTCAATTCACCGTTACGATCAATATCCACAGGAATTACTTCCACAATTTCCTTATCCGAACGAGCCAGAAAGAGCATAATAATAGGCGTGATGCCATTAATGGCGCTATTGCCAAGCTCATTCTTCATATCAATGGTGCGAAAAAAACTCAGTTGGATTACATCTTCAATGGATGTTCTGTATAGAGCAAGAACCTTTTTAAGACTATCTTTCAATGTACTGTCAATTTTGGGAACCGAACCCGGAGCCTCCAAACCGATAAGAATCATTTTTTCAACATTTGGAAACATGATATTGGCAAAAAGAAAATCAGGTCCGGCAAAAGGGTAAAACAGTGTTTTAATAGTATCGTATGGAGATTGTATTTCTGATTTGGAGAAAGCACTATATTTTTTTGCAACTGAGTCGAAACGGGACCATGCAGTCTTTGATTCATCGGCATATTCATTCCATTCCGGAGTTTGTGTAAAATCATATAAGATTGAAGATTTATCAACTGGAATACCGGCAATAAAATTTGCAATATCATTTAATTTTTCAATGGCAAGCGTTGCTGAATCTTTTAACTGAACTTTTACAGTATCTGCAGTTTGATTAGAAGTCCCTAAAGATGTAGACTGGTTGCAGCCAATTATCATACTTGCTGAAATTGTTGAAATTAAAAACAAAGTTTTGTTCTTCATAACTATTTATTGATTTATTGATTTATTGGTTTGTTGATTTACAGAATCTTTTTTTAATGATCTTTTTTCGGACCAGGTACTGATTAGATAAATTATTGACCCTGACAATACTGCAAGAAATCCGATAATTGAATATTTTGGTTTATCAGTAAATGTAAAATACAAGGTCCAAAGCATAATTAGAATAAAAATGACAGGTATAAAAGGATATCCCCAGGTTTTATAGGGACGTTCGACATCCGGGAATTTAAACCTGTGCACAAAAACTCCAATGACAGCAAGCAGAGTAAAAAAAGCCAGGACAAAACCTGTCGAAGCAAAAACTGTTTCAAAAGATGTAGTAAATATAAGCAGGATAGCAATTGAAGACTGAATGACAATTGCGACAATAGGTGTGCCATGCTTCTTTGACTTGAACGAAATAAATTTCAGCAGCTTAATATCTTCCCCCATAACCTGGGATATGCGTGGTCCAACAAATATATATGAACTTATGTTAGTAATAAGTAAAAGAGAAATTAGTATACCCATAATGTTACCACCGGTTGGACCAAAAATATGAATTGCAGATATCAAACCAGGATTTTGAATATTTTTATCAAGAATCAATTCAGATCTGGGAGCTGTGTAGATAAAAGAAAAATTTAACAAAAAATAAAGTGCGGTAACTGATAATGTGCTAAAAAGAAGTGAACGGGGTATGGTTTGCTGTGGTTTATTTATGTCACTGGCAATATATGCAGCCGCGTTCCATCCCGAATACGCGTAGGATACATATATTAATGAAATTGCAACGGCAGGTTTTAAGAAATCCTTAAGTGAAAATGAACTGAAATGAATGGATAGACTCTGATGGGCATGGGTAATAAATATACTGCAGACAACAAATACAAGGATCAGGAATATATTAAAAAGCGTAAATATTTTCTGAAAATTTCCTCCAAATCTGATATCATAAGCATGAACAAAAGTTAAAAGTATGATTACAATCAGAGCAATATATTTGGGATACAAAAAAGGCAAAAACCCATGAGAGTAGGCGCCCAAAGCCATTCCGGCAATGGCAACCGGTGCGGCAAAACCGACTGTGATAGATACCCATCCCGAAAGAAACCCAATCCAGGGATGATAAATTTTTGAAAGGTAGTGATATTCTCCTCCGGATCTGGGCATAGCCGCTCCTAATTCACTATACACCAAAGCCCCGCATAAAGCAAGTATTCCGCCAATGATCCAAAGGCAAAGAATTACTAAGGCATTGGGAATGCCTTTGAACTGATAACCAAGTGAAGTAAAAACCCCAACACCAATCATGTTGGTAATAACAAAAGCTGAAGTAGTAATTAGACCCAATTTAAGGGGTTGCGAGCCGTTCAATGCCATTAAAAGTGCTTAAAAAATTAATGGTTGCTAAAATAATACTTTTTTAATTATAAGATTGCCATATGTGATAAATGGTTAAAACTTTTAACAATAAAATAAAACCCGCCTGATATTTACCAGGCGGGTCGTTAGCTATTAGTTTTGGTTAAATAATTAATCAAGCGTCTGACCGTTGTTATTAGATATTGAAATTATCTGGTCGTATTGTTCAGGAGTTAAATCATTAAAGAAATAATTGATTGGGTTAACTTTATCCTTATTTTTAATTACTTCATAATGTAAATGGGGCCCGGTGGACAGTCCTGTATTCCCAACCAAACCTATAATGTCGCCACGTTTAACTTTTTGGCCAACTATAACTTTAAACGCGCTCAGGTGGGCATAAAGGGTTTTGTAACCAAAACCATGGTCGATCATAACACTGATTCCATAACCATGAAACGAACTTTCTGTCTTTTCTACTACTCCATCACCAGTTGCATATACTTCAGTCCCGATTGGAGAAGCAAAATCAATACCGGGATGAAAAATCTTTATCTTATAAAATGGATGAATTCTCCAGCCAAACCCTGAAGATGTGCGTTCTAATCCTTTATTTGCTACCGGTTGGATTGCCGGGATGCATTTAAGCATATCTTCCTTATTGATCGCAAGAGGAATAATCTCATCGTAAGACTTAGACTGGATATAAACTTGTTTTAAAATCTTATCAAGTTTTTTTGCAGTAGAAACTATTAAAGAAGAATTTTGGAACCCTTCAAGATCAACGTAACGGTTGACACCACCAAACCCTGCTTCACGCATCGATACAGGTATGGGTTCTGCTTCAAAAATAGTCCTGTAAATATTGTCATCCCTTTGCCTAAGGTCCTCTAAAACTCCTGCTACTCCATCAATTTTTTTCTGCATAATTTCATATTGCAGTTTCAATTGATCATTTTCCCTTTTTAAAATTCTTTCTTTGGGAGAATCGAAAAATCTAGAAAACAGAAGATAGAATCCAACAGAAATAACAATACTTGCAAAAAAGTACTTTGTCAGTTTAATAATTATTCCTTTGAAACCAAGCCTGTTTTGATGTAGGCTTAATGACTCCGGGTCAAAGCGGTACATACTTCTTGGCATAATGTGTTGGTTTAATGTAGGTTAAACTAAATATACCGTTTATTGGGACAAATCTAAATGAAATAAATTAATTTTACAAACTTTTTATGGTAAAGATATGAGATACAGACTATTTATAATTCTGTAAAATATAAATTAATAATACTAATTATAAATTTTAAGTTTGCATCATATTACCTATTTCTCAGAAATTTGAAGTTAATAGCAGGATTTTTGAGCTTTTACGGGGTACTTTACAAAAAGATTCAAATTGAAAGTTAATTAACAACCTTATTATTATTGTAAAATATAAAATTAGAAATAATGCCACAAAGACACTAAGACACGAAGATTCACAAAGGCTTATAAGTGTTTCTTTGAGTCTTAGTGTCTTTGTGGCTACTATTTTATTATTAAAAGTCATAAGTATTTATATAATAAGAGATTAAGACAGTTTTTATGAATTCAAACGAAATTAGAGAAAAGTTTTTGAAGTTTTTCGAATCCAATCAACATAAAATTGTTCCTTCTGCACCTATGGTAGTAAAGAACGATCCTACATTGATGTTTACGAATGCCGGTATGAACCAATTTAAGGATATTTTTCTTGGAAATTCACCTGCAAAGCATCGCCGAATTGCCAATACTCAAAAATGTTTAAGGGTTTCGGGTAAACATAATGATTTGGAAGAAGTTGGCCACGATACTTATCACCATACAATGTTTGAAATGCTGGGCAACTGGTCATTTGGTGATTATTTTAAGGAAGAGGCAATCAGGTGGGCATGGAAATTTCTTGTTGACGAATTAAAAATTGATGAGGATAGATTATATGTGACTATTTTTGAAGGTGATGAATTGATTAAAAGAGACAATGATTCATACAACTTCTGGAAGTCATGGATTGATGAAAACCGCATAATCTTAGGAAATAAAAAAGACAATTTCTGGGAAATGGGAGAAACGGGTCCATGTGGGCCCTGTTCTGAAATTCATTATGATGCCAGAAGTGAAAAAGAAAGAAAGAATATTAACGGTAAAACACTAGTTAATACTGGTAGTCCACAGGTCATAGAAATCTGGAACCTGGTTTTTATTGAATATAACAGAAAAGCTGATGGCTCTTTGGAGAAATTGCCTGACAAACATGTCGATACAGGAATGGGATTTGAACGATTGTGCATGGTTGTTCAGGGCAAACAATCGAATTATGATACGGATGTATTTACACCGATAATTGAAGAAATTGCAAGGCTTACCGGCATTTCTTATGGAAAAAACAACGAAACCGACATTGCCATGCGTGTCATTGCAGATCATTTGAGGGCGGTATCATTTGCAATTGCCGATGGTCAACTCCCGTCAAATAACAAAGCTGGATACGTAATACGCCGTATTTTACGCCGTGCTGTAAGATATGCATACACATATTTAAAACAAAATGACCAATTTATTTGTAAGCTTGTGCCACTATTGGTATCTCATATGGGTGAAGCGTTTCCTGAACTTAAATCTCAGAAAAAGTTGATACAACAGGTCGTTGCTGAAGAAGAAAATGCATTTCTTAAAACACTTTCGACCGGTATCAAATTGTTAGATCAGCTTATTGATAAAGCCAAAACAAACAAATTAAAAATAATAAGCGGGCAGTCAGCTTTTGAATTATATGACACCTATGGCTTTCCATTGGATCTTACTGAATTAATTTTAAAAGAAAATGGAATGTATGTTAATCTGGATGAATTTAAAGTTGAAATGGAAAAGCAAAAATCCCGTTCACGATCAGATGCAGAAGTTGAAACAGACGACTGGGTAATATTAATTCCTGGAGAAAGAACTGAGTTTGTTGGATACAATTCACTAGAAGAAAATATTAGGATTGTAAGTTACAGAAAAGTATCTTCAAAAGGTAAAAATTTATTTCATCTGGTTTTCGATAAAACACCTTTTTACGCTGAAAGCGGAGGTCAAATTGGAGATACCGGAGTATTATCAATTGATAGTGATAAAGTAAATATTGTAAATACAATCAAAGAAAACAATCTTATAATTCATTTGGCGGAGAAACTTCCATCTGATTTGAAAGGTACTTTCAAAGCTACCGTTGAATTATCCAGGAGACTTTCTACCGAAAGGAATCACTCTGCAACGCATCTTCTTCATTTTGCACTGCGCCAGGTTTTAGGAAAACATGTGGAACAAAAAGGTTCCCTTGTTCATCCGGATTATCTGCGATTTGATTTTTCGCATTTTCAAAAAGTAAGTGAGAAAGAATTGCTCGGAATTGAAAAAATTGTAAACAATTTAATTCTGAATAATATTTCTGCAAAAGTTGAGGAAGTACCTATTGACCAGGCAAAAAAAATGGATGCCATGATGCTTTTCGGAGAGAAGTATGGTGAGAAAGTGAGAGTTGTAAAATTTGCCGATTCCATTGAGCTTTGTGGTGGAACACATGTTGCCTCAACCGGACAGATAGGTTATTTTAAGATTATTTCAGAAAGTGCAATTGCTGCCGGTATCAGACGAATTGAAGCCATTACGGGACATAAGGCATATGAATACATCAATGAACAATTTGAGATTTTATCAAATTTGAAAGACCTGTTAAATAAGCCTCAGGATATCTTAAAAAGTGTCGAATATTTAATTAAAGAAAAAACAGGATTACAAAAAAAAGCAGAAGAATATTCCAAAAGCAAGATCGATTCATTAAGAAAGGAATTGGAAAGTAAGATACAAAAATCAGGAAACATAAATCTGATAATTGAGAAAATTGATGTCGGCTCTTCAAATGATTTAAAGGAACTGACTTTTCAGCTTAAAGGAAAAATTGAAAATCTGATACTTGTATTAGGTGCTGAAATCAATGGTAAAGCAAATCTCTCTGTTATGATTTCCGAAAATCTTGTTAAAGAAAAGAAATTAAATGCAAGTGAATTAGTCCGTAAACTTGCAACAGAAATTGATGGCGGTGGCGGAGGACAACCTTTTTATGCTACAGCAGGAGGCAATAAACCTGAAGGTTTGGAAAATGCATTGAAACTTGCTGATGAGATTTTGATCAGGAAACAAGATTCAAATTCAAAAGCCAAATAAAACAATATTACGGGTCATACTTCAGCAGGTTCAATAGACTTAAAGTCACCCTTCGACGAGCTCAGGGTGACAATGAGGCTTTGTCATGCTGAGCTTGTCGAAGCATGAGCTTATAGAAGTGACCCATTGGAAAATATCCTTAATTGAACAACATTGAATTAAATTCATTATTTTTTTCTAATTACTCCATTTTGATCTATCATTAATGGAGTATCAGGTATATCCGATTTATTTAATGAAATTACTTCTTGTACTACTTTTTGTTCAGGATCAATAACAGGACCTCCTCTTCCAATCTGTTTTATGGAAATTATACTACCATGTAAAAATTCACCTTTTTTATTTACAATTAATTTAACAATTGGAGCAATTCCACATGGTCCTTTGAGATTAAAACGGCCATATGTTGCAAAATTTCCTAAACTGTACGCGATAAATCTTCCTTTGTATAAATCCATTGCTCTGGTAACATGAGGTCCGGAACCAAATACGATGTCTGCACCAGCATCAATAACATCTCTTGCAAACTGATAAGGATTACCTCTGTTTTCACCTAAGAAAATTTCATTTTTCTTAGTAATATGTGTATACTGCGGGCCTTCTGCTCCTGTATGCATGGATACAATAACAATATCGCAGATTGAATCAAGTTTTCGAACAATTTGCATCGCGTTTGTTCGATCAAGTAAACTAATAGTTCCATTATTAGGCGCAAAAGCACAAAAACCATATTTTACATTGTTCCTTTCAAATATCGTGTAGGGGCAGTATGTTAATCCTGCATATTCTATATTATTTTCTTTGAAAAGCCTTACTGTATTTCTTCTGCCTGCATCACCAAAATCTCCTGAATGGTTATTGGCCACGCTAATTATATCAAATCCGGCTTCTTTCATATATGTAACATAATAATCCGGGCATTTAAAGGCAAAACATACAGAAGGATTATTGCATTTCTTAACAGTACCAGTACCGGTTAGTAATACACAATCAAAATTGCCAAAAGTGATATCAGCATTTGTTAAAACATCTTTTACCGGTACTAAAATATTTTTACCATCATCAGGGGGCAAATATTCATTCGAAGGGTAATTTGTTCCTAAGGTTAAATCACCGACTCCAATTATTGAAATAGTGTCTTCCATTTGTTTTGTTGAAACAGACACTGAACCATTATTGCCCTGTGCGATACAAATGGTTGCTGAAACACTTAATGCAGTAAAGAAAATAATTATATACTTTTTCATCTGGTCTTTTTAATATATTTCTTAATGACTTTCAATGTTAAACATAATTTTTTTGAAGTTTATAACAATTTCTTTTCAATATTAATTGATCTTGAATAGAGTCATAATCTTTAAAAATTGCATTTCCCCTCTAATAAAAATTTTGTGGTGTACTTATTACATTATATGTGCCGCCAAGGTACAAAATTTTAAACAATTGTCAATTACCAATGTGCCCTCGTGGTTTTCATACAATGTATTATATAGTTTTCCTGAGGTTATTTGTTTATCATTAAAATCAAATGAATAAGTATAGGATTAAATAGTTTATTCCGAAAAACTTTCCACTTCATTCCAACTCTCAAAGCAAACTCCTCCAGATAATTCCAATCGGCAGCTTAAAATGTTCCATATCTTCAGTTTATCAGTAAACAAATCAAGCAAATCTATGTTTATGAAGGTGAAACAAGCATTGATTTATTTGATTTTCGCAAGCTCATTCTGTCTGGATATTTGAAAAATAATAATTTCGTTTGAAGAAAAATTACATTAAACATACTTAAAAGATATTGCTGGAAAATAACATTCCTAATCAAATTGCTTTTTATTCTGGAATCATTAGTTCGTTTTTCTTATATTTGTTATAACACAAATAAAATACAAGCATGGAAGTTACCCGTGTTTTTGATCTTCTTGATAACTATAAGGAAAAGTACCTTTTTAAAGATGACGCCATAGCAGGAAAAGAGAATGGTCAATGGATAAAATACAATGTATCAGAATATATTGAACAATCCAACCTTGTCAGTTGCGGTTTATTGGCGATGGGTCTTCAAATAGGTGACAGGATTGCAACAATTTCCAATAACCGGCCCGAATGGAATTTTATGGATATGGGTATGTGCCAGGCTGGTATTATTCATGTACCAATTTATCCTACCATTAGTAAAGACGATTACTATTATATTCTCACTCATTGCAAACCCAGGATACTGATAATTTCCGACAGGTTGTTATATGAAAAAATTAGACCTATCGCGGCAATGGCAGGAATAAATGAAATATACACTTTTAATAAAATTGAAGGTGCGGATAATTGGCAGACGATTGTAAATAAGGGCAGGGAAAGCAAAGATGCAATGATGCCTAAATTATTGGAAATAAAAGCAGGTACTAAACCCGGTGATTTGTTCACATTGATTTATACCAGCGGTACTACAGGTTTCCCAAAAGGTGTAATGCTTTCGCATAGCAATATTGTAAATAATTTTATCCAAACATCACAGGCCCATATATGCGGGTCAGATTCAAGGGCATTAAGCTTTTTACCATTAAGTCATGTTTACGAACGATGCCTGAACTATCACTATCAATACAAAGGTATTAGTATTTATTATGCAGAAAATATGGGCACTATTGCCGAAAATACCCGTGAAATAAGTCCTACTCTTTTTTGCTCTGTGCCCAGGGTGCTGGAATTGTTTTTCGAAAAGATTCAGGGTAAAGGTCATGAACTTCCTTTTCTGAGCCGTACAATTTATTTTTGGGCCATCAGGGTAGCGGAAAAATTCGATTTGGATAAACCCAATCGATGGTTTTATAACATAAAACTCAAAATTGCCGATAAACTGGTATACTCAAAATGGCGTGAAACGCTCGGGGGCAAGTTAGACAGAATTGTGTCCGGTGGCGCCACACTTCAAGTAAGGCTTTCCAGGATATTTTGGGCCGCGGGTATTAAAATCATAGAAGGTTACGGTCTTACAGAAACATCTCCGGTTATTGCAGTTAATAATATAGCCATACCACTTGTTAAATTTGGCACAGTAGGACCTGTATTACCAGGTGTCGAATTGAAAATTGCCGATGACGGCGAAATACTTTGTAAAGGCCATAATGTAATGATGGGTTATTACAATGATCCCAAATTAACAAGAGAATCTATTGATAAAGATGGCTGGTTTCATACAGGTGATATTGGAACTTTGGTGGATGCTAAATTTCTGATGATCACGGACAGGAAAAAAGAGATTTTTAAACTATCAAATGGAAGGTATGTTGCGCCCCAGGTAATTGAAAATAAACTAAAAATATCGGAATATATTGAACAGGCAATGGTATTGGGTGAAAACCAGAAATTCGCCAGCGCTCTCATCCAGCCAAATTTTCCTTTTCTTCAGACATGGTGTATTTGTAATAAAATTCAATACAACAATAATTTTGAAATGATAAGCGACCCAAAAGTTATTGCACTTTACAATAAAGTCATAACTGAATTAAATCAGAAGATGGGAAATTCCGAACACATCAAACGATTCAGACTGATAGATGATGAATGGTCCACCGCTACAGGTGAACTTTCCCCCACTTTAAAACTCAAACGGAGTTTCATTTATGAGAAATATAAAGACATTATTGACCAGATTTACATCTCTCAGAAGAATGGGAAAAAGGAAGAAAACCTGTTATAATTCTTTTTTAAATATTGAAGTTTAAATACAAATTGTTAATATATAATAAAGTATTACTTCGTTGTTATAAATCTAAATTCTTGGAAGTTATTGTCAAATCTGATTCAGCTTGATTTTTTGAGTTCTAACGATTTTAAAAAATTATTGCGTGTTTTGCTTATTATATGTTCACCATAACAGGCCGCCCCGAAGGGGCTAATGCGTGTATATAAATTGCCTTTTCTACAAACAGATCACGCCTACGGCGCTTTATCGAGTTGAAAAATTGAGCCACGTAGTGGCTACCTGTTTGTAGAAAAAGATCATTATTTTCTTGTATAAGCCCCATCGGGGCGACCTGTTTGAGATTCCCAATAAACCAAGTCAACAGAATTTCAAACGACTTTTAATAAACTATTGACTATCTATGACTAATATCATAACGCTAGTGATTAAATATAACTAAGTTACCTGAAAGTCCTTTGCGATACTTTGAGTTATCCTTTGTTACTTTGTGGTTTATAAGTTATAGTACTATAAAGGAACACAAAGTGCTTCACAAAGTCACACAAAGTGAATTGAAAAGAGCAAAAAAAACTAATAATCGGAATATCACTTCAGATTATAAAGAGGACTTTTAACTATAGGTCGGTCACTGGCAAGAGGTTTTGTCTGATGCACAAATTCAACTTCCTTAATTAATATTCCATCAGGAATGATATATGAAACCGGAGGGCCATTTGGAATAGCATCCTGATTGTCAATAAAAGATTTATTCTCTTCCGTATCAGTACCTTCATTCAAAAAAGTATTATAAGTTAATGAACCTGATGAAACGCCAGTAATCTTTTTAAGAGACGTTATACTCAATGATTTCATGTTAGCATCGCGAATTAAAGTTTCTTTTCCATCTGCCACAGAAACTTTATAAATGTTCAATGGCATATAAAAATTACCCTTTTTAACCGGTTTGATCATTATTGCATAATCGAGGTCCTCTTCTTTGGCAGTCTTGATCAGCTCTTCTTTAAGTTTACTTATCGACTTGCCATCTGTTGCCGTTATAAAAATTACACCTGGACCCAGGTCATGCGTAATACTTCCATATTTAGTAACAGCAAACCGGTTATGACCATTTGATTCTTTAATGCTTCTGGTGGGAGTACGTCCATTGTACAAACTTTTTAAAACACCATTCTCTACAAGAACCAGAGTATCGGGAGGTACAACCCCTTCCCCATCAGCATCGAAACTTCCGATAAGATTTATTCCTTTATATGTTTTTAACCGCGAAAGATCCTTAACAGTGATATTTTTTGCAATTACAGGTTTGTCTATTTTTGCTTCAACTGAATTTATATTCTGACCGTAAAACATTGACATTTGGGAACTGTTATAAAGAGGTTCCCTGTAAGCTATAAGATTATCGGAACCTGTAAAAAAACCCTGCGAAAAAGCATCAACTACAGCCTGATCCAAAAACAGAACAGGACCGGTATAGTTTTCTTCAAGTATTGGCGCTTTATCCCTTTCTAAAAGATTTTGGGCCAATAACCTGGCATCAGATTTAATAATTTCGCTCTTTGGTAAATCTTCCTGTTTAACGGCACAATATCTGACCTGGTCCGTAACATTATCACCATCAGTTGCCTGGCTCAATGCAGAAACCAATATATAGACCACGTCTATGGGAGTTTGAATCCGGCAATTTTCACTACTATAAAAATATATAT
>Ga0182017_10002879_pt1 | contig 12921 bp, 12 predicted proteins | sample 712E3DmetaG_FD_120492 | JGI IMG/M metagenome (GOLD analysis project Ga0182017, IMG submission 120492) | Permafrost microbial communities from Stordalen Mire, Sweden - 712E3D metaG | ecosystem: Environmental > Terrestrial > Soil > Wetlands > Permafrost | place: Sweden: Stordalen | collected... | reverse complement strand
CTGCCGGGGCGAAAGTGATTGTGTCACGTGACGATGATTTGCTGGCGCTGGAGAAGCCGTTTGGAATTCAAATTCTCACTCCACGTGAACTGCTGACAAGGTTGACCAGGCCGCTTTGACTTGTAAAAGCGCGGTGATTTTGTCCGGTTTGAGTCTGTTCCAAGTTCCAAAAACTGTAGGCAGAGAAATTGCGCACCCTTTTGGCGGGTGTAAAAACCGTGATTCAATGCCGGTTTAACCGGTGATTAAAAACTGGTTTAAGCCTCGATTAACGAAGCCTCACTCGTAGCGCGCGGCCTCGATCCGTGAGCGATTAAAACGCCCCGTCCGCGCGCTGGTGGAAACTCTGGCCGCGCCGCCGGCGCCGGCACTGGTTCAACTTCCGGTTCGGTTGCTTCCGGCAAAACTGGCGCGAGCTTCGGCCTGGATTTTCGGCCTGTGTTGCGTGCGGCTGCCATACCTTCCAGGAACGTCTTGTCGCTGGGCAAAAGAAAATCGACGATCGCCCGATGGACGTGATCCAAGGTTGCCCCGCTCAAATCGTCAGTGCCGAGCATGGCGCGCACTTCGCTGGCTACATCGCCAATGGCCGAGAGATCGCGTTTGCTCACAAGCGCGTAACCGGCGATTTTTGAAATGGTGAGCGCGCCGGCCTTTTTGAAAACATTCCGCGCGACGGCTTTGATGTCCTCTTCGCTGTTTGCCGCTGGCAGTTTCTCCCAGCGTTTGACGCGGCGGCGAAACTGCCGATAGTTCCATTCCACCTGGTCTGCCGCGCGCGTCATGCACACAATAAATTGCGGAGTAGTAACAAGGGCAATGGGCACACCCTGATTGCAGATCGCGGTATCAATCCAGTCCACCAGTTCAGGCCGTGAATACATGCGCCGGCTTTGGTTGAAAACAAAGTGCGCCTCATCCACAACCAGCATGATCTTGGAACGCTTCAGCACGTCCTCAATGCGGGACTGCATTTGTATCACGGTGCGTGTGTAGGTGGAAGCAATGCCGAGTGCCTTTGCAATTTCCCGAAACGCTGTGGTTTTATTGGTGATGCCCTTCAGGCTGACAAAACGCGCCAGGCCAAGATGTAACTCACACCAGGCTTTCACCGCTTCAGTTTTGCCGCGTCCTTCCAATCCATCCAAAACCACCATACCCCGGCTGGCCAGCGAGTATTCGAGCGATTCCCAAATTTTTTTCCCGATGGTTGTGAGTTGGAAGTTTTCCCTGATTTTAGCGTCTCGGCGCGCCTTGTATTCAAACAGTGCGCCGATGATGTCCCGGAAATAAAACAAATTGGCTTGTTTGAAATCGCCCTTGGACAGATCGGGGTTTTGCTCGATGGCGGAATCAGATTCGATGTCCGAAACATCCACCTCTTCACCAGGTATGGCGAAATGAATTCGCGGGTTGACACAGAGATCAACCAGAAACTGCTCTAAGCTAAAGACGTTGGAGTGGTATCCTCCTAGATATTCGTCGCGCACCGAGCGTCCGAAAGCGTAATTCAATCCATCACTGGTGAGCCGCTTTGGAAACATTTCAACCAATTCCTTTGCCACGCGCTTCAGTCCGCCCTCAGCCAGGGACAATCCTTGAATGAACCAAATTAAGTTGCGCTTGGACGCATGAAGCAATATCGCCGCGCGTGCCGAGACAGCCATCCCGCTGACACCGTGCAACTCGGCAAATTCAGGGCTGCTCATGTAACGGTTCTGCGAGAGCGGTCCAGGTGTTTCTTGGCGACGTGTGCTCATGATTCATTCCCTCCAGTGGTTTCGATTTCGCCCGTCATTCTCTCAGGCAGCGCGCCGAGCAACTCAACCCCGCGTGCAAAATATTCGTTGTCATCCGCCATAACTGTCGGAATTCCGTTCCGGCGAGCCTTGTTTTTATTTGCGGCCGTGCGGCGAACTTTTTGATTTTTCTGCTCGCGGATTTCGTCGCGCTGTTGCTGCATTTGCTCGGCGCTCGCGGCCAGCCTGCCATTCATCACCACGACGCGGCGAACTCCATCAGTGAGGGTCGATGATATTTCCGGCGCGGGCTGATTGCGAATTTCCTTCAGCAATTCCCGACGCGGATTCCCGTGTTGTTCAAGCAGTCGGGAATATTCATCATCCACCGCGTGTTCATGCTCGCGGATTTTGGAAATCTCTGCCGCCAGGACTCCGCTGCCGGCAGCCATCGACCCTTCTCGCGCCGATGGCGTTTGGCATACTTCCATCGTAAAGGGATCGGCGAAGCCAAGATTCATAAATGTCACCATTGAAGAATCTTTCCGATCCACAAACGCCCAAAGTTCTTGGCCAACCAGATTGACAAGCCGGCCTCCGCGCACACGAATTTTTCGCCCGCTGCTGCGATGAGAAAAGCGGACTCCGCCGGTTTCCACGGTGATGATGGATTTCTCGTTTGCAAAAATCCATTCCAGTTTCGGGTCATACTCAATTGATGGATTGGTCGGGTTTGCCAGCGCGCGGAAGGCTTCGTTTGGTGATAATCCCTTGAGGTGTCCGTGCTGTGGGGTCGAGTTGTATTCGGCGATCATTTTGGCCATGGCCAGTTTGAATTCTTCAAAAGTGTAACGAAACTTTGTGGCCTCAACCTTGCCGGAATTGATCAACCGCTGCTCGCGCTTGAATTCATCCGGAGCGTCCAGCATCTGATGACGCCCGGTGTAGCCTGGATGCCGTTCCATCAACCGCTGAATCGCCTCAAACGATCTTTCGAGTTCGGCTTTGGCCTGCGGATTCATTTTCCCAAAGTGATGAACCGTGCAGCCATACTGCGCCAGGCCGGAAACTACCATCCGACCCTGATCATCCTCCTTGCCGTTGATGAGCAAAGACTTTCCAAAAACCCATCCGTTTTCCACCCAAAGCTGTTTGGGAATGTTGTTTTTGCGAAATCCATCCAAGGCCGCATCGCAAACCAACCCGGCGGTCGGCGCTTTGTCGTCTGAAATTGACCAGCCAACCCACTTGCGGCTGGCACTGTCCATCACCGCGATTATTTGCGGCAGGATCAGCAAAGTTGAACCGTCTGGATTTTTGAAGGCAACTTCGATGTTGGACGTAACATCGTCCATTGCCCATGAATGCATGGCGGGAATGTTTGCCCACCTGTCGCCATGAAGGCCGCCGATTATTTTTCGCACGGCTCTTTTTCCTCCGTGGTGTCGCGCGTGCAACGCGTCAACGATTTTCCGGTTCACCAGTTCATATATTTTCGCCGGGCAGTTGAACGGATCGGGATAGCGGACGCGGGTTGACTCACTTAAAAGCGGATACTTTTCGCGCCACGCGGCGTTAATTCGTGCGCCGTTTGCCAATCCCGCCGACGCCCGTATCTGGTCAATATCCGCTGCTGGAATATCCAAACGGTTCCCATTTTTTTCGCGGCCATCGCGCAGCGCTTTTAAATCGCCACTGGCATTTTTCAGCGCCTCAAGTTTCCGATTGAATGCCTTCAGCAATGCATCACGCGACGCAGCCAGGAACGGCACCCGCGCAAACAGAAATTGCCGCACACGGCGCGCGGCGGAAGGGACCGGTTCACCGCCATTCACCAGCTCCGTGAATTTTCTTAGTGCCACCGTCCACAAGCCGACGCGCTCGGCATTATTTGGTGCGTGCGGATTGCCGCAAGCGGCGATGGAACTTTCCAGATCAGCAAAATCAGCGGCGAGCGCTTCCGACACGAATGCAGCCGGCGCGTCCTTTCGCTTCAGCCTGTCCGGCAAATATATTTCCAACCTCTGCCACGATTCCCGTCCGCCGTCGCGCCGCTGCGTCCGCGTGAGCAGTTCATCCCAATATCGCAACGTGATCCGGTTTCCGAAAATCCGCCGGTAATTATCAACGCCGCGTTGCTTCCATTCTTCAGCCGACAAATTTGGATCGCGCTGTTCAACCAGAAAAGGCTTGAGCGCTTCGCGTAGTTTTGTCGCCGTTTGAATGTTGGCATCGGATATTTTGTCCAGGGGAATCGGCGGTGGCCATAGCTTGCGCGGCATGGAGAGCAAGGCTTCAATCGTCCGGCAACGTTGCTTCGCAGCTTCATCTGTCAGGCGGTCACGCATCGGCGCCGGCAATTGGTCCACCGTCCACGCGGCGGCTTCATTGCCAGCGACAATCCGCACGCCGGCCGGTAGGACATCCCGCAGCATCTTGCGCACGGCTTGCGGCGTCTTGCCCAGCGCGGCGGCGATCTGGGCGGCGGAAAAAAACACGGCCTTGCTATTGCCCGTGGCAAGTTGATCTGAGATGGCAAACCGGTTCGGCATAGGTCATTGGGTTTGATGCGCCTGCTGGCGGCCCTCCACGTCCTGAACCCGGCGGAACAAGGCTGTCATGTTCGAATCTTGCTTTTCTACGACGGCCATCATCCGGGCCAGTAATGCGTCGTTGTCACCTTTTGCTTTTTCAAAGAGTTGGACGGCTTGGGCGAAGGTGTTCGTGTGGCCAGTGACCTCATTCGCCGCGCGCATGATGAATTGCTGTTCATCGCCGGTGACTTTGCCTCCACCTTCGGCGCGGGCGCTTATATTGGTGGCGGTTTCGAATTCGCGTTTACCTGTGTCGGCGGCGATCGCCGGGGCTTGGCGCTGGAGTCGGTCTTCGAGCACACCTTTTTGGTTTTGGAGGTGGATGATCTCGTCGGAGAAGCCCTGAATGCTTTTGCGCAGGGTGTCAAAGGCTTCGGCGGTGGCGGCGGCGGAGGCGGCCTGCTTCTCGGCTTCCGGCAACGCAGCCTTCGCACGTTCTAGAAGGTCTTTGTTTTGGTCGATGCGATCCAAGGCGGAATTACGATTCTGCAAATCGATGTGCGTTGCGGAATAACCTTCACCCTTTACCCGATCCGCAAAGGCCTGGTCGGCGGCAATGGCCTTGGGAAGATTCTCGATCTGTTTTTTAAAGTCTTCGGCGTTTTGTTTTGTGCTTTGAGCAAACATCACGGCCGTGCCTTCATCTCCGAGACCAGCCAAGCTGCGTTGAGCCTGCCCACGCGCAGAGCCGGCCACGGCGATCTGGTCAGTGATAGCCGCGCGTTCAGCATCAGCTTTGGCGGCTAGGCCGAGCTTTCCGACCTGCTCGGTTTTGTTGGCGTCAACGCCCTTGGTGACATCGGCGAAGTTTTTTGCGAACCGCGCGTCGGAGGCGAGTTCCTGGGCGATGCCGTGGAGTTTTTCCTCGATGGCGGTCATGGTGGCGAGCCAGGATTCCCAGGAGGCGGTTTCAGTTGGCCGGGCGGAAACGATCTCCCTTAAAGCCTTGGTGCTTTCCCCGGCCAGATTTATCATTTCGAGCTGGCGGGCGTTGACGTTTGCAATGTGGCGAGAGAGCAATTCGATGCCGGCAGCGGCAGCGGCGAAACCCATCAGGGCCGGGTTAAAGAAAAGGTGAGCGAGCATTCCCAGTTCGGGAAACTGGCCGCCCATATTGCGGAGGGCCAGGTGAAGGAGTTGCGCCTTTTGCCGGTTGCCCACCATGGATTCACCAGCTCCGTCGAGCGTGCGAATATATTCACGCGTTTTATCGCTTAATCCCGCGCTTATTTCAGCACCAGCGCCGCCTTCGACTGCATTTTCCTTGAGCGATTGGTTGACGGTGTCGAGCTGCTTTTGCAGCTCGGAATAATCTTGCTTGAGGGCCTTGGCCTTGCCGATCTGGCGCTCGAGGGCGTCGGCGGCGGCCTGCGCGCCGGAGAGTTCGGCGCTGGTCGTGATTTTGTAACTCAGATCAGGCATATCAGTTAAAATTGTGGTTTCAAACGAGGAATGGCAGAGCGGATTTTGGGCAGCCAATCGGCAGGATTAACTTTGAGACTTCGTATTCGTCTCCAAGTCCGCGGACAGAGACCCAGCTTCGCGGCCAGCTTGCGCTGACTCCATTCCTCCGTTTGGGCCAGCGATTCGGCGCTTTGCACGGCCGCAGTTAATTCGGCCGCCAGGGCTTTGGAGTTGCGCTGCTGCCGGGTAAATTCCGATTGCCGCTGGATGAGGCTGGCCAAAATTGACGGAATCCGCACTTCTGCTGACATGAGGGAAGCCCGAATGCGCGCACGCAGGGGCGGGGCACAGGCGTTTGCCCCACTTTCGCGGGTAAAGAGTGCGGAGGCTGGTTTGCCGGGTGCCTGGGCGAAATCAGATTTCCGGGTTTTCATGCCTCCGGTTATGATGGAGATCATTGCAGCCTCCGTTCCAGAAACGCGGCCAGGCTGGCCCGTGTTAACTGGTGATTCACCTCGGCAATTTCCCCGGCCCGAACAAGGTGGGAAATGGTAATTGCCGACATGGTCCATTGAATTTCGATTTCGGTCCGTGGGAAACTTTTTCTGTCGCCAAGTATTTTCCCGATGACGATTTCTGGTTCAGCCCACTTGTCCACAGCGCCGCAAATTTCATCCATCCAGAATCGAAGCTCTCGAGTGCGAGCCGGTTTGACTGCTACATCGAAGGCCCAGCGAATGAAGTTGGGATGCGTAGCGTCCCCAACGCTTTTGAGAACCATCTCAGCATTGCAGCCGCGAATAGCCCGAACCGTGTTGATGCCCACCAGCTTCACGCGCGAACTGGGGGCCAGTTCAGTGCGGGGTGGCATATTGGCGTGGTGAGTGGCGGCCATACTCAAATTTGGAAATCCGATTTCTTTTTCACGCGCCGGCGCGGCGCACGCTCCGGCAAAAGGGTGATGATTTCAGCCTGAAAATCCAACCGGAGCCAGGCAAGTGTATCTTGCGCCTCGTCAATCTTTTCCAACTGCTCTTGCAGTTTGTGAAATTTGGCCGCTGGGAAATAATAACGAGCCATTCCGTAAGAAATTTTGAACGGTTTGTTTGAACGCCGCCCGCATCCAAAATTCCCGCCGCGTGCCGAGAACTTCTGCCAGGCGGATTTCATGGACGGAAATTGCTGTCTGGCGGAAAATTCAATGAAGCGTATCATTACGGGCGCTGTAATGGCCGGACTGCGCTTCGCGTAGTTCAGACGGAATGCGGAGGGAACTTCACCGTTCTTTTGCCAGACTCGAAACAAGCGTAGCAGTGTGCCTGCGGTCAATGCCATTCGTCGCGCCGGATCGGATCTAAAATTACGATTATTGTAACGCCGTGCCACGCGGCGGATAAACCTTACTTTTTGTTCGCCGCGCTGAATCGCCGCCTGGACTGACAGGCAAGCACGGTGCAATTTTCGCTCGCGTTCGGCCTGCCAGGCTGGAATTTGGCTTGTAGTTTGGAGAGATAATTTCATGGCGACCAATTTAATTCATGAAGGAGGAGAGCTGGAACTTTGGTTCCAGCCCCCCGTGGTTCGCGCGCCCGGCCTCTCTCCAGAGCCGGCAAAACAAAAAGGATGATAATCTCCAGCGATCCTGGCCGGACCACCAAACAGAATTCCGCGCGAGGCGAGTTGCACTCTCGCCCCGCGCGTTTCTGGTGTAGTCAACCAACCAACTGTGTGGACCAAGAATGAACGACGTGGCATCGCAGGTTCCGCCCCGGTCGGAGCCGGGTATCGAAAATCTTTAAGTGTGTTTGCCATTTAATTTCTCAAAGGCGCGTGCGCAATTCAGGGTCCTGTTCACAAGCTTCCTCCAGTGTTAACGATCCAGCTGCCAGTTTGGTCAACGCAGGATGACGGTTTGCCACGCGCGACCAGGCTTGTGAAGCGGGCAACCCGGAAGATGCCTGCTCCGCACTGACGAACTGGTTGAACAAATGCGCCGCTTTTTCCTGGACTGCTTGCGGGTCTTTGCTTTCTTTCGCGCGATTGAGGATCGCTTCCGAAAGGGTCAATGCTCGGTTATAAACTGCCGGCAGATTGTCCCGGACGAAATTCCATCCGAAACGAAAATCGCCGCGCGTGATATTCGCGATGCGGTTAGCCAAGGCTGCCACTTGTGCCGATGCGGATTCAATATCGGTTGCATCCGGCGCGTTGGATTGTTCGGCAGCTCCAAAAGCTGCCTTGTAGATTTCTGGATGTTGCTCGCGAGCCAGATTCCACGCCTGGCCAAAATCCAAGTTGGTATCGCTGTTTTGGAGGGCGATTTCTCGGATATTCTTGACCGCGCGAAACCACTTTTCTAAATCGGGCAGTGAGAACTCTGCGGCATTCCCAAGATGCGCGGCTTCACTTCGTTCTGACGCGATTCTTTCAGCTTCGATGTTGGTTGCAATGGTCTGCTGATTCTTTTTAGCGGCGGCCAAATACTCTTCGTCAGAATCAAAATTATGGTGTTTGGGGATAGCGATTGCGCCGTTTTTAAGACGGTTGGTGATCGGCGCGCCGCCGATGTTGTTTGGAGCATTGGTGAGCGAAAGCCCATCAAGTCGCATTGGTCGTATGCGCATCGGTTTTTGTCCTTTATTCAAAACAACCAAGTCGCGCGGATCATATTCGGTGCTAAAATACCGGTAATCGCCGCCGTCAATCGCAGGCTTGCCAGTGTTCGTCCAGTCGATTTGACCAAAAGGAATGCCGCCGCGATTTTCAAGGCGCATCAGCCAGCCATAGGCGCGGGTCTCCTTGTCTGCCTGGTGCTTAAAATGTTCGTGGTCGATGACCATCCCAGGGAAAGGCTTGCCGTTTTTCTGTTTGTAATCATCGGCCTCCTGGTTGAATCGGTTGACGATGCTGTTGACTGCGGTGTCGTCAATGACCTGTAGCACGCCGGCCTCTGTGTTCAGATGCTTGCCTGGCGTTTCGATCTGATACCAGCCATCGGCAGGATGTTGGAATTCGCGGTTGAGGATAATGGGTCTCATAATTCCGGGGCGGCCATCCGCAAAAAAAGTGACAGATTAAATTTCGACGCCTTCCACGATGGGCACCAGTTTTAGTAATTCCTTGGCCTTCGCAATCGCCTCCAGGTCTATAAAATTGGCGTTTTTAAGCGTGCCGACCGGCCCGATTAACACCGCGCCTTTAATTGTTTGTGACAGAATTTGTTCGGCAACATCGACCGCGTCGGATTTGGTTGAGAAAAATGGCTCCAGCGCTTTGGCAATTTCGGATTTCAGCGCCGCATTTTTCGTGCGAATAATGTCGAGCAGGTCCGGGGTTGCCTTGAAGCATTCATCGGCCAGCTCAACCATGGTGCGCTCTATCGCCTCCTGAAAACTTTTAATTTTGCGGGGCACGAACTCCATGCGTTGGCGGAGCTGGCTGACTTTTTCAAATTCAACTTTGTTCTCCAGGTTTACCGTATCTATCAATTTGGCTTCCTCGGCTTGGAGGCTAACGGCCATTTGCTCGTGGCGGGCGCGCTCGCTAGTGAGGCGCGCGTGGTCCGCCAAGAGTTGAGTCAGTTTTGTGGTGTTATTCATGTGGTCAGGTTTGTTGTGTTTGGTTGGGTGAAGTAAAGTTTGGGGTTTTGGGCGTTGTTTGTTGTTGGCGCTTCCATGCCCGGTAGAGGACAAGCATCGGCGTCTTGCGCTCTCTGGTGATTACGCGGCGCAGGTGCGAATACGTCACGGAAAGTTCGTTCGCCGCCTCTTTGAGTCCGGGGCGGCGCCGATATTGCCTTCGTTGGCATTTGGCGGCCATTCGGCATAAAATGCACAATGCTGTGTAAATTGTCAACAGGTTTGTTTTACCGCACGGTTTCGTTATGATATGGTTGTGCCAAAGACGACGGGCAAAATGAATGACTGGGAGCGCGCAATCTGCCGACGCGTTAAGACCATTCGAGAATCGATAAAATGGTCGCAATCCTCGTTTGCCGAGCAATTAGGAATTACAAGGGATCAACTGGCAAGCATTGAATGTGGCAGAACTCCGCTACGCTATGAAATCGCGTGGAACATACGACAGGCTTTTGGCATTAGCTTGCGTTGGCTCGAAGAGGGGTGGGGGCATGAGGATGATGTGGAATCTGACAACCTTCCAATCCCTTCAGCAACGGGTTTGCCGGAGCGTGCTCTTTTAAGCGTTGTGGCGCAGACATTTTCGCAATATGGAGATGAAAACCTTGTAGCCATTGGGCCGGAAGATGCCGCCGCTCCAGTGAAGGGTAAATCAGATGCGGTTCCTAAATTCACCAATCAGGTTGAATTGCTAAATGCCGTCATGAAAGCCCTCGAAGGTGATGAATCTTCGACGGGACACGATGATATAGCTAATAGGGAACTCCTCGAATCGCAGTTGAAGATTCTCGTTGGCGGTTGGATCGCACGAATCCCAAAAGGACATGCTTATGAATTCACCGAAGAGCTAAACCGCACCGCCGAACATTTTATCCGCTCTTTTCCAGAGGATCCACCAGATGTGATTGATCGCCGAAGCGAGAAAATAACGTGGGAGCGTATCAAAAAAGCCAACGCCAAAAAGATTCTTGTGGCGGCTCAATTGCAAAAAAAAGATTTGACGGATAGTTCTCTAAAGAGTAAAACAATAGGTGTGAAGTCCGAGATGCAGAAATTGATTGAGCAGGTGAGGCGCAAAGCATCGAAGCCGGGAGCCAAGTCGGCGCTGGCCCGCGCGCTGGGCGTCGTGCCCGCTCGCATCTCGGAATGGCTGTCCGGCAAAAAAGAGCCTGGCGGCGACTACACGCTCAAGTTGCTTCATTGGGTCAGGTCGCAAGAGCGTCATAAATAAAAATGCTCTGGCTGTTTGCAGCAGCCAGAGCGAAGACCCGAATCATGAAGTCCAGTTATGAAAACCACAAATCAAGTCCGTAAAGACAGTAGCGCGGCCCCGTCTGCGCGACAAGTCAAAACCCCGCCAGAAAAATCCGTTACTGTGATTTTTTATTCAGCTGAGGACGACAAGGAAATGTTCCGCGCTGACATTCCCGAGCCGATCTTTGCCGCCGTCCGGCGCGCGTGCAAAAAACTCCACATCGGCCTGGAGCGTTTTTTCCAACTCGCGGTGCAATCCAGGATCGAGCACGAACTGGCCGGCGTTGCCGCGAAAGGAAAATAAAAGCAAATGAATACCCCAAAACGAGTCCAACGAAACGGTGCCACAAAACCCGTGTCGCTTCAAGCCAAAATCCGAACACCCTCCGCGCCGGCTGAATTTAAAATCGTCCGCTTGCGCGAATGTCCCGTGGATAATCCAAGGATTGAAACGCCGGCAGAAGTGGCCGATTTCTGGCGCAAGCACGTCGTCTCCGCGCCGTGGTTCAAAGACGACAAGGAATGTCTCTGCGTTTTTCTGCTGAACACGCGGCACCGGCTGCTCGGCTTCGAGCTGGTTAGCCAGGGCACGAACGACACGGTTTTAATGCACCCGCGCGAAGTATTGCGGCCGGCTGCCATCAATAATGCGGCAGCCATTATCATCACGCACAATCATCCGAGCGGCGACCCGACGCCGAGCGAACCCGACATCAAGGGCACGCGCGATTTAATCCGTGCGGCACTGCATTTGAAAATCGAATTGTTGGACAGCATCATCATCGGCGACGCGCGCCGGAAGAATTCTTTTGTAAGTCTGCGCGGATTGGGATATTTCGATCCCGCCGATTCCGCTGCGGTTCCTGTGTCATCGTCGGTTTCCACCTCCGAAGTTTCTCCGGCAGGGTTGGACGCAATAGACGCTTTGGACTTGTTGAAAAACTGTGCATCAGCGGCCATTGCCCTGGCCATGATGAACGCCACCAATATCAAGGATAGCACGAAGGCCAACGCCGGCTGGGAAGATTTAGAATCCGCCTCGTTTCAAGCTGGAAACATGGAACTGCCGCGCCTCCTGGCAGATCAATTCGAGAATGATTTGTCCGCATGGCGTGCCGAAGTGGACCAATTGGTTCAGAAATCGGAGCTGCCTGAAGCGCCGAAGGCCGGCCACCGTTTTCTGTCACATGACACTGAAAACGCCGTCAACGCCCTGAAGCATCTTCTCGATCTGCAAGGAGGCGAGATCGGCAACCGCAACAAAAACGGCGCGTGGGCCGCATCTTTTATGATCGTGGCTCGTTTGGAAGCGGCGTTCCTTAATGCTTGGAAAGTTTGTGGCTATCTCAAGCGCACTCTGGATGCGAGGGAAATCCCTCAAGCGGCCTGAACCAAAACACAAACCGCGCCGGTCGTCCATTGGCCGACGCAAATCCAATTTATAATTATGAACCATGAAGACGGAATATTCCACATTACAATGGGGGAATTTGTTTTACAGCAAGCTGCGATGCAGGCCGCGTTTATGAAGATGGCTATGGTGAGGCTTCAACAGCTCGAAGACACGCGGAGGCTGCGCGCAAGATTGGAGCAGTCGCCGGAATCCGAAGAGAAGTCTGACATAGCAGCGAAACTTTCCGCTTTAGAGAGTTCAGTCGATGTTTCCGCCGAGACAAAACGTTTGGTAAATTTGCTGTGGCGTGCCGAATCCGACCAAGAGAAGATGGGGGCCGTTTTAAAAGATTTTAGAGCATCTTTAGCTGGCCCGGCAACGCCAGGCCCGGCATAAACGGTAGTTTTAGACTGCGTTAATCGGCCTTTGGTGGCGGCTTAAATTCGCCTTTGGCGCGGTTGCCGCGGCGCGGCCTCGCCATGAAAACGGCGAGGTTCCAGGTTCCACCTCATTTGACCTTCGGTGATTCTGTCCGGTTTCTCAGTTCCAAACGCGCAACTACAATGGGTTACACCACTTTTTTTGTGGAACTGAGAAACCGGACACTGCTCGCCATTCCGGACATTTGTTCCGGCTACGAACTCAATAAAACCCCTTATATTCCGGCTCTTTCCGGCTCTTCACGGATAATTCCGCCTTTCCGGACATCATTGCCGTCGAGACTCAACACTTGCCGGGTAATGGTGCGCGGTATTGGACTTGAACCAATGACCCCTACCGTGTCGAGGTAGTGCTCTAGCCAACTGAGCTAACCGCGCATCAAGAACTTAAAACTGGCACTCTGGTCACGCCTTGGCAAGCGCGAATTGGCCGTGGCTCCTCCTTTTTGGGTGCAAGCG
>Ga0182017_10002877_pt1 | contig 12923 bp, 10 predicted proteins | sample 712E3DmetaG_FD_120492 | JGI IMG/M metagenome (GOLD analysis project Ga0182017, IMG submission 120492) | Permafrost microbial communities from Stordalen Mire, Sweden - 712E3D metaG | ecosystem: Environmental > Terrestrial > Soil > Wetlands > Permafrost | place: Sweden: Stordalen | collected... | reverse complement strand
GTATCTTTCTCATATAAGCCTCCTGTTTAGGTTTAATCTGCCTGGAGTGAAAAAATATCCTTCATTCACTCCCAGGAGGCTTTTTTTCTTACACCCTCATAAACATAGTCTCTTGTGGGTTAAAAACTGTGTTTGAATTATCCCAACGGGATAATTTAAACTTATAGTTTTTTATCTGCCCTTCGGCAGGTTAGAACCGCTCACAGAGTCTCGTGCGTCCATTTACGGGTTGAAGAAGAATCCGGGATTTGCTGAGGCAATTGACCTGGAAGGTATTTCCATAGGCTCATCACGCCGTTTGCAAGCTTGGCAAACGTATACTTTTCGATCCATTCCCCCGGATTACAAAACGTTTTTCCCTCCCACTGCCGGATTTCGGGAATATGCGTATGAGCGAATATAACGATGTCATTGCCTTGTGCCAAATATTCCCTGGCACGGTCCCGATATTCCTCCAGTATCCTTTCATTGAGCCAGCGTGACGTTAATTTTCTGCTTGACCCGGAGAAAAACGAGCCCAGCGGGACGCCGATGTCGGGATGAATAAGCTTATAAAGCCTCTGGTTTACGGGATTGCGCAGGAGCTTCCGAAGCGCCCGGTACCCAACATCGGCCTTGATGAGGCCGTCTCCATGAAACAAATGGACCTTTTTCCCCTGAAGCACGGTCTCAAAATGGTCCAAATGAATATGCAAGCCGAGGGTCTCCTCAAGAAAGACCCCTAAAGCAAAATCATGATTGCCCGCAAGATAATGTACTTCCACCCCATTGCTTACCAGTTTCCTGAGAACATGCAGCACCTCAAAATAATCGGGCCTGATTGAATAGCGGTATTCTATCCAGAAATCAAACAAATCACCGACGATAAATAAATGGCTGGCATTTGAAACTGCCGTGTCCAGGAAAGCCAGCAAATGCTTTTCGCGGTCGTCACACCCCGCGATATGCCTGCCAAGATGGGCATCGGAAACGAAATAAACGGGAGATTCTTCGGACATTAAAATTCCATAATAAAAAAGGCGAACTCCGTGGGGCCCGCCTCAGATGTGCGCACGAACAACATGCTAAGATAATTGACGCTTCACTTATTCCCACAAATCATCTGTGTTATCAAGATCACTCGCCATATCGCTAAAATTGGCTTTCTCGTCATGAAGAGAGCCAAAATTTAATTCTCTCATATCGTCTGCGTTTGCATCACCATCATCATACTCATCAACGTCCCTCAGGATTTCGTCCGCATCAAACTGTTCATCTAAAACCATAGGCCTTCACCTCCCTTCGAATGATGGTGCGACCATTAGTATCCAATTGCACGAAGAATTATAATGGATTTTTTTGTCCTTGTCAATACTTTTTTACAAAATGTTTTATTCCAGTCAAAACTGTTTATAAAAATACCTATTCTGGTATTACGGCATGAAAGGCCTTAATATTTAACAACGCCAGGGATAATGGTCCAAGGTTGGGGCACAAACGGGCACTAAACTTTTTTTTGGATAAGATCGCCCGGCGGATACTTCGCCCGGGCGCTTGAACTTTGTGGGTTAACGGGACTTGTCTTTTTTGATAATGTCGTCGATTTCCTGCTGGACTTTTGCCTGATAGAGGACCTCTTCGAGGTCGCGGGCGATCTGTTTTCCTTCTTTGAGCACGGAGGAGCGTTTTTCCAGCAAGGCAAGTTCCAGTGTACGCCGTTTATTTTCTTCCTTGCGGATTTTAAGCAACAGGATGGAATGCCCTATTGAAATCCCCAGAAGAATAATGAATATCTGAATGATCCACAACAGGAGGTTTTCTTCAAACATAAGGCCGCCTTTGGTGAAAGTCTGTTTCGCGTGGTCTTCGCACCGCTATGACGCCATTCCAACCCTAAAAATATCTCGGGCATCGGGTTTTATCAACTAATTTTTTACTACGTCCCAATTCATGGGAAATTCGTCGGTATTGAAATTCATGCGCCCCGCGAAGTTGAGCAGGCGCATGATGTTCTCCCGGCGCCGCGGATCGGAGGGCTGTTTTTCCTTGTGCTCTTCATAAAGGGTGCGGATCGCGCCGATCAGCACGGAATGGAACCCGTCCTCGATCTTGTTCTTGGCGATCGGGATATTGAATTTGTCAACCACGTTCAACAGGTATTTCATCCGCTCGCACGAGGCAAGCGACAGCGTGGCCGAAAAGATGGTGAGCTCCGCCGACAGGAGCATCTGCAGGAGCCGCGTGCTCTCGGAAAGGTCAATCGTGATGTTGTATTTCCGCGCCTTCTTCCATAAGAGTAGTAATGTGTCGTACACGGCGTCTTCCTCCCCGTATACTTCCAGCCTGTTGACCGCCCTGTTCCATTCTCCGCTGATGACATAAGCCACGGGCGCAACCACATACTCCGGTATCGGATAGTTAAGGCCGCACATGGAAGCGATGATCTTTTCGTTGCGGTCCATCCATTCAAGGTAATTATGGTGCGTGTCTTTTGCCAGCTGGTCAAGGAAATGCTTCGCCACCAGGGCTTTTGACTCTTCAAAGATCGAAGACAAGTCCATGCGCAGCACGTTTTTGTGCTGGATCCAGTCTTTCGGGTCGTTGAGTTTAAACGACGTGTTGCATACGCAATCGGCATGCACAATCCACCCGCTGACTTCGGCCTCCTTGTTCTGGTGAAGCAACGCATAGAACGTCGCGTGTTCCACAAAATCCTTCCGCTGGAGCGTCACCGAGTAAACGTCATAGGGAGCTTCGTCGTCGCCGTTAAACGATTCAAGGAGAGAAAGCGCCACCTGGTAGCTGTAAAAAGAAAACGCAAGCGACCGGGGCCGTTCATTGTGCATGACCATCTTCTCCGCAACGGCGGTAAATGCGATGATCTCCAAATGCCGCAGATTGGGAGCGGCATGCTGTATAAAAAGGGTCTTGCCGGTGATCGGCGCGGTATTGCTTTTCGCTGTGTCCAGCATGCGTAAAAATTCGTCCCGCACCGGACCAAAATCGTCCTTCTCTATTCCTAATTGCAAAGCCCTTGCGGCGTATGAAATGTTCTGGACCGTTTCTATGCCGCTAACATCGGAAAAAAACCAGCCGCACGACGTAAAGGCAAAGAGCATATACTTCTGGGCCTCGATGAGCCGGCAGGTCAGCAGCGCCTGTTCCCTTGAAAGCGTGCCCCGCGCGCCGAGCCTGGACAGGACCGCCTTCTTTTCTTCCAATGAACGCGCGCCGGAGATCTCGAAATACGCGTCTCGCACCTTCCACGGATCAATAAAAAGCGAAGAAAGGCTTTTTTCGAATGTCTCGTCGACGTGTTTCTGGAGCCCCTGAAGCGCTGAGCGCAAAGGTCCTCTCCATGCCTGGTTCCAGGTCACCGGACCGCCGGTCTTGCAACCGCAATCCCGGACCCACCGCCCTACTCCATGAGAGCAGCTCCATGACGTGCCCTCGCCGAAAGGGTTTTTAAGCCTCACCTCGAAAACGGGCGGATGTATTTCGAGGTAATACCCGAAGTTAACCGGGATGATGTCCATTTCCCGTGCCACTTTCTTGAAAAAATAGGAAAGACACATGTCGGTCAGCGGCTTATGGTGACCGAATGTTTCACCGTCGGTTGCGATGACCACCACGGCGTCCTCTTGAAGGTGTCCGTCGAAACGTGATCGGATCTTCGACCCCAACACCCGGGCGTCGCTTAAAACGTCGCCGAAACTGATCTCGCGCGAAAGCGCTTCGTCAAAGAAAAAAACATCGATAAAACCTTCGATCCTGCCGCCGTCCTGCGCCTGCGGGAACAGCCGGTATGGACGCCGGGTATCGATTGCCCGGTGTGAAGCATACTGCCAATCGTTGCCGCCTAGCGGCTTGAACGCTTCCGCCTGGGCCGGAGAAAGCACGACGAACTTGATCCCTTCCTCGACCAGGCAGCGCACGGTCTCCATATTTATGGCCGTTTCGGCAAGCCACAACCCTTCGGGGTCCCGTTCGAACCGTTTTCGGAAAAAGGCCTTTGCCCAGCGTATCTGGGTAAGCTGGTCGCGCCTCGAAGCCAGCGGCATGATGATATGGTTATACACCTGACCGATCGCGTTGCCGTGTTTGTCAAGACGCCCGGAACTTTCGCGGTCGGCCTCCAGGATACGGCCTGCCGTTTTCGGGTGCTCGGTTTCAAGCCAGTCGAAAAGCGTGGGCCCGAAATTAAAGCTGAGACCGGCGTAATTATTGTGGATACCGGTGATCATTCCCTTCGGGTCAAGCAGACGGGAAAACCCGTTGGGCCGGTAGCACTGGTCGTACACGCATTCGTTCCAATCGTGATAGGGCGCGGCCGACGGCTGGTGTTCAACAATGTCAAGCCATGGGTTTTCACGGGGCGGCTGGTAAAAATGCCCGTGGATGATCACGAAGCGGCGCGGTCCGCCGGAATGCTCATTGCCAATCATAGGCCGTCCCGCTCTGGGTCGTCACGGTTTTCCCTTCCAACCGCTGCTTGAGAATATCCAGGCCCTGGGCGATGACGTCTTCGCGCGTGTCCGAAAAGTTATCGAACCATTGCTCAATTTCGTTGTTGATCCGCGTGTAGCATTTATCTCCCAGTTTTCTGTCGCCCAGTTGGACCTCAATGGTGCTTTTAACATTGTCAATGATCACGTTTTTCATCCAGCGTATGGCCATACAACCTCCTTGTGATATCCGCTAAATTTTGTTCTGCAACCGTAATAGGGCAATCCGCGCTTTTTCGGAAAACACGTCACCCGGAAACTTCAGCACAAGTTCTTCCAGCGCCTGCCGCGCCTGTTCAGGGGCCCCGGCGCCAAGCAGGGCCTCGGCATAATAATAGCGGTGCTCGGCCGAGGCGGCTGCGGGCGCGGTCCGTTCCAGGACAGCCCGGGCCTCAGAAAATAATTTACCCGCTTCAAGGGTTTTGACCCCATCGATAATAAGGAGATCTTTGACTCCCGCCGGACAATTTTCAAGCTCCGGCGAACCGAGCGCCCGCAAAGCAATGTCGGGCCGTTGGGCCCACGCCGCAAGCCTGATTGAACCAAAATCCTTCCATATCGAAGGGTAAGCCTGCAGCATAATGAACGCATACTTGTCAGAAAGGACTTCCTCGGCCCCGTTCATGGATGGAGTAAAATTAATTGAATCCGGCAAGGGCAGGACGGCCCCGATAAAACCGCCGAAGATGAGCGTCCGTATTCGCCACAGCATGGCCTCATTTCTGTTGCTCTTGTCCCTGCTTTGGGCCTGGAACGCCTGCGCGGCCGCATCGGTCGCGCCTTTGACGTTCCCGTCATAAAGCATCTGACGGATTGCAAGGGTGTCCCGCATGAAAGACGGTCGAAGAGTTTTAATCAAACTGTCGGCTTTGGCAAAATATCGTGAGCGCTGGAAAAACGTAATGGCCTCCGCTTTGTATGAATCCTGCGATAGCGGGACCTTTGCTAACCACAGGGCCGCGGAATCATTTTTTTCAGTCTGTGCATATGACTGGTACAGAAGAAGAGCGCACAATGTCTTCTGGGAGACAGTCGTACTTCGTGCATAAGCAAGCAACGCCGGCCGTATCGCACGGGAAAAAAGCCCCCGTGAAAACCGCTGACGCGCGGCCTCAAGAAGTTCCTGCGCCGAAGGATGATTTTTCGAATCGAGTGAAACGAGGGCATCGACTTCCTCATCGTATAATCCGAACCTGTCGTATGTTCCCGAAATCCATTGTTTAAATGCCATGGTATCGCATTTTCCTTCTCCAAGCGCACAGAGAACATATGCTTGCAACACCGCTCGAACAGTGTCGATTTTTGCGTCCTTGACAACTTCCGCCAACTGATATTGCAGCATTGGCCCGAAATGCGGGTCCTTGCCTGTTGCCAGGCATGCAAGCCGGCCTGCCTGACCATACTGGCCAAGGGTCCCTTTTATCCTCAACCACTTCACGAGGTCAAAAGGCCCCATGAACCGGGTCAGGTCGAATGCCGTACACAGGCTATCGGCCTCGCGAATATTGTCATTTGCAAGAAGTGTAGAGATTTTATTCTCCAGGGGATCGGGCGCGGCATTTTGCGTAAATAAATTTGGGGCGGAGAATGCCGTGCAGGACAAAATTGAGCTATACCAAAAAACTCTATGAAAAAATCGTTGTTTCATTCGTCAACCCCTTCAAACTTGGCACATCTATTAATTGCACCGCTCACTGAGCGAAGCCGAAGTGAGTATACAAATTGCCGTTCCCTTCGGCTTCGCTTAGGGAGCGTGAGTAATTGTTATTATTTTATCATTCCAGCCGATATTGAATTCTGGACGGATATATGAATTCTTCCCCAGCTTTGCGTGTCTTTATAGTTTCTTGCCCATTCGAACGATGCGTTACCGATTTTCACCGGAATGCGGATACCTACCCCATAGCCAAGCATTTTTGTCGCGCCGGACTTACTCACCGGGCTTTCAACGTTAAAACCCGCCCCGGCATCCAGAAAAATATATGTCGAACCGGTATAACTGAAATAATAGAGAAACTCGAGCTGTTCATACAAAACCGTTTTAAAGGCGAATTCGTTGTCCGTATATCCGCGTATTGATTTATATCCCCCCGTGCGGTACAGTTCCGTCACTTGCATGGTGTCACGCGCGTCGGTAAGATAGGAGCCGCAAACAACGCGCCCCGCCACGGCATACCGTATGTTGAAAGGCGCCTGCGCTCCGGCGTTCAGATCAATGTGCCATCGGTTCAGCTGCTGACCCTGCGATTGCTGCAAACCGCTTCCGATCTTGAACTCGAGGTCGCTGCCGGATAGTCCCGCTCTGTATGCTTTGCCTTCGCGGGCCACGACGAAATCAACCCCTTCAAAGTTACTGGCGATGTCTGCCGAATCGACATACCTCGTAATCTCGTGGCCTTGAAGAACAAGCCCCCCTTGCCAGAACGGCCAGAGCTCGGTGAGCATTTTAAGTTCCCCATGTAAATAGCCATAGCTGTTTTCCTGCACTTCCAGCCCAAAACCCGAAGAACCGAAAAGCGACAATCCGAAAAGATACGGCACGGACACCGAAACTTCAAGGCGCTGGAAGCCCTGTTCCCCTTTATAGGAAAACGAACCAACCTCACCGCGATGGAAAATATTATTGAGCGAAAGGGAAAAAAGTCCCGTCAAACTGTTTACGTTTGTCTGGCCCGCTTCAAACGCGATTGCGCCGTCTATTCCCAATCCGACAATATCGGAAATGACAAACGGTTCGACCACATTGCCGGAAAAAGTTTTCGCATGGTCCGAGGTGTCCTTGCGCGATAGTGTGTCTTTAAGGATCTTAAGATTGCCCGGTTCCACCGAAGAAATGTAAGACTTGAGCATGAGACGCTGCCGGGTTTCTTCAACCTTCCTTAAATCGAATACGCTCCCTTCCCGAGCGACAATATCATGGCCGATCAACCGGGCGCTGGTTTTAAATTTACCCACAAGAATCGGCTTTGCAAATGCATAGGTCCCGTTTTCCTGCACGTCGAAGGTGATAAAGAATGTCTTATGGAGCCTGTTTGGATTTTTAATGTCCACAAACTGGGTATCGGTTAAAGAAACCGAAAGCCGCGCGAACGGACTACCCCTGCACCCGAAGTAAAAAAGCACCTTCCGGGCAAGCCCCTGAATTTCGCCCGCATCGTAAAAACGCGGGAACAACCCCTTCTCAATGGAATCCATGGCGCAGGGCAGCTTACTTTTAATGCACAGGGAATCGATAAGGCTTCGAGGACCCGGATTGACGGAAATCGTCCGCGATTGGGTATCAAAGGAGGGCCTGAAAAATCCTAATGAATCAAACATGTTTTTAAGGGACAAAAGTCTTTTATCTTCAGGATTTTTTAAACAATCCCTGATTATGGAACCGGGAAGATGGGCCGAGGTATCTATAACGCAGGTATAGGGCGGAGAGGAGAAAGAAACGGGCGCGTTTCGGGCATGCGCCGCTGCAACACCGAAAAAAAGAAAAACGCCGCAAAAAATTATTCGCTTCGCGTGGTCACGCGGGAAATATGAATTGCAGCGCTCCAAAAAAATCCCATGATTTAAACTTGTAATGGGTATCGACCGGACCGCCGTTAGGTCTGTCCTTTCTGTTTCCGCTTTTCCATGATTTCTTTGCCTTTTACGGAATATTTCGCGACAGGAACTTCCTCCAACCGTTCGATGGAGATAGGTTCTCCGGTGACCAGACAAATCCCGTACTTTCCTTCCTCAATCCGCTGGAGGGCCTCATCGATCTGTTCAAGATATTTCTGCTGGCGTTCCGCAAGCCCCATTGAGAATTCCCTTCCGTAGGCCAAAGACGCGGTATCGCCCAGATGAAAGCTATAGCGAGAGTTCTCTCCCGCCTCATCGGCAATGGACTGCTTTAAATTATCATGCTGGATCTCGCCCATTTCTTCGAATACCTTTTTCTTTTCGGCAAGCAGCCTGTCTTTGAAATGATGCAATTCCTTTTTTGTTAACCCTTTTGCCATTGCAAAGCCTCCATATGAATTATTGAATTCTCAAAACATATAAATATAGATCATGTTGGATAATTATTACAAACTTTTAACGGCGCTTACCCGTAACTTTCATACAATTCTATCATCCAACGTTGTCCATATCCATAAAAATTTTAAAATAATAATAACGGCCCTTTTAACAGGCCTGATCTATTTTTGGACCAGGATTCATAGGATTTAAATGATGCACATGATTTTAATGTAGAAAAAGAATTCTTTTTTTTGTTTCATTCTGACAGCTAACCTTTTTTGTTCCGCGAGGAGAAAATCTATCCGCATATGACACGAATTGAACAGGCAAAAAAAGGCATCATCACCACCGAAATGGAAAACGCCGCGAACAAGGAAGGCCTGTCCGGCGCTTTTGTCAGGCAGGCCATTGCCGACGGTTCCATAGTACTGGTAAAAAACACCGGAAGGACCATCGAACCTCTGGCTCTTGGCCTGAACACACGGATCAAAATAAACGCCAACATCGGCACGTCTTCCTCCCTGGCAAATCTCGATGAAGAAATAAGCAAGATGCGCGTTTCGGTCAAATACGGCGCCGATGCGATCATGGACCTTTCGACCTCGGGTGATCTTACGGCCATCCGCGCGGCCATTCTCAGCCAGTGCCCCGTTGCCGTGGGCACCGTTCCTATTTACGAAATGGCGCTCAACGCGAGAAACAATCAAAAGTCGGTCCTCGAAATCACCGACGACGAAATGTTCGGCGTCATCGAAGACCATTGCGAACAGGGGGTTGATTTCCTTACGCTTCATTGCGGCGTCACCCTGCAGTCCGTCGCCAGGTTCATGGAATCGCAGCGGCTCGGCGGCGCGGTCAGCCGGGGCGGGACGATCATCATGGAATGGATTCACCATAACAAAAGGGAAAACCCCCTCTATGTCCAATACGACCGGCTGCTCGAGATACTCGCCCGCTACGACGTCGCGGTGAGCCTCGGCGACGCTTTCCGTCCCGGCGCGCTCAAAGACGCTTCCGACAGGGTGCAGATAGAAGAGCTCGTGATCCTGGGCGAACTTGTCAAACGCGCACGTAATAAAAACGTCGGCGTTTTCGTGGAAGGGCCCGGCCACATGCCGCTTAACCAGATCGCCGCGAACGTGCAGATCCAGAAGACCCTCTGCGAAAACGCACCGTTTTATGTTTTGGGCCCCCTGGTCACCGATATTTCCCCTGGCTACGACCACATCACCGCGGCAATCGGCGGCGCGGTGGCCGGGATGGCCGGGGCGGATTTCCTCTGTTATGTAACGCCTGCCGAACATCTCCGGCTCCCGTCGATTGAGGACGTCAAGGAAGGCGTCATCGCCTCGCGCATCGCCGCGCACGCGGCCGATATCGCGCGCGGGATACCCGGCGCCATGGAATGGGACAACGCCCTTTCCAGGGCCAAGATGGCCCTCGACTGGGACAAAATGATTTCTCTATGCGTGGATCCTGAAAAAGCACGGGCCTATCGCGATTCCCTGCCACCCCAGGGCGACGGTACACTGTGCAGCATTTGCGGGGAATTTTGCGCGATCCGCAGATCGAAAAACGTGGTGGAAAATAAATGATTTTATGTGGTGGTGCGTTACAACATGGCCGGATGGGTTGTAGGGGCACGTTGCAACGTGCCCCTACGTTTTGGATATTATGATAACCTATTGCCTTTCCTGTATCCTGCCGCCCGAATTACAAGAAATCGCGCTTGCCCAATGGTTTTTATTAGGTATGACCGGATGTCAAGAATCCGAGACCATGCAAAGCATTGAAACAAAATGCTTTTTCAAGGACAGCGCCTCGCGCGACGCCGCCAGTGAAGAACTTCTCAAGATACGGCCGGATTTGAAAATCGCGGTTTTTGAAGTGCCCGACCAGGATTGGAACGCCAAGTGGAAGGCATCCATGAAACCCGCGCTCATCGCGCCCGGCCTTTGGGTATCTCCCGACTGGCTCGCGCCGCCGCTTTCGCAAAGCGATCATTGGATAAAAATCGAGCCTAAGATGGCCTTTGGAACCGGGCACCATGCCACAACCAGGCTCGCCGCTTTGGCGGTGCAAAAAATATCTTCAAAGATGCCCGCAGGTTTTTCGCTTCTCGACATCGGGACAGGCACCGGCGTTTTGTGCTTTATCGCGGAATTGTACGGCGCCGGAAAAACCCTTGGCATTGATATCGACCCTGTGTGCGCGGAAAACCTGGCAGAAAACAGGCGCGATAACCCGAGCCGTCGTTCAAACGCCTTTGCAATTGGCGGCCTTGACATGCTGCGCAGCGCTTCCCTGTACGATTGCGTTGTCATGAATATGATCAGCGCCGAATCCGAACCCCTCCTGGAAAACGTTTTTAATCTCCTCAAACAAAACGGATTCCTCATCTGGTCCGGACTGCTCATCGAGGAAAAAAATGCCATTATCGCCCATGCCTCTGAAAAAGGGTTTGCGCTGTGTGATGAGAGCTTTGAGGACGAATGGTGGTGCGGTGTTTTTAAAAAACGACTTTCATAAAACGGTCTTGGCCGTCATCGCTTTAGCTCAACAACCCGCTTCTTTGCATAAGCGAACTGTTCCGTTTGCGGGGATCCGAAACGCATGGACAGTTCGTAGCTCTTTCTGGCGCCTTCAAGGTCCCCGAGCTTTTCGAAGCACAAGGCCTTGTTGAAATAGATGACCGGATCGGGAGAAGTTTTAGAAAGAACGAAGTCAAAATCGTCAAGCGCCTTCGCGGCCTCGCCCGCGTACATGTAAACGACGCCCCGGCGCTTTAAAAGCTGCGGGTTTTGAGGGTCCTGACCAATCAAAACGTCCAGGTACGGCAGCGCCTTCTCATGCCTGTTCGTTGAAAAGCAGATGTCGCACAGCGGTTCAATCGCCTTCGCGCACGCTTGTTTGGCGCTGAGCGCCGCTTCGAAATCGGCAAGCGCCTTGTCAATAACGTTCATTTGCAGGTAAACGCTGCCGCGAATGTTATAGGTCATGCCGTCGTCGGGATTTATCGCCAGGGCACGGGCGCAATCTTCGAAGGCTTTTTCAAATTCTTTTTTTACCGCAAAGGCCACGGCGCGGTTCTGGAAATATTCCGCCTTGGGATTGGAAAGATCAATCGCTTTTGTAAAATCCCCTATCGCCTCATCGACCTTGTTCATGCCGTAGAGTATCGTTCCGCGATTGCTATACGCATCGGCATGCGCCGTGTCGAGCAACAGAACTTCGTTATAGTGGACAAGCGCGCCCGTAAGATCGTTCTGCGCTTCCAGGGAAAGGGCATAGTAAAAATGCGTGGTCGTATTGCGCGGATTGTATTTCAGCGCGATTTTAAACTGTTCGATGGCTTCAGGAATTTTATGAAGTACGTAGAGAACAATACCGGCGTTGGCGTGGACCTGGTCGTTCGCCGGATCGAATTCCACGGCCTTGAGTGACGCCTCCATGGCCTCGGCCATTTTTCCCTGTTTGGCAAGCACGAACGCCAGCCCCGAAAAATTTCCCGCGTAATCGGACTTCAGGGCTATGGCTTTCATTATTTCGGCATACGCGGAATCGTTGTTCCCGGTCTTAAGGTATGATTTCCCTTTGTCCAGATGGATTTTGTAGTCCACGGCGGGAGTGATGATCGAAGCGATCCCTTCGGCGCCGATGTTAACGAATTCAGGAATGTTCACGGCCCGGTTTGAAGCGGTGGAATTGGGAATGAGGATCGCCGGGCTTGCATTGCCGTTTTCGTCGATATGCGTCAGAAACATCCGGGTGAACGGCGAAAACGCCTTGGATGACCAAACGAGCCACTTGCTATTGGGCGACCAGCTATGCCAGGAATTCATGAGCGGCAGGTTGCATTGCAGTTCACGCGCCGCGCCGCCCTCCGCGGGAATGATATAGAGCCTGCTGTCGGGACGCATGAGAAGCCCGTTTTTCGCCTGCACGAACACGATCCATTTTCCGTCGGGAGAATATTTGGGAAACGACACGCTCTTGCCCGTAGCGCTCGCGCCTTGGACCGGCGAAGGCCTTCCTCCCTTTCCGCCATTGAATTCCACCCGGTACAAATCATATCTGATCTGCGTTTCCAGGGTATCGTTCGCGTAGGTCGCCTTGGGGCCACCAGGAAAAGCGGGCCGCGCTTTTGCGCGAAGAAAGGCCACCCATCGGCCGTCGGGGCTCCACACCGGGTTGCACTGGACATAGGCGCTGTCGTCGGCGCCGGGAAGCGTCGCGATTTTCCGCGTCGCGCGTTCGTAGAAAGCGATTCGGCTGCGGGTCGGATAAAAGGTCTGCAAGAACCTGAAATCCATGTAATTGACAACGTGCACTTCCTCGTCGACAGCCGATACGACAAACTGCCCGTCGGGAGAGACGCGGGAGAAAAGCCCGAAGGTGTTTTTTTCGCGGTTATACTTGTTCCAGGTGAAAACGTCGGATTGC
>Ga0182017_10002876_pt1 | contig 12923 bp, 10 predicted proteins | sample 712E3DmetaG_FD_120492 | JGI IMG/M metagenome (GOLD analysis project Ga0182017, IMG submission 120492) | Permafrost microbial communities from Stordalen Mire, Sweden - 712E3D metaG | ecosystem: Environmental > Terrestrial > Soil > Wetlands > Permafrost | place: Sweden: Stordalen | collected... | reverse complement strand
TTCTTTCAACCTATAACGAATTGAAACAAGAGGGATTTAGAGTTATGCATGTATTCGACGGAATTAAGCAACATGCTGATTTTAAACAATTTAATTGCTATAATCAGTATTTCAACATTAGAATTTCGCCTGAAGGTCAAGTACTGAGCTGCGCAATGAATACGGCACTAAGTTCGGGGCAGTATCACTATTATTTTAGAAAATTGTTAGCAAAAAACGGTATAGAAAAGGCAGTCAATAGAATAAAGAAGAAAATCAAGCAAAATCTATTCTGCTCCATGGATTTTTCTTGTACCACTATTTGTGCATGCGAGAATTGGCTGGACCTGATATTTTTAGGAATTCAAAGTAATTGTATTCCATTTTACGCCAGGGGGTTACATGGAAGGATGACGGAGAGCGACTATACGACCTCCGAAGCTTTTATTCAAGAATATATTAATCCGAATTTTAATAAAGCAATATTAAAAAAAATCATTGATGCCGCCGGAGAAACGTATTAATGGAAAACGCACGAATAGTTTCGGATTTTTCGGCAACAAAGCATCAATGGCAGGAAGTTTGTAATGCCTGCGATTATGCAACCTATTTTCATATACCGCAATGGTTTGAGTTGTTTTCAACATACACTCAAGGTAGAACATATCCTTTTACCAGAAAAATCATTTTTAAAGACAACTGTAGTGCGATTATTCCATTATGCCGCATGGATTATTTAAAAGGAGCGATAAAAATTTATCAATCCGCTCCCGCTGGTACGTTTGGCGGTTGGATATCATCCGATTCCCTCAGCCTATCCCATACGGCGGCATTAGTCGAATATATGCTCGGATTTGGGAATATCTGTTGGCGTGAAAATCCCTATGATCCCTTTTTAAAAGATATAGCGATACCCGGATCGATCGAAGAGTTTACCCAGACCATTGATCTGACAAAGAGCATTGATGAACTATCACAAGCGTCGAGTAGAGCGCATATCAAGGCCCTGAGCAAAGCCCGACGCGAGGGCGTGATCATCAAGGAAGCCGATGGTCTTGAAGAGTGGCATGAACATTTCAAAGCCTATGAGCAATCTCTTGTCAGATGGAAAAACGCCGGAACCTCGAAAAAACTTGTCAAACCCTACTCGTGGGACCTCTTTAAAATCATTTTCAATAGCGCGTCTTCGCATAGAAAACTCTGGTGCGCGTATTATAAAGGGAAAATTGCCGCCGGCGTACTATGCTTTTATTGGAAGCGTCACGCAGTGGCGTGGCATGGCGCGGCGCTCGAGGAATTTTTTAACGTCCGGCCCAATAATCTTCTTTACCAGCACATGATCCTTCATGCCCGCGAAAACGGTTATCACTGGTTCGATTGCAACACTCCGGGAGGCCTGAAAGGCGTTGTCGAATTCAAAGACCACTTAGGGACCCAGCGCCGCCTAAGCAGGCTCCTGGACAAGACCACGATTGCCAGAAAGATTGTTCGCGTTATCAAGCGATTTATTTAGAATGTCAACAATAAATACGAATAGCCCCAAAGCCCCATAAGTATGACAAGGGGTAAAAACAGACGAATACGACGCAGGGACGCCAAAGCGTGGTAGAGCGGCGCGATCATGAGAAAAACGATCGACGCCAGGGAAGGGAAAAGATACCGCGCTTCCCAATCTCCCCAGGTACGATTGACTTTTATATATGAAATAATATTGACCAAAAGCAAACACATTAAAAAAATCTCATTGTATCGTATACGCTTATTGGAAATGAAATATCGAATGCTCAATGCGAGACAGAATACGATAATTGCCGTTCCGATACACCCGATTGGCCACTGCCATACCGATGGCGGAATGTGTTGCATTGGAAACCAGAAGAAGCGAATCGTGCTTTTTATTAAAACAATAATACCCTTTCCGATCATGAGCGGCGAACCGGATAGTACCGGGGGCCCGACCGTAAGCGGTATCCCGGTAAGACTGTGGTAATGAAAATAATTTCGAAGTATCCATGGCGCATCAAGTAGACCGGCAATGCTAAAAGCGCATAACATCTTGATAAGTATACAATTGTCTTTTTCCTTGCTCCAAGAATATAGAAAAGACAAAACCACCAATGGGTAAAAAATCAGAATTGAAGCTTTTATAAGAAATCCAATGGCAAGAAAAACTCCAAGTATGAATGACCGGCGCCAAGTAAAAAGGGGCCAATCAGCATTGCTTTTACCATTTCCAAGACAAAGGTATGTTACAATAAGGGCCACGGCCCAACTCATTGAATCATTTGATGTTAATGAGCAAAAATAAACGTGGCAAGGCAAAAAACCGATAAATATGACGGCAGCGGCTTGTATATCCGACGAAAACCCCATTTTTTTAAATATTTTAGCTAATAAAATAAGCCCGGCAATACCGCAGAGAAACGAGATCACCCTACACCAATATAAACCTCCTAGTGGACCTAAAAGCGCGTATCCCGGCGCTCCAGCAAGATAATATAGAGGCGAATGATAATAGACGAAATCGTTTCTGACGAATGATCCCGGCTCTTTATACGTATGGGTTAAAACGGGAAAGGCATGATGATCGACGATATATTTGACATAATTATAATGCGCAGGTTCGTCATTAAGGCCTTCAAGATGGTATTTGACGGTCCGGCCCAGGGGCAGTTCGAACACGAAAAAAAGCCGAATCGCGAAAACCGCGAAGAGCGCGACAAGAAATAATTTTTTTACGTTCATGCCGTATTGTTTCACCACACCGCGAGTTTTTGTTGCGCGACCGACGAACCATCATGCAGCAGATCAATAAGGTAAATCCCTTTTGACAATGTTCGAGGTAGCGCAACTGATGATTGAACCGTTGATTTTGAAAGAATTATTCGTCCGGAAAGGGAATAAAGGAGAATTTGTACGGACTTCGGTTTATTGGTTCCTGGGGTTATATATATGAATTTTTGGTTTCCGCGATCGATAACCTTCAGAGCGGCCAAAGCGCCGTGGACATCAGGTGGTATCCTTTTTCCCGGAGTGATACCCGTCAGTTGTTCGAGAGCCCCATAAGCGTTGACTTTGCCCCAGCCCCAAATATTGTTTGGGTTACTCAAAGGGCCGGTAAATTGATCTTTTATTGTCGTTGATTGCAGCAGTTGTCGCACATCCTCACTGGTGAGCGCGGGATTTTTTTGAAGCAATAAAGCGATAATTCCCGCCACGATGGGCGAGGAAACGGATGTTCCGGTTCCTCTTGTATATCTGCCGTTCGTGGAAAGCGTATCAGGCCAGATTACCGTTTGACCGATTTCAGCGGCCAAACGGCTCATTGCTCCGACAACCATATCCCCGGGAGCGCACACGTCCGGTTTTATTCTTCCGTCAATTGATGGTCCGATACCGGAAAATCCGCATCTTCTTCCCCAAATACTGTCATTGTTGACACCTCTATCATAAATCGATCCGTTCCAAGTAGTTATGCTTCCTTTGCTGCAATAAGATCCTACGGCAATGATCTTTTTTGCGGTTCCGCCGATTTCATTGAGCGAGGAAACGGAGTCACCGTTATAAAAGCCGTTAATGGAATAACTTGAGAAAGCTTTTTTTTCAATGTTCCATGCGTGGATGTTTCCCGTGGCGTTATTAAGAAATGAAAAGGATATTCCTAAAATGAGATTTGAATTTGGGGAAACCAGGAATATCTCCATATGAGGTTTCCGGTTAAGCCGACTTGCATGTTCGACCCATGAATACACTATTAACGAATCAACCTTTTTTTCAACGGTGTCATTCCAAATGACTAAATCTGGGGCATAAGAATTTGATATCTGTGTGGTTAGCTGAATATTGCTCGATTTGTAGGCGAGAGTCCTTTTGTCGAGAATATAAAGAGATGCGGACATTGTTTTACCTGTATCGGCCCAAACATCAATACCGGAAACAGCTTGCGCTCTTGGAGGATTTTTTAAGGAATCCACTTGGGCTTCTACCCAAGTTCCCATGATGCCGCCGCGGTTGAGCTGAAATGAAATATGGGACATTTTATCACCGTCATTTCCAATGGCGCCGACAACGATATGCCCCGGACGCGCGGACAAGGAATCAATAACGCGGTCCGTAAGCGAGGTCCCATCATGCGGTCCAACCGCCAGGCCAATGCTTAAACTGACTACACAGGGAACATTAAGGGAATCTGCCACATTAAACATCCATTTGAGGCCGCTTATGACATCCGCCTCCGTATTGTCGCTGTATTTTGCGCCGATAATCATTGCATCCGGCGCAACCCCATAATAATTGTAAGGCGGGTTCGGGCTTTTTTGAGAACCTGCGGCGTAGCTTGCCATAATAGTCCCGTGGAACTCTCCGTTGAGCCCGAAGGCGGAGTCGGATTCAAGTTCCTGACCGCTTTTCATGGTTCCATACGAAAATCCGGTATGCGCCGTATCGGTTGTGTCCGTTTGGTCCCATACGGCAACGAAGCGCGTTGTATGTTGAGCGGTTAAAAAAGCGGGATGGTGCGTATCGAATTCCGTGTCGATCAATCCGATAAGAACATTCTTTCCGGTATATGATTGAGGAAGATTGGACGGCGCGACTCCGTGAACCTGGTCGACATTGGATTCTTTACGCGCGGAATCCATGCAAAGCGTATTTATCGGTATGCTCCAATGAGGTTGTACTATTTGTATTCCGCTTAAAGCTTCCAAATAAGGAGCGCTTTGCTCGCTGCCGTGAAGAACCGCCACGTCTCCGATACGGTAAATGACCCGCCAACCCAATAAGCGTAGTTGATTCTCTGAAAATGTTTTTTCATCGATTAAGGCGCACATCCGGATGGTTTTACCATGTATGGTTACGGAGGCGGCCGCTTTTTGGAGGTTTTCCCGCGAAACCACGATAGGATTTTTGCAAATGGTAAATATTCCATGATTGATTCCCAACGGTCTTCCCCAACCACTTGACAAACACATCAGGCATATAAGAATCGGGGAAAATTGAAAACCTGTTTTTATTTTTTTCATTGCGTATGCACTGTTATTGAAAGGGCAAATCCAGGAAAAAAAAGTACGATGATCGAAAGGACCATTTTTCCCCTTTATATAATATATTCTTTTTAAGGAAGGAATGGAAAGAGATATGCTATTAAAAAGGGAAATATCTCGCCCGAAGTATGTTTCGGGATTTGCATTTCCGTCGGAGCCGGATGCACAATTAATATTAATAGCATGATTGCTCTGAAAAAAGAGAGGCCTCCTCACCCATTTTATTCATTGCGCCCGATTCGTAATCTTTTCAGTCGAATAAGAATCTATAGTCGATTAAACAAAATATTTTTATAATTTAATCGAGATAACTAATTTTTTGTGGCAATTTGCTGATTTGCAAGGCAGGTTGATCGGATTTTTTGAATAGAAAATCGCCCAGAACTAAATAATCCATTTCCGTGCGCATAAAGCAGCGATATGCGTCTTCCGGTGTGCAAACGATCGGTTCACCGCGGACATTAAAACTTGTGTTTATCAATACTGAGCATCCTGTCAATTTCCTAAACGTAAAAAGCAACTTCCAGAAGCGAGGATTGGTTTTTTCACTGACCGTTTGAACTCTTGAGGAATAATCGACGTGCGTGACAGCCGGAATATCGGAATGCGGGTGGGATAATGCTTCAAATACATCATCCGTATCTTTTTGATCCGGAATGGACAAACGTCTTTTTCCCTGAATAGAGGCCACGAAAAGCATATAGGGAGAATTGCAATCCAGATTGAAATATTCATCCCGATCTTCTTCAAGAACCGCTGGTGCAAACGGCCTGAAACTTTCCCGGTATTTAATTTTTAGGTTCATTTTTTTTTGCATATCCGGGTTTCTAGGGTCGCCCAGAATACTTCGATTGCCTAGTGCCCGCGGGCCGAATTCCATCCTACCTTGAAACCAACCTACTATATTGCCCTGGACGATTACCGATGCCACCGTATTGCACAGCTCGTCGAAATCATCATACCGCTGAAAATGTGCATCATGTATGCGTTTAAGGTTGGAAATGGATTTGTCGGTATATTCCGGTCCAAGAAAAGCTCCTTTCATAATATCCCTATCTTCATTAATAAGGCGGTCTCTTTTTTTCCAAATATGCCAACCCGCCAATGCGGCGCCTAATGCTCCACCGGCATCACCGGCGGCCGGTTGAATCCAGATATTTTTAAATATTTTTTCCCGCAACAACTTCCCATTGGAAACGCAATTCAACGATACACCGCCGGCGAGAACGAGATTGTTGCTTTTTGTCAAATTTTTAGTCGTACAAGCCAACTTGAGAACTATGTCTTCGGTAATCAGCTGGATAGCGCTGGCAAGGGCTATGTAATCTTCGGTTATCGCGGATTCCGGTTTTCGCGGTGGGAAACCGAAGAGACGCATCCAACGCAGGTCATTGGTCATTTTTAAACCGGTGGCGAAATTAAAATATTCCATATTAAGAAAAATGCAGCCGTCATCTCTTATATCAACCATTTCCGAAAGTATTTTTTGCTTAAACACGTCTATTCGCTTGGAACATGGTGCGCCGAACGGGGCCAGGCCCATGAGCTTATATTCACCGCTGTTGACCTTAAAACCGATATAATGGGTGAACGATGAATAAAGTAAACCGACAGAATGTGGAAAATGCAATTCTTTAAGGACCGTGATATTGTTTTTTTTGCCGTAACATAGTGATGTAGTTACCCATTCTCCTACTCCATCAATGGTGAGAATGGCGGCTTCTTCGAAGGGAGAGGGAAAAAAAGCGGATGCGGCGTGGGAACAGTGATGTTCGGAAAAAAGCAGGGGAACTTTTTTTATGCCGATAGCCGCCAGCTCCTTGCGTAGCAAACGTTTCATAAAGAGCTTTTCCTTTATCCACACCGGTACCCCTGTGGTGAAACTTAAAAGGCCTTTCGGCGCAAAAGCATGGTATGTTTCCAATAACCGTTCAAATTTCAGGAAAGGTTTTTCATAAAATATGACTGCTGATAAAAAATCAGCACAGATACCTCCTTCTTCCAAAACATAGCGAATGGAGTTCACTGGAAAAGCAGCATCATGTTTTTTCCGCGTAAATCGTTCTTCCTGGGCTGCGGCAACTATTTCTCCGTTAGCCAATAATACCGCCGCACTGTCATGGTAGAATGCTGAAATTCCTAAAATAGTTTCCATGGAAATTATAAAGAGGCTAAAATAATGTGTAGATAAAAGGCGATAAGGCCGTACCACTAGAAAAAACGATGAGTATCCCGAACAACAATAAAGCCACAATAATCGGTAATAGCCAAAATTTTTTTCTAATTTTAAGAAATTTCCATAAATCCGAAATGAAATCCATACCACCTTACCTTTTTAAGATATTCCGTGATACTCAAAATAACGCCGTTAATAGTTTTAAAAAACGTTTTCAAACTCGGTTGCCGTATAGGTATGATTTTTATCGATTAATCCGGGCTGTTTCCCTTTTTTAAATTGACGCAATAGCATAGTATCATGGCCTAATCCTTTTCTGATTAGGCCAACCGGGACTACCAGAATGAAAAATAAAACCGCTAAAATGAATTTGGACATAATTGCGCCGATGCATTCCGAAAACCAAAACCAGATAACGGCAAATGGCCGAAAGATAACCGGAAAAATCATGGAAAGTACAAGTAAAATAATACTAACTTTAAAAAACAAAGGACTCTTTAAATAAAAACCAAGGAGCATACAGATCAGCGCGGCGGCCATTCCGGAATCTTTTTGACGATCGTCGTCTATTTTAATTTTTTTCATTGCCAGGATTTAAAACAATATTATGTAGCATAGCTCAAACAAAACTATTACGGTAAGTATCTTTGCAATACACTTTTAAGACACTGGGCTGCTAAAGCATGACCCCGTTCATTCCAATGTCCTGTGCCCAACATTTTTCCGAAACCATAACAATAAATGTTATTACATTCGAATGCTTCTCTAAAGCATTGAAAAAGTGAAAAATAACTAAAGCCGGAAATTGCCGCCATTCCTTCAAGAAGGCTGTCTGGTTTATTTATATCAAGATCAATAGGCATTGAATGATATTGATAATATGGAATTGCGCCATATATTTGATAAGAATCAGGAATACCGACTACTATAAATCGAGCATTATCTTTTTGAACTTCAGCATTGAACATAGTCAAAATGCGTCGAGTCGTTTGAACCGCCTGACGCCAAGGTTCGGTATAATTCTTTTTAAAAATGGACAAATCATCGGAAAAATCCACTTCTTTATGAATATTCAACTGTTTATTAACTCGAATCAATTTGATTTTTCGTAGAATAAAAGTGGATAACCATGATAATCGTAAAAATGGAATCATCGCCGAATGAATACGAAAGCTGTTGGTCGCGACAAACGAAGTATCAATTCTCCCATTTTGAGTTAAAAACGGTTTAAATACACGGCCTCTCATTCCTGTAGTGAGCTCATATGAATTGTCACGAAAATCATTTCCTATGTAAAAAGCACAAAGAACGAGGTCTGGATGATATTTCCTACCTTCGTTTATATACCAAAGCATCTCTTCAAGGGTACCCATTCCGGATCTGCCCATTGCGACAATCTCGTACGAAGCATTTAATTGATTTCCATTGAACAATCTTGAAAGGCGGCGGAAATAGGTGCTATCCAAAGCTACTTGCAGGGCTTCGGTAAATGAATCACCTATAATGAGAATTCGATAAGCCTTGGGCGATTTGGTATAATCATGCTCAACATCACGCAACCCCTTGGAGTTTATCTTCCCTTGGGAAAAGCCTTCGGCGCTTTGACGATAGCGCGCGCCAGGAATTAAAACACTACCCAGCACTTTATCGGGTTTTGAAAATATTCCAGCTTCATTGCTGAAAAACCGTATAATAACCTCTAAAAGTATTATGATAACTAATAAACTTATAAATAAAAGGCTTATATTAATATAGGTTTTCTTTATTAACATTATGCTGTTCTTTCTTGACTAAATTATCATAATGTTTCTTGTGCAATAAAATAAATTAAAAAACTGATGAGTAAAAGAACTATCCTTTACCCATCAGTTGCACCTTCAGTTACACCGAATTATTTCCTCAGCATCTCGAGCTGCACAATGTCTTCACCATCAACGTTGGAGGAAAACTCTGCATCGACTGGTATGTGAACTTCTCGTATCGCTTTAGTTCCATCCGCTATTTCAGCTTCGGTAATAAAACTGAGGTGAGGGATAAGATAATTTTCATTCCCTACTTTTATAGCGAAAAAAGATGGCGTACTTTGTTGAACAGAAACGGAATTAATAAGAGTATCGCAGCCATCAACTCCCCTTTTATATTTATTGCTGTTTAAATGGCGGTCCAAATATTTTTGCATTTTATTCATAGCAATTTCTTGTTTCACATTTCGTTCTTTGGTCAATTCAGGATTTACAATTTTAACATATCCAATAGTGCCGTTTTTGCCAAGTGAAACAATACAATAGTCGGTGTTACCTAAAACTAATCGACCATCAAGTAACCTTACATATCGAAAGGCGATGGAGCTTAACTTCTTATCAATGCTTTTTTCGCGGTCCGCGTAATACCCGAATTCGCAGTTAACAAACTGATAATTGGCTCCATAATTACCCTCCAATTCGGCTATGTAGCCGTCCGCAATCCTGCGCAGACTAGCCTGATTGGCCACATCTTCATCTGTGAGGGTTTCGATTTGATTATCTAAATAAGTTACCGCTCCATCATCGGAACCGATCCAAAGCTGTTGACTTTTTGCATTGTTATTATATTGAATTCCGCCATTTAACATGCTCGCATCCTGAAGGTCAATACCTTTATTCTTGAAAAAGGCAACAAAACTCTTAACTTTTTCGTTGGAATAAACACGCGGCGTTACCTTATAAATTGATATTTGTTTATCATTTATATTGTTAAATATTTTGTTTGCTTTTTCAGAATAATTAACACCCGCATACAATGATCCTGCAAACGCAGTTGAAAGCGCGACAATTTTTACAACTCTAAACATAATACTTTCCTCCGTTTAAAATTATTGTTTGTTATCATTAATATCGTGGTGTTCCATAAACTTGCCATTGTGTCCCAACTGGCCACGTAACAGCCTGTGTACTTGTAGCTTGACTATAGCTATCATCCCAAAAATAATGACCGCTTGCGTTTCGGCTGGTTACTATAGCCGGGCGGATGCCAAGACCGCCGTTTTGATAGATCCAATATCTGGTGGCTTCCCGGTATGCGTTCCATATAGAATATCCGGAGGTCCATAGTTGCCAAAACATAGTACATTGATTCGGGAAAATATAGCCCGCCGATCCATAACCTAAGACGCATTGTATACCTTTAAATGCAGGTTCCCAGCTTCCGGTGCCGTAAAAGAAGTCGTTGAAATTATCATAAAACAATGTATTACAGCCCGTTAAAAAAGCCCAACGTAAATAACTTGTACCAAACGCCATCTCAGATGTCCAAAAATCATGATATGGGCATGATAAATCATTTTGATTTATCGCCATCCCCCGCTTGCATCCATGTCCGCTCATAACTATAAAATCACAAGACTCACGATCGCCGGATTGACATGCGCCTATCGTTACATCGCTATTTACAGCATTGACACTGCGTACGGGAGTAGGCCCGTTGGGATGATATTGACATGCGGCGTTATAAAAATAATTACCATTATCCGCAGCATCAGTTAATGAGTCTAAGTTACATGGTCCGTTGGTAATTGAATAGGTTCCAACCCACATCCATGTCGGAGTCGAAAATGCACAAAATGAAAAAAACATTATTGCAAATAAGGAAAATATCCTTTTCATACTATTTCTCCCTGAAAAAAATTATTTTACTTGTAATTTTTATTTTGATCAATGTATCATTAACTCTAAAAATGCCCAAGGCCCTTTTTACGGCCTTGGCAGAGGGAGTCTTCTTAAACTCTTAGTGGGGTAAAGAGGCTCCCTTTTTATTATCAAGTCATGTAAAACCTGACATAAAGCATACCTCCTTTCTTTTTTAACTTAAAAATGGTATCAAAAAAACGTATATTAAATCGACAACCTTGATGGTAGTTAGATAATCAGATATTTCCACAAATTAAGATGAAACATTAATAATGTCAACGAAATCGATTTCGTTGACTTACAACAGGAAATGTATTATAGGCAGTTTTTATAATGGGTGAGGTTTTGATCTATAAAATCAATGCAGTTGGTAAAAAAGATTTGGTTTTCTAAATATTCCGGAGGGGGACTCAATGATTCAAAACTGGAAACCAACAAATATTGCAGGCCATAATACATAGGCAATGCGAAGGACGGAGGCATTCTAGTATACGAGTAACAAATATTTTGCAATTGTCGTAGCGACATATTTGCTGAATAGGCCCAAGCATGTGGATCTTTTATAATTTTTTCTTTAAGCAGGAAAAATAGGCTTCTATTTTTTTGAAGAATCATCTTACAAAGAACACCTAATGACATGATTTTGCAGGCTTTAATAATAAGTTTATTAATCGGGTCGTGTGCTTTATCTACAACCTCAGCAACGCCTAATTTTGTGGCTTGGGCGGCGATCTCCATGGAACCTATACCTGAAAAAATAACTGTAAAAGGAAAATGTTCGTGGCGTTCGATAATGTCGAGGCCTTCATTGTCTCGTTTCCCTAAATTCATGTCGATAATCCAACAATGCCATTGTAAAGAAGGCATTGAAATAAGCTTGAAAGCATCTTCAGAATTAGATGCCGTAAAAACACGGATAAAAGGCGTTGAAAAGAACCCTTCCAAACAATTAAGAGTCATATCCAAATCATCCACGATGAGAAGGTTTATCCGTTTGGATAAAAATTCGATAAGTCTATCCGATATTTTTAATGTTTTAAAAACGGACGAGCGAAATGCAAGGTGTTGATTATTCATAATGAGCATTTTTCGCGTTAGAGAAAATAACCAGCGGAAATATTAGAATTGTCGGAATGATATATTAACGAATAGGCATAAGAATGAATATGCTTTTTCAAGATTTCCTTAATGTCGTCTTTTGCCCGCTATTTCTTCAAAAACGTTTCGTAGTTCTTTGTAAATAGTTTTTGAAAAAATATGAAGGACTATTCCATATACCGCCAAACATACGGCGCTTAAGCACAGTATTTTTAAGAATATTTGATTCGCCGCAGTGAACGTTCCAATCAAGCCCATGCCAAGAAGGGCGACGAAAGCGATCGCGCCGGAGTATAATGGGGGCGCTATGGCTTTCAGATATTCCGCGGGTGATAATCCGAACGTACGATAATTGGCAAAAATCGATATCGGAAACAAAAGAATCGCCCGCGCCAGGATCGCTTTACAAATACCCGATACTCCGAAATATCTCCCGATCATCACGGTAACGCCCATTGTTAGGAGGGAAAATACGGCCCAGGCGATGCGAAACCTTATTTTTCCTTTGGCGATCCAAACTATGCCGGGAAAGCTGTTGAGGCAATAGAGTAAACCCATGGGCGCGAGAATTTTTATAAACGGCGCAGCGGGAACCCATTTAGCGCTAGGATGTATAAATGCAACTGCCTTCATCAATTCCGGAGCAAGGAAAAAAATAAGAATAAAATAGGGAATTGAAAGTAATGCAATCACCTTGGAAAGTCGGAGAAACGCCGCGCGAAGCCGTGCGTCATCATCTTGAAATCGGGAAAAAACGGAAAATGCCACGCTTGCAAGTACGGCCCCAAGCCCCAGTTGCGGAAGGGTAATTACGATAAAGGCCATACCGTATATTCCAAGGGCGATTTCGCCGAAATATCTTCCAACAATGATATAATCGATGTTTGACGTACCATAGTCAATGATTCGTTGAATAACGGTTCCAAGGCCGAAGAGCCATAGAGTCATGGATGTCTTAATGGC
>Ga0182017_10002874_pt1 | contig 12928 bp, 14 predicted proteins | sample 712E3DmetaG_FD_120492 | JGI IMG/M metagenome (GOLD analysis project Ga0182017, IMG submission 120492) | Permafrost microbial communities from Stordalen Mire, Sweden - 712E3D metaG | ecosystem: Environmental > Terrestrial > Soil > Wetlands > Permafrost | place: Sweden: Stordalen | collected... | reverse complement strand
TTTCCCGCCAGGTGTAAAAAACCGCCGTGAAGGAACATGGAGGTAAAAAGTGTCATAACATTGTAAGGGAGAAGGTCCCACCGTGTCATCACGGAAACCGTAAATTCTCGGGGCACGAGCCCGTAGTATTTGTATACCATTTCGCTTGCGTTGCCCGGCAACATAAACCTCTGCCACAGAAAAATTAATATATTTACAAAGATAATACTCGTTGTTATAATGGGTATGGTGCGCGTGGGAACATTATCTTTAAGCGGAATCATAGAAATATTTCATATCATGCAGAATAGGACATGTCAAAATATCGAGATACGGAGTTGCGTATGCCTGAACTGAGAAAAGATCCCATTATCGACAGGTGGGTCATTATTTCGACAGAACGGGGCAAGAGACCTGTTTTTTTTGTTGAAGAAACGTCTCTGTCAAAAGTCGCTATGTGCCCTTTGTGTCCCGGTAATGAAAGCATGACCCCCCCTGAAGTTTACGCAATAAGACCGCCTTGTTCGCCCCCCAATTCTGCCGACTGGACGCTCAGGGTTGTTCCCAATAAATTTCCTGCCCTGCGAATTGAAGGCAATCTTGACAAAGAAGGTGTGGGGCTATACGACAAAATGAACGGCGTAGGGGCTCATGAAGTCATTGTTGAAACGCCGAGCCATGGTGAGACGCTCTCAGATATGCCCGTCAGCCGCATTCAGGATGTCTTTGTTGCATACAGGGAAAGAATCCTGGACCTGGCAAGGGACAGGCGATTCAAATATATTATGGTCTTCAAGAACTACGGATCTGTTGCCGGGGCGTCGCTGGATCATTCACATTCCCAGCTCATTGCGCTCCCCATCGTCCCGAGGAGGGTGGTTGAGGAAGTAAATGGCGGGCTCGCCTATTACAAGTTTAAAGACAGATGCATTTTCTGCGACATCATTGCCCAGGAAAAAGAGGATAATGTCAGGGTAGTCTTTGAGAACGATCTGTTTATCGCTCTCTCGCCCTACGCAGCCCGTTTTCCCTTTGAAACATGGATATTACCAAAAAAACATGAGTCAATCTTTGCCGACCACGATAGGGCAGACAATTACCGCTCCCTTGCGGAAACGCTTTCGACAATTCTGAGAAAGCACGTTAAGGTTCTTAATGCGCCGCCGTACAATTATATTATCCACACTGCTCCCTTTGGAAACGGGGGCATACCACATTATCACTGGCATATCGAGTTGATCCCGCGGCTTACTAAAATGGCTGGGTTCGAGTGGGGAACCGGTTTCTATATCAATCCTACGCCTCCGGAAGAAGCGACTGATTATCTTAAAGAAACACAACTACCATAGGGGGTAACATGAAAGTTTTGATTGCGTCTCCCGAGATTTATCCTTTCGTGAAAACAGGGGGTCTCGCCGATGTTACCGGGGCTCTCCCGAAGGCCTTAAAAAAACTCGGCATCGATGTGCGGGTTATTCTACCAAAACATAAGGGTATAGAAGAACATGGGTTCCCCATGAAGTATAAAAATCGTAAGATTGCCTGCCAAATATCGCAATCCTTTGTCGATGCCGAGGTCGTCGAAAGCGAGTACGACGGAATAACGGCCTATCTCGTCGAAAAGGACGAATATTACTACAGGGACTATCTCTACAGTACCCCTGACGGTGACTATCTCGATAATGCTGAGAGGTTTATCTTTTTTGCCAAAAGCATTCTGGAGGCGATGAAGGTTGTTGACTTTATACCTGACGTGCTCCACTGCAATGACTGGGAAACCTCCCTTGGCCCTGTATTTCTCAAGACACTCTGTAAAGATGACCCTCTCTTGAACAAGGTCTCTACGCTTCTCACTATCCATAACCTTGGATATCAGGGCATCTTCTGGCATTACGATATGCATTTACTGAATGTGGGGTGGGAATATTTTACCCCTGATTATCTCGAATTCTTCGGACATATTAACTTCCTAAAGGGCGGCATTGTCTTTTCAGACATTCTCAACACGGTGAGCAGGCAATATGGCAATGAAATACAAACCCCTGAATTTGGTTATGGCCTCGACGGCATCTTGCGGACGAGGAGAAAAGACCTCTTCGGTATCGTAAACGGGATTGATTACGAGGAATGGAACCCCGAAAAAGACCAGTACATTCCCGCGCGGTACAATGAGAAAGATCTCGCCAATAAAAAACTCTGCAAGGGCGCGCTGCAGGAAGCCTACGGACTGCCCGCGCAGGAGAATACCCCGCTCATTGCAACAATCTCAAGACTTGCCGACCAGAAAGGGTTTGATCTTGTTGCCTCTTCGATGGAGGAGATGTTGGCGGCTGGCGCACAGTACGTTGTTTTGGGCACCGGGGAGAGAAAATATCACGATCTTTTTACGCAACTATCCAAACAATTTCCGAAATCGTTAGGCGTAAGGATCGCTTACGACAACAAACTGGCGCATCTTATCGAGGCAGGCGCGGACATGTTCCTCATGCCTTCCCGGTACGAACCCTGTGGTCTCAATCAGCTCTACAGTTTGAAATACGGTACGGTACCCATTGTGCGGGGTGTTGGAGGACTTGAAGACACGATTATCGACTATACGAAATCTCCCGATACCGGGACAGGCTTCAAATTCCACGAATATACAAAAGACGCGATGCTTAACGCAATAAAGAGGGCTATCAGCGTATACCAAAACCAGAGCACCTGGCAGTCCCTTGTGAAACGGTGCATGGGCGAAGATTTTTCATGGGAAAAATCGGCGAAGGAATACGTCGAACTTTATAAAAAAGCAATTGCCAAGCATGAACCACATTGATTTGCTCGGGAAGATTATCGAAATCTCCCATTCGAATCTGGAGTTATCTTCCAGAATAAGCTCCATACTCAATATTGTTTCCCAAGATTTACAATTTGAAGAGGTCATTGTCTACACATTTGACAAAGATAAAAGGCTTACCTGCAGATTCATGAACCAAAAAAGCGCGCTTTTTAAGATACTCAATCAGTACAGGTGCCACATCGGCGAAGGCATCATCGGAAGTGTGGCCCAGAAAAGATCGCCACAGTACTTTACCATAAAAAATATCTCGCACAGGTTCGGCTGTCTCTTTTACCCCAAGTTGGATGGACTCCTTGAAAATTATCGGACTTTCTCGTTTCTTCCTCTCGCAGATGATAGCTATCTTTACGGGGTACTCGTTCTCTGTTCGGTATCAAAAGAGGCCGTCCAGGACCCCGAAAAAATCCTCTTGTCCATACTTTCCCGGGAGATCGGCGGAATACTTCGCTCTTTTGAGCTTATAGTCTCATCAAAAAAAAGGATCAGCGAGCTTGCCATGCTTTCAGAGCTTGGAAAGGTTCTCATTTCAAATGTTGAACCTTACGAGCTTTTAAAAAACCTTACCCTTATCATAGCAAAATCGCTGAATGCGAGCTTCGCAACTATTAAACTCGAATATGCGCTTCTGAAGCTCGATGCTCAGAGGTATACCTACGGCATTATCGATTCATCGGTTAAAGATTATATCGAGCAGATCGAAGAGTCGGCGATTAAACTTCTTAGGGCCGTGTCTCTTAAAAACTCTGCGCCCGATCAGTTCGAGAATTCTTTTAAGTACAACCTCTATTCTGCGCCGATAGCATCAAAGAATCGCGTCCTGGGCACCATAACAATTGGCGGAGAAAAAACGACCCAGCCCCACAGCCTCGAGGAAGATGGCCAGTATATAATCAATACCATAGCAAACTACATTTCGAGCGGACTGGAAAATACCCTGTTGAACACGCGGCTCAGGGATGTTGTCAGGGAACTCACCGACGCACAGAAGAGACTCCTCGAGCAGGAGAAATTCAGAAGCCTCGGTGAGATGACGGCCAACATCGCCCACGAGATAAAAAATCCTCTCGTCATCATCGGCGGCTTTACAAAAAGGCTTGCAAAGAAAATGCAGCACGAGCACGCAGAGGATAAATACATCAATATCATACTCAAGGAGGTAGAAAGGCTCGAAACGATCCTCAACGAAATTCTTAACTATGTGAAGGAGAGTCCGACAATAGCGGAAACATGCAACATTAACGATTTCCTCGACGAGATTCTCTATCTCCTTTCAACGGACACATCCTGGGAGCGGGTCAATATCGCCAAAGACTTTGATGCCATGCTGCCGCCCATACCCTGTGACAGCCAGCAATTAAAGCAGGTATTCATCAATATCCTTATGAATGCCTGTGAGGCGATGCATGGTCTCGGAAAGATATCCGTAAAAACAAAACGCGTCTCTTACAATAACCAACCCTTTGTCGGCATTTCCATCACCGATACCGGCGGCGGGATTAATCCTGAAATTATCGACAATGTTTTTAACCCCTTCTTTACGACAAAAGAGAGGGGAACCGGGCTTGGGCTTGCCATATCCAATAAAATAATCAGGAATCACAACGGTTATATAGATATTGAGAATACGATAGGAAAGGGTGTAACATTTATCGTATATCTCCCTTTAAAAAATAATATGAAAGAGGAGTTTTTATGAAAAATGTAAAAATTCTTGTAGTGGACGACGAGGAAAACATAAGGCTTCTCTTCAAGGAAGAACTTGAAGAAGAAGGCTACGAGGTAGAAATCGCATCGAACGGTTACGATGCCCTGGAAAAGCTCAAAAAATCGCAGTTTGGTGTGGTGATAATGGATATAAAGATGCCCGGCATGGATGGCATACAGGCCCTCAATGAAATAAAAAACATAAACAAGGATCAGCCTGTAATCCTTTGTTCCGCATACGGTGAATTCAAGCAGGATTTTTCAAGCTGGGTCTCCGACGGATACATTGTAAAATCAGCAGACACCGGGGAATTGAAACAGACGATAAAGAAAATTTTGAATCTTTAAGATAAGGAAAAATTTGAATCTTTGGCCTTCGTATAGGGCTATTATTTGATTGTTGATGATTGGTTGTTGGACCTGGCCATTGATGATTGTCGGTAATCTGGCATAAAATCCTTGATATTACGGTGAACATGGAATAACATTAATGGATACCGGGGGTGTAGCTCAGCGGGAGAGCACCTCGTTCGCAACGAGGGGGCCACGGGTTCAATCCCCGTCACCTCCAAAAAAAAAACGGGGAATCTGGTTTCACAAAAAGGCATCTATAACATTTGACTTTCCTTCTATTCATACCGTATAATCACTGGATGCGAAAAATCACGATCATAATACTGGCGGCAATGCTTATATCTTCGTGTAGTTACATGCCCTTTACCAAAAAGAAAGATGAGGCGCCTGCAAAAACTGATCAGAAGAGCGATCAGAAAAAGGCTGTAAGTATGGACGAGGTTAAAGATCCGAAACCGGGTGATATAAAGGTTATCGATGGTGTTGAGTACATCTATGCCCGTAATAAAAAATACATGCTCACCCCCTATGAACCGGAAAATGTATGGATCAGAAAAGATCAGTATTCGCCGGGCCTCGTGGACTCAACTGCTGCAACTTCCGGGAACAAGAAGGAAAAAGACGCAGCGGAACTAAGAATCGCAAAGCTCGAAGAAGAGTCGAAAAAGAAGGGTCTTCAGCCGCAAACGACTTATCCGCCGCAGATGGGTTCTTCCCCGGGTGGCATGGGTTTTATGCCCGGAATGTCCCTCGTTGCCTTCGACTACCCTTCGCCAAAAATGAAAAGGCGCGTTATCGTTCTTCCCGCGGACGACCAGACGAATTACAAAAACGAATACCTTGGGGAATTGGCAACAAAACGGCTCATAGCGAGACTGGAAAATACGGGGGCAGTCATTTGCGTTGACCCGGATACAACAAACATAAAGGGTTCTTTTACCGATCCCACAAACATGAAAACCCTCAACCAAGCGTTTGGTATCCAGACGGTTTTGAAGAGTACTCTTTCGGACGTTTATACGAGCACTTCCAAAATCGAGAGCAAAGACGTAAAAGAAGCCTCTTTTGCCATGTCCAAACTGAGCATCGACATCTATAATACGGATACCGGCCTTGTGCTCAAACGGCTTTCCGGAAGAAACCCCATATCTCTCTCCAAGGAACAGGGCGATCTCAGCTCTGAAAAGGCTAAAAACAAATCTATCGACCTGACCATTGAGATAATCGCCGAAGACCTCCTGAGAGCGATTCTTTCTTTAGATTGGCATGCACGGATTGCATCGATTAATGAAGGAAGAATCTATATAAATGCAGGAAGTCTGTCCGGACTGGAAAAGGGGAAAATACTTGAAGTATACGCTCCGGGAGAAAAGATTGTCGATCCCAAGACAAAGGCGCCGCTCGGTACAACAAAGGGGGTCTTTAAGGGAGAGCTTGAAGTGGTTGAGCTCTTCGGGGTAGATGCAAGCTGGGCGACAGTAAAGAAGGGGGGCAGTTTTTCGCCTACCGATCTCGTATACGTGAAACAGTAATATCAATTTCATTGGATAATTAATTCTAATTCGCATTCAAAATAATGGTCTTTAAAACAGGGAAAAACTGTTGCGGCGCCTTCGCGTCGTGAAACCGTGCTTGCAGCGAGCATCGAGTACTGCTTGGGACCCTGCCGGTAAGCCGCAATGTGCCACGCGGCCAGGCCGCGGATTGGCCAATTGTTGCTCATTCCATTCGCAATGAAACCGTACCGCTGTATGAGCCCAGTGGCGAGTTCGGAAATTGAATGGAGGCGAATCGTATGCAGGGTAAGCAGCGCGGAGCGGGGGCAAGAGAAATGGTTTTCCCCTCTGTTAATATCATCTTGAACGTAAATTGTAATAATTTTTTCGTCCGCGGTGTCTGTGGCTAATATATCTTTTTGTGGGGGACACGGGGGTCTATCTGAAGAGCAGTATTGATATAAAAGCCCCTGCAACAATAATGTATAGAACATCGACCTTTTTTAAGAGCGCAAGAAAAGATGCGAAGAAGAAAAGGATACTCACGATGGTCCAGGAAACCGAAAGGGCAAATTTCATTGCCACGAAGAGCAAAAGCCCCACGAAAGTTGCAAGGATGGCCCGCACCGACCGCAAAAAGAACCGGGAACCCTTGAGTTTGTCAAAAAATGGCGCCGTAAAGAGAACAACCAAAAATGACGGGGCAAAGATCGCTATGGTGCTCACAAGGGCTCCTGCAAATCCATACAATACATAACCGACAAATGTTGCCGTTATGATAATTGGGCCGGGCGTTATTTGCCCAAGCGCTATACCGTCCATAAAGGTTTTATTGTCAATCCATCCTTTCACATCAACGACCTGATGAAGCATGAGCGGAAGAGCCGCAAACCCACCGCCGAAAGCAAAGAGGTCGATTTTCAACATAACTGCGGCAAGCCGCATAAGCCCGTTATTCATGTAATACAGAAAGACCATTCCTGTAAAAAGAAACATTGTTATTGCGCCTATATGCTTAAGGCTCGAAAAATCGTGCCTTCCTGTGGCAACAGTCTTTACGCCTGCTATTTCACGAAACAACAAAGATCCCGCTACCGCCGCTCCCATAATCACGAGAAAGGGGCTTGCGCCCGCCCAGAATAAAACCGCAGATGCAAGGGCAAGTAAAATGTCCCGGTAGTCTTTTATTGCGCTTTTACTGAACGAAGAAGCTGCATTCACAATAATCGCAACAACGATCACCTTTAGGCCCAGAAAGAGCGCTACGACCTGAGGCATGGCATGAAAACGTATATACAGGTGGGCAAGGATTGTCATGAAAATAAAGGCAGGAAGACCAAAACCAACATAAGATAGCAACGCGCCCGTGGTCCCTCTCGCCTTTAACCCCACATAGGCCGCTACCTGCATGGCAATGGCCCCGGGCACTGATTGGCAGAGGGCAATGCCGTCGTTAAATGTATCCTCGTCCAGCCATTTATTCCGTCGTACGGCAAGGTCTTTTATATAAATAACCATCGCCGGGCCGCCAAACGCATAGGACCCGAGCACGAGGAAGGACAGAAAAACCTTAATAAGGGAAGGGCGCTGCATGAATCACCTTACAAGCGGAAGAACGGCTCTGAATTCATCCGTCCCCGCTTTCTGTAATATCTCGTATATAAACATTTCTGTGGAGGTTATTGTTGCGCCGGCATCCCGCATGCGCAGAAGGGCAATGCTACGGTTATCGGCAGTGCGCGACGAGACGGCATCGCTTATTACCTGCACGTCATAGGAGGACAAAGCGTGCAATGCTGTTTGCGCAACACATATGTGTGCTTCTACGCCCGCAAGAACGAGTGTCTTTTTTTTTGTTTTCTTCACCCGCTCAGCAAAATCCTCACAAAAGAAGCAATTGAAATGAACCTTCTGAATGGCCCTCTCCGCGGGCAATTCACCCTTGACTTCAGAGACGGTGCCTCCAAGCTTCTCCTGCTCAGTGACAACAAGGGAATACCCGTGATGCGGCAAAACTGTACAAGGCGGGCAACATTCGATATTACCTTTTCCTTATCTGCTATCACCGGCATGAGTTTATCCTGGACATCAATAATGACAAGGATACAATCTTCCCGTGCCACGAGACCGCCTATCCCTTTTTGAGAACTGCCGTACATGCCCTCCTCCCCGCCTCTTTCCTAATGCTCCGGCCTGATCGTATTGCCTGGCTTTGAAAAATTGCCTGCGCGCAATCCTCTCTTTCTCATAATTAGCACGGGGCATCTGAATTTCTGGCGATGGGCAATTGAAAAAGATTAGAAACCCATTGCCTGCTTTTATGCCCTGTGCGTAATGTGCTTTATTCAGGGTTCGACAACATATATCTCTGGGTAGTTTCTGTACTGTTCCGCGTAGTCAATGCCATATCCTACAACAAAACCGTCTTCTATAGTAAACCCGACATAGTCGCCCTCTATGTTGACCTCTCTTCGCGCCCTCTTGTTGATGAGTGCGCAGATTTTAAGGTTTTTGGGGTTCCTGTTCTTGAGCATATCACTTACTGATTTTAACGTGATGCCTGAATCTATGATATCCTCAACGATGACAACGTTTTTCCCCTCAACGTCTTCTTCCAGATCTTTCGTAACCGCTATCTCTCCCTTTGATTTCATGGCATTGCCGTACGATGAAACCCTCATAAAATCGACTCTGGACGGGTTTCTGATCTTCCTCACAAGGTCTGAGGTAAACATAAAAGAACCCTTCAAAAGGCAGACGAAGAGGATCTCTTCCCCGTGGAAATCCTTTTCTATCGATCGTGCCAGGCGTTTTACCGCACTCCCGATATCCTTTTTGGAGAATAGTTTCTTGAGCATGAACGGTTCCTCTTTCTTTGAACTTTCTTACAAAGCGTGCCGCAGAACGACTATCTCCTCTGTTTTCGGCAGCGTTGCCCTCGAGATGGCAAGTTCGGGCATGTTTGAATGCTTCACCGTCTTCTTACCTTTTATAAACTCATCTACGCTTGAGATGGGCAGACCACACTTCTCTGTTTTGAAGTGCATTGGTATGGTAATGGCAGGCTTTATGGCGTCCATCACCTTTGTGGCCTCTTGAGCATCAATGGTATAGAAACCCCCGACAGGCAAAAGCAGGACGTCTGTCTTTCCGATCTTTTCAACGGCACCACCATCCAGGGTATGCCCGAGGTCTCCGAGGTGCGCTATAACGAGGTCATCCGCGGAAATGACAAAAATAAGGTTCTTTCCCCTTTCCTTTCCTTTTGAAGGGTCATGGTATGTCGGTATAGCCCTTATCGTTACGCCCTTTTCCTCGTATTGTCCTTCATCTTTGATCCGAACGAATTTTCCTTTTATGTCCTTCGTATAGTTGTGGTCATGGTGTTCGTGGCTTGTAAGAACAATATCTGCCTCGTCCGTTATTCTGCCATATGCAATGGCGCCTCCGAATGCCCCCGGCTCATAGGGATCGATAATGATCCTGACACCGCTGTCCGTAGTTATATGAAAGGCCGAATGGCCATACCATTTTATCTTCATAGGAGCCGCCTCCTTTTTCCTTGATAATACAATGCGGCTTCAATGCTGTCAAGAACGAGATTGAAGCCGCGATTCTTCTCCGTGGCTTTTGCTTCCATCTTCAATCTCCCCCCTTCTATCTGACCGAGGTGTACCACCTGCGGCTTGCTATCGGCCGCCTCTTCGTAGAGACTGACCCGGAAAAATGCTTGATAAAATTGCTCAGTCACCTTACACTCTTTCGAGAGGCCGGCTTGCGCTTACTTCTTTTTTGAAAGAGGCTCCTGATGAAACCACAGGAAATGAACTACCCCGCGGCGAGCCACGGGGCAATCATAAAAGGCGTTTATCTTGTTGGAAGCTCCGAAATAACAGATCCCAAGGATTGCTCTATATACCTGATTGACCTTGGGGAATTGGTGCTCATTGATACGGGCGCGGGGATGAACACCAATGCTATCATAAAAAACATTGAACAGTTGGGGCTTGATCCCGGAAAGATCTCTACGGTCATCCTTACGCACTGCCATATCGACCACGTTGGCGGCGCCCATGAATTCCGAAGGCGTTTCGGCTCTCAGATTGTTATACATGAGCTCGATGCTGGCGCTGTTGAAACTGGAGACAAGGTGTCAACGGGGGCGTCCTGGTACGGGGTCAATTTCGCGCCTCTGCCTGTTGACGTTAAGCTGGTAAAAAACGAAGAACTCCTGTACTTCGGCGCCCAGAAGGTTGTCTGTCTTCACACGCCGGGATCCATTTCGGTCTATCTGGATAAAGAGGGCAAGCGTGTTCTCTTCGGTCAGGACATTCACGGGCCCTTTCTTGCGGAGTTCGGCGCCGACATGTCTCACTGGGAAACATCGATGGAAAAGCTCGTCGCGTTGAAAGCGGACATCCTCTGTGAAGGGCATTTTGGTGTCTACCAACCAACGAGCAAGGTTACCGAATATATTGAGCGCTATCTTGATGAATACGGGAAATAGCCGGCCAAAGGCCTTCGTGCTAAGATGCTTGAACAACAAGGGTCTCCTCAGGGTAAACCGTTATGGGTAATATAACGCCATATGAAGGCAAGACACCTCTTGTCCACCGCGGCGCCTTCGTGGATGTCTCGGCACGCATCATCGGGGAGGTCATTGTTGAAGAGGGCGTCACCATCTGGCCAATGGCCGTTCTCAGGGCTGACAGCGCCGCCATACACATAGGCAGGCGGAGCGCCATACTGGATCATGCCGTCATCGAAGCCCCCGAAGGTTGTCCTGCGCGGATTGAGGGTGGTTCTCTTATAAGTCATGGCGCGATCATCCACGGAGCCCTCATCCATACCAATACGCTTATCGGTATCGGCGCCATCGTGCTCGATGGGGCGATCATTTCAAAAGGATCCATTGTGGGGGCAGGCAGCGTCGTCACGGCCCGCACAACCATTCCCCCCAATTCACTCGTTGTGGGAATTCCGGGACGGGTCATTCGGGAAACAACCGAAAAGGAACGGAAAGAAATCCGGAGAGAACTCAAAGACCTCTACCGCAAATCCCGCGCATATATACGATAAACATCGAGAATGAGTAAAAGCATATACCGGTTCAACCTTGTATGTTTCACGTGAAACATTCTGATATTGTCGGGGGGTGCGGCGCAATATTGCATGCGGCGAATTAATTTATGCCGGCCTGCGCTCGATTTCTTTGTAGCGAAGTGCTCTTTCGACGTCCCGAATCTTTCTGCCCAGTTCGTTCTTTGTGTGGCCATCCATATCGAGAAACTGTATTGACACAAATTCGAGGCTTCTTTTCACCCTTTCGTTTTCGGGTTCCCAGACCCTTATACCACCCTTGACTCTGTTTGGTAAGCCCTCTCACCAACAACCAGGATGATCTTTACCTCATCATTCACCCTAAAAGGATAGACCTTGTTGTGACTGAAACTTGCCCCACCGATTGAAACATCCAGAATGTTCACCTTGTTTCCATTTACAAAAATGTCAATGCCGCAATTGCCCGGCGGCTCAAGCCGGTAAAACATCCTTAAATTATATGGCTCCAGACGTCCCTCGCGAAGCAGCACAACCGCCTGTACCTTCTGTTGCGATGCAAGCTCAAAATCCTTAAGGAAATCGACTATCCTTGCAGGGAAACCGTATCGTACAGGCTTCCCCTGTTCCTTTTCGAGAAATGTTACGAAAATTTCTTTGTTTATATTCGTTCTCGAGATAGGGGGGTCAGTCTGGGCTATAATCACCTTTTTGCCCATAGCATCATGAACGATTGAATTCTTTGTGTCGACAATTTCTTTGCGATAATCGATATTGATAATAATGTTGACAGTCAGCCCTGGCCTGATTTCCATGATATGCCTATATTATGAAACCGCTACGGAGTAATCGGCTATTCGCCTATACCCCTATACATATATTGTCGTCTATAATTTCTCCCCCTTAACTATCTTTTATTACGGGTAGGCTGCCACAACCAGGACGAAGGTTTCTCCGTCCTTTGTGTTTTCAAGGCTGTGGGGCTCCCCAACCGGTATCCAGACTGCATCTCCTTCCCCGACCTCTCTTGTTTCGTTCCCCACCTTCATGACGCCGCCACCCTTAAAAATGAGGTATATCTCTTCAACGGGGTCAATGTGTTCCTCTATGGTATTTCCTGCCGGGAGTATCGCATAGGCAAGAAACTCAATGGCTTTCATGAATTGGCTCGTCAAAACCATTCGCGCAACAGCTCCCCTGTGGGCAATATACGTTGTCTCAAGCACTTCCGGGTCGTTAAAATTCCGTACGATCACAGTCTTGTCTCTCCTCGCTTTTTTTATCTCGCGATATTGCCGTTCCATGTTAACGCGATTGCCTTTTCTTCTTTCAATTTGTAACGCGTTAACCTGTGGGTAATCCGTAACGTCACTTTCGTTCTACAATATCGGCAGATAGTTCTCAACCTCATAATTCGACACGTGTGTTCTGAACTTGTCCCACTCAATCTTTTTGTTCTCGATCAACTTTTCAAAAACATGGTCGCCCAGGGTATCCT
>Ga0182017_10002872_pt1 | contig 12933 bp, 8 predicted proteins | sample 712E3DmetaG_FD_120492 | JGI IMG/M metagenome (GOLD analysis project Ga0182017, IMG submission 120492) | Permafrost microbial communities from Stordalen Mire, Sweden - 712E3D metaG | ecosystem: Environmental > Terrestrial > Soil > Wetlands > Permafrost | place: Sweden: Stordalen | collected... | reverse complement strand
TGGCGAAGAAGAAGTTCGAGCGGACCAAGCCGCACGTCAACATCGGCACTATCGGCCATATCGACCACGGCAAGACGACGCTCACCGCGGCGATCACCAAGTACCTCGCTCTAAAGGGTGGGGCCGAGTACCGCGCCTTCGACTCGATCGACAACGCCCCTGAGGAGCGCGAGCGCGGCATCACCATCGCGATCGCCCACGTCGAGTACGAGACCGCGAACCGTCACTACGCTCACGTCGACTGCCCTGGCCACGCCGACTACATCAAGAACATGATCACCGGCGCGGCGCAGATGGACGGCGCGATCCTCGTCGTCGCCGCGACCGACGGCCCCATGCCCCAGACGCGCGAGCACATCCTGCTCGCCCGCCAGGTGGAGGTGCCGTACATCGTCGTCTTCCTCAACAAGTGCGACGCCGTCGACGATCCCGAGCTGCTCGATCTCGTCGAGCTCGAGGTTCGCGAGCTGCTCACCAAGAACCACTTCCCGGGCGACGACATCCCGATCGTCCGCGGCTCCGCTCTCAAGGCCCTCGAGACCACGGGCGGCGTCGACGATCCGGCCTACGCCTGCATCCAGGAGCTCCTCGATGCGGTCGACTCCTACATCCCGACCCCCGAGCGCCCCATCGACAAGCCCTTCATCATGCCGATCGAAGATGTCTTCGGCATCAAGGGCCGCGGCACCGTGGCCACCGGGCGCATCGAGCGCGGCATCGTGAAGGTCTCCGACGAAGTCGAGATCGTCGGCATCCGGCCGACTCGCAAGGTCGTCGTGACCGGCGTCGAGATGTTCAAGAAGCTGCTCGACGAGGGCCGCGCCGGCGACAACGTGGGCTGCCTGCTGCGCGGCATCGAGCGCGACGACATCGAGCGCGGCCAGGTCCTCGCCAAGGCCGGGAGTGTCAAGCCGCACACCAAGTTCGTCGCTCGCGTCTACGTTCTCTCGCGCGAGGAGGGTGGTCGTCACACCCCCTTCTACAACGGCTACCGGCCCCAGTTCTACCTGCGCACGACGGACGTCACCGGCGCCATCGGCCTGCCCGAGGGTGCCGAGATGATCATGCCCGGCGACAACGTCGACATGACCGTCGATCTCATCACCCCGATCGCCCTCGAAGTCGGCCAGCGTTTCGCCATCCGCGAGGGTGGCCGCACGGTCGGCGCCGGGGCGATCACCTCGATCATCGAGTAAAGAATGGCAAAGGTCGACGCGCGTCCGATCATTCAGCTCGCTTGCTCCGAGTGCAAAATGCGGACGTACACCACTCGCAAGAACAAGAAGAACGATCCCGGCCGACTCGAGCTCCGCAAGTACTGCCCTCGCGAACGCCGTCACACCCTGCACCGAGAGGCCAAATGATCTAGAGCCGAGCCTCTGCCGAGTGCAGACCGAGGCGCCGAACGAGCACCGCAGTGAGCGCACTTCGAGGTGCGTGAGCGAGGAGCGCGGGCGGCAACGAAGGGATGGGCCGGCAGCGGCGAAGGCGATCGCAGGCGCCTAGCTCAATTGGTAGAGCACTGGTCTCCAAAACCAGCGGTTGTGGGTTCGAGTCCCGCGGCGCCTGCCAGACACATCCAGGTTCGATAGCTAGAGAGCAGCCGTGTCGCGCATCCAGCGCTTCGTTCAAGACTCGTGGCAAGAACTAAAGAAGGTAAACTGGCCAACTCCGCAGCAGGCCCGTAATCTCACGGTCCTGGTGCTTGTGGTCAGTACGGCCGTGGCCGTCTTCATCTCCGCCTTCGACTACGTCTTCGGCCTCATGGCCAAGACGATCAACGCCGGGTGATTTCGAGCATGAAGACTGAGCAGGCTGGGGAGACCGTTCGGCCCCCCGAGAAGCGTTGGTATGTCATCCACACTTACTCGGGCTACGAGAACAAGGTTAAGGCCAACCTCGAGCACCGCATCGAATCGATGGGCATGGACGACAAGATCTTCCAGGTCCTCGTGCCGATGGAGGATGAGATCGAGATCCGTCAGGGCCAGCGCCACACGGTGCAGAAGAAGGTGTATCCGGGCTACGTACTCGTCGAGATGATCCTGGACCCGGACTCTTGGTACGTGGTCCGAAACACGCCTGGCGTCACCAGCTTCGTCGGCGGTGGCAACATCCCGGGAGTCCGGAGCGAGCCGATCCCGCTTGACGAGGCTGAGGTCAAGCAGATCCTCCGGCAGATGGGCGTGGAGACACCCCGTTACCGGGTCGCCTTCACGAAGGGTCAGAACGTTCGGGTCACCGACGGCCCGTTCGCCGAATTCATCGGCACTGTGGACGAGGTCAACCCGGAGCGCAACAAAGTCAAGGTGCTGGTCAGCATCTTCGGCCGCGAAACCCCGGTCGAGCTCGACTTCCTTCAGGTCGAGAAGCTGTAAGCGAAAGGAAGCCGAAGGCCCGTGGCCAAGAAGATCCGCATCGTCCTCACCCTGCAGCTCAACGCTGGCAAGGCCACGCCCGCGCCGCCGGTCGGCACGGCCCTCGGCCCCCACGGCATCAACATCGTCGAGTTCACCAAGTCCTACAACGAGAAGACCGCCGACAAGGTCGGCCAGGTCATCCCGGCCCAGATCACGATCTTCGAAGATCGCTCGTTCACCTTCGTTCTCAAGACCCCGCCCGCCACGGATCTGCTCCGCAAGGCGGCCGGGATTGAGAAGGGAACCCAGACGGCCGGTCGCGAGACCGTCGGCCAGGTGACCCGCGATCAGATCCGCGAGATCGCTACGATCAAGATGCCCGACCTCAACGCCAACACGATCGAAGCCGCGATGGCCCAGGTCGAAGGCACTGCCAGGAGCATGGGTATAGAGGTCGTCGGGTAGGCCTCGTGCCGATGGCTCTCAGCAGCGTCGCCTCAACACTCGGAGAGTCTGTAACAGGTGAGTCGGCCAGCGATGGTCCGACGCGCTCCGGCCGCGAGACTGCCGGACGTTGACCCCGCGCCAGGGGGAGGTCGAAACCCGGAATTGCCGGGCGTGACCGATGGAAGGAGATCGGAATGCCGGAGCGCGGCAAGAAGTACCAGGAAGCCGCCAAGCTTGTCGACCGCACCAAGCTGTACTCGCCCGCCGAGGGCGCCGAGCTTGCCCGCAAGACCAGCTACGTGGGATTCGACGCGAGCATAGAAGCCCACCTTCGTCTCGGCGTCGATCCGCGCCACGCCGACCAGATGGTTCGCGGCACAGTCGTGCTGCCCCACGGAACCGGCAAGGTGACGCGCGTCGTCGTCTTCGCCCAGGGCGACAAGGCCCTCGAGGCGCTCCACGCCGGTGCCGACGAGGTCGGCTCGGACGACCTGGTCAAGAAGATCGAGGCCGGCTGGACGGACTTCGACGTGGCCCTCGCCGCGCCCGATGTCATGGGCATGGTCGGTCGACTCGGCCGCATCCTCGGCCGCAAGGGTCTCATGCCGAACCCTAAGTCGGGCACGATTACCTTCGACCTCGAGCGGGCCATCAAGGAAGTCAAAGCCGGCCGCGTCGAGTTCAAGGTCGACAAGGGCGGCATCATCCATGTCCCGTTCGGCAAGGCGAGCTTCGAGGCGCAGCAGCTCGTGGACAACCTGGCGACATTGATGGATGCCATCAACCGCGCTCGCCCGAGCGGCGCCAAGGGCCAGTATCTGCGCACGCTGACCATCGTCCCGACCATGGGTCCCGGCATCCGGATAGACATCCCGGCCGTCCTCGCGGTCGCGGCGGCGTCGTAGCGCCGCCCAACATATGAGGCCCGGCCGCCGAAATGCGGACCGGGCTTGCGACGGGACCGACCAGCGGGCCGTCGCGCTACAACCGAATACGACGGACCGCCGCAGACAGCATGCGTTCCGGACCGCCGCCGTCGAGCAATCGGCAGTCGCGGACCCGACTCAATTCGCCGGATGAAACGCCGGCGGGCATGCCGAGGCAGGGATCGAGCCTCCATCCGTGTGGGTGGGAGCGCCCCTGTGGCGAAGGCCGTCGCAGGGGCGTTTTGGTCGGTGAAGGTTTCGGAGCCGACCGGCCCACCGTCGCGCGCCGGCTGCGCGCAGTTAACCGGAATGGAGTTGGCAAGCCGAAGCTCAGCCGAGGCCGGACCAAGGCGCCCGACGAGCACCGAGACGAGCGCACCTGAACGTGCGTGAGCGAGGAGCGCAGGAGGCAACGACGGTACGGACCGGCCGAGCGAGGCCAATGACTCAGGGAGGCACAAATGCCTACCGAGGCCAAGCGCGAGACCGTTGCGGAGTTGACCGAGGAAGCTCGGTCCAGCTCGGCGATGATCGTCTCCGAATACCGCGGCCTCAAGGTCTCCGATCTCGGCGAGATCCGTCGAAACCTGCGCAAGCAGAACGTCACCTACCACGTCGTCAAGAACCGGCTCATGAAGATTGCGGCGCGAGATGCCGGGTTGGAGGCCCTAGGCCTGCTGCTCGAAGGTCCCACCGCAGTCGCATTCGTCAAGGGTGACGAGGGCGCTGCCGCCAAGGCAGTCCTGGACGCGTTCCGGCCGTACCGCCTCGTAAAGGTCATCGGGGCGGTCATCGGCGATCAGGTTGTGAACGCCGAGGGCGTTACGCGTCTCTCTCAACTTCCCGGACGCGACGTGCTCCTGGCCCAGGTCGCAGGCGCGATTGCTGCGCCGATGGCGACGATGGCCGGCCTCTTCGATGCGCCCCTGCGGGACATCGCCGGGCTGGTCGGGGCCCTCGCCGACAAGCAAAGCGCCTAGGGCCGGATCCACCGGGTACAGGCCAGGCGGCGCCCCAACTGAGACCACACCGCTCGGACCGCTGAGGTTCGGGCACAAAGGAGCTATCAACCAAATGGCAAAGCTGACTCAAGACCAGATGCTCGACGCTTTCGCGTCAATGACCGTCCTCGAGCTCGCCGACTTCAAGAAGGCCTTCGAGGACAAGTTCGGCGTGACCGCCGCCGCCCCGGTTGCCGTCGCTTCGGTAGCCGCCGCCGCCCCGGTTGCGGCCGCGGCCGAAGTCGAGGAACAGACCGAGTTCACCGCGATCCTGGCCGAGATCGGCCCGAACAAGATCCCGGTCATCAAGGTCGTCCGCGAGCTGACCGGCCTCGGCCTCAAGGAGGCCAAGGACCTCGTCGATGGCGCGCCCAAGCCGGTCAAGGAAGGCGTGAACAAGGACGAGGCCGCAAAGATCAAGGCTGCCCTCGAAGAGCAGGGCGCGAAGGTCGAGATCAAGTAGTCCCTCTTCCGCGAGACCGGACCCACCCGTCGACGCCGCCGACTTTTGGGACTACGGCCATGCTGGGTGGGTCTGGGCTCTGCCGGACGGGCTAGCGCCCGTCCCTCAAGAGCGGTATGGTTTAGGGCGGGTCTGGAGTCCGGGGTTGTTCAGGCGCGCCCATTTGACACCAGCGGAAATCGCGGTATCCTACTCCTTCTGTGAGCGCGGCCCTTCCCCTTCTCCTCCGTCAAGGAGCGGTTCATGCTGTCTGTCGCTGAGTCCTCTCGCGCCTCCGCGGTCACGCCTCGACGGCGATACGCGCGGATCCCCGAGGTCCTTGAGATCCCCAACCTGATCGAACTTCAGCTGAGCTCCTTCGATTGGTTCGTGGAGAAGGGGCTCCGGGAGCTGTTCGACGAGATCAGCCCGATCAAGGACTTCACCGGCAAGGTGATGGAACTCCACTTCCTGGACTACGAGTTCGGCGCGCCCAAGTACGTCGAGCTCGAGTGCCGGACCAAGGACCTCACCTTCAGCCGGCCCCTGTACGTAAATGTCGAGCTTCTTATCAAGGAGACGGGCGAGATCCAGCGCCAGCGCGTGTACATGGGCGACTTCCCGTTCATGACGGACCAGGGCACGTTCATCATCAACGGCGCCGAGCGCGTCGTCGTCTCCCAGCTGGTCCGATCGCCGGGCGTGTACTACAGCGCCGTCGAGGACCCAACCAGCGGCCGGACCCTCTACTCGGCCAAGGTCATCCCGAACCGCGGCGCCTGGCTTGAGTTCGAGACGAGCAACAAGGACCTCCTCTCGGTCAAGGTCGACCGCAAGCGCAAGATCGCCGCGACGACTCTCCTGCGCGCCGTCGGGTACGAGAAAAACGACGACATCGGCGGCCTGTTCGCGACCGTCGACACGGACCCGGAACACCAGTACATCGCCTCGACGCTCGACAAGGACCTCACGAAGACCCAGCAGGACGCGCTGATCGAGGTCTACAAGAAGCTGCGCCCGGGCGACCCGCCCACCGGCGACAACGCGCGGCAGCTTGTCGAGAGCCTCTTCTTCAACTTCCGCCGCTACGACCTGGGTCGCGTGGGCCGGTACAAGTTCAACAAGAAGCTCGGCCCGGTCGTCGAGCGGATGGGCATCGAGCTCGACCGCGAGCAGCGGATCATCACCCGTGAGGATATCGCCGCCATCGTCGGCCACCTCATCGAGTTGAACCGCGGCCTGGGCCTGCCGGACGACATCGACCACCTCGGCAACCGTCGCATCCGCGCCAATGGAGAGCTCATCCAGAATGCCTTCCGGGTCGGCCTGCTCCGCATGGAGCGCGTCGTCCGCGAGCGCATGACGATCCAGGAGATCGACAAGGCCACCCCGAACGCCCTCATCAACATCCGGCCCGTGGTGGCCGCGATGAAGGAGTTCTTCGGTGGCAGCCAGCTGAGTCAGTTCATGGACCAGACCAACCCTCTGGCCGAGCTGACCAGCAAGCGGCGCCTGTCGGCCCTCGGCCCGGGCGGCCTCTCCCGAGAGCGCGCCGGCTTCGACGTTCGCGACGTCCACCATAGCCACTACGGTCGCATCTGCCCGATCGAGACGCCGGAAGGCCCGAACATCGGGCTGATCGGCTCGCTGGCCACCTACGGTCGAATCAACAGCTACGGCTTCATTGAGACGCCTTACCGCAAGGTCAAGCGGACGATCGCCTGGGACGACCCGGACATCGCCCGCCACGAGACCGGTGCCGACGTCGTCGGCAAGGACGGCAAGGTCATCCTGAAGTCCGGAGCGAAGTTCAACGACGCGGCTGTCGCCGAGCTCAAGCGCCAGAAGGCCGCGGCCTTCCCAATTCGCCCGGTGGTTACCGCCGAGATCGAGTATCTGGCGGCGGACGAGGAAGAAGAGCATCACGTCGCCCAGGCCAACGCCGAGCTCGACGCGCAGGGCCACTTCGTCCGCGACCGTATCCCGTGCCGCTACCGCGACCAGTTCCCCGAGGCCCGTCCGAGTGCCATCGAGTACATGGACGTCTCGCCGAAGCAGGTCGTCTCCGTGGCCACGGCCCTCATCCCGTTCCTCGAACACGACGACGCCAACCGCGCCCTGATGGGCTCCAACATGCAGCGTCAAGCCGTGCCGCTCCTCGAGCCGGAGGCGCCGATCGTTGGCACCGGCATGGAGTGGCGGTCGGCCCTCGACTCGGGCCAGGTCGTGGTCGCCAAGCGCCCCGGCGTGGTGACGAGCGTGACTGCCGATCGCGTCCAGGTCGAGACCGACACGGGCGACCTCGATGAGTATCTGCTGCAGAAGTACGTGCGTTCCAACCAGGGCACATGTATCAACCAGCGGCCCATCGTTGACGTCGGCCAGCGCCTCGACAAGGGCGAGCCGATCGCCGACTCCAGTTCGACGGATCACGGCGAGTTGGCCCTTGGCCGCAACGTCCTCGTCGCGTTCATGAGCTGGGAGGGCGGCAACTACGAGGACGCCATCGTCATCAGCGAGCGCCTCGTAAAGGAAGACTTCTTCACGAGCATCCACATCGAGAAGCACGAGCTTGAGTCTCGCGACACCAAGCTCGGCCCCGAAGAGATCACCCGCGACATCCCCAACGTAGGCGAGGAGTCGCTCAAGGACCTGGACGAGGAAGGCATCGTCTACATCGGCGCCGAGGTCCAGCCGGGCGACATCCTGGTCGGCAAGATCACGCCCAAGGGCGAGACCGAGCTGACCGCGGAGGAGAGGCTCCTCCGGGCGATCTTCGGCGAGAAGGCCCGAGAGGTGAAGGACTCCAGCCTGCGTCTTCCTCACGGTGAGCGCGGCAAGGTCGTGGACGTCCGCATCTTCAGCCGCGAGGAGGGCGACGAACTCATGCCGGGCGTGAACCGCCTGGTCAGGGTCTCGGTCGCGCAGAAGCGCAAGGTCAGCGTCGGCGACAAGATGGCCGGACGCCACGGCAACAAGGGCGTCATCGCCAAGGTCCTGCCGATCGAGGACATGCCCTATCTGCCCGACGGCACGCCGGTCGACATCGTTCTCAACCCTCTGGGTGTGCCGAGCCGAATGAACATCGGCCAGATCCTCGAGACGCACCTGGGCTGGGCGCTTCACGAACGCGGTCTAACGGCCGCGACGGCCGTCTTCGACGGCGCGTCCGAGGAGCAGATTCGAGACGAGCTGCGCGCAGCCGGGCTGCCGGAGGACGGCAAGGTCGTGCTTCGCGACGGGCGATCGGGCGAACCGTTCGACCGACCCATCACCGTCGGCTACATCTACATGTTGAAACTCCACCACCTGGTGGAGGACAAGATCCACGCCCGGTCCACCGGACCTTACAGCCTCATCACGCAGCAGCCTCTGGGCGGCAAGGCCCAGTTCGGCGGCCAGCGTTTCGGTGAGATGGAGGTCTGGGCCCTCGAGGCCTACGGCGCGGCGAACATCCTGCAGGAGCTTCTCACAGTCAAGTCCGACGATGTCATGGGTCGAGTCCAGACCTACGAGGCGATCGTCAAGGGCGAGGAGATCCAGGCGCCGGGCGTTCCCGAGTCGTTCAAGGTCCTAATCAAGGAGCTCCAGAGCCTGGGGCTCAACGTCGAGATCCTCAACGAGAACGACGAAGAGATTCGCTTCGCGGAAGACTCCGGCACGTACCCGATGCCTGATCTGGGCGGCATCAACCTCGCCGGGTTCGAGGACTGAACCGACTGCACGCATGACGCGGCGCCTGTGCTCGGCCAGCCAGGCGTCGACGATCCACGGTCCGAACTACGCCCCCGAGCCAGGCGGTGGCGTGGAGGAGAGCAATGCTCGAGGTCAACAACTTCAACGCCATCCGGATCTCGCTAGCCAGCCCCGAGCAGATTCGGGACTGGTCTTCAGGCGAGGTGACCAAGCCGGAGACGATCAACTACCGAACGCTCAAGCCGGAGAAGGACGGACTGTTCGATGAGCGCATCTTCGGTCCTACCAAGGACTGGGAGTGCTACTGCGGCAAGTACAAGCGGATTCGGTACAAGGGCATCATCTGCGACAAGTGCGGCGTGGAGGTCACTCGCTCCAAGGTCCGCCGCGAGCGCATGGGCCACATCCAGCTGGCCAGCCCGGTCAGCCATATCTGGTACTTCAAGGGGACCCCGTCGCGCCTGGGCATCCTGCTGGACATCAGTCCCCGAAACCTCGAGCGCATCCTCTATTTCGCCCTTTACATCGTCACTCACGTAGACGAGGAGGCCCGCAAGCGGGCCCTGGCCGCGCTCGAGGACGAGGCCGAGGGCAGGGGAGGCAAGGGCGGCCGAGCCCTGAGCGACCTCGAGGACGAGCTTCGCAGCCGCTTCAACCGCCAGAAGGACGAGCTGAACTCCGTCCTGGCGACAACCAGGGCCGATCTAGAGCAGCAGCGCACCGCCCGGACCGAAGAGATAGTCGAGGCCGCCCAGGGCGTAGAAAGGCTCCTCAAGGCTCTCGGGAAGGATGCGGCCGCCGAAGCGATCGCCTTCCCGATCACGGGCGAGGTCGTGGTCGCGGCCGGAGCGACGGCCGGCAAGGAAGCCACCGCCGCTCTCCGCAAGATCGTGGCTGCCGAGACGGAGCGGGTTACCGCCGAGATCCAGCAGCGCGAAGCGGACGAGGAACGGAGCGTCGCCCAGAAGATCGGCGATCTCGAGCTCGCCAACGATGCCGAGATCGAGACCGAGCGGGAGCGTCTCCGCCGCGACGCCGAAGGCGCCAAGGACGAGATCCGCAAGCAGCGCGACGAGATCGAATCGATCAAGCCGCTGATGACCCTGCTCGAGAACGACTTCCGATACCTGGACGAGCGTTACGGCTCGGGCAGCCGCGGAGGCCGCATCTTCCACGCGGCCATGGGGGCGGAGGCGGTCCGCGACATCATCGGCCGGATGGACCTCGAGGAGCTGGCTCGCTCACTCCATGTCGAGGTTCGGACGACGTCGGGCCAGCGTCGCAAGAAGGCCATCAAGCGGCTGCGCCTGATCGAAGCCTTCCGGCGTTCGGGCACCCGCCCGGAGTGGATGATCCTCTCCGTAATCCCGGTCATCCCGCCGGATCTGCGGCCGATGGTCCAGCTCGACGGCGGCCGTTTCGCCACCTCCGACCTGAACGACCTGTACCGCCGCGTAATCAACCGCAACAACCGGCTCAAGCGGCTTCTCGAACTGGGTGCCCCGGAGATCATCATTCGCAACGAAAAGCGAATGCTCCAGGAAGCCTGCGATGCGCTGATCGACAACGGCCGGCGCGGTCGGGCCATCGCCGGCACGGGCAACCACCGTCTCAAGAGCCTGTCCGACATGCTCAAGGGCAAGCAGGGCCGGTTCCGCCAGAACCTCCTCGGCAAGCGAGTGGACTACTCCGGCCGCTCGGTCATCGTCGTCGGTCCGGAGCTCAAGCTCCACCAGTGCGGCTTGCCCAAGAAGATGGCGCTCGAGCTGTTCAAGCCGTTCGTCATGCGGCTGCTCGTCGAGAAGGGCTTCGCCCACAACATCAAGAGCGCCAAGCGCATCGTCGAGCGCGTCCGGCCCGAGGTCTGGGACGTTCTCGAAGAGGTCATCAAGGACCATCCGGTCCTGCTGAACCGCGCCCCCACGCTGCACCGCCTGGGCATTCAGGCGTTCATGCCGGTCCTCGTCGAGGGCTCGGCGATCCAGATCCACCCGCTCGTCTGCACCGCCTTCAACGCGGACTTCGACGGCGACCAGATGGCCGTCCATGTCCCGCTGTCTACGGCTGCGCAGGAAGAAGCGCGCACGATGATGCTCTCGACCGCAAACCTGCTCTCGCCCGCTGACGGGAGCCCGGTCGTTGCCCCGACTCAGGACATGGTCCTCGGCTGCTTCTACCTGACGATGGACAAGCCGCTCCCCGACGGCAAGAAGATGCGCCTCTTCTCCAGCGAGGGCGAGGCCATCCTGACCTACCAGCTGCGCGAAGTCACTCTCCACGAGCCGGTCATCGCCATGGTCAAGGCATGGGACGAAGAGTCCGGCGTGGCCGTCGATACCCAGGTGCAGACCACCGTCGGACGGATCATCTTCAACCAGATCGTCCCCGACCGGCTCCGCTTCAAGAACGTGAACATGAAGCGGACCGAGCTGCGCAAGCTGGTCGACGAGTGCTACCGCATCCTCGGCCCCGCCGAGACCGCCAACGTCGTCGACGGTGTGAAGGGTGTCGGATTCGAATACGCCACTCGCGGCGGGATGACAATCGCGGTCACGGACATCGTGATCCCGCCGGACAAGGGTCGCCGCCTGGTCGAGGCAGACGCTTCTGTCGACCAGATCGACCGCCAGTTCCAGCGCGGCCTGATCACCGACGACGAGCGCTATGAGCAAGTCGTAGACGTCTGGCAGAAGACGACCAACGACCTCTCGACCGCGATGATGGACGGCCTCGATGCCTTCGGTTCGGTCCGGATGATGGCGGACTCAGGCGCCCGAGGTAACAAGGGCCAGATCAGCCAGCTCGGCGGCATGCGCGGGCTGATGGCCGACCCGTCGGGCCGGATCATCGACGTGCCGGTGAGGAGCAACTTCCGCGAAGGCATGACGGTCCTCGAGTACTTCATCTCGACCCACGGCGCCCGCAAGGGCCTCGCCGACACGGCCCTCCGCACCGCCGACTCGGGCTATCTGACCCGTCGTCTGGTGGACGTAGCCCAGGACGTCATCACTAGAGAGGAAGACTGCGGCACCCAGGAAGGTTCCTGGATCACGCGGTCCGAGTCCGCGGAGATCGCCAGCAACGAAAAGGGCGCTTACCAGAAGCGAATGGTCGGTCGGCTGTCGGCCGCCGATCTCTTCCATCCCTCGACCGGCGAACTCATCGTCGAGCGCAACCAGGAACTGACCGAGGCTCTGGCGGCCGCGATCGACGAGTCCGGGATCGACGAGGTCCTGGTCCGCTCGCCGCTCTCCTGCGAGGCGCGCCACGGCGTTTGCCGGCTCTGCTACGGCCGAAACCTCGCCACCGGCTCCCTGGTGGGCATCGGCGAGGCCGTGGGCATCATCGCCGCCCAGTCGATCGGCGAGCCTGGCACGCAGCTGACGATGCGGACGTTCCACACTGGCGGCGTCGCCGGGCTGGACATCACCGCCGGTCTGCCGCGCGTCGAGGAGCTCTTCGAGGGCCGCGTCCCCAAGGGCAAGGCCGAGATCAGCCACATCGACGGCATCGTGGAGATCGTCCGCGGCGACACCGGCACTCGTGTCAAGGTTACGAGCCGGGAGCAGTACGACACGCACATCGCCCTGGGCCCCGGTCTGGAGTTGCTCGCCGCCGCTGGCGACATGGTCGAAGCCGGCCAGGTTATCGCCCGGCTCGAGGGTGGCGACAAGTCCGCCGACGTGTCCGCCCCGGCCAAGGGTTTCCTCGTCCGTGAGGCCGACGATCTGGTCGTCCGGTCCGAGGATACGGTCGAGCGCGACTATGCCATCCCTCACAACGCCAAGCTCATGGTCGAGAACGGCTCGGACATCCGCGCCGGCGACGCGATCACCGACGGCCCGATCAACCCGCAGGAGTACCTCGAAACGCGGGGCAAGGACGCCGTCCAACGCTATCTGGTGAAGGAAGTCCAGAAGGTCTACCGCAGCCAGGGTGTCACGATCAACGACAAGCACATCGAGATCATCGTCCGCCAGATGCTCCGCAAGGTCCGCATCGACCAGCCGGGCGACACCGATCTCCTGCCGACCGAGCTGATCGATCGGCTCGACTTCGAG
>Ga0182017_10002871_pt1 | contig 12934 bp, 9 predicted proteins | sample 712E3DmetaG_FD_120492 | JGI IMG/M metagenome (GOLD analysis project Ga0182017, IMG submission 120492) | Permafrost microbial communities from Stordalen Mire, Sweden - 712E3D metaG | ecosystem: Environmental > Terrestrial > Soil > Wetlands > Permafrost | place: Sweden: Stordalen | collected... | reverse complement strand
TTCACCCCGTGGACTCGCCGCCGGCCGCCTCCACCAGCGACGCAAGACCCTTCAGGCCCGCGCCCTTCGACTCCATCTCGCTCCCCAGCAGATCGTACGGCCAACCGCTACGTTCGCGGCTCGCTGCCGCCACGTTAGCACGGGTGTCCGGAACGGCAGACGGGCCGGATGGATCTGCGCCGCTCGTCGATGCCTGAACCTGACCCTCGACGTCCCGCGCCGTGCTCGAGCTGCCGTCGATCGCCCCCGCGAGACGCCTCGGATCGCCGGGGGGGCCAACGTATCGCCAGCCACGCCTCTCGTTCCCTGCCGCGACCAGAAGCCGGCGCGGCCCATCCTCTGCGGTCCGGCAGGCGAACCCCGTCGCCTCGGGCACGCCGCAGTTCGAGCATGGCCCCCAGTGGCAATCGGGCGTAATCCTGGCCGCCAGCGCCCGCTTGCGGTCGCGCAGGAGGAATGCCATCGAGACACCTGCGCCCAGATGGGCCCATGGAAGGGGCTCGTCGGTCGGTATGTCCCGCTGGGCATACCAGGCCGGGTCGAGCCCGACCTCGGCGAACGCCTCGAGCCAGGCCTTGAAGTCGAAGTGCTCGTCCCAGGCGTCGAGCCGGGCACCCTTCTGCCAGGCCACGCGGATGACGGCGGCGAGACGTCGGTCGCCGCGTCCGAGAGCCGCTTCAAGGATCGAACCGTTCGGATCGTTCCAGGACATGGCCAGACCATTGCCGTGCAGTGCCTTGCGAAGGGCGTCGACTTTGACTTCGATTTCGACGGTTGTGTCCTGGCCGTCCCACTGGAATGGCGTCATCACCTTGGGCACGAAGGTAGAAACGTTGACCTTGACGGCGGCCCGATTGCCGTGGCGCCGCCGGCCCAGGGTGAGCACCCGCCGCGCGATGGCGGCGATGTCGAGGACGTCATCCATCGTTTCGCCCGGCAGACCGATCATGAAGTAGAGCTTCAACGAGCTCCAGCCGTGATCGAACGCCAGCTGAGCGCAGCTGGCGATCTCCTCGTCGCTCACACCCTTGTTGATCGCGTCGCGCAGCCGCTGACTGCCAGCTTCGGGCGCGAAGGTGAAGCTGCCAGGTCGTCCGCCCGGCGCGATGGCACCGACCAGCTCGACCGTGAAGGCGTCGACACGGGTGCTCGGCAGCGATATGACCGCGCTCGGCCGCCTCCTGTGAAGCTCCGTCGCCACCTCGCGGACGTAGGTGTAGTCGGCCGTGGAGAGGCTCGTAAGGCCGATCTCCTCATATCCGGTCGCCCTCAGGATCGCCTCAGCCGCGTCGACGGCGACATCTGCCGCGCGCTCGCGCAGCGGGCGCGACTGCATTCCGGCCCCGCAGAAGCGACAGCCTCGAGTGCAGCCGCGCATGACCTCGAGTTGGGCGCGGTCGAAGACGATGCCGACGTTCGGGACGAGCTGGCGAATCCCTCGGACGCGAGTCTCGAAGTCCGCGGCGATGCGGGCGGTGACTATGGCCGGGGCGGAGTCGAGGCGGTCCAGCCCCTCGGAGCGGCCATCGGGCAGGTATCGGGGCCGGTAGAGCGAGGGCACGTACACGCCGGGAAGGCGGGCCAGGGCACGCAGAGCCGTAGCTCGTTCCACGCCCCGACGCCACTCCCCGTCTCCGTCGAGCGTGGCCCGCGCGTCGAGAGTGGCCCGCTCATCGGGCGTGGCCGTCGCATCCGGCGTGGCCGTCGCCGCCGTCGCGTCGGCCGTGACCCGGGCTCGCCGGTGCCAGCCCAGCGACTCGAGTACGTCGCTGATCTCGAGGACGACATCCTCGCCCTCGCCGAGGACGACGGCATCGACGAAATCCGCGATCGGCTCCGGGTTCAGGGTGGTCGAGCCGCCGGCGATGACGAGTGGGTCCGCCTCAGAACGCTCGGCAGCCATCAGCGATATGCCGCCGAGATCGAGCATGGTCAGCATGTTCGTGAAGACAAGCTCGTATCCGAGGCTCAGGCCCACGACGTCGAACTCGCTCAGGGGTCGGCGCGTCTCGATACTCCAGAGCGGGACGTGCCCCGCGCGAAGCTCGCCTTCGAAGTCGACGTCAGGGGCAAAGCAGCGCTCCACCAGCCGGTCAGGCTGGTCGTTGAGGACCTCATAGAGAATCCGCAACCCGAGGTTGCTCATTCCGATCTCGTATAGATCGGGGTACGCGAGACACCACTTCAGGGCCGTCGCGGCCCAGTCCTTGGGCACGGAGTTCCATTCGCCGCCGGCGTATCGCCCGGGTCTGCGGACGCGGTTGAGGATTCGCTCGACCGTCGGCCCGGAGACCGCTTCGGGGGCGTAGAAGGGCTCGTGCGGATCTGGCGCGGGGAGCGGCCTGCCCCTGGGCCCTGTCGTCATGGCTCTCCGGCTCGCCTTCTCGTCTGTCTGGTTCGGCCGGCCAGCGGCCGGTTATCTGGTGGCCCAGACGGGCTCCGTCTCCGCTACCACTCGGGCCTCTCGCGGCGCAGATTCGCGCTCTGAAGCGTACCTAGTCCCGCTGCCAGACATACCAGGGATGCGCCGCCGTATGAGATGAAGGGCAGCGGGATGCCAGTCACTGGGACCAGGTTGATGACCATACCGATGCTCACGAAGACCTGGAAGAAGATCATCGTGGCCATGCCGCAGCCCAACAACATCGCAAATGGATCATTCGCACGCCATGAGCAAACGAGCAGTCGCCACAGGAAGAGCACGAACAAGATCAAGACGACCATCGCTCCAATGAGGCCCAATTCCTCGGCCAATACGCCCCATACGAAATCGGTCGTTGAGACGGGCACCGGTATGTTCCCGTTGGTCAGGCCTTTGCCGGCAATCCCACCGGCGTTGACGGCCAGGTTTGCCTGAATGATCTGGTAGCCCGCGCCCTTTGGGTCGGCCCCGGGGTTGAACATGGTGAGTAGGCGTGCCTGCTGATAGTCGGCCATGTGGCTCCACACGAACGGGATGGCTGCGACGACGGCCGTCGTCAGCGTTCCGAGCCAGAAGAGACTCGCGCCGGACATGAAGAGCATGCCGGCGAGCGTGGCCACCAACACCAGTGATGTTCCCAGGTCGGGCTGCATCATGACCAGCACCCACGGCGGCAGCAAGATGATCAGGATGCCAACGATCGTCCATGGTGACTTGATCTGGCCCTGGCGGTTGGCAAGATAGGCGGCAAACACCAGGACCATGACGATCTTGGCCAGTTCGCTGAATTGGAACTGGAAGTCGGCGATCACGACCCAGCGCGCAGCCGTGCCTGCCTCCCCGGTTCCAGTGCCAACGCGGAGGGTCAGGATGAGCAGCCCGATGTTGACGAAGTACAGCGGCCAGGCGAAGGAGCGCCACCACTTGTAGTCGAAGACAGTTGTAAGACCGAGAACCACCGCTGCGACGACCGCCCACATGATGGTTCTAACGAAGGGTGAGTTGAGCGTCAGGGATACATGCGTCGAGCCGACACTGTTGCTGTAGGCCATGGCCAGGCCAAAGAGAGTCAGCAGAACCGCATACGTAGTGAGCTGGAAGTCGTAGTTGCGCCAGGCCAGCCAACCGACCTTCGGTGCCCAGCCACGCAGTCTGAGCGTCTGGGCGCGCAGGATGCTCATCGGTCAGTGTTCCCGTCAGTCCCTGTTCGGAGTTCCGTAGAAGTTGGTCGTCCTGTAGATCCAGGAGTAGATGTAGCCCGGGGTGGTGTGCAGGAAGGCCTGCGACTGTTTCTTGATCAGGCCGTAGTGCAGCATCATGAAGAGCTTCACGACCTCCGTAGACACGTTTCCTTCAGTGTCGGCGCCGTAGATGAAGGAAAGGACTGCGAGGTGGGAGTCGGGCTTCGTGAAGTCGCCGTTGTACGGGTCGGCCGGTGTGTAGCCCACGAACCACTCGTGGTATGGGAGACGGCCGTACTTGTCGTACAGACCGAATTCGGCCGTGCCGGTCTTGCCCGCGATATTGATCCCCATGTCGGTCATATCGTATGTATGCCGGGTCGTGATCACGGCGCGCGTGCCCAGACGCATAGTCTCGAGGGTCTGAGCCGAGGCAGGGATCTTGTTCAGGAGCACCGGCTGGATGTCGGTGACGTCTCCTTTTCCATTGGTAATGGACTTGACGACCTGCGGCTGCCACAGGTTTCCGCCATTGGCGAGGGCGCAGTAGGCATTGAGAAGCTGGAGGGGTGTGGTGAGGTCATAGCCCTGGCCAATGCCCGCTTGCAGCAACTCGCCTTCGTACATCCGTTCGCCTAAGGTCTGTAGTTTCCATGCGTCCGTCGGGACCGCTCCAGTGGCGGTCTCGGGAAGGTCGACCTGCGTCGGCTTCCCGAACCCGTACTGGTCGGCCCAGTAGGTCAGCCTGTCCAGACCGATGGCCTCCGCCAGCTGATAGAAGAACGTGTCGCTCGAGTATGCGACGCCCCCGATGATATCGAGCGGACCCCAGCCCTTCTTGTTCCACTCTTGGTACTTGATTGCCCCGACCTGGATGTAGGGCTGAGACAGTAGCGGCGTAGTGGCGGTGAACCTGGTTCCGCTCGGCACCAGCGACCACGGGTGATCCGGCAGTACCGGGCTGTCCTGTAACCCGGCCGTACCGGTGACCAGCTTGAACGTCGATCCCGGCGCGTACTGAGCGCCGATGGCCTTGTTGAGGAGTGGCTGGTTCGGGTCAGACAGCAGGGCCTGGAAGTCAGTGGCACTGATGCCGTCGGCGAAGAGTTGGTCGTTGTAGCTGGGCAAGCTGACCATCGCCAGGATCTTCCCGTTCTGCGGGTCCTCGACGATGATCACGCCCTGCTTCACCTTTGCGGCTTTCACGCCCCATGCAAGGGCCTGATAGGCGAGCTGCTGCTCCTTCGTGTCGATGTTCAGGGTGAGCGAGTCACCCGGTATCGAGTCCGAGCCAGGCGTGACAAGCCCCGGAATGGGATTCCCGGTGGCGTCAAGGGCGACCGTTTGACTGCCGGGCGTGCCGCGGAGATCCTGCTCGTAGTAGTTCTCGAGACCCGCCTGGCCCACGACATCCTGCTTCGAGTAGCCGAGGCCCTTCCATTGGGCGTATTGCGAAGCAGTGATACGGCCCTCATAGCCGATCAGCTCGGAGAACAATGCAGGGTCCAGGTACTGGCGCTTGGACGTGACCGTGATGCTCACTCCCGGGAGCTGGTCTGAATTCTCCTCGATGAATCCCGCGACCTGAGCCGAGACTCCGTCGTCGATCTTGACAGGCACGTAGAGGGAACCGGTGGCGCTGTCGATCAGGGTCTCGATGTAGATGGGGTCCAGGTTGAGGAGGGAGCCTAGGCGCTGGGCCACGAGCTCTTCCTGAGTGAGGGGCAGATCCATTGGGGTGACCGTAACCGAGTAGTCGACGACGTTCTGCACCAGCAAGTGTCCAGTCGCGTCGTAGATCAGTCCGCGAGATGCCGGGATGGACTGGACTTCAGTTTGCTGCGTGGAACTCTGGCCCTGTGCAGCCTGATGACTCTGGATGACCTGTAGCCAGAACATCCGGGCCGCGAGGGAGGTCACGCACACTGCCACGGCCAGAACGAACATCCCGAATCGGTAGACGTTCCTGAGGTCACCGCCACTGCTTTCTCTCATGGCACTCAATTGATCACCTCCACCAGAGGACGCGTTCTCTCTGCTCGGCCCGCCGCTTGATTCCGACCAAGAACGGGACTGCGACCGCCGCCACGATTGCGTTGGCCACGGCCGCCGCAATGAGATCGGTTATGTAGAGTGGGGGAGCAGGCGGCCGCAGCAACGCGGTCGTCGCGTCTGAAACAACGAGAAACACGGGTGTCACAACGAAAACGGCTATCACGCACCCGGCATAGCGAGATCGCCGCAATAGCGGCTCCGCGAGTGCGGCAAGAGCAACCGCAATCAAGAGTTCGAATACGTGGGAGCCGAGCGGGCGCATCAAGAAAAGGTCCAGGCACAGGCCGCCAACGAAGGCCCAGGCCATTCCTTCCTCGAATCCGTAGACCAGCGTCACGGCAACGGCGAAGACGAGCGATATCTGTAGCTGAGCGCCGACGATCTGGTACCGCGACGCAATTGTTGATTCAAGGAGCGCCGCGACGCCGGCGCCGACCGCAGCGAATGCGGGACCCATTGCGGCCAGCCCTCAATAGCGGGGTTGGAATGGCACTCCTGTGCGCGGAGTGCGACCGACAAGCGGCATCGACTGGGGGAGTATAGGGCCGAGGGCGAATCATGGACAACGTGGGTCAGTCCGGGCGAGGGAGCTGCCGTACGCATCGCATCGCGGTTGGGAGCCGGCGCCGATCGGCCGCGAGGGTGAGCTGGCGCGTCCTGTATGCCCGCGCGTCTATGCCCGCACATCGCCAGAACTAACGTCCGCGTAGCCTGCCTCGGGCCAGGCAGGGACCAACGCATACCTTGACCACTCCCGAGGCTGCCGGTCGGGTCGCCCGAGAATCGGTCGATGCTGTTGCGTGATCGGCTTGGTGAGCCCGGGCGTGGAGTCATCTACCCCGCGTCGGTGGTGACCGAGTGGTGCGCGGTGCCTTTTCGCACCAGGGCCGAACATTCTTCCCGGGCGTAGCACCTGCGAACGCACGACCTGAAGTGGCCTCGTCGGCGCCTTCTTCTCGAGGAAGAGTGTTCCTTGTGCGCCGAACAAGACTCCTGCGCTCCGGAGGAGTTGCACGTGAAACAGGGATTTCGCCCACGGAGCGGCCTCCCGATAGCGTAGGGCCATCCCGAGCCGCTTCCAGAACGGGCGCACGGCGGTCCTGGGCGAATCTCAGGTCGCCGAAGGCGGGTTCCCCGATGTTGCACGTGAAACCTGAAGAGGATTCGCCTTTGGCGGCGCGGTCACATTTCGCAACGAGATCCCTCGCGGACGATGTGCCGGAAACAGGACCATCTGCTGGTGCTCGGCTGCACACCCCATGCCCCGGCGGCAACCGGGAGGATCCTGCCCACGCGATTGGGCGGGTAGACATGCCGCGCACATGGTGTCATTCCTCAGCGGATAAGCGGCCGCTGATCACGCTGGAGTAGCGTTGTCGGCTCAGACGCGATGTACCCGACGAGAAGCGGGAATCGCGTCGACAGACGTCCGGAAAGTGATCCTCAAGTCCGGAAAACCGCCCCGAATGATAGAATCCGACCGTGCCGATGAACGAAATGGGGACCTGAGTGGGCCAGATCATCGCCTGCGCTAACCAGAAGGGTGGCGTAGGCAAGACCACCACGGTCGTCAACCTGTCGACCTATCTTGCTCTCGCTGGAGACGCTGTTCTGGTCATTGACCTGGACCCTCAGGGCAACACCACCAGCGGCTTCGGTTTGGATCGTGGCCAGATCCAGCATTCCATCTACGAGGCAATCATCGAAGACGAGCGCGTCTCCGAACTGGTCCTTTCGACAGAGATCCCAGGCCTATCCATCGTTCCCTCCTCGATTTCGTTGGCCGGCGCTGAGGTTGAGCTTGCGCCGCTGCCTCAACGCGAGCGCCGCCTCGCCAGGGTTCTCGCGGAACTCGTAGCTTCTTACGACTACATCGTGCTCGACTGCCCGCCCTCATTGGGTCTGCTGACGGTCAACGCGCTAACCGCGGCCGACGCGGTCGTGATCCCCATACAGTGCGAGTACTACGCGCTGGAAGGCCTGTCTCAGCTCATCGCCACGATCAACCTAGTCCGGAACCACCTCAATCCGGATCTGGCGATCAAGGGCGTAGTGTTGACCATGTACGACCCGCGCACGAACCTCTCCGCTGAGGTGGATGCGGAGGTTCGCAAGCATCTGGGGACGGCCGTCTTCGACACCATCATCCCGCGAAGCGTCCGACTGTCGGAAGCGCCCAGCTACGGCTTGCCGATTGCCCTCTACAGGCCCGACTCGAAGGGGGCCGAAGCCTACGCCGCGCTGGCCGCCGAGATGCGCGATCGCGACGGGCGTCCCGCTCCCGTCTCCCATGCAGCGCCTGATGAGGACACCCACGAAGGCGGGAGCCACCCCAAGACCACCGACAGGAGTTCGCGTTGACACCGCCGCACGTCGAGCGGCACACCGGCCTGGGACGTGGGCTCGAGGCCTTGATTCCTCAAACCACGCCTATCGGATCGGCGCCTGTGGAGATCCCGATCACCCGGATTCGTGGCAACCCATATCAGCCCCGCCAGCGCGTGGAGCAGAAGGCTCTCGAATCCCTGGCAAGCAGCATCGCGATTCACGGCGTTCTTCAACCGGTGATCGTCACAGAAGTGCTGGACGGCTACCAGTTGGTGGCTGGCGAGCGCCGTGTTCGAGCGGCACAGATGGCAGGCCTTGACCACGTACCGGCGATCGTCCGTCAGCTGGCAGATCGCGACCAGCTTGCCATCGCGATCGTCGAGAACGTCCAGCGCGCCGATCTCAACGCCATGGAAGAGGCCCACGCCTATCGGCAGCTGGCCGACGAATTCGACCTGACCCAGGATGAGATCGCTACGCGCGTCGGCCGAGCCAGATCCACTGTCGCCAACACCCTGCGGCTGCTCGACCTCGAGCCGTCCGTCCAGCAAGCCCTCTCCGACGGCAACATCACTGAAGGCCACGCTCGGGCCCTGGCGGGAGCATCGCCCACGGGGCAGCGGCAGCTCGTTGAGGCGGTAATGGCCCGAGGACTCTCCGTGCGGCAAACCGAGGAGCTGGTCCGTCGGATTCGCGAACGGCCCCAAACCCAGACCAGGACAGCGACCGAAACTGACACCAACATGGATCGCCTCGAAGAGGACCTCCGCCGCGCCCTGGGCACCAAGGTGGTCCTCGCACGATCCAGGAAGGGTGGGCGCATCGTCATCGAGTACTACAGCGACGAGGAGTTGTCGCGTCTCTTCGACCGTCTCACCGGAGGAATCTCTTGACGCAGGATCTGCCGCGCGCCGAAGGATCGGCCGACGGTTCGACGAGCCGGACCGCCCAGCCGGCGGCAGCTCGCCGTCCCCGGAAGTCGGCCTCGAGCGACTACAACGCCGAGAGCATCCAGGTCCTAGAGGGCCTCGACCCGGTCCGTCGACGACCTGGCATGTACATCGGCTCGACCGACGGCCGTGGTCTGCATCACCTGGTCTGGGAAGTCGTCGACAACTCGATCGACGAAGCGATGGCTGGGCACGCCACCCACGTCGAGGTCCGTCTCCTGGAGGACGGCTCCGTTCGAGTGACCGATGATGGGCGTGGCGTCCCGGTCGGTCGACACCCCAGCGGTAAGGATGCTCTCGAGATCGTGCATACGGTTCTCCATGCCGGCTCCAAGTTCGGGGGCGGCGGATACAAGGTCTCGGGCGGCTTGCACGGCGTCGGGGTCAGCGTGGTCAACGCGCTGTCGGTATCCCTGCGTGTCGAATCCGCCAGGGATGGAGCGGTGTGGTCCCAGGAGTATTCGCGTGGCGTGCCCACGACGCCGGTCCGCAAGGTCGGTCCGCAGGGCAACCGCCGCGGCACCATGACCACCTTCAAAGCCGATCCTGAGGTTTTCGAGACTGTCGAGTTCTCGTTCGACACCATCGCCCAGCGACTGCGCGAGTCGGCGTACTTGAACAAGGGCCTGTGGATCCGCCTCCTGGACGATGGCGCCGACAGAGAACGGTCGTTCTATTTTGAGGGCGGCCTCATCTCGTTCGTCCGCCACCTGAACAAGAACAAGGAAACGCTCCACAGCCGACCCATCTACGTCGAGCGACGTGAAGGCTCGAGCTCCATCGAAGTCGCACTCCAGTACAACGACTCCTACACGGAGAACGTTTTCAGCTTCGCCAACAACATCAACACCGTCGACGGCGGCACTCACCTGACCGGCTTCCGCGCGGCGCTGACACGGTCCCTGAATGACTACGCTCGACGCGCGAGCATTCTCAAAGACGCCGACGCCAACCTTTCGGGCGACGACGTCAGAGAAGGTCTCACCGCCGTGGTGAGCGTCAAGCTGGTCGACCCGCAGTTCGAGGGCCAGACGAAGGCCAAGCTCGGCAACGCGGAGATCAAGGGCCAGGTCGAGGCGGCGGTCGCGGAAGGGGTGGGTCAGTACCTCGATGAGAACCCGGCCGACGGCCGGCGCATGATCGAGAAGTCGCTCACCGCCGCGCGGGCTCGCGAAGCCGCCCGCAAGGCCCGCGACCTCGTGATTCGCAAGGGCGCCCTCGAAGGCATGTCGCTGCCGGGCAAGCTGGCCGACTGCCAGGAACGCGATCCCGCGAAGAGCGAACTGTATCTGGTCGAGGGCGACTCGGCCGGTGGCTCGGCCAAGCAGGGTCGCGACCGCCGCTTCCAGGCGATACTGCCGCTCCGCGGCAAGCTCCTCAACGTCGAGAAGGCCCGCCTGGACCGGATCGTGTCCAGCGAGAACATCCGGCCGCTCGTGATCGCCCTGGGCGCCGGCATCGGCGACTCGCTCGACCTGGCCAAGCTTCGCTACCACCGGATCATCATCATGACGGACGCCGACGTCGACGGCGCCCACATCCGGACTCTACTCTTGACGTTCTTCTTCCGGCACATGCCGCAGGTCATCGAGAACGGCTACCTGTTCATCGCCCAGCCCCCGCTGTTCCGCGTCAGCACCGGCAAGGTGACTCACTACGCCCAGACGGAGGCGGAGCGCGACGCCATCGTGAAGAAGCTGGCCGTCAAGAACGTCACGGTTCAACGCTTCAAGGGCCTTGGCGAGATGAACGCCGACCAGCTCTGGGAGACGACGATGAATCCAGAAAGCCGGACCCTGCTGAGAGCGGAGGTGGAGGACGCGGCCGAGGCCGACGCCATCTTCACAATGCTGATGGGCGAGCGCGTGGAGCCACGCAAGGACTTCATCAAGACCGAGGCCAGAAAAGTGCAGAACCTCGATGTCTGATCGGACCTCGGTGAAGGCGCCCCTCGTCGCGACTGCGCGCCCGGACACCGAGGCTGCATCGGCCACGGTCCAGCCGGCGGTACTCTCGTACGAGGACTTCCGCTTGCGACCCCACCATTGCTTCGCTTGCGGTGAGCTCAACGAGATCGGCCTGCACTTGAAGCTCAACCTCGAGCCAGGGAGGTGCTGGACCGAGTTGACGCTCCCGCGCCGGTTCGAAGGCTGGGAAGGCATCGTCCACGGCGGCATTCTGTGCACGATCCTGGACGAGATCATGGCCTGGTCGCTGGTGGCCAACGACAACTGGGGCGTGACCGCGCGAATGAGCATCGATTTCCGCAAACCGGTAACCGTCGGCCAGGCTATTCGCGCCGAAGGCTGGATTACCGAGGACAGGCGTCGCATCCAGGTTGCGGCCGGGCGGATCGTCGACGCGGAGACTGGCGTGGAGCTGGCCGTCGCCCAGGCCACATACGTGGCCGCGTCGGAGGCCCGCAAGCGCGAGCTGAAGGAACTCTACGGCGTCGGCGGAGGTGCCGGCTCATGACAGCGCCCGCTCCCAGCCCGACTCAATCCGCTGTGACTGAGGCCTCCAACCGATTCGTGGCGGAGCACCTCGAGCAGGCCGTCACCCTGGGGGCACGGCTGGCAGAACTGGTTTCTGAGCCCGACGCGTTCGTCAAAGCCACCCGCTTCGGCTTCACCGCGATGGCCGATCCCGCCTACATCGACGGCGTCCGCACAGTTACGCCCGGGCTTGGCTCCGTGCTCGGCGTCAGACTGCCGCTTCTCGAGGCGGCCCACAAGCAGTTCCGCGCGGCCACCAAACAGACCGCCGCGCCTCTCATCCTTGACGTGACGGACCGCCTTCTGCTCGACGAGGCCGCGGATATCCGCTGGTTCGGTATGTGGAACCTCGAGCGGCTCCTACGCAAGGATCCGGAACGGACCTGGCAATTGATGCGCTGCGCCGCCCGCGAAGCGGGGGAGTGGATCAGCGTCGACACGCTGGCCCACCCATACGCCGCCGGTCTCCTCCTCGACCCGAGGCGCTGGTCCGATCTGCAGACGCTCGTCCATTCACCGTCGCGCTGGGAGCGGCGTCTGGTCGGCTCCACAATCGCCACGCTGCCACACGTGAGACACGCCGGCGCGAAGGACAAGGGCGTGGTCTCGCGCAGCCTGACGCTCATCGGCCAGCTGATCGGCGACGAAGAGCCCGACGTACAGAAGGCCCTCTCATGGGCCCTGCGCTCCCTGGCTCCAATCGACCCCCCGGCGGTGGTCTCCTTCGTCGAGAGAGAGGCGTGCGCGGCCCACGACACCAATGACGGCTACCGGGCCTGGGTCCTAAGAGACGCCCTGCCCAAGTTGCCGGCAGAGACGCAGGAAGCCGTCCGCGCTTCGCTGTCCGGAATACGGCGCCGGCCCGGCGCCCCATCGACATCGCGCGCCGCGACGTCCGCGGTTGAGTCTGCCTCAAGCCGGCGGAGCAGGCGCCGTGCACAATCCCGGGAGGAATAGCGCACCGTGACAGACGATCTGGGCCAGGTTCGCGTCGTCCGCGTCGAGGACGAGATGCGAACCAGCTACCTCGACTATGCGATGAGCGTCATCGTGTCGCGAGCGCTGCCCGACGTCCGCGACGGCCTGAAGCCCGTTCACCGGCGGATTCTCTACACGATGGGCGAGATGGGACTCTCATCGACCTCGTCGTATCGCAAATGCGCCGCCATCGTCGGCGAGGTCATGGGCAAGTACCACCCCCACGGCGATGCCGCGCTGTATGAAGCGCTCGTCCGTCTGGCCCAGGACTTCTCGATGCGATATCCGCTCGTCGACGGCCAGGGCAACTTCGGCTCGATCGACGGCGACAGCGCAGCCGCCATGCGCTACACCGAAGCCCGACTGGCCGGCATTGCCGCCGAGATGCTGGCCGACATCGACAAGAACACGGTCGACTTCACCGACAACTACGACGGCACGCAGAAAGAACCGACCGTCCTCCCGGCCAAGCTCCCCAACCTTCTCGTCAACGGGGCGTCCGGAATCGCGGTCGGCATGGCCACC
>Ga0182017_10002868_pt1 | contig 12939 bp, 4 predicted proteins | sample 712E3DmetaG_FD_120492 | JGI IMG/M metagenome (GOLD analysis project Ga0182017, IMG submission 120492) | Permafrost microbial communities from Stordalen Mire, Sweden - 712E3D metaG | ecosystem: Environmental > Terrestrial > Soil > Wetlands > Permafrost | place: Sweden: Stordalen | collected... | reverse complement strand
TTTGGGGCTGTTGGCGACGGCAACACCATGAATACCGAAGCCTTCGCGGCTGCGATTCAACACTGTATGGCGAAGGGTGGCGGAGTCGTGTCGGTCCCTCCGGGAATGTGGCTCACAGGCCCGGTCAAAATGGAGAGCAATATCGAACTTCATCTCGATAGCGGCGCGGTGATCCTGTTCAGCAAACGGTTCGAAGACTATCCGATGTTCAAACGCGCCAAGGGCTCGGTGAAATGTATTCCGATGATTTATGGCAGCAATCTTCAGGATGTCGCTATTACTGGAAAGGGATTGATCGATGGCAATGGGCAGTACTGGCGCCCCGTCAAGAAAGAGAAAATGACAAATCGGCAATGGAAAGAATTATTGGAATCGGGGGGTGCCGTAACATCCGACGGGAAAACGTGGTGGCCTTCCAAAGAGGCGATGAACGGAGAGGACTATCTGAAGGATCTGAAAAGAAATATCAAGAAGCCCTCCCCTGAGCAATTCGCCGGCGCAAGGGAATTCCTTCGGCCGGTGATGGTTGCGTTGGATGACTGCAAGCGAGTCTTGTTCGACGGTCCAACATTCACGAACGCCCCCGGATGGACGCTCGCTCCGACGAGATGTGAAGGGGTAGTTGTGCGAAATGTCACCGTAAACAATCCATGGTGGGGACAGAACACCGACGCCCTCGATATCAACTCGTGCAGAAATTTTCTCCTCTATAATAGTGTGATGAGCGTCGGGGATGACGCGATCTGTTTGAAGCCGGGCACGCCAAGTGATTCGCATTCGGGGGAACCGTCGTGCGAAAACATCGTTGTCGCGGACTGCATCGTCTACAGCGGCCATGGAGGATTCGTGATCGGTTCTGGATCGTTCGGCGGAGCGAGAAATATTTCGGTCAAGAACTGCACGTTCATCGGCACGGATATCGGCCTCCGGTTCAAATCGGCAATCGACCGGGGAGGAGTGATAGAAAAAGTTTACGTGGACGGCATCAGGATGAAGGACATTGTCAACGAGGCGATTCTCTTCGACATGTTCTACGATCAAAACAATGATAACGATCCGAACGTGATTCGCATACCGGAATTTCGCGATTTTCAGATTCAAAATGTCATCTGTGATGGTGCAAGCGGCGCAATATTCGTTCGCGGGCTCCCCGAAATGCCGGTAAAAAATATACACCTCAACAACATCGTCGTCAATTCCGTGACAGGCTGTTTGCTTCAGGATGCGGAACATATCGAAATGAATAATGTGCGGTTGTCGTTCCCGAACGGACCGGCATTTACCGTGAACAATGCTGATTCCGTCCAGCTAAAGAATATTTCATTTCCGCCGGATGCAAAACTTTTTCTCAAGGCAAGCGGGAATAAAACGAAAAGTATTAGTGTCAGTGAAACAGACCTATCGAAAATGAAACAGGCTGTTGATCTGGATCCGGAAGTGAAAAAAGATGAAATCATCATCCGATAATTGCCGGCGACCATGAAACGAATTTTTGTTGCGATGATCTTTCTCTTAGCCGGCCACACTTGCTTGACGGCGGTCGAACGGGCGGATATTGTTGTCGCTCAGAACGGGACCGGCCAGTTTCACTCTATTCAGGAAGCGTTAAATTCGGTCCCGAAAAATAACGAACATCTGATCATCATCCTTATTAAGAAAGGCACGTACACGGAGAAACTCCTCATAACGAAAAGCAACATTGCACTCGTCGGCGAAAATAAGGACAGCACCCGTATCGTGTACGCGGAACTGCGCTCGAATTGGACAAAAGCCCCCAACAACCACCGGGACGGAACTCTCGACAGTGCCGATTGGGGTTCGGCGGTGGTCAATATCGGAAACGGAGTAACGGATGTCACGATAGCGAATCTTACTGTGTACAACAATTACGGGAGTCTCTACGGCATTCACGACCATCAATTTGCGGTTCGCGGTTTCAATGCGACGCGAATTATTTTTCTAAACTGCAACGTGATCTCCGACGGAGGGGATACCATGAGTTTGTGGAATCGTGCAGAGGGAATGTACTACCATGCAGACTGCACGTTCGAGGGGTGGGTCGATTTCGTTTGTCCCCGCGGTTGGTGTTACATCACCGACAGCCGGTTTTACGGCCATAACCTCAGCGCGAGCATCTGGCACGACGGGAGCTCGAACAAAGACCAAAAGTTTGTCATCAGGTATTCTCAATTTGACGGCGTTCCCGGATTTCCTTTGGGCCGCCACCACCGCGATGCACAGTTTTATTTCCTCGATTGCATTTTCTCAAGGAACATGGCCGACCGGGCGATCTACGCACCTCTTACTTCACCGAACCTGGTTCCATGGGTTTGGGGAGTGCGTCATTATTTCTATAACTGCCATCGCGAAGGAGGAGATTTTGGATGGTTTGAGGACAACCTATCAACCGCCGAAAGTTCTCCAACTCCGGCGCAAGTGACTGCGGAATGGACGTTCGGAGGCAAATGGAATCCTGAAAAAGAAATGCCTCCCGTTCTCCCCTTTGTCGCTCTCCCGTTTCCCCGCGATGCGGCGTACGGTGTGAAAGGGGCAGAGGTTGGCCTGCGTTGGATTCCGGCGCGGAACGCCGATTCACACGATGTGTATTTCGGGAAGGAAGAGACTCAGGGGTTCGTGAAGAATTCGAACACGCCTTTATTCGAAGCTTCCGGGCTTAGCGCTCATACGATATACTACTGGCGGGTCGATGAAATTGCCGGAGCCGACACGCTTCGAGGACCGATATGGCATTTCACGACTGAGTAAGGGAAAAGGACGTTTCCCTCCCCCGCGCGTTTTGTGCGTCCCGCGCTCTTTGCGGGATAAAGGGAGGGCAAGGGTGGGGTCGATGAAGTCGATAGAACAAGATTGGAATCTCAGACGAACTTATTTGAAACGGCATTATTTCGACAGACCACAAGGAGGATCGGTATGAAAACGAAATCATTTCTTTTCGCGAGCATCGTACTCGTCATTATTCTGTGTACCGCGATGCCGGCATTCGGGCAGGCAGCTGGAGACTATCAATCCTCGGGATCGGGAAATTGGAATGTTGCGACAACGTGGCAGACTTTTAACGGTTCTTCATGGAATGCGGCTGGAGCTCCTCCGGATAGTAATGCCGGTACGATTACGATCCAGAGCGGACACACCGTGACACTCCCCGCCGGAAGTCCGGACACCGTTAGAAAATCCATGATCGTGGTGAATGGATACTTAAAGGATCAGGCCTACTTCAATATGGTTTCCGGTAAGATGACGGTAGACAGTGGGGCAACGTACGAGTTAGCACATCCGACAAATTCCGGCCAAGGCATTCCTACGGCAACATGGAAAACCGGTTCGACCTGTTTGCTTACCGGCATTGCGGGTTCCACAACGGGGATCAACGCGAATCAGGCATTCTACAATTTAACCATAAATTGTCCCTCTTGGGGGTCAACCAACTTGAACCTTGGTTGGAATAGCGGAATAGAAAATGTCGCCGGAAACATAACCATACAGAACACTGGAACAGCTAGGTGCTATCTCTGTGCACCCACTGCGAACGGTTCGGAAACGTTGAACATTGGGGGTGATCTTATCATCGACGGAAGCTCGTCAAACGCATCAGCTCAAGTTCTTGTCTCGTCGAACGGGACGAGCAACGGCGGGACAACGATTATCATCAATGTGGCGGGCAACATAACCGTGACTGGAAATCCGGCAAATAACTCCTATACGAACTTTTCAGTTTCGCGCGGAACCCAGGGTGGAACCGGGACGACGACCTGGAATCTTTACGGGAATTCGTTCTCGATGTCCAACGCGACAACTCAAAACTCAACAACAACGCCAAATGGAGCAAAGTTTGTTTTCGCGAAAGCCGGAAAACAGACAATGACGATCTCAGGAGTGGCGTTTGCTGGGGGCTGTCCTGTGGAGGTGAGCAAGGGGACAACGCTGAGCATGGGGACAAGTGTCCTTGCCGGAGCGGGGACTTTTGCTCTCGACTCAGGGGCGACGTTGGAGTCTGGGCATTCCGGCGGCTTGGACAGTACGCTCTCGAACACAGGCGTTAAGACGCTCAATAACTGGGCAAGCTACACATTCAACGGAACGTCTGCTCAAGTGATGGGCTCATTGATGCCCACGACGGTCAAGAATCTCACGATCAACAACCCTGCCGGCGTTACTATTCCGAAGGCCGATATGATCAACGGCACATTGACACTCACCAGCGGCATCTTGAAAATCGGTACAAAAAATATTATTGCGAATTCCGCCGCCGGGGGATCGCCAACCAGCTATGTCGCAACAGACAGCGGCGGTACGCTCAAAGTGAACGGTGTCGGATCTTCACAAACAGTATTCCCCGTCGGCGTGGTGGGAGGGTATGCACCGGTTTGGATGACAAACGCAGGGACCGTCGATACGATGACGGTGGGCGTCGTGTCGGATACGTTAGGCGGGGCGAAAAATGGAGGGGGGAGAGTAAAAGTAAAATGGACCATTGCAGAAAACACGCTAGGGGGGTCCAACGCAACGCTGCAGTTTGGTTGGGTTTCTTCGCTCGAAGATCCGCTGTTCTCCATTAACCGTGGCGGGAATGCAAAGATCTTCCGCTTGTCCGATACGACGCAGGCCGGTACTGGAAGCTACACTTCGCAACTTGTGACAGCGCCGTATACCGTAGCGCGCGGCGGCGTGACGGCATTCGGTACTTTTACTATCGGTAATTTTACGGGGTTTGTTGCGGGAGATGGAGACTATCGCTCGCATCAATCGGGACTCTGGTCCGATGTAAATACGTGGGAACGGAACAATGGAACAATTTGGGTATATCCTGCGCCATCCTCGCCAATGTCGAGCGATAGTACGATCGCTATTCAAACCGGTCATACCGTTGAAGTCTCCGACAGTGAGTACGCGGATCAAATTACGGTCAACGCAGGCGGAACACTGAAAGTCGATTCGGCGAAAACGCTCGTTGTCGCAAACGGGACCGGGGTGGACTTGACCGTTCTCGGCTCGCTCGTGAATGGGGGAACTTTAACTATCGATAGCGGAGCTGTGCTTGTCGTCGCAAACGGAGGAGTGTATGAGCATGCACAGAACGGCGGCACGATTCCGACGGCAACGTGGAGCAACGGATCGCTTTGCCGTATCACCGGGTTTACTGGAGCATCTTCATTTGCCGGCGGTGGAAATCAGAACTTCTGCAATTTCGAATGGAATTGTCCCAACCAAACCGGAAACGCGAGCCTCGGTTTTAATGGGGATACTCTCGCGGGGTATTTCAAAGTCGTTACAAGTAATACCGGGCAAGTGTACTTTTTTGGCAATTCAAGCGGCACTGTCACGATCGATGGTGACGTGATCGTACAAGGGGGAAAATTTGCAGTGCAGGGAACAAGCAGTGTCACGAACGATACCGTCTATCACTATGGAAACATTTCTGTTACCGGCGGCAGTTTTTCAATCAGCAAAGGAAACCAGGGCGGGTCGGGGAAAACAGTATGGTGCATCAACACGGGTAATTTTTCTCTCTCTAATGCGATGACGATCGATTCGACCTCAACGGGCGGCGGCGGTTTTGCGAAGTTTGTTTTTGCAAAAGCCGGCAAGCAAACATTGGCGCTCTCAGGTGTGACATACGGCGGAGGCGGACTTCCGCTTGAAGTCGGCAACGGCACAACGCTCACCATGGGTACGACCGCCCTCGGCGGAACGGGAACGTTCACGCTCTTGCCCGGGTCAACGCTGGAATCGGGCCACGCGTACGGGTTGGATAGTTCACTCGCCAACACGGGAACGATGAAGCTCAGCAAAACCGCGAACTACACTTTCAACGGGCTGGCGCCTCAAAAGACCGGCATGCATCTTCCGGACACCGTAAATAATCTTACGATCAACGACACACTCGGTGTGAGACTTTCGTCAAAGACGACAGTCAACGGAACTCTCACGCTGGCTGCGGGAAAATTTTCTCTTGGGTCGAAGAATCTGGCGGCAGTCACAATTAGCGGCGTATCATCATCAAAATATATCGCCACAGATAGTGGAGGAACGGTGACGCGGTACGGAGTCGGTGCGGTCCAAACGCTTTTCCCTGTTGGGACAGCGGCTGCGTACTCTCCACTCTGGATTACAAATTCTGGGACCGTCGACACCATTGCGGTTGCCGTCGTGCCGGATTCTGTGGGAGGGACGAGGATCGGCAACGGCCGTGTGAAGCTGAAATGGGACATCACGGAAAAAACTCCGGGCGGCAGCAATGCCATACTCCAGTTCGGATGGATGGCGTCGCAGGAGGATGCGAATTTTGCCGCGAGCCGGACGACGAACGATATGATCGTGCATCTCCCCGACACGGTTGAGGCAGGAACCGGAATTTATACAACGCAGTTCACCAATCAACCCTACACGCTTTCGCGCGGAGGGATCACGAGTTTCGGCGACTTTACGGTGGGAAAACTCGGCGCCCTGACATTGGTGGGGGACGAACCGTCCGACATTCCGAAAGAATTCAGCCTGGCGCAGAATTATCCGAACCCTTTCAACCCTTCGACAAAGATCTTTTATGAGCTGCCGAAGGCGAGCAGGGTCTCGCTCATCGTCTACGATGTGCTGGGACGGGAAGTCGCAACGCTCGTTGACAAAATGCAGCAGCCGGGAAGCTACACCGTGACCTTCTCGACTCAAGACGGCCGTGCATCGGGAGTGTATTTCTACCGGATACACGCGGGGGATTTTGTTTCAGTGAAGAAGATGATGTTGCTCAAGTAGCGTTCGACAATTGTCGAACTTAAGACAACTGTCGAACTGGGAAGCTCTTTGTTTGTCTATTTTAAGTTACCGGTAAAGTAAACGATTATGTAGGAGAAAGGAAGAAAATACTGGATGGTGAAATTTGGAGACAAAGAAAACAGCTGGCTTTTCTCTAATGGATGTTGTGCAAAACTAATTCACCAGAGTGTCGAGTAGGACCGTTTCAATGCAATGTAAGAAGAGGTTTGTGGAGTTGCGGAAGTATTTTTATAATCAACAATATTTTTAATAACCCAAAGGAGAATCGTTATGAAAACACGATTTTTGTTATTGATTGTTGCGCTTTTGATTGCCGGACTAGTGCCACCGTCCAATGTGTTTGCCCAACTTACCGCTAGTCCAACACCAATGGCGTTTGGCAATAACAATGTTATGAATGTAAATCCTATTTTGCAGTACACGTTGTCAGGCGCTACTCTTACGGGCTTCCCCGGTAATATTACCGTTACTGCACCGACGGGGTTTATGGTCTCACTGACAACTTCAGGATTTGCATCTTCGGTGTCAGTTGCTTACAGCAGCGCCACACTTGCTGCAACTACTGTTTATGTTATGTTCAGTCCCACTTCCGCATCGACGTTCAGCGGAAACATCTCGAATGCCGGCGGAGGTGCAGCAACAATAAACGTTGCTGTCTCAGGATCAGTCTCTGCCAACCTCAACTGGATTCGTTCAACAGCAAGTGGAAATTGGAGCACCGTCGCATGGGAGGCCACAACCGATGGTGGCCAAACATGGTCCGCCGCATCTACTCCAGCGGGCTCTGAAAATATTCTTATTCAGGACGGGCACATAATTATCATCGATGTATCGGTCAGCATTACGGGTTATCTAAGAAGCCTGAACACTGGAACATCGCAAGCAACTTCCGGTGCTACGAGCAGCGGGTCTACGACAGTTACGCTCTCTGCTTCAAATGCCCGAATCTCAGTAGGGCAAGTCGTCACGACTAGTGTGGCGAATGCAATCCCTAGTGGCACAACAGTAAGCGCAATTTCCACAACAGCTCTTACTTTATCAGCGGCTACAACAGCAATAATACCCGATGTCTCCACACTCACTTTTACGCCTAAAGGTGTTGTCGGGTCCGGTCATTTGACATTTGCTAACGGAAGTACTTATGAAGCAGCCGGTGACGGCGGCCCAATCCCAACGGCAACGTGGAACGCGGGTTCGACATGCCTTGTAACAGGTGCGAATACTCTTGCTCCTGCTAATGCAAATCAGAGTTTCGCCAACTTTACTTGGGACTGTTCAGGTCAAAATGCAGGTTTGAACGTTGGTTGGTCCGGGAATACGATTGGTGGGAACATAACCTGCAATAATACAAACGGACAACAATTTAGATGGACTAGCAACACGGCCAATGGTGGAAGTGCCATTACTATTACCGTTAATGGTAACATAGTTGTTAATAATGCGGCGATCATGTCACCCACGTCATCAGGTAATGCTCTAGTGTATACGATTAATCAGACAGGAAGCATTACAGTAAATGGTACCGGTCAATTATACGTATGCGGTACAAGTAATACCGGCGCATTCGTAACCTGGTATGTAACTGGAGGAATTACTACTTCATCCACAGCTGCAATGAAGTCGTCAAATACAATCTCTCGGTGGACGTTAAATTCCACCGGCACGCAAAATGTAAGTGTCGGCGGTACCGGTGTTGTTTCATCAGGAGTTATTGTCGAAGTCGCTAATGGATCAACCGTGCAGTTGAATTCTTCGTTCACCGTGAACAGACTGGTTTTGACTAGCGGCAAAATCGTTACCTCCTCGAGCAACAAGCTCACTATCGGTTCGGTGAACTCCGTCACCGGCGGGAGTGCCACTGCTTACGTCGAAGGTCCGATGGTGCACCAATATAACGTTGCTGGAGCCCAAACGTTTGTGTACCCTATCGCGAAAGGTGGAATCTACCGTCCAGTAACACTCGCTCTTACGCAAAGTGCGACGACGACGTCGAACTACACCGTTGAGATGTTCAATTCAACTCCATCTGCGAATTCGCTCCCGGGTACATTAGGCTCCGTTTCAACGCCTCGGTACTATACAATTTCTGAAGGAGGAGGGGGCTCTGCCTTTACAGTGGCGTCCGTCATCCTGAACTATGGCTCCGACGACGGCGTCACGGACAACACAAACCTTAGGGTTGCGAAAAATGACGGCGTCGGCAACTGGGTTGACCTAGGAGGGAGCGGTTCAGCCAATAGTACAGGCCACATCACCTCCGGAACTGCTTTTACCGATCTCACGGGCGGGACTACGTTTGTCCTCGCGAATAATCTGGGAGGCAGCAATCCTCTTCCCGTCGAGCTCGCTTCCTTTACCGGGTCAGCACACGGCCGCAGCGTAGAATTGCTCTGGAACACCGCCACCGAAATCAACAACAACGGCTTTGAAGTGCAGAGAGCGATGCACAGCGGATTAAGCGGATTAATGGAATGGCAAAAGATCGGATTTGTTGATGGCGCCGGGACGTCCAATGTTGCGCATAGCTATAGTTATGCCGATGTAAATTCTGCTGCGGCAACATATTCGTACCGCTTGAAACAGATCGACCACGAGGGGAAGTTCACCTACAGCAGCGCAATAGAAGTCACTACAACACTGACTGCTGATGACTTCAAACTTTCGCAGAATTATCCGAACCCGTTCAATCCAAGCACAAAGTTCAGCTTTGCGGCAAAGAATGCAGAACGGACGACGGTGAAAATATTCAACGTTGTCGGACAAGAAGTCGCAACGCTGTTCAACGAGGTTGCGCAGCCGAACCAGATCTACACGTTGACGTTCGACGCAAGAAACCTTCCGAGTGGAACATATTTTTATGTGCTTCATTCGGCGAGCAGAAATGAAGTGAAAAAAATGATGTTGATGAAGTAAGGGGAAAGTCATGCCATCCTTCAAGCCATCCGATTGTTTAGAGCGATCGGATGGCTTAATTAAAATAATAATTTCGCTTTCGTTATTCGTCATCGGAATTCCGATTGCCGGGGCGTTTGCTCAAACACCCGCGTCGGCGACATGGCCATTGACGAACCCGGCCAGCAGCGGTACGGGTCGCACGGTGAACGTTTCGGGAAATATCGTAGCAGACAGCGAATATTTCAAAAATATGGAGATTAACGGGTACACCGGATTAAACAACAGTCAGCGCGTGCGGATGGCCGGAACGAACAACACCTGGCCCGCAAGCCAGACAACGCAGATGGACACCGTCTACACGCAATTTTCCGTATCGGCGAAAGCCGGGAGTACTTTCGCGATCGATTCGCTGACGCTCTTTATCGGCGCAGCAAGTACGAATTACATGAAAGCGAACTTATACTTTTCAACAGACTCTGCGTTCGTTTCGCGGACGTCGATACCGTACACGACGGGAAATTCGAGTAATGATCTTATCTCGGGAGGCCTTACCTACGTCGGTGTTTCGCCAAATCTTACTCTCAACAGCGGTCAGACTTTTTATTTCAGATTTTATCCGTGGGTGGATAATCAAACATCCGGCTTGAGCGGCAAATACGTGTGTGTGCAGAACGTCGTTGTGTCGGGGACGAGCACGGGAGGGGGCGTATCGGTCGCCACGCTGACGACGACCACGGCATCTTTTATCTCAACAACCTTTGCGACAAGCGGCGGAAATATTTCTGCAGACGGAGGCGCGCCTGTTACCGAACGAGGAGTCTGCTGGGATACGACGAGTTCTCCGACAACTGCGACCGCCAAAGCTTCGAGTGGGTCGGGAATAGGGTCGTTCACGGTCACGGTGGTGAGTCTCATCCCGGGAAAGAAATACTACTTGCGAGCTTACGCCGTAAATTCCGCGGGGATAGCATACGGCCGGCTTGATTCACTTACGACACTTGCAGCGCTTGCGGTCCCGACAGTTACAACAGCAAACGCAACAAGCATATTAACCGCTACCGCAATGGTTGTCGGCAACGTCACAGCGTGGGGAGGCGATACAGTGAAGTCTCGCGGCGTTTGCTGGAATACAACCGGCACGCCGACAACCACTGACAATAAAACCGACAACGGCTTGGGCATCGGCTCGTTCACCGGCACGCTCACCAGCTTGACGCCAAATACGACGTATCATGTGCGCGCGTTTGCCGCGAACAGCGTTGGAGCCGGATACGGAAATGAAGTAGTTTTCACGACGCAGACGCCGGCACCGGACGTCATGAAAATTGTATCGAAGGACGGCAGTGGAAATTATACGACAGTGCAAGCGGCATTTGATTCTGTTCCGGATAATTACACGGGAAAGTATGTCATTTATATTCGAAAGGGGACATACAAAGAAAAACTTCTCTTAGGTGCGAACAAAACAAATGTGATTCTTGCCGGGGAAGATCGCGACAGCACGATCCTTACCTACGATGATTATGCGGGGAAGCCAGGTCTTGGGACGTCCACCTCGTACAGTGTTGCCATCGATGCAAGTGATTTCGTCGCAATGAATATAACGTTCCAGAATACCGTTATGAATGACGGCTCCGTCGCAAATCAACAAGCCGTTGCTCTTCGCGTCAACGGAGACAGGCAGGCGTATTACAACTGTAAATTGCTCGGATACCAAGATACCTACTACACGTGGGGAGGGAGCAATGCCGGTCGAACGTATCATAAAAACTGTACCATTACCGGCTCCGTCGATTTTATTTTCGGCCGCAACATCGTCGTCTTCGACAGTTGCACAATACACGAAAACAGAAATGGCGGAACACTCACCGCGGCGAGCACAGATGCAACGACGAAATTCGGTTACGTCTTTCTGAACAGTACCATCACGTATGATGCAATAGGTTTTGACGGCAATCCGGTAACAAATTTTTATCTCGGAAGACCGTGGCAGGCCTCTCCTCGAACGGTCTTCATCCAGTGTTCTGAACCTTCGACGCTTAATGCCGCCGGCTGGCTGGCGTGGAATGTTCTCCCGGCGTTGTATGGAGAATACAAGTGCAGCGGTGCCGGTTATATTCCGGCGTCGCGTGATGCAACCCTCTCACGAGCGATTTCAGATTCAGAAGCAGCGACCTATACACTCGCGAACATTTTCTCAAAGAATTCTGTGAGTCCTTCATTCGGGTTCGATTGGGTGCCGACGATGCCGGTTGTTTCGGTCCCGACGTCTGTTGCGATCGGTTCTGCAATAGAAACTCCTGCGCAATTTACACTCAGCCAAAATTATCCGAACCCGTTTAATCCGACAACCGCCATTGAATTCACTGTTCGTAATAATGGCCGGGCCACGCTGAGAGTCTATAATATCGTGGGCCAACCGGTAGCGGAGTTATTCAATGGAGAGGCTGAGGCGGGCAAGCTCTATCTCGAAAAATTCGATGCGTCCCGTTTCGCTTCGGGAATCTATTTCAGCGTTCTTCAAATGGGGAGCCGGCGGCTTGTTCACAAAATGTCTCTACTAAAATGAAACGATGAACTTCGGAAAACGTATCGGTTTGGAATGCAAGATGATTTCTAGAGATTTGACCATTATCCCTCTATCTCTGTGGACCTCTGTGCATCTCCGTGCCACTCTGCGTAATAAAATTTCACAGAGAGACACAGAAGAGGCACAGAGACAGACAGAGCGAAAATCTAGAATGATCACGCTCGCGAAAAGTTTTGTCATCGCGGGAGTTGCACTCATCCTGATCGCCAATGAGATGGATGCTCAGCTCTACGTGTCGACTTCCGGGAGCGACACAAGTGCCGGCACGATCGATGCGCCGTTGAAGACGATCACGAAAGCGTTGTCCCTGCTCCAGGCAGGCGATACGGTGTACGTCCGGGGAGGGAGATATTTATTGACAAGCACGATCTCCATTCCGAAGAGCGGGACGAACAGTGCAATGTATTATCTCTTCGCGTATCCCGGTGAGCGGCCATTCCTTGATTTCAGTGCCATGTCAATTTCCGGCAGTAACAGGGGGATCAATCTCAGCAAGAGTTATTGGTTCATCAGGGGGTTTGATATCTGGAAGGCCGGCGATAACGGGATCATCATCAGCGGCTCGAATAATATTGTCGAGAACTGTTCGTTCAGTGAAAACGGTGATACCGGAGTACAATTAGGAGGGGGGGCGTCGAACAATCGCATCATTAATTGCGATTCCT
>Ga0182017_10002867_pt1 | contig 12940 bp, 6 predicted proteins | sample 712E3DmetaG_FD_120492 | JGI IMG/M metagenome (GOLD analysis project Ga0182017, IMG submission 120492) | Permafrost microbial communities from Stordalen Mire, Sweden - 712E3D metaG | ecosystem: Environmental > Terrestrial > Soil > Wetlands > Permafrost | place: Sweden: Stordalen | collected... | reverse complement strand
ACAGGAACGACTTATAGAAGTGAAGACTACATCCTATGGGCCTCTTACCCCATTTTTTGTTACTCGAAATGAAATAGACGTTTCACAAAGAACCGACGCTAGATATTATTTGTACCGTGCTTTTAACTTTCGCCGTCAGCCTAAAATGTTCACTAAACAAGGACCGATTGATAAATCGTTTAAGTTAGACCCTACTCAATATGTGGCAAGTATTGGCTAAAATAACTAAAATTAATGGTCAGTAAAACTTGAATATTTAAATTCAGAGAAGACGCTAATCAATTTACCTTGGCTTTCCTAAAAAAGTGACCAATATATTAATCAGGTTAGCTTTTACATTCAACTGGCATTCCCAAATAATCAAAGTATCCCATCCCATTTCTTTTAATAGAAGTAAATTTTTGTTGTCACGTTGAACCGTTTTTTCTAATTTTGGTAGCCAGTATTCTTGTTTTGACTGTGGAATATGTTTATTGGGACAAATTGGGTTGTCATGGCAATGCCAAAAACATCCATGAACGAAAATGGCTTTTTTCCTTTTTGAGAATACAATATCGGGTTTTCCCGGCAACTTAGAGACATTAACCCTATATCTATACCCCATACTATAAATCAGGTGGCGTACAAATAATTCCGGAACCGTATTTCGGCTGGGAATATTTCTCATGTTCTTACTGCGTTTAGAATAACTAATTTTATCCATTTAAATGGTCATATATTTTATGACTAACTACATTATACTGTAGCTAATAAGAAATCTTTAATTGATTTTGCAACACATTTCCCTGCCAGGTAAGGGACTCCGTTTCCAACCCCTCGAAACATATCAGAAAGTGACAAGTTATCGGGTAAATAGAAGTTCTTTGGAGCCGATTGAATTGCCAAACTTTCTGCGACTGAAAGACGCCTAGGTTTATATGGATGCAAATGTACCTCATTATGGCCATAAGCGGCTGTTGGAGAATAACGCCACCGATGAAGCCGCTTAAATGATTTTCTACTATCGTCTCCCTCGGGAATGGAATAAAATCGACTCAGGGCACTTCGAGGTTGGAAAAAATGATCTGAATTCGGGTGGTTGTATACTTCATTTTTATGAAACCAGTGCTCGACTGTTAAATCTTGTGGTATATTTACAGGCGGAGCCAATTTAGAATTCTCAATAAAAGGTGTTTTTGTCGGCCATAAGTATTCAGACTCAGTCTTGTTTCTATAAGTTGCATTTTCAACCCAAGGGAAATTTAACAAATTCATTCCGCGTTCTTCGTCTATCGATAAAATATCAAGCTGAAGATCGTTTACGAGATTGTTGGCGACTCCAAACAGCAAGACTCTCTCACGATTCTGGGGAGTCCCAAACCAAATTGAATTAATGAGTTTGTCAGCAGTAGTATAACCATTTTGTTGAATGCCTAGTTTAAGTTCTTCGTAAAAAGTCCTATGTATTTGAGTTTTCCATAAACCTTTGACATTCTCAAAAAGAAAAAAATCAGGTTTAAAATTTGTGATTAAATTAAAATAAGTTTGAGAAAGAGCGCCATTTTCTCCATGACGTCCCTTGTTTTTACCTGCTACAGAAAAATCAGGACAGGGAGGGCCTCCTATAAATCCAACAATATCGCCTTTTCTTCGAATTGCTGCGATTTGACCTGCAAGTTGACCTTTTGCCTTGCCCCTAAGAAAGATTGAAATATCCTCGATATGATACCCGAATTCGGGTTCGTACCGATCTATTCTATTGGCCTGATAAGCATTCATGAAAGGGGCATGCAATTCATTAACAAAAACAATAGTATATCCTTCGTCTTCAAAACCAAGGTCTAGCAATCCTATTCCTGAAAAAAATGAGAAAATAGCTATTTTCATAAATAAATTAGTTCCTATAAAATATACATCAACAAAAACACAATTCCATTTGTTGCTTTAAAGCAAATTCCTCTTTACATTTATAGAACGATAGTGAATTAAAATGTTCTCCTTATTTTGATATTTGTCGATTTGCAAAACTAGGCATTCAGCAATCACGAGTAAAGCCCATACCCAGTTGTTAAATGTGTTTCCTTAAAGCATCCTTGTACTGTTTCTTTTTGTAGATTACAGAACATAACCTCTATGAATCCGTCATTTAAAAACGGATATCTTTCTGGAGACAATCCACGAATTATTATATCAACATCGTCGTTTTTTAATGCTACTTTCAATAAACCATTACCTAAGAAATTTTTCATTACAACTGTGCCTTCGAAATCTGTTGGCCATCCATTCTGATCTTGTTTACTACCCCAATACCTAACACAAGCCGGTCGGTATTGGCAAAATTTGCAATTTTCGGGGCTGGGACACGCAAAAGTATCCTCACGCTTGCCACTAAGAATTCGCTCATTTAATTCATTAAGATATTCTTTTGCCTTTTCGACTAGTATTAAACACTCTTCCTTAACAAATGGGACTTCATATTCATCTTGATTTAAACCAATTAATAGTAATCTATCGGGCCAAATATTATTTGATAAATAGTATAATGCAGCGTAAATTTTAAGTTGGTTCTGATATTCCTTCTTAATAATATCACCTGTTAATTCAGAATCGATTATCTCACCACTTTTATAATCGCAAATAGTCACTCCCTCGTCGTTATGTCTTACTAAATCTATTCTACCTCCCACCTTGGCATCGACAGTTTGAACCCATAACTCTGTTTGTGATTTCAAAGTTGTATACATATGTTTTTGGTTTTTTATAATTAACGGGCGGATCATGTTGAATGTCATACTTTGCTTTGTTTTGTAGTTATTTGAATAATTTGATATTGGAATCAAGTGTTTTTCTAATGAGTTAATTTGCATTTGCTGTTCTTGGTTTCTCTCTTCTTCATCCCAATGGTTTAACATCGAATTTTCATCAATTAACTTACCTGAAAAAGCCAATTGAAGTAACTTATGAATAATCATGCCTAAACGTGCTGATGGCGAGTTAGGTAATAAGGGCTGCTGCTGTCCGGCAGCCCAAATTTCTCTTAAAGCACAAGCCTGTAAAGCAGAATACCTGCTTGGTGATATCCTCAATAGGGGTTTCAGCTCAAGGGGTATGGATACAACCCGTACCGTCATTATTCGTCCTTGGCGAGTTGTTCATGACACCAACCCGGCCTACGAAGTAAATTAAATGTGTCAATGTATAATACGTTTCCTCCGGCTGCCGCAACTGCTTCTGCTAGAATACCCTGTGGATTAACTGTATCCCACAAAGGGTGAGCTATGATGATTTTTGTATGACCGGCAATAATCCCTGGTAAAACACCCCAAGTTGTATTCTGGTAGCCGAAATATTTATCAAAATTATCTCTTAATATTTGAGCCTTATCTTGCCATCCGGTCAACTCAGGGCTAGTAAATATGCCATCGAGTCCTGCCCTATATTGAGGATCATAAATTGTTTTAAGGTATGACAATGCCAGCCTCCAATCAAGCAACCCATGGTATGTCATATTTCTATATACTCTGAGGCATTCGTAACAGGCAGAATCACATTCTAATATGTGTTTCGGTTTGATGAGTCCAAATGAGAATTTGTTGTTCCCAATACAAATATCGCTCAGAATTGTTGATAAATTATTGTATGCCCAATTGACAAAACCAGCACCATTGGGTAACCTGTCACTCAAAGCTAAGTTCGCGACAATCGACTGATTAGCAAGTGTCTTTCGAGAGATATTTATGACCTCTAACTCATCAGGTTCAATATCAAGGTTATCCGCAATAACGCGCTGCAGTAAAAAAGCAGCGGAGATAATTGATGCTCTTACACTACCTCTCGACTGTGGGTGAAAAGGATTCAGATTAAATCCATTTGGAACTAATACTGGGGATAGCCTAAGGATCTCTGTGTTTTTCCCCGCTCCCAGAGCTATTTTTTCCGTTTGATCTGTAGGCTGCTTAAATCGACTATCTATCCATTGATGGTTTAAAGTGGGGATACCTTTTTGAGCATCTCCTTGCACATCGCAATTCATGCCTTCAAATAATCTTCCGTTGTTGTCATTGACTCTCCATACTCTCCCAGTGTTAGACAACGATCTAGCACAGTTCGTATGAAGCAAAATATCTGAAGTAGGCGTTTCAGTCTCTGCAATAGCCGAAGGAACACCCCGGATTGTTTCTGTATCTTCCTTCGCATCTGATCCACGGGATAGGTCTGTTCTAAAAGCTTGAGGAACTGCAATTTGGAATTGACTAAATTTACCGTTATCCCCTCCCTCTGCCCCACAATCGGGACAAGCATCATCTTCTATCCGGGTTTCTCTTGTACCGTAATACCCGCAATCTTTACATCGAAGCATCCAACGTCTATAAGGTAAAGGATTATCACCTGTAAGATACCAACGACCATTTCTCGGTCGAAGTGGTGGAGTAAACCCTATTGCGGTATGAATTACTTTGTCCTTCGTTTTTTCGGACCCAGGTGCAAACTCTGTTATAGCTAATTCGAGATCTCGATCTATGGTTTGAGCGCCTTCTTTTGTTAACCGATGATATAATAATCTTGTCCGTGAAGGCATGCCATACATTGGCAGTATGGCTCCTTCTGCGAGGCGTTCAGCCATACCATCACCAATAATTTCTTGGTTTGCCAGGACATTATCAATTAGCGAAATGAGATCATTTTCAAGCCAATGCAATAGCTTTGTATCGCTAGTTGAAATCAGAGCCTTTATTACTTCTTCCTGGCTATTCTTTTGGTTCACTAACCAAGATGAGACTGCTGCCCGATTTTGTGCCCATCCTATTTGGGTATTAATATCAACAGCGAGTCCAAATTCACCATGACTATCGGGAGGTTTAGGACTATGCCACCAGCGCATACCTGCATACCTGAAAGCACGCCGTAAGCATTCCTTTGCTAGCAAACGTTTTATTATTCTTTCTGATCCCATTGTTAGAAATGGCACCGGAGGTGGATCAGTAGTTATTCTTTCTGGGTTTGCAAAAAAGTACTCATCATGGCTGCGCCCCCTACAAAGTGTTAAAACTACAGAGAATGCTTGCCCTCGTCTACCTGCTCGCCCAACACGTTGTTGATAGTTGAATCTCATTGGTGGCATGTTAGCGAGCATAACAGCTTGTAAATTACCAATATCGACACCTACTTCCATTGTTGTTGTCACGCTGAGCGCATCAATTTCATCAACGATTTTATAAAGCTGCCTTTTTTGAGTTGGCATATTTACCACTATGCCACGGAAAAGACGCTGTCTTTCTGGTTGGTTATCAGTTTGAGCTGTTAGCTCTTCACAATGTAGACGTATCGGTTTGCGTCGAGTTGCAGCGGTCCATGCAAGATAGTTTTGCCTCCAAAGTTGATTACAAGTAGAATTTGGTTCTTTGTGTAGTTGCGAATTACAGTTTGTGCATTTGCCCCCCGATGCATGCAGGTGATGTCGTCGGCAAACAGGGCAAGTCCATACGGGATCGTCTGCTAAAGCCACGCGCACATCAAGCAATCTAACTTTCAATTTACCATTTTGGTGCCCTGATAAATTCAGAATTTCAAACACAGATTGGCCGAGCGATGATTCAGAAATACCTAAGTCAGTCGCCATAGTCTTGATATACCGTTTTAATGATTGCTTACATGAATTATAAGTAGGATAATCATCCTGTGGATATTCGGAGCCTTCGTGCCGGTAATTGTCCCCCAAAATGCGGACGTAAGAATTGCATATCTGTCTTAGTGTATCCGAGTTAATCCCAAGTTGAGTCGCAATCTCATGTATCTTATCCTCAGTCATGTGCATTTGAAGCCAACCAAGACCGGCTGATTCAAAACCAAAATATAGTCTACTAAAAAATAAATCACAAAGAGAAGCAATAATGGAAGAAAAGATTCTATCCCTTGCAAACTGAGCAGTTTGAGGTAACCCCTCCTGCCAGTTCAAATTCTGTAGATCAAATAGAGTTGTCCAGTGATGCCAAGAATTATCCCATCCGAAATCTTGAAGCAATACATCGTTTCCTGCAGGGTTGACTCCAAGCCTAAGAAATCTTTTCACCAGTAATCCACAATCCGCAACATAATTACTAGGGGGAAGAAGCGCTGCAACAGGGACAATTCGTTGGCCTTCTTTGGATCTTATTTCATCCAATTTATTTGTAGATTTTGTTATATTAAGCCCAAGTGAAATCTTCGCAGCATTTGGAAGGGCATCCGGAACGATAGTCTGAGATAGTTCTAATAAACTCCGTAAATCGTTGTCTACTCCCGGATTCCTCGAAAGATACTCTCTCGCTTCCGCTCTATAAGGAGTTATATTATTCTCAATATCACTTAGTAACTGTGGCTCTCCTACAGCCTGCATTTGAAGTTCATCAACAACTATTTCTCTCAATAGATCTGTGTAATGATTTCTTTCTACTCCATTAGCTATTTGGGCTGAGTCTTCTCTACTATCCGAAAAAATGACAAGTTTGCGATTGAATAACTGTCTCTCGGGTAATTTATAATACAATTCTTTCGAAAATATTTGGCTTACCTTTGAGAAACCTGTGCGGAATCCTCTAACTGGGGACTTTCTGCGGACACGCCGACTATAATCTTGTTCACAGGACGGACACACTGAAGGTAACGCTGAATAGTCATGTCCCTCAGAATCATTCTGTAACCTAACTATGTAGAGATAACCTTTTAACCAATCTGCGTCGTTCACTTTTGCATCATCATGAGATAAGCGAACATGGCCAGTTATTGTATTCAGACTTGCCGGAATCCATTGAGCCCATGGAGACTGACTATTTGATATCCGCCACCTATTTGGATTACCGAAGGTCTGTTCACCAATAGGCCAAAATATCGCATATTCATCATATTGCCGTCTTTCTACAAATCTGGCGGTTTGCCGCTCTGGAATACCTTCGATATCGGGGCTCGTTGAGAGCATTTCGATCTCTCCATTGGCCAATTGCAGCCTGCTACCCCCCATAAAAACAGTTCCGCAATGTTCACAGTAGAGAAGTTCAAGTACCCGCCTCGACTCGCCTGTATCGCATATTATCCTAGGCGAAGAGTATAGTTTACCAATTGGGCGTCTATCAGATGCCGTAGATAGTGGGTTAGTAGAAGCCCATAGTCCTTCAATATTTCTGAAAAAATAATGTAGCCTGAAAGATGGCAATGTTGTTTTTAAGGCTGCTTCATCTATCAAACTCCGAGTTATCAGGAGCCCTCTTAACGCCGATTTCAATTCAGGTTCACTGATATTATGTCCAAAAATATTTTTAGCGTAAGTCTGAACAGAAACTGCTTTGGTTACTCCTTCAATTTCACAAGCTTGAAGCATTCTTGCTTCAAGTGCCCATTTGTTTTCAAGCGTTTGAATAAGACTATGGAAGCCATTCTTTGAGGCGCATGAAGATCCTAAACGAATTGCTGCTTCATTAAAAATTGAATCATTTACGTTTATAACATCTTCAGTGAGGGATACATTATCGCAAATAAACTTAAATGGTTCGAAAGGCAATGTTCCCTTCGGTACCGAAGATATTAACGTTTGTTGCTTCCCTTCGACAATTTTAAACCGGTCGATGCCAAAGAAACTTCTTATGAAGCCGTTACTTTTTGGATCATTCGCTGCCAAGGAAGCGCTAGACGCAAGAATTCTTAATTGAGGATGGTTAGGATGCAAACCTAGTCTCATAAGCAGCAAACGCAATAAGTACGAAACTTCTGTACCCGCAGTACCTCGATAGAGGTGTAATTCATCTACAATCAGGTGAAAAACCCGATTTGGTCGCTCTTGATCTCTGTAGGGTTCATTGATATCTTCGCAAGCAAGCCATGACCGCGTTTTTTCGATTATATTTTCGTCGGCTTCCCGCATCATCATTATACTGAGCATCGAAAAATTTGTGATTAAAATATCTGGTGGATTATCTTGCATGTCCCAACGAGAACGCATTTCTGACCCATCAAGTTTTGGGAAAAAGTAAGGTACCTCATTTTTAGAAGGGTCCATATTGCCTGGATCGCTCGCATATTGGATAGCAGATCTACAAGCAGTATCTGCTTGAGTTAATTGATCTTTCAAATCATTAAGTTTCGATTTATTTGGTTTCCGTTGTCCTCGTGAATTAGGTTCCTCCAACTCATTTCCAGCAACAGGTGTAGATCCATTGTATCTTCCCAAATAAATCCTATTTCCGTTCGCGTTGTTTTGATACCATGTTCTTGTCGAATCGGAATCAAGAGCTTTCCGCAATCGAGTCATTTGGTCTTCAACCAACGCATTCATGGGGTAAACTATTAATGCCCTCACTGCTGAAGGTCTTTGTTCGTGCCCTCTTTGAGATACTCGGAATGATTGGGGTGGAGTATCATTCAAACATTGTTTCTGCCAAGTCTCGTTATACCACCAATCATTAAGATTAGAATGTTTCGGATTCGGCTTAGGCCAAGTTGGAACTTCCTTGATAAGTTGTGCGAAGAGTGGCAATAAAAATGATTCGGTTTTTCCTGAACCAGTTCCGGCAGTGATAATACAATTCTCACCTAACAGAACTTGTTTTAGCATTTGCGTTTGATGAGCATGTAATTTGTTATCTGGCGAAAATAACCCAGTCTTGACTAAACTCTTAAAAAGGGCTTGCTGTTGAATATTAAGATTGGGAAGGTCTTCAGGTGTCAAATCTTCTATCTTTTTCCCGCTTGTTTCATATCTTGGTAATGGTTCTATCCACGGATCTCGGCTTAAAACCATATCCTTTCTTAGTAAAGATTCGCGCTCTGCTTCGAGCGTAGGGAACCTGGTTCCAAACGCAGTCTGAACATAGCGGATAAAATTGTCTCGAATAGTGTCGAAAGTACCTATAGGATCAATCATAAGATTTACTAACCTCTTTTAAATCAATTTCATAATTTAATAGAGACTGGCCAAGTTTGATAGATACCACTTGAGCAATAGGAGGAATGACCGATTGATAAATGTTAAAGCGGCAATTTAGTGGAAGTGTTTTAGCTGGTTTCCCTTTTATTGTCCCATTAAAAGGAGCGAGCCCAGTGCAAAGAGTTAGGGATCTAGCTATTAGACGAGGTAACGGAATTATTTGAGGGATAGCTAATAAGAATTTATTAGGGTCATATAATATAATGTTTTTTTTCTGCTTATAAAAAAGAAGAAAGCTCCCCCAGTCTCTATCAACCTCTGCTGCATTGGTACCATGCCAAAGAAAGTACAGCTTCTGTTGATCTCTCGAATTCGTATATTCAACAAGCTTAAATTCTTCATCTTCAGCTTGATATTTACTAAAAACAAGCTCAGAAGATAAAAACGATCGTTTTGGCCAATTCGGTTCATCGTGAGCGTCAAATGAAACGGCTTGATCTATATCGAAAATATTGATAGAGAAATTGATAAGGCTCCATGCGGCATTATTATCCGTATTAATATTGATATGGAGTTTTGATGCCGCGTTGATCACTAATTCTTTATTTATCGTCTCTAAGTAGATTGCTGGAGGAAGTAAGGCATGTTGAACATTTTGCGGGATTATTACCATACTGACTTGATTTTTATTCTCAGCCGTAAATCTTCTGATGCCACGTATTAGATCCTGGTCGCGAGCACCAGTCAAAAGAAATTTCGGAAGTCCAAAGGTTGGCAGGGGAACCAAGGTAGGTGGACATACATATACGTAGCGCTTCCCAAAATCATAGTCGCAATGGCAAAGAGCATCGAGTAATCTAAGCGTTCGGTATTTTAAATAAGTGTAACTAACATTTTCAGGAAAAGCTTTATGAACCAGATAAAAAATGGTACTGAAAGAATTATCATAATTGCTAAAACTCATTTTCCCGCTACTACTTATGGCATAGAGTAAGCGCTCAGGCATTTTTGGCAGCCTCCTTATATCTATTCCATATTTTAGCCAGAAAGGGCAAGGAAGGTGGCCTCGTAATTCTCCTATTAACCCAAATTGCCTCTTTCCACCTTTTAACCGCCCGATGGTCAGAAACAGGCTTCCCCGGGCAATGATTCACTTCAAGATGTTTAGCCCTGCCACAAAAACTAGCTGCCCATTGTTTACTGTCAATTTGTTGAATCGCCCAAACAGGATCCCATCCTTCTGGAAGAGTTTCAGAAGGCCAGTCTATTATCTCACCCGGCTTGGATCCAAGAAATATTATTCTTGACGATAGATGAGTGGGGAGAATGTTAGATGAAGAACCATATTCAATTTTATTTACGTCAATAACAATAGAGCCCACCGCGTAATTAGTTACATCAATGCGAATTATTTCTCCATCCTTAGCTCTGTGAGGAACTTCATTAAAACTATCTGGAAGGCATGGTTCTTCAAGACTAATTATACGTGTCTGTATCGGATCAGGAGAAGTGTCACTATAAACCTCAATCCTCAAAGGTGTATGTAATTCTAATTCTTTGGGTAATTCCCATAACTGTACGTTGGGATCAATCCTTTCAATTTCAGATCCATTAATCTTGATCTTCTCTAACCCAGTTACATTTGTAAGGATTATTCTTGGGAGTCCAAACTTTAAATACGTATTGCCTCGGCCAATCTTTATACCACCTATAATTTTCATCTGAACCAAATCAGAAAGAGTCAATGAATCTACGCCTGCACATGAATTAGTTGCATTCTTACCAAAATACATACTCCATCCTGGTGGTAGACCATCATGAGATTTTTCATAAAAGCGCTCACAATGTCCAGACCCCCAGGCTGTGATTTTGCCTACTTCATCCGAATTAGCAGCAACGAGAAATTCCGTTTGCCTCTCTAGATGATGGGACTCAATCCAGTCTGGTAAACCTTCGTTTTTCCCTGGTATAAATACTCTAATATGGGCACCGTGTAGCTTTGCTTGCCAATTATTCTCAAGATCTTTCAGTTCGAAGGCTTCTGTCCATGAAATTGATGATGCATTAAAAATCCTAGACGATGGCTGCTCTTTTAACGGAGATGACCAATTTGCATTAGATTCAAAACAAGTTAAAGTTTTATTCCCGATGGCCCAAATAAAGTTGAGTTCGGCTTCAGGCATTTTTCGGTTCGTTTTGAAACGAAAATATGCCTCCATTTTTTTTGATAATATATCTTCATGTATGCAAATTCGTAATCCCGTCCTAGATTCCTTTACTGTAGCCTTATCGGTACTAGGAGTGGTCCCATCCCAATCTGCTAGTTCTTCGTATATAAATTCAAGAAGTGCGTTTTTCAAAACGATATCTTGAGCAATTGGCGATACTAATACATCGAGTGTTCTGTTTTGAAGGAGATGCAAACGAGTTCCATAACGTAATAATAGGCGATTCATGATATCGACAGCAGGCGCGTCAGTAGGATCCAAATCGGCCCTATCAAAAATAACTTTTAAATTTTCTCGTTCATTATGTGAAAGTAGTGTCTGGGATAAGGGCAAACCTACATGTCTCCACTCACCGCGTATACGGAAAACAAATCTGCCCAGCTCTTCGTGTCGATCCTCTCTACTCCATTTTTGTAAATCTGCCCAGAGTTCTGACATCCTGTAGAAAGATGGTGGCGAATTTTGTTCTTGTGGCAAACCTAAAAGCTTATTTAGTTTCGGATAGTACGAATTAGGGGCAAAATCTCCTTCGATATCTTCAGCTAGAACAAAAAGAACAAGGAATGCGATATAAGGCGGATAGGTGTCGTCCATGTTTCGCCATCCCTCATACGCTTGCAACGCTTTTTGGCATAGACCTGACCGCGTTACCCAGGGTGGGCCAATCTTAACAGAATTTATAAAGTGTTCAACATCCCCCAGCCCCTCCCCGATAGAATGAATAATTTGCCTATTAACGTAGAGAAGGACCTCACGACCCGCCATTTCTTCGTTAAAAAAGAATTTTGCAAGACGGTTATTCCATTTAATATAATCAGAAGATGTCTCCATCTTATCTCCGTATGCCATTATTCAATTAAATGGACATTTTTAAGAATTAAATATTGATAATATCCCGGTATGTAAGGTTAAAATATGAGGTCGATTTGATATCATCAGCATGTTCGATACAGATTTCTATTTTACACTTGGACAATTTTATTCTTACTCCAGCTACTAAAAAAGAAAATAATATAATTGCAAAATTGTGTTCTAATTTAAGCGTTTACCATGAAGGAAACATTGACTTGATAGCACCATACCAAAACGGAATCCTTTTGGTTAGGTAGATTTTAGCACTATCTGTCGCTTCATACAAGACATAACCATTTTGGAGCAGTAAAAAATGTAAATTGATTAATTCTTAATGTTTTCTGAGATACCTTCCAGTAAACCAATAAGGCCATTTCGTTGCAACGAAGACACTATTATTGAAGTGTCCAATAATTACTTAACAAAATAGTCAATTGCAAAGTAACATTTTATCTGAAAGTGACAGAGTAAGCCATTTTACCATGAAACAATTTCACGTTTATGCCGACCTCACAATCAACAACACTAACAATCATAAACAATTGACTTTAGTTTAATTCGATGTTACTATTTTCCTAATTTATGTGATGATTATGCATACGATTTTTCGTAGGATGTGGTTCTCCATATGAAGTCATCAAATGCTTCTGATTGAAAGATATAAAAACAGAAATTTTGGAAAGAGGCGTTAATTGTGGAGGCAAAATACATAACCGACGATGACCTCGACGGGCTGAAAAAATACGCCGAGTATCAGTCTGCATTTAAGGTGCCGACGGCTTCTAAAATTGGCAGCATTATTTTCGGGTTAATAGCATTGTTTGCAGGACTTGGAAGTATTTCATCCAATGCACTAAATGCGATTTTAGTTGGAATAGGTGTTGCATTATTGGCGGAAGGCGTATGGTTAATAATTTCACCGAGTTACTTGGGTTTATTAATTGATGCAATAACAATAGCCTGTATCGGTGTCTGGAATATTGTT
>Ga0182017_10002866_pt1 | contig 12945 bp, 5 predicted proteins | sample 712E3DmetaG_FD_120492 | JGI IMG/M metagenome (GOLD analysis project Ga0182017, IMG submission 120492) | Permafrost microbial communities from Stordalen Mire, Sweden - 712E3D metaG | ecosystem: Environmental > Terrestrial > Soil > Wetlands > Permafrost | place: Sweden: Stordalen | collected... | reverse complement strand
AGACGATCCGCGGCTTCAGTCTCACCCACATCAGCGGCGCGGGATGCCCCATCTACGCGGACGTGCCCATTCTGCCCTGGACCGGGGAAGTGACGACCCCGGGCTCTTCCCCGGATTATGCCCTGGCCTTCTCCCATGCTCGCGAGCAGGCGCATCCAGGGTACTACGCGGTGGAATTCGACAACGGGGTGAAGACCGAGCTGACGGTCACGGCGCGGGCCGGGATCGGCCGGTTCGTGTTCCCGGCCAAGGCGGCGCGGGCCTTGCTGATCAAGGTCAGTGACAGCGCCACCGTCGACGAGGCGAAGCGCAAAGCCGACGCCAGCGCGGTGGAGATTCGCGGCTCGGATACCGTCGTCGGATCGGTCCATAGCGGCGGCTTCTGTGGTACCGACAGCAACTACGTCCTCTATTTCGCCCTGACGTTCGCGCACCCGTTTTCCTCCGCGGGCACCTGGACCAATACGCTGAGTCCCGGGAGCACCTCCGCGGCGGGACATAAAGTAGGCGCGTATGTGTCGTTCCCGCGTGGCGCCGAGCCGATTGTCGCGAAGGTGGGCGTCTCGTTCGTCAGCATCAGTAACGCCCTGGCCAATCTGCAGGCGGAAATCCCCGGATGGGATTTCGAGGCGGTCCGCGTCGCGGCCCAGGCCCGTTGGACCGATTTGCTGGAGCGGGTCCGCGCCGACGGCGGCACCCCCGAGCAGCGCACGATCTTCTATACCGGCCTGTACCACATGCTGCTGTCACCGAATTTGTTCAACGACAGCAATGGCGAGTATATCGGCTTCGACGGCAAAACATGGCGCCTGGGGCCGGGGGAAGCGCAGTACGCGAACTTCTCCGATTGGGATACCTACCGCAACGTGGTTCCGCTTCACGCGCTGCTCCTGCCCGAGCAGACGAGCCAGATGATGCAGTCGTTGATCCGCGACGCGGAACAAAGCGGATGGCTCCCCCGCTGGCCGGTGGCCAACGATGTGAGCTACGTCATGGGCGGGGACTCGTCGGCCATCCTGGTGGCCGAGGCCCACGCGTTCGGGGCGCGCGCGTTCGCCGCCCGAGACGCGCTGCAATTCATGCTGAAGGGTGCCACCCAGCCCGGAACGGGCCCCCACGGCCAGTCTCAGCGTCCGGGGTTGGCCGAGTATTTAAGCAGGGGTTATGTCCCGGTTGGAGACGACAACGAGAACGGTGCCTCCATTTCCCTCGAGTATGCGAGCGCCGACTTCGCCATCTCCCGGTTCGCGGCCGCCCTGGGCGATCAGGGCGATGCCGCGAAGTTGCTGCGCTCGGCCCAGAACTGGCGGAACCTGCTCGACCCCGAGACCGGCTTCATTCGGCCCCGGACCGCCGACGGCAAATTCCTCGGCGACTGGGATCCCGACCACCTCAAGCCACACCACAAGAAATGGGACCAGGATAACCAGCTCGGATTCGAAGAGGGCTCGACCTGGCAGTATACGTGGATGATTCCGCACAATTACGCCGGATTGGTGGCCGCGCTGGGCGGAGCAGAGAAGGTGGTCCCCAAGCTCGACCAGTTCTTCCAGAAGCTGAGCGGTTGGGCGCTCCCGAATTTCACCGTGACCAACGAGCCGGATTTCTGCGCCCCTTACGCCTATGTCTGGGCGGGAAAACCGTGGAAGACCCAGGAGGTCGTTGACCGGATTCGGCGCGAAACCTTCACGACGAAGCCGGAGGGGCTGCCGGGCAACGATGATCTGGGCGCCACGTCTGGAGTCTATGTGTGGAATGCGCTCGGCCTGTATCCCATAATCCCCGGAATCGGCGGGCTGGTGCTGGGAACACCCATGTTTCCCCGGGCGCTCGTGCGGATGGGGAACGGACGTACGCTGGAGATCCTTTCGAGTGGCGAAGGCGTCTATGTGCAATCGGTGAAGCTGAATGGCAGCACTTACGACAGTACGTGGCTGCCTCTGGAGATTCTCTCGGCGAAGGTGAACCGCCTGGAATTTCTGCTGGGCCCACAGCCCAATCCGGCTTGGGGCGCGCGCCAGCCGCCCTCGTTTGACGCGGCGGAAAAGTAAGCCGTCGTTTCAACGCCAGTCCGGGTCTCCGATGAGCCGGTTCGACGCGAGGGCTTGTCCCGGCCGATGTTTTCGTGGAACATTCCTCTCGCCGAGGGTTTGCTCCCTCCCAGCGGCATCATGAACTTCCCCGCCTTCGTTTCTTTCACGCTCACCAACGCGTGCAACCTGCGTTGCACCATGTGCGGTCAATGGAGTCCGGAAGGGTATGTGCGCACCGGACACGGCTACCGGGGACCCGCCCTCGATCTCGCCGTCTGGAAACGGCTGGCCGACGAGGTGGCCGCAAACGGGGTTTCGTCGATTCTCCTGCGCGGTGGCGAGCCCTTCCTGCATCCGGATATTGTGCCGCTGCTCGAGCACCTGCATGGCCTGGGTCTCTACGTTTCCATCGATTCCAACGGCACGCGTCTGGCCGGTTTCGCTGAAGACCTCGTGCGCCTCGGGCAAATCCATGTGACCGTTTCGGTGGACGGCCCGGCCACGGTGCATGACGAGGTGCGCGGCATGCGCGGATGTTTTGCCCTCATCCAAGAGGGGTTGTCCCGCCTCGCCGCCTTGGACGGAGCCACCCCGCGTCGGGTTAGTCGCGCGATCTGTTTTACGATCAGCCCTTGGTCGGTGCGGGGGCTCGGCGAGATGCCATACGTAGCCCGCCAACTGGGCGTGGACACGATTTGCATTGTGCCCTATTGTTACGTCTCGGCCGCCGGGGGCGAATTGTGGCGTCAGCAGGTGCGCGAGCTTGTTGGCGGCGAGCCCTTTTCATGGCGCGGATTCCAGCACGAGGAATCAGGGGTGGATCCAGCCGAGTTCGCGGCCCAGTACCAGCGCTTCACCGCTGCGCTGAACGGGCTCAACAACTACCCGTACCTGCCGTTGACCGCCGACGAATACCGCGTGTGGTTCGCCGAGCCCACTGCGTCCGTCGGCCCGCCGGCCTGTTCCAACGTCGAGCGTCTGATCGACATCCAGCCCACCGGCGAAGCCAACTTCTGCGTCGACCTGCCGGACGGCCCGCTGGGCAATGTCCGGCAGTCCTCGATCGCCGCGATCTGGAATGGGGACCGGGCCCGGCGTTTTCGCGAGGCGCGCCGCCACCATCCGTTCGGCGCGTGCGCCCGGTGCGTCGCCCGCCACATGGCCGACGTGCGCAGTTGAACAACGCCGCGGCGGTCCGTGAGGCACAGCGGTGTTGTTTAGCGGACTCACACCATTCGCAATCTGTACTCGGACTCCTCACTGGAGGGCCGGCCTCTGTACGGGCCAAACCGCGGACGGGACGGAGCCCGTCCCTCCATTCGCCTTAAAGCGAAGGACCAATGGTGTTACAATGAACTGAGTAACCGATGCCCCTTGGCACATAGGTCCTGGAACTCGGTCTCCGCGGCATAGGCCAGGTACCAGTCCTGTGGTAGGGAGGCATTCTGCAGCCGGCGGGCCGGAAGAACGTCCCTGACGGCCTGTTCGGTACAACTGAGCAGCAAGGTGGCTCCCGCCACATTCGTGGCCCGATGCGGCCGGAGATAGAAGGAAAGCGTATTCAGCAAGGGACTGGGCATGCGGAATTGCCGCAACGTGTTGGCTGCGAACTCAGCGTGGTTGATCTGCAACACATCCTCCTCCCAGGTATTAGCCTCAATCAGGGGACCTTCGTAGGGACGGACGGAAATGTTCTGTGACCGAAGTGCCTGCTGGATGAACCAATGCCCCAGGCCGCGGACCAGTCCCAGGGTATAGGCTTCGCCCGGTGTCAGGTTCGCCTGTTTGGCCAGGCCCGCCATGAGCATCGCGGTATAGACGGAATGGGAAGTGAAGTCCTTTTGGGTCAATCCATACAATGGCAGCCCCTCGGCGGTCGTGTCCTGAAAGGCCAGCATCGCCGCCAGGCGGACGACCTCCATGGAACCGAGCCGCATTAATGATTCCTCCAGGGTGTTCACGCCTTCTCCTTGGCCAAAATAGACACTGTTGGCCACCGCCATGATCTTGACTACCAGTCCCGGGTCGCGGCTCACGATCTTTTCGATTTCAGCCATCTCGCTGCGATCATCCAGGCTGGTGACCAGCTGCATCCAGATTTGGTAAGAAACGGGAACCTTGGGGGCTATATGCGAGTAGCTGACCAGTGAATGTGTCATCCTGCCGGGAGATTCGTGTTTGTTAGGCGCAGCCGATGGAAGAAAGCGCGAGGCACGAAGAGGAGGAATGAACGCGCGCTTTTTGGCAAACTCGAATCAAGTGAAATTCCTCTCCGAGTGCGCACATCTGCCAAATGACGGTGGGGTGAAAGTGACAGGGGTCTCCCGACCCGTGTTGCGGAAGAACGTCAGCCATGGACGAAATGTCCATACCACTGCGGACGACCGACCGCTCGGAGATCCACCCCGCCGCCGTCACGAAATCCGCAACTCGTAGCTCTGGTCGCCGAGTCGCAGCGCGTGCGCGGACCGCAACGCCACCACTTCGCCCGCCGCCAGCGGGCGGTCGTCCAGCACCACCACGCTCTTGCCGCCGCGCGGCACTTCCAACCAGAAGGCATCCTGCCAGAAATGGACGCGCGCCGCCGTCGCCGGCATGCCGGGCCGCTCGAGGCGAACCGCGCATCGCGCATCCGATCCGAAGGTCGCCTCGGACAGGAGCCACACCGCCTCGACGGTGATCTCGCGACAGGTCAGGGATTGGAACCGCAGGCATCCGAGCGGCCGCTGCGGCGCCCGCTGCGTGGGCCGGGTGGACGGCCCGGCGGCGGCGGCCGCCGCCGCCACGAGCGGCCCTTCGGGCGCGATCGCGGCCAGGTGCTGCACGGCCAGTTCAAAGCCGAATTGGCCGAGCTTCAGCCGCCGCTCCTTGGCAAAGTCAAGCGCCACGGGCGCGCTGATCGCCTGGCCGTCGATGAAGCTCCCGTTCATGCTCGGTTTGATCTTGCCGTCCGCGAGCAGGCCACCGTCGTGAACCCAGATCTGGTTGTCTTTGACGAAAAACGTCGTGTTGGTGCGGCTGATCGTGTCGGTCTTCAGCCGGTTCTCGGCATTCTCCGGCAGGAACGCAGTTACAAAATCCACCGAAGTGCGCCGACGACCCAGGAGGAAACAGGGGCGCGCGACGAGATGGATGGGCGTTCCCGCCTTGCGCAGCGTGCCCTGACCCCGGGTCGGGATGAGTTGCAGCAGCGTGCCCCGCACGAGTTTCTCACCCGCTTTCGGCGGAGCGGCGGCCTCGGGGATCGGCTGGGGACTTCGCGGTTGGCCGGGACCGCCCGCGACGGCCGGAACGGCCGGGGGAACCGCGGGCCCCGCCCCTTTTCCTTCACGTTGGCTGTCAAAGGGAGAACGCGTGCGGCTGAGGCGGTCTTCCAGTTGAGCGATGCGCTTTTCGTAGCCTTTGCGCGCCGTTTCGTCCGGGATCTGTCCCAAGAGCGACCCGATGCCGTCCATGCACCGCTGTACTACGGCTCGTGAGATTTTCGGCTTCGCCATCTCCGCGTCGATCTCCACGAAATACGCCTCCAGCCGCGCCACCACTTCGGGGCGCGGTACCGGCGGCGGGGCCGCCACCGGCGGTGTCGATGGGCGCCGGGGGACGGACGCCGGCACGGCACAGGGCGGCTCGGACGCTCCGGAAGGCCGGGCCGGCTGCGGCTTCACATCGAGCACGAGCCGCTCTTCGATCTCGACCACGCGCTTCTCAAAGTCGAACCGCGCTGTCTCGTCCTTGACCTCCAGGATGAGCGGTTTGAGCTTGCCCAGGCACAAGCGGATCACGCCGCGCGACGCACCGGGTTTGGCCTGCTCCGCTTTGATGTCGCCAAAATACGTCTCGATCTTGACCGTGATTTCGAGCTGGACCACCAAGTCGCCGGCCGAGGCCAGCCACGCGGCTTCCTGCAGCAGTTTCATTTTGACCGGCTTGGGCAGCCCGGTCTCCCCCAGCGCCGCCTGCACCTCCGCCATACGGGCCGCCCGCGCCTGCAGCAGAGCCGCAGGCGGGGTATCCGGGGGCAGATTCAGGAACTGGCAGAGATCTTCCCGCGTCATGCCGCGACGATGGGACGTGCAACCCGCCGGGGCAAGCCGCGGAATTCGCGTTGGTACCAGTCGCCGCCGGTGGCGCTCGACGCCAGCCGGCAGTTAAGCCTGGTTCCGCCCACGCTCACTCCACGCCCACCGGGAGGCTCGTCGTGATGGCGAACGCGCTGCCCCAGTCGGTGGTGCCGCTGACGGTGATGGAATAGGTGGCGGAAGCGCTGAAAGTGGCCGTGGCCTGCGTCCCGGAAGTGGCGCTGACTGATGGCGCGCCCGCGGGGCTGGTGATGTCCCACTTGCCGACCGTGTAACCCGAGCCGCCGTTGCGGTCGGTGAGCGCCAGCGCGATGGTCAGGCTGCCAGCCGCCTTCTTCTCCGAGCCGGGCACCGGGGCCACGACAAAAGCCCAGGAGCGCGATTCGCCGGCTGTCTTGGTTACTTCGTAAGTATTGGCCTTCCCCGCACTCGGGGTGGCGCGCACGGTCACTTTGGTCTCGCGCGTGAGTCGCTTGCCCTTGCCGCCGACATAAACCTTGTCGACCCCCTTGCCTTCGCCGTTTTCCCACACGTATTCCTCGGCGACTTCATTGCCGTCCGCATCCACGAGCGTGGCGTTCCTGGGCGGAGTCACCGGGCCCTGCGGTGCGGCCGGTCCGGCGATCTTGCCGTCCTTGATCACGCGACCATCAGCCAGCCGGATCGAGCCATCGGGGAGAACCTGCGAACCATTCAAATCGACTTCGGTTCCGTCGGCGAGGCGGGCTTTGCCGCCGCCCGCCGGGGTTGCTCCCGGAATGGTGGCCGCCTGGCCGTCCCTGCCCGTCACCTTCAGGCCGCCGGCGGTCGGCTCGAGCGAACCGCCGCCCGCCAGAGCCTGCGCTGGCGCGGCCGCTGCGCCAGCCCCGGCGCCTTCCGGTCCGGCGCTGGCCTCGATCTTTTGCTTCGCGTCGTCAATATTCTGCTGATAGCCGCCACCCGCCAGAGCGCTGCTCAGCTGCTGGATCAATCGGTCGGCCGTGGCCGTGTCACCGTTGGCAAGCGCCTTGTTGATGTCGTCAACCAAGCCGCGAATCTTCTGCGCCAGCGCGGGATTCTTTTGCTGAATCTCGGGTAGCAACTTGGACGCTGCGTCGAGCACGGCGACCTGACCCTTCAGTTCCTCGCCGAACAGCCCTTTGCGCAGCATGTCGCGGCGTAGGGCATACATCGCGTCTTCGACGGCGCCAAAATCCTCGCGCAGCTTGTTATAGGATTCCCGCAGTTCCTTGCGCACGGTTTCCCGCTGATAGAACAGCGAGAAGGCCAGCTGCTCGATGTGCGCCGGGTGACTCTTCATCACCTCATCCACCTGCGCGATCCGGCTCGTGGCGCGCAGGATGCTTACTTTGGCCGAATCGGGAAGCGCGGCGGCCACCGCCTTGATCCCGCGGTCAATATGGAAATTGGCGTCCGAGATGTTGGCGCGCATGACGCGCTGGTCGGTCAGAAGCTGGGACTTGGAAAACTCGGGCGGTGGCTGGGCGGGTGCGTTGGCGACCTGGCCGAACGCGGAGACCGTCAAGAGCAGAGCCGACACACTGGCGGGAAACAACCGGCAGATGAAATGCATATTCATGGTATGGCGGGGGAAGGATGCCTGGAGCGATTCTGCAATTAAGATGCAGACCGCGCAGTGACTTCAACACAAAAACGGATCCCCGGCGGCGCGCATCGTCCGCCGAATTTCATGTTGCGCGGGATTGGCCGGAGGCGCTTACTCCAACAGCGGCCATGGAAAAACTCGCGTTCACCCGGGAATTGATCGAATGGTTCTGGCAACACGGCTGCAGGCGCGCCGACGACTACGCCATCCCCACCAGCAGCTGGTTGCGGCGGTTGTACGAAACCGATCAGCAGCTCGGCGCCATTGGCGAGGCGCTGGCGCACCCGCGCCCGGCCATGGCCATCTGGGGTCCGTCCCAGACCGGCAAGTCGACCTTGGTGTCGGCCTACATCGACGCCCAGGCGGTCTATGAAAAAAAGGAGGGCGTGGACGGCACGGGCTCGGCCCTGCACTGGCCGGGCGGCTCGCCCATGTTCTTCATGTCGCCCGAGCTGGCGCCGCCGCCCTACATGAACCGCTACGTCCTGAACCCGTTCAATCAAGGGTGGGACGGATCCTCGGCGATGAGCCGGTTCGTCTACGGCACGATGACGGAAGGAAATGAGGGAGCCCATTTCGTCAGCGATCTGCGGCATCCGGTCGGCCTCCACCTCATCACCGAAAAAGACCTGCTCCAAGTGGTGGCGCGAGGCTACGACACCGAATGTCTGGGGCCGTCGAAGACGCGCGACGCCACGATCTGGACGATTTCCGAATTCGAGTCGCGCCTCGCCCGCTTCAAGCGCAAGCAGGCGGGCGCCGCCAAGGCGATCAGCCGCGAAGCCTACGAGGCGTTGTTCGCGCTCTGCGATGTCGTCAACGACCTCGTCGTGGCCGAGCTGCCGCGTTACAAGAAGCTGCTGGAGGGAGGCGAGGACAACTGGCACAGCATGATGGCCTCGCTCCTGGCCGACCCGGTGCTGCTCGGCAGCGTCAAGATCGTGGACGAGCTGGCGGCGGACCTCCTGTGGGACAGCTACGGTGTGCTGACCCAGCACTTCCAGCGGATCCGCGACGAACTGCGCGCCTGTCAAAAACAATGGGGCGGCCGGCCGGTGCTCGTCTCGCTCGAGGCGGCGGCGGTCTTCCTCAACATGGAGGCGTGCCGCATCTACTTTGAGCCGCGCCCGGCGGTGGCCGACACGCAGGAAGGCATCGTGTACGAATCCATTTCCCGGCTGGGCTGGCGCGAGGAAAAGGGCACCATCCTCATCGGGTGCGGGCCGGATTATCCGCAGAAACTGGCGGGTTCCTCCGAGCGGTTCGCCTGCATCCAGGGTCTGGTCTGGGAGCTGGTCATCCCCCTCAATCCCGACCACCTGTCCGACAGCCCGTTCAAGGCGTATCTGCGCGACGCCGACCTGCTCGACTTCGCCGGCGTGGGCAACGAGCCGAAAAGCGACGTGTCCAAGATCGACCTCGAACCGGGCCGCGAGGCCGGGCCGCAGAAAGGCAAGCCGTTCGAGCCGGTGCTGTTCTTCAAGCAGATCCTCAAACGCGGCAAAACGGCGTGCATCGTGTCAACGTACGCCAAGCGGCTGACGATCGACGGCTTCAATATTTTCCAGAATATCGATAAATTTGCGCCGATCAACGCGCCGCAGCTGATCAACGGCGTCAACACCTGGTGGAAGTATTTCGTGCCCGACTACTACCGGAACCCGCAGGGCCGCAGCCCGCTGCCGTTGAACCTCGGGCTGATGTGGTGGGCGCCGCGCCTGGCGGAGTCGGTCGGCACCCCGGAGCGCATCTTCAAGGCCATCGTGCCAATCTACGGCGAGCTGGGCCCGATCGCCGACCCGGCGGTGAGCTGCACGTTCGCTTTCAATTACTACAAGTTCCCCCGCGGCAAGGTCGATTTCGAGTTCGTGGTCGGGGGCAAGGTCTACGAAGGCATCTGCTCCTCGCCCGACTTCCAGAAGCAGTTCAACAACGCGGTCAGCCGCCAGTCGTTCGACGAGATGGTGAGCGACCGGGTGACCGGCGGCACCTCGTTCTTTTTCACCGCGATCAAGAAACAGCTGGAGTCCGCGCGGAGCAACCCGGCGACCAACCGCCTGTCGTTCCTCGAGGCCCGGATCGGCGCGCTGGAGACCGATCTCGCCGACCTGCTTCGGGCGCCCAAGCTGTTCCCGCCGACGAAGGTGGTCGATGTGCGGCGCGAGCATCTCGAACGGTTCCGCACCACCCTGCTCGAGGCCATCAAGGGCAAATCGGAAAAGCAGATGCGCGAGATGAACCACGCGCTGCGTGAACTGCTCGATGTGAACTACCAGGTGCTGCTGACGCCGCCGGCGGACGAGACGGAAATCGACCGCCAGTTTATTTCGCGCCAGTACCGGCAGTGGGTCGAGAGCCAGATGGCGCGGTTCGACCAGTGGGAACGGTCCGGACGCCGGTCGGGTCCCGACTGGGGCACGCTCGGGGTCACCCATCGCGAAACGGTCAACGAGTTTCTCGACGCCCTGCGGACCTCGGTGGAAAACCGCTTCGACGAGTTGGCGCACTGGCTGGTGCGGCTCGCCGCCCAGACCAGCACGACCAACACCGACCTGCGCAACACGCAGTTGCGCCGTCACCTGGCCGTGTGCATGGCGAACGAGCTCGTCTCCAGCCGGGCCGGCGACCTGGCGTTTGCCGAGACCGAGGAAGCCGCCGAGGAGGACGAGCCGTTCTCCCCGCCGATCGGCCGCGAGTGCCTGAACTACCGCGCGTTCATCCGCCCGTTCGTGGAGGGCCAGCTCGCCGCCTTGATCAATCTCCGGCTCGATCCGCTGCGCCGGCCCGACAACATCCCCGGCGATAAGGAACTGGCGGCGCTCTGCGACCGCTTCAACATGCGTCCCGCCTGACCGCGCCCCGCCATGATCGAACTCGAAGTATTTCCGAATACCGGGCACCAATTCTTCCACGTGCCGCTGAAGAGCCTGGCGCCGAAGAAGACCGACGAGGAGTTGAAGCGGTTTGTGCAAAAAAACCGCGGACCGTGGGAGCCGTGGAGCGAATTCGCCCCGTGGCTGCTCTACCAATATGCCGCCGAGGTGTCGCCCTACACCGGCGAAGAGACGGCCATCATCAAGCTGGCGATCGAGACCAACCTGGGGCTGGCCGAGCGCGGCGTGCTGTTCGGCGTGGAGCGCTTCGCCTTCCGCGATCTCGCGCAGGATCGTGCCGCGCAGGAAGCCCACAAACGCTACCAGACCTACGAAAAGAACCGGGCGGCCGACGCGGTGATCTACCCTTACGCGAGCCTCGACAAGGCGAAGCTGTGGGAGGACTACCCGACCAAACGCCTGTTCCTCGACCAGCTCAGCGCCACGCTGCCGGTGCGCCGCCGCGCCGGCGAGAATCCCTCCGAGCCCATTCCGCTGCCGCGCGGCCAGCTCGCGGTGCACTGGAAAAAACCCGCCGGGGCCGATCCGGTGGATGTCGATCTGATCGTCGATCTCGGCAACACCCGCACGGTCGCGCTCCTGCTCGAAAACCCCGGCCAGGAACACATCCCGCTCGGCCGCCGCGTCAAGATCCTGCGCTTCATTCCGCGCGGCTGCCCGTTTACGCAGGCGTTCACGCTGCCCGAACCGGGCAAGGCCAACGACGACTACGCCATCATCGACTCGTGGCTGATTCTGCACCGCCCGATCTTTGCCGCGCGTGAGCCGCCGTTCTCCGAGGACAAGGTGTTCGAGCACTGGCAGCCAGAATCCTCCGCGGCCGGCGCCCCGGTGCTGCGCATCCAGCGGCTGCCGCAGACTTTCGTCGAGCTGTCGCCCGCCCTGATCGGCGGCGGCAAGGCCCCCGAGGGCGCCTCGCGCATCCTGGCCCAGGTGCGGCTCAACACCGACGCCCGCTTCTCCCTGAGCAGCCCGAAGCGGTACGCCTGGGACGAAGACCCCGTCGGCCACCGCGGCGGCACCTACTGGAAGCAGATTCCCAACGACACCGACCCCGCCATCCCGGATGCCTTCGACGACCTCCGCGGGCTCTTCCGCTATTTCATGGATCCAGGCGGCGTCGACTGGGACTGGGAGAACCAGCCGACGTTGGACGATTTTCGCGGCAAGCCGATGGTCAACTCGCCGCCGGAATACCCGCGCCGCGACGCCATCTGCTGGTTTGCGCTGTCCATCCTGGAGTGCGCCTACCGCCAGATCAACTCGGCCGGTTATCTCGCGATGGTCGGCCGCGAGAGCCTGCCGCGCCAACTCCGCCAGATCCGCGTGACCTACCCCTCGGGCTGGACCTGGGAGGAGCAGAGCCGGTATCTCGCCCAGTGGCAGCGCGCGGTCAACCTGTTCGGCCTGACCCACCTGGAGGACCCGCGGCCCCTCTCGCTGAGCGGCGGCGACGGCGGCCAGAAACCGGTCCTCGTCGAACGTTCGCTCGACGAGGCCGTGTGTTCGCAGCTGCCAGTGCTCTACTCCGACATCTCCTTCCTCGGCGGCGACGGACAGAACTGGTTCCGCACGTATGGCCAGCAGAACGCGGCAACGGTGATGAACGTCGACATCGGCGGCGGCACGACCGACATCTCCATCATCCGCTACGATCTCAAGGCCTCCGACCAGCCGGATTCCGGACACCTCATGGGTCACCGCGGCACGACCGTCGTGCAATCGACGTTGCTGTTCCGCGACGGCAACTCGACGGCGGGAGACATGCTGGTGAAACGCATCGTCGAAAAGGTGCTGCTGCCGGTTTGGTTGCGGGCCGGGGGCCTCGACAAGTTCGAGGATAACCCGCCGGCGCGGCGCGCCCTGCTCACCCTGCTTAAAGCTCCGGCCACCGAGACGATCGCGCAGGTGGACCCCAAGGCCACGATCAAGCTCGTCCGCGTCGTGCGCCTCGTGTTCATCCCGCTGGTCAACCAGTGGCTGCAGCAGCTCACCCTGGCCGAGATGTATCCCGACTCGCCGCGGCGTCCGCTCGTGGTCAAGGACCTGGTGCATCCCGACTGCTTGGGCGACCTCAACGAGCTGGCCCTCAAGGTCATCGTGGCCAAATGCGACCACTGGGGCATCGAGGACAACCTCCTCCGCCTGCGCGACGCCCGCCATTTTGCGGAGTGGTTCGAGCGGCTGCGGGAACGCGACGAGGTGCCGTTCCCCCTCGGCGCCCAGCTCAACGCCGACACCGGGCTGCTCGAAACCTGCATCGGTGACGTGTTCGAGGACATGTTCGCCTCGCTCGGTCTCCTCGTCTCGCGCAACAACTGCGACCTCGTCGT
>Ga0182017_10002865_pt1 | contig 12946 bp, 15 predicted proteins | sample 712E3DmetaG_FD_120492 | JGI IMG/M metagenome (GOLD analysis project Ga0182017, IMG submission 120492) | Permafrost microbial communities from Stordalen Mire, Sweden - 712E3D metaG | ecosystem: Environmental > Terrestrial > Soil > Wetlands > Permafrost | place: Sweden: Stordalen | collected... | reverse complement strand
CGGCAAGGGCACAATTCGCACATTCTTTGGGGCCTGCTGCTCCAGCGTCTCGATAATCTCGTGGTACTTTTCCTTGATGCCGACGGCGCCTTCCTCGGCGCCCACTAGCTCCATGGCCATCCGTAGGCCGCGCAGGAAGAGATCGGGGTTGTGATGGAGAAGCTCCTTGTCCTTGTGGAGTAGAGGTTCGCATTCAGCGGCGTTGGCGATGACGAGCGAGACCCTGGTTTTAAACTTCACAGCTGCGGGGAATCCGCCGCCGCCCGCACCTACGATGCCGAGTTCCTCAAGACGGTCGATAGAAGAGTGTTGCGGCACACCCCCAGTCGGCTTCACTCGCGACGTTGCCGTTTTTGCCGTCATTTGGGCTAAACCTCAGAATCCGTCAAAATAACGATTGACTCTGACCTATACTGTACCGTATCATTCACTTTCAATCAAGATCAGTCAACAATGAAATGTTTGATTCCAAATATCGGTAGCACGTCGTTCAAGTACCGGGTTATGGATATGCCCTCGGAGACCGTTTTATCGGAGGGGCGTGTGGAACGGATCGGCCAGCCGGGCGGCGAATGCGCCGATTACCCGGCTGCGATTCGCAAGTGCATCGCAGCGATTGCAGGCGAAGGCAAGGCTCTTAAAAATCTATCGGAGATCGGGGCGGTCGGCTTCAAGGCGGTCCATGCCGGCCCGCACAATACGCCGCAACTGATCGACGACGAGTTTCTTGCGGCCATGGAAGAGTTTTCGTTCCTGGCACCGGCGCACAATCCTGCCTACATTGCGGCAATTCAGGCCTTTCGTGCGGAGCTTCCGGGAGTCCCTCTGGTTGCGGTGATGGAGCCATTCCCATACCGGTTTATGGATGAAGCGTCGACTACCTACGCCGTGCCATATGAGTGGCGCAGGGATTTCGGCATTCGCCGTTATGGATTCCACGGGGCCAGCCATCGCTCGGCCAGCGAACGAATCCAGGCGCTGCTGGGGCGCAAGAACCTCCGCCATATCTCCTGCCACTTGGGGGGTAGTTCCAGCCTGGCGGCCTTCCACGATGGCGTCGCCATCGATGTGAGCATGGGTGCATCACCACAGTCGGGGCTGCCGCAGAACAACCGGGTCGGTGACGTTGACGTCTTTGCCGTGCTGCACATGATGAAGAAGCTGGGACTGGACTCGGACGGAATGGCGGCCCTGCTGGGCAGCCGCTCGGGGTTGGCGGGGATTAGCGGCACCAGCGGCGACATCCGCGACCTCGATCAAGCCGCCGCGGCGGGAAACAAGCTTGCACGGCTCGCGCTCGATGTGTTTGTGCATGCCATCCGCCACTATCTTGGCGCATTCCTTCTCGAACTAGGCGGCCTCGACGTCCTCACCTTTTCAGGTGGCATCGGCGAAAACAGCGTGGAGATCCGGAGCGCAGTCTGTCGAAACCTCACCGCCTTCGGTGTGGAGCTCGATGAGGAGAGGAATCGCACTGCGCGCGGCGAAGGAGCAATTTCAACTGAAGGCTCGGCGGTCAAGGTGTTGATCGTTCCGGCAAACGAGGAAGTCATAGTGGCTCGCGAGACGGTATCGGTCGTCAACCGGGCTATGGGGCAATCGAAGTAGGGTAAAGCAAGCCGGGAATACTCTCGGAAAGCGGAAGGTCGGCTGTGGCGATAACATTGGGTTCAATCGACAGATCGGCAGTAGAGCGGATCGTCCGGCAGGTCGCGCTCGAATACCTTGGGAAAGGGAGGAGCGGCGCGGCGCCGGTACTGACCGTCCAAACCTCTTCGCGGCATATGCACGTCTGCCGTGAGGACATGGATGTTCTCTTCGGGCCGGGCTCGGAGCTCACATTCGACCGCCCGCTCTTTCAGGAAGGCAACTTCGCGGCCAAGGAAACGGTAACGATAGTGGGCCCGCGCAGCCGCCTAATCTCAAACCTCCGGATACTTGGGCCGATGCGCGACAAGTCGCAGGTCGAGCTGGCCTTCACAGACGCCATCATGCTGGGCTTCAACGATATTCCCGTCCGGCTATCCGGCGATATCGCAGGCACACCCGGAGCGATCATCATCGGGCCCAAGGGCGTGGTGGAGCTTAAGGAAGGCGTGATTCGCGCCGCGATTCACGCGCACATGAGCCCCGCGGAGGCAGCGCAGTTGGGGGTGGCTCAGGGCGACCGCATGAAGCTGCGCATCGGTGGCCAGGCAGGCCTTACCTTCAACAACGTTCATGTTCGAATCCACTCGACTGGCAAGCTCAACGTCCACATGGACACTGATGAAGCCAACGCGTGCGGTTTGCACCTGACCAAAGATATTGAACTTATCAAGTGACAAAACAAAAAAAGAGAGGAAGCGATGAAACAAGCGCTTGGAATGATTGAGACAAAAGGCCTGGTCGCGCTATTTGAGGCGACTGACGCCATGCTCAAGTCAGCAAACGTAACGTTCGCCGGCTGGCAGTCCGTTGGTTCCGGACTGGTGACCGCCTTTGTTGAAGGGGACGTAGCCGCGGTGAAAGCGGCTACCGACGCGGGCGCTGAAGCGGCAGCGCGGATCGGCGAGGTGGTCAGCGTTCAGGTGATCTCACGCCCCCACGACGAACTGCCGTCCTTTGTTCAGAACAAGAAGGCTGCGCCGCAAAAACCCGCAGCTGCGAAGTAAGCCGAGGAGACCAGATGAGTGAAGCAATCGGATTGATCGAAACCAAGGGCCTCGTCGGACTCGTCGAGGCGTGTGACGCGATGGTGAAAGCCGCCAGCGTAGAACTCGTGAAGACCGTGCAGATTGGCGGCGGATACGTGACGGCGATCGTCCGTGGCGATGTGGGCAGCGTGCGCGCCGCGGTGGATGCCGGAGCGGCCGCCGCGAAGGTGGTGGGAGAACTGGTGTCGTCGCACGTGATTGCCCGTCCCCACGATGCGCTTGTCGAAAGCATGTTGAAGTAACAGGAATCTGGAGAAAGCAAATGGCCAATGAAGCGATTGGAATGATCGAGACGAAGGGCCTGGTGGCACTTGTCCAGGCAACGGACGCAATGCTGAAGGCTGCCAGCGTGGAATTTGTCGGCTGGAACAAGATCGGCAGCGGCCTGTGTTCGGTTTTTGTACAGGGAGACGTGGGCTCGGTTCGCGCTGCGGTAGATGCGGGCGCCAGCGCTGCCCGCGAAGTGGGCGAAGTGCAAAGCGTGCATGTGATTGCGCGTCCGCACGGCACTCTCGGAACCGTACTGCCGAAATAACCGCATACGGCAGGGTTCCTTTGCCGCGGTTTATGAGGTGAGCCGGCATGTTTATAGCGAAAGTTATCGGCAATGTTGTGTCGACGCAGAAGAACGCGAAGTTCCACGGAATGAAGCTGCTGCTGATTCAGCCGTACATCAGCAGGGACGGCAAGCTACAGATTTCGGGCAGTTCCGTGGTCGCGGTTGACAGCGTGGGAGCGGGTATCGGCGAGTGCGTGCTGTTCACGCAGGGCAGTTCGGCCCGGCTGACGCCAACCACCAAAGATGCGCCGGTCGACACGGTGATCGTCGGCATCGTCGATGCCGTCGAGGTCGAAGGCAAGATATTGGAGAAGCCATAAATGCAAACCCAGGAGCAAATGATCGCGGAGATCGCAAAGGAAGTCGTAGCCAGACTCCGCGTCCAGTTGCAACAGCCTCAGGCGCCTGCTGTCCATGCCGCCCCTGCCGTCAAAAGCGCTGCGGCGCGCGACGGTGTTTTCTCGACTGTTGACGAGGCAGCTGAAGCGGCATTTGAAGCGCAGAAGAAGGTAGCGGCTATGAGCCTGGAGGAACGCGGGCGCATGATCGAGATCATGCGCCGGATCTGCATGGATCGCCGCGAGGAACTGGGCCGCATGGAGATGGAGGAGACCAAAGTCGGCCGCCTCGATCACAAGATATTGAAGCTCACGAATATGCGCTATGTGCTGGGGGTTGAGGCCATGCGCAGCAGCGGCAGCAGCGCGCGCAGCGACAACACCGGCCTGTGCATCATCGAGCGCGCGCCCTGGGGAGTGATCGGCATGATGCTGCCCGTCACGCACTCGGTGCCCACCATGGTCTCCAACGCCACCAACATCCTGGCCGCGGGCAATACGGCGGTCTTTGGGCCGCATCCATCGGGCGCAAAGGTGGCCCAGTACGCCTTGCAATTGTTCAACCGCGAGATCGAGCGGGAGTGCGGCGTCGCCAACGTGCTGACCACCATCCAGGAGCCCAGCATCGAAGCCGCCGAGCAGATATTCAATCACCCTAAGATCGCGCTGCTATGCGTAACCGGAGGCCCCGCCGTTGTGAAGGCGGCGAGCAAATCCGGCAAGCGTGTGATTGCGGGCGGCCCCGGGAATCCACCCGTCGTCGTCGACGAGACCGCCGATCTGGATCGAGCCGCCAAATGCATCATTGAGGGCGCGGCCTTCGATAATAACCTGCTGTGCATCGGCGAAAAAGAGATCTTCGTAGTCGCCTCCGTCGCGGACAAGTTCATCGACGCGATGAAGCGCGCCGGAGCCTATCAGCTGGATCGCGCCGCCATCGAAAAACTCACAAAAGCCGCATTCACCTTTGAAGGCGGGGGTGGTGGCTGCGCAAGAGCGCATGTGAAGAAGGACTTGGTCGGCAAGGACGTAGCGGTGCTGGCGGCGGCGGCTGGCGTGCGTGTGCCGGAAAACACACAACTTCTTTTTGGAGAGACGGACGAAAACCACCCCTTTGTCGTTGAAGAACAGATGATGCCCTTCATTCCAGTAGTGCGTGTTAACTGCGTGGACGCGGGCATTGCGGCCGCGGTAAAGGCCGAACACGGATACCGTCACACCGCTATCATGCATTCGCAGAATGTTGAGAGAGTAACCCGCATGGCGCGCGCCATGAACACCACTCTTTTCATCCATAACGCCGCGTCGCCGGCATCGCTAGGCGTTGGAGGGCCGGGATACTTCAGCCATACGATTGCGACCCCGACCGGCGAGGGAATCACAACACCGCTCACCTTCACGCGGGAGCGGCAGATAGTCGTCGGCAGCGCATTGCGGATTATTTAGGGCAGGCCCTAGCGATGTTTTTGGCGCGGATTGAAGGAACGGTGGTTGCGGCAGCGAAGCATCCGACTCTGGATGGTTGCCGGTTCTTGATAGCGCAACGCCTGGAGGTGGATGGCAGCGCGGGATTGGAGCCGATTGTGGTAGTGGACTGGATCGGCGCGAGCAGCGGCACTACGGTGCTAGTCGCCACCGATGGCGATATCGCCCGGGCCAGGCTTGGCAATAACACGCCCGCGCGCATGGTGGTTGTGGGAATTGTGGATCGAGTGCAGGAAAGCGCGAAGCGGGGGAGCATATGAGATTGGGGATTGTTCGAGGCCACGTCGTTCTCACCCCGGTCGTAGAGGCATATCACGGCAAGACGCTGGTTGTCGTGGAGCCGGTTACGATGGAGAACCTGCGCGACCGAAATGGATTGGGCGGAGGCAAGTCCCTGGTTGCCATTGACGAGCTGGGGGCTGCCAAAGGCCAGATGGTGGCATTTACCGAAGGACGGGAAGCGGCGAACCCATTCTGGCCGGATGCGGTGCCGGTGGATGCATATTGTTCGCTGATAGTCGATTCCTTCGATCTTTAGCTGAAGACTGTTTTATTCGGATTCTGAGGTGCGGGAGTGAAAAACGAAGTGAAGAGCATTGATATTTCCGGTCGCAAGCTGGTGGCGATGCGCGATGCCCAGAGCGCGCTGGAGGCAGGCGCAACCCGCGTGCTTATCGGCGAGAACTCCATCGTGACCCCTTCGGCACGCGACTTCCTGTCCCAGCACAATATCGCCCTGGTGGCGAATGCAAAGGGAACAGCTGCGGCTCAGGCCGTCTCTTATGAATCTGCCGCAGTCTCTGGCGAGATGGCCGGAATCAGCGGCGCTGCACAGAAGCGGCCCGCTCCGAATCCGAGGCTTTTCAACACACCAGAGGCCGAAGCAGTCAAGAAAGAGATATGCGCAGTGGGGCGCAAACTCTGGATGCGTCAGTATGTAGACGGCAACGGGGGCAATATCTCATATCGGATAGGACCCAACGAGGTCATCTGCACGCCGACACTAGTGAGCAAGTTCGACTTGACGCCCGAGGATCTGAGCCTTGTCGATCTGGAAGGAAACCAGATTGCTGGAACCAGGCCGCGCACCAGCGAGATCTTTCTGCATCTGGAGATATTCAAGGCGGTTCCGGAGGCAAAGGCCTGTGTTCACTGCCATCCGCCGCACGCAACCGCCTACGCCATCACCGGGCGAGTGCCTCCGAACCTGATTATCCCCGAGTTTGAAGTCTTTGTCGGCAAGGTTGCCATTTCGCCCTATGAAACGCCGGGAACCGAAAAGTTTGCCCAAACCGTGATTCCTTTCGTGAAGGAACACAACACCGTGCTGCTCGCAAACCACGGAATCATCTGCTGGGCCGATACTGTGACTCACGCCGAGTGGTACGTCGAGGTGCTTGAGACATATTGCGCAACCTTGATGCTGGCCGCGCAACTGGGCGTTCCGATCTCGCATATCTCGGATCAGAAAGGCTCGGACTTGTTGGCCATCAAGAAGAAGCTCGGCTTGCCCGATTCCCGTTTCGACACCTCGAGGATGAAGGAATGCCAACTCTCCGATCTTGAGGTGCCGAATCCGATCGCACTGTCTCCGAATGTATGCGAAGGCCGAGCCGGAGGATCTTCGGAGATGGATCTGGAGATGCTGGTGAAATCGGTCACGGATGCGGTAATGGGAGCGATCGACACGAAGTGATTGCAATCGGGCAGTCAGGGGCGCATCCTGCTATAAAGCTGGTGCTTAAACAGTTCGCGGCGTCAGGCTGAAACCGAATGAAGGCTGCTGAACGACAACTACGAATCCGCCGGATGTTCGAGTCCAGGGACTTCCTCGACCTGGAAACGCTGTGCCGCGAGTTGGATGCATCCGAGTCCAGTGTCCGCCGCGACCTTGGAATTCTGGAAGACGAGAAGGCGCTGCGGCGCGTCTACGGAGGCGCCGTTCCCCTGCAACCTCCCGGCAATCGAACGATCGACTTTGCCGAACAGAGCGCGCGGCAGAGCGACGAAAAGAATCGCATTGCCAAGCTCACTGCAGGACTCATTGAAGAAGGCCAGACGGTCATCCTGGATGGGGGCTCGACGGTTGCTGCCGTAGCCAGGGAACTGGCCTCCAAGACCCTGCACATCGTCACCAACTCGCTGCCCATTGCTGAAGGACTGGAATCGATTCGCAACATCGAATTGACGTTAACCGGCGGCTATCTCGATCCGCGCGGTCGTGTCATGCTCGGGCCCTTCTGCGACCGGATGTTGAGCTCGATTCGCGCCGATGCGGTCATTATGGGAATCGGCGCCGTCTCTGAGGCCGGATTCAGCAACAACAGTACACTGGTCGTTGGCTCGGAGCGGAAGATGATCGAGATAGCTGGCAAAGTGATTATCGTGGTCGATCGCACCAAGTTCGGCCGCGGTGGAATGTTCCCGGTGGCCCCGTTGAGCGCCGCCGATATTGTCGTCTCCGATAACGAGCTTGCGCCCGAATATGTGGAGTTGCTTCGCGGCAATGGGATTGAAGTGTTCCTGGCATAACGCATCTATTTCGGACCGCGTGATGCTGCGCACCCAGCCTCTTTCTCATTCCATGCAAGATATACGCCGGATTTAGCCGTCTCATCGGAGAACGCGACGGTTCAGGCGGCCATGAAAGAGCCTATGAAAGCGGTTGCAAGGTATAATCTGCGCTATGGCGGCGATTGAACAAACGAAATTACCGGGAGCCGATCAGGCGGAAATCGAGCCGGCAACAGCGGCCAAGCTTCACGCCCTCGAAGCGCGGCTGGAGCAGTTGGGAAGCCTGATGGTGGCTTACTCCGGCGGCGTGGACTCTGCGTTTCTGGCCGGCACGGCGCATCGGATTCTGGGCAACCGGATGTTGGCGGTGCTGGCCGATTCGCCCAGCCTAGCCCGACGCGACATGGAGCAGGCCTGCGCCTTTGCAAATGCGCTAGGGATGCCGCTGCACGTTGTTGAGACCGGCGAATTGGAGCGGCCAGCCTATGCGCGCAATGAGGCCGATCGCTGCTTCCACTGCAAGGACGAGCTCTTTGCCGCAATGGAGGCGCTGGGCACGAAATTTGGGTACAGCCAAATCGCCTATGGCATGAACGCCGACGACACCCGGGATTATCGTCCCGGACAACGCGCTGCACAGGAACACGCTGTGCTGGCGCCCCTGGCGGAGGTTCAGCTCACCAAGAACGAGGTCCGTGCGCTGGCCAAAGCAGCCGGCTACCCGCTGTGGGATCGTCCGGCAGCGCCGTGCCTGGCCTCGCGCGTCGAGTATGGCCGCACGGTGACACGCGAGGTGCTGGAACAGGTAGAGAAAGCCGAGGAGAGCCTGCGACAGTTAGGCTTTCGCGAGTTGCGCGTCCGACATCATGGGGAGCTGGCCCGCGTTGAGATTGCGCGCGCGGAACTGCCAAGAGCCCTATCAATGGAAATGATCGGCTCAATCTTCACGGCTCTCAAACAGGCTGGATTCCAATACGTCACGCTCGATTGCTCGGGCTTCCGCTCCGGCTCATTGAATGCGGTCTTGCCCGTTGAAGTTCTCGCTAGGCGCGGCGCGTAGCCGGCAGTATAAAATCACAGAGCTATGCGAATTGGATACCTTGAGTGCTTTTCCGGCATAAGCGGCGATATGCTGCTGGGCGCCCTTGTGGATGCGGGCGTCTCCTTTAACACTCTTGCGGAGACTGCAACCGCGCTGAACGTGGGCGCGCATCTGGAGATGCGCAAGGTGAGCAGTGGCGGGCTTGCCGCAACCAAAGTGGATGTACTGACCCCGGACTCGCCAGCGAGCAGCCATTCTCATGGGGATCATGCGGAACACACGCACGGCGCCCACACGCATGAGACGCATACCCACGAGCACAGGCATGCACCTCACCGTCCCTTGTCGGCAATCGTCGAAATCATTCACTCCGCGCCACTCTCCGAGATAGTGAAAGAGCACGCCATTCGCGCCTTTCAGTTGCTCGGAGAAGCCGAGGCCGCCATCCACTCCATCCCCATCGAAAAGGTGCATTTTCACGAGGTCGGCGCGGTAGACACGATTGTCGACATTGTCTGCGCCGCCGCGGGATGCGAAGCGCTCGGCGTGGATCGCTGGCTGTGCTCTCCACTGAACGTGGGGAGCGGAACGGTGGTCTGCCAGCACGGAACGCTGCCTGTACCGGCGCCGGCAACGCTGGCCCTGCTAGGCGATGCTCCGGTGTACGCGGCCGGTCCGCCCATGGAGCGCGTGACGCCGACGGGCGCAGCGGTGTTGCGAATGCTCGATGTGACGTATGCGCCGCTCCCAGCCATGCGCGTCAAAACCACTGGGTATGGAGCAGGCGGCCGCGAAACGCCTGGCCAGCCCAATCTGCTGCGCCTTCTGGTGGGCGAGGAAGAAACCGCGTCGGCCAATGAAGTTGAACCCATTGCGGTCATCGAAGCCGTTATCGACGATTCCAATCCGCAGGTGCTGGCCTACGTCAGTGAGCTGCTGCTTGAGGCTGGAGCGTGGGATGTCTATCGCTCTGCGGTGCAGATGAAGAAGGGGCGCACCGGTGTGCAAATGACCGTTCTCTGCGCTCCCAAACTCCTGCCTCGCCTGCGCGATTTACTCTTTCGCGAAACCACAACCATCGGCCTGCGCTGGAGGCTCGAAAATAAACTGGCGCTCCAGAGGGAGTTTCTTGAGGTGGGCATCGAATGGGGCAAGGTACGCATCAAGATTGCAAGATGGCCTAACGGCAAGGTCGCCAATGCATCGCCGGAGTATGAGGATTGCCGGTTGCTCGCCACGCTGCACTCGGTACCGCTGAAGCAGGTGATGCAGGAGGCTATGCGAGCCTTCGATGCCACCCGGACGGAAAAGGAGCGAGTCTGATGAATCGAACGCAGATTGAGGTGTTGCTGAATGAAGTTCGCGAAGGCCGAATCGGCGTCAATCAAGCGCTCGACCGTCTGCGCGATCTGCCCTTCGAGGATATTGGTTTCGCCAAGCTCGATCATCACCGCGCGCTACGCACTGGCATGCCCGAGGTGATCTTCGCCGCGGGCAAGACCGCCGAGCAGGTGGCAACAATCTTCGCTCGAATGGCCCGTGCAGGTGGTAACGTACTGGCCACGCGCGCCTCTCGCGAGATGTTTGAGTCGGTCCTTACCGTCGAGCCGCGAGCGGAGTTCCACGAGATGGCCCGCGCTATCACGCTGACGCAAGCGCCCGCAGTTCCTGGCAAGGGAACCATCGCCGTGGTTTGCGCCGGAACCAGCGATTTACCCATCGCCGAAGAGGCCGTGGTAACCGCGCGCCTGCTGGGCAACACGGTCGAGCTAATCGCCGATGTCGGCGTGGCCGGCATCCACCGCCTACTGGCACAGAAACATTCCCTGCAATTGGCGCGCGTGCTGATAGTCTGCGCCGGCATGGAGGGCGCTCTGCCCACCGTAGTGGCTGGATTAGTGAACGCGCCGGTGCTGGCCGTACCAACCAGCGTAGGTTATGGAGCTTCCTTTGGCGGCATCGCCGCGCTGCTGGGCATGTTGAACACCTGCTCTCCAAATGTATCGGTGGTCAACATCGACAACGGTTTCGGCGCTGCGTGCATTGCATCGCTCATCAATCGGCTGTGAATTGGGGCCCAGACCTCGGCTCGTGAGACTAACGGGCCTTGTTCCAATTACTGCGCCGGCTGCACAACCAAATCTTCCGACAGCTTGAAGCGAACAACCGACTCCGCCGGAATATCAATATCCCGGTTGCCGGTCAATCCTGCGACCGCGGTTCCAGCACCACCACCGACCAGGCCGCCCACCGCCACTCCAACTCCGCCGCTTGCAACGCCGCCCACGATCATGCCAAGCCCCGTCCCTCCGGCGATCAAAGCCGTTGAACGTTTGCCCTTGCCCTTCTTGCTTTCCGCCAGGTCCCGCGTCGATAGCGGATACCGGGTCCCATTCACTGTCAGTGAGGTCAGTCGCAGTTCCAGCAGCGATCTGCCTTTGAAGTGTCCCCGCCGATGCGAGACATCCACCACGCCACCCACAAGCGCGCCCTTCGGCACCAGCACGGTGTTATCGCCGGCCAAAATCGGTTCCACGATCTCGCCGGTAAATCTCTCTCCGGCGCGGCTGTTTTTTACGCTGATGCGCTGATCGATCCGGATCGTCAACGTTGTGCCCGACGGGATGGTCACGTTGACAGGAACCGGAGGCAGCGGCACCGCTGAAACCGTCGGTTCCATGGGTGCCGGAACGGGCGTCCCAGCCGCGGGCGGTGTTGTCGTCGTTGTGATCGCCTCGCTCTTCTGCCCGGCCGCCGGCGGCTGTACCACCGTGGTCGTCGTGGTCCCATTCTTATCCACTGAAACCACTTGTTGTGCCTGTCCGGTTGTTGCAGCCTGTTTTCTGGCCTGATCCAGCGCCTTTTCCTGCCTGGATTCACATCCTGTGAGGATGCCCGCCACCAACACCAACATCATCACCGTCATCCGTCCGGTGCGAACCAATGAGCCTGAATTGAACATGGTTGATCCTCTTTCGCTGTGTTTTCATGTCAACACAGACTGAGCCCATAGACTGCACTCGACGGCCAGGGAATTCTGTATCAAATTGCACTCACGAGGATGCGCACCTTGTAGCTGGATGGGGGAAGTAATTGATGGTATGAGCGGGTTCTGGACGCAACTAGCAGTCTTAAATCTTCAGCAAGTGATGCAGATCACAGTCTAGAGCTGGTCCGGCCGCAAATCATTGACTGTGCGGGTAGCGCCCGAGTGCGCGGGGCGTGCGGAGGAGTGTTGTGGCCCTGTCCAGATTGCCACGGTGGCGCAGAATTTCACAGATATTTTTTCTGCTGCTCTTTCTCGCGCTGCTGCTCTTTACTTCGCTGAGCATCTTTCCCGGCGGCGGATCCGAGATTCATCTGAGCGCTCCGGTGCGGCTCTTCTTTGAGTGGGATCCGCTGGTGGCCTTGGTGAATGCACTGGCCGGCCACGCTCTCTATCGCGGCCTCATATGGAGTCTCGTCATCCTGGTGCCGACGATCTTTTTGGGTCGCTTCTTTTGCGGCTGGATCTGCCCCATGGGCACGCTGCAACATTTTGCCGACAATATGCCTTCTGTATCAAAGCGCGGCAAACAGCGTATCGATTCGAATCGTTACAAGCGCTGGCAGACCGGTAAATATGTCGTGCTGATTGCCGGACTCGTGGCCGCCTGCTTCGGTTCGGCGGCTATCGGCTGGCTCGATCCGTTCAGTTTGTTGGTCCGCTCGTTTGGTTTGTCGATTTTGCCTGCCTTCAACGCTGCCGCGCGTATCGTGCTTACCCCGCTCGAAACCAGCCACATTGCGGCGATCAAAGCGACAGGCAAAACCCTGCACACGATACTGCACTACACGGTGCTCGATCTTCGCCAGCCGCACTATCACCAGGGCCTCATTCTGGGCATTCTCTTCATTGCGATTCTCGCCGCCAGTTTGCGCGTGACGCGGTTGTGGTGCAGGGCGATTTGCCCGCTAGGCGCGCTGCTGGGCGCGGTCTCCCGCTGGAGTGTGCTGGGGCTGCACAAGGACCCGGATGCCTGCGACAAGTGCAATCGATGCCTGCTCAACTGCCAGGGTGGCGACGATCCCATTGGCGATGTGCCGTGGCGTAAGGCCGAGTGCCTGATGTGCATGAACTGCGTTGGCAGTTGCCCGCATGACAGCCTTCGATTCCGCTTTTTTCGCAACGAGAAGGAAGTCGCATCGCCGGACCTGGGGCGGCGCAGAACCATCACGGGCATCGCCGCTGGCGTGGCGGTGGTTCCGCTCTTCCGCGCCAATACTGGCCTGAGCAAGAGCCGCCTTGAACGCTTGCTGCGTCCGCCCGGTT
>Ga0182017_10002863_pt1 | contig 12948 bp, 8 predicted proteins | sample 712E3DmetaG_FD_120492 | JGI IMG/M metagenome (GOLD analysis project Ga0182017, IMG submission 120492) | Permafrost microbial communities from Stordalen Mire, Sweden - 712E3D metaG | ecosystem: Environmental > Terrestrial > Soil > Wetlands > Permafrost | place: Sweden: Stordalen | collected... | reverse complement strand
GGCCGGTGCCGCGGTCGCGGCAGGAGCCGTCGCAGCCGCGGGCGGAGCTGCCGCTGCCGTGGCTGCTGCCAGCCACAGCCAGGGAAGTATCGACGTGGTCATCGCTCGTCGCCCCCCCAGGCAAACGCCGCGCCTAGAGCCACGTGCACCTCGTTGCGCGTGTTCCAGTGGTTGAAGAATACGTAGTCGCGAAGATCCAGGCAGAACGAGACATGGGGGCTGACGAAGACTCGGAAGATGATCCCGACGTCGGGACCGACCAGATACGCTTGCGGATTGATGTAGCGGGCCATCGCTACACCGAAGGGCAGCGAGACGTCCAGGTGGATCAAGCGCCGGTTGAACACGGCAAACTTCCCATACAAGGGCGTCAACATCAGATTTGACGAGAGTGTGAAATCAAGGGCCGAGATCTCGGTGGGCTGTACGCTGAAGTTCTCAAGCAGCTCCGTCTTCAGTCCGGTGTCGAGCTGTTTGTACACATAGGCGCCATGAATGACCTCCCAGGCCCAGGAATTGCTCATGTGATAGGTGAACGATCCGCCGACGGTCAGCCCCTTGTTGAAGGCGTTGATGGGCAGGATTCCGGCGGCCACGGTCAGCTCGCCACCCAGCCGGAATACCCGACTTTGCACGGCGTAGGCCGCGACCTTTTCCTCGTCGATGTCGTCCTGCGCGTAGACGGTGGAGCCGAGCAAGGTTGCGGTGGCGAGGACTAGCAGCGCGGTGCGAGGGGATGGCAAGCGTCTCATGCGTGTGTCTCCATGTCTAGGTGCCGGAGCTGGCAAGTGCGATGGGATAGATGACGGTGACGGATCCGCCACTGGGCGACGGGAACTGCCAGCGGCGAATGGCAGCCTGCATGCAGCTGGTGGCTTCGTTGCTGGGCAGGGTGGAAGCCTTGATCTTGACCGAGGTCACCGTGCCGCCGGTGCCGATCACCCATTCAAAGGTGACCTTGCCCGAAAGGTTGGGACTGACAATGAGTTGGCGTTCGTAGCAGCCCTGCAATTCGTGAATGTGGCTGTTTATCACGCGCTGGATCTCGCCGCGGTCCAGATGACCCTCCACCTTCATGGTGTTGGGTTTGGCCGTGACCTGCGCGCGGACCTGCCCGGTGGGGCCGCGTCCCAGCACACGACCCAGATTCTTCCCCACGTCGTTCGCGGACTTGGTGTCGATGCGTCCGATGCCACTGCCCGCAGCGGCGAGGCGCAGCGAATCGCCGGGCAGTTTGCCGATGGCGCCCGAAACTTTGAATCCGCCACCCCGGACCGGTCCCACGGCGTCGATGTTGCTGATGGCGGTGGCCACCGAGGCCTTGGGGGCCGCGGAGATGCTGCTCAAGGCGGACAGCAGTTTTTGCGCCGTGGCCGAGGCCGGGCTCGCCGGGACGTTGCGGGCACGGGGAATGCGAGCCACCGCCACCCTGGGCGCTACCTCGCTCGGCGCAATCTCGCTGGGCTCAGGCTTGGCCTTCTTCTTCTCGCGCGCAGCTGGCGGAGCCGGGGGTTCCAGTTCGATCTCTTTGAGCGCGATGCGGGCGAAACGCCCCTCTTTGCTGTCAACGATGTACTCGCGTCGTACCAGACTGGTGAGACCGATGGTGGCAAACACGACCAAGTGGACCAGCACGGAGATGCCCCCGATCCACGCCATCGACTTGGTCAGCCTGAGGCGCAGAGGCGCCATGGGCAGAGGCGTCGCGGCGGGCACCAGGTGAACCAGCACGCCCTCGCCACTGGGCAAGGGAAACACCACCTGCGTGCCAGGATCCAGCGGCAGGCGGCCCCGCTTGTCGGCGCGCCGCCGCCAGACGACATCGTCGACGGGTTGGCCGGCCTCTCTGATGGTTGCGTCCTTCGGCAGAGTGTCGCGGAAGAAGGCAAAACTGCCTCGGCCGAGCGAACGGCCAAGCGGCCGACGCAGTCCAGGCAGGCGCAGCCGTTCGCCACCGCGTAGGTGCCGAAGTTTCGTCACGCAGCCATGGCGGAACCGGATGACTTCGACGGCGTGCTCGGTCGACGCGCTTGCGAGTCCCACCTCGGTGAGGCCATCGAGCAGCGAGAAGCTTGGCTCGAAGGCAATATCGTCGTCGTCATCATCGTCGAGCCTGGCGCGGGCCGGAGCTCGGGGAAGGGGCAGGGGCGCTTCGTCGGTGACCACCAAGAGGTCGTCGATCGCTACCTCGTCTTCGTCTGCGCGAGGGAGAGAAGGGCTCAGGGCCACGGCTGCGGCCGTCGCCGGCCGCGCAGAGGCGGGGGACGGCAAGGCAGGGCGCGCGGCACGCGCAGGCGGAGCGGAGGCCGCGACCGGGCGTGCGGGCACCGCGGAAATGGTTCGCGCGACGGGTGGGGCTGCGACCGTCGCAGGCTTTTTGGCTAAGGCCGACGGGGGCTGCGGCGGTGGTGGCCAAATTGCGCCCGTGTGTTCGATCTCGCGGACTGGGACGACCGCCGGTGCGGATGGGACAGGACGGGTCGGGCGGGAAACCGAGGCCGGCGACGGTGGGGAGGGCGGCCGGGCCAAGCGTCCCGGCGAGGCTGCCCCAGCGGGCTTGGGGACTGCGTGCACCGAGACCGGCGCAGGCGTCACGTCCGACCTGTGCACGGTGATGCGCAACCGGTAGCAGCCGATGGAGATCTCGTCCATCCCTTGGATGATCCGGGTGGCCACCGCCACGCCATTGACCGAGGTCCCCAGAGCGCTGCCGCAGTCCTCAATCTGGCAGGTGTCGCCATCGAAGCGCAAGACGGCGTGACAGGGAGCCACGTCGACGTCCTCCAGGCGGACCATCACACCGGGATCGCTCCCGATGGTCACCTCGGGTGAGGTGAACATCAGCGAACCCACAAAGCGCGTTTCCTCGAAGAGGATGATCTCGAGCGCGCCGCGTGCCTTGAAGGGACCTCCTGTCATCTCTTCTCCTGGCCCGGTGTGAGCATCTCCACCGTGCGCGCCCGGAAACTGTCAGGAACTTGCACGATGCTCTTGAACTCGCTGGGAGAACGCTGGAAGAGATAGATTACGCCCGAGGCAGACTGGCCGCGCAGCATGCGCTCGTCGAATTCGATGCGCGATTCCTGTCGCACGGTCTCGCGCGTGGCCGCGCGGGTCTCACCCGGCTGCGGCTTGGCTTCGCCTACGGTCTTCGTCGTGGTGGTCTTGCCCGCAGGGGGCGCGCTCTCTTCCGCGTCTGTGCTGCTGTCGTTGCTGCGTTGAACCGCTGGCGTTTTGCTGTGCGGGCCGGACTTCCTTTTGCCAGCCGCCAGGACAGTGCCCGACACAGTCCAGGCGAGACAGAGGGCAGCCAAAGACAGGACGATGCGATTGCGTTGTGTTGCTTGCATGAGATCACTCGGGGGCTAGCAGAAGAAGGTCTTCGTCGGAGACGTGAATGAACGCGACGTCCGGGGTCTTGCTGTCCGGGGCGACGAAGCGGACCGGCACGGTCATGGCTTTGTAGATAGTGTTGCCATTGGGGGAATCGAGAGGTACCTCGCCCACATAGAGACGCAGGGTATTCCATCCGCGACCCGGGCGTCCGTTGGGTAGCTCGCCCGTCTCGACCAGCGAGATGTTGCGCACGTCCATGTGGAAGCAGGTTCGCAAGGTGTTGCGCAGGATCACACGAACGTCAGTCACAGGCGAGCCCGGTGGTGGCAGTAGCGTCGGATCGATGCTGACCACCAATTGGCCGCCCTGGGGCGAATCCAGCGTCAAGTCACCCGGGCCGGTCAGCGCGACGGAAGCATTAGGATCGTCCTCGGCCCCAGCAGCCAGCGTGCTTTCGTTCTCCGCCCAGGCCAGCCGCGGCGGATCTTCTCCCGAGAGCCGCAGGATCCACACCGTGCTCGTGCCCATCTTGACGCTCACTATGCGCACACCTGGGAAGGGTTCGTTCGGGGTAGCCTCCAGGCGTTGGGTCTCGCCCTTGTTCACGGTACGGTACTGATAGGCATATTCCAGGTCGCGCGAAGAATCGTTGGTCCAGGGATCGAGGCCTTCCTTGACTTCGTCACCGTTGTTGATGCCATCCTGATCGCTGTCAATCAACCGATCGTCGACCAGCGGGTTGCTGCCCAGACGAACCTCCACCAGATCGGGGATCCCGTCGCGATCGGAGTCAGCCAGATAGGGCTCGGTACGCAGGATGGCTTCCTCACAGTCGGTAAGACCATCGAGGTCGTGGTCGGCAAGAAGGTCGGTGACATTGGCGCAGGCTTGGAATGTTCCCGGCACGAGAGGATCGAACTCGCTCCCGGGCGCGGCCAGCCGGGCCTCGATGCCATCGCCTACCCCGTCCCCGTCGGTGTCGGGATTCAGGGGGTCGGTGCCGAGCTTGGCTTCTTCATCGTCGGACAGCCCATCCCCGTCGCTGTCGGCCACGGGACTAGGACCGCGCAGAAGGGCGTTGCTGTTCATGACCACGATCTCGCGCAGGACCAGGCGGCTTCCCGGCTGGGCCACGTCCACGGCCAGAAAATCCAGCGCGGAAGCTGTCTGCTGCACCTGTTCCCCCAGCCCTGACCGGGCCATATCACTTAGAACGTCCAGCGCCCGCTGGTCCGTGCTGAGCGCGAAGGTGTGGAAAGTGAGATCCTGTCCGCCGTGATCGCGCACGTAGCTGCGAAGATCGGCCACGGTATTGCCGTAGAGCAAGCGCTCACAGTCTGCGGGTGGGGGCGTGATGGTGCTGCAGAAGCTGGCGGTGAATTGCGTCTGACAGTCAGCGCTGCCGGGAGTGAGGTTTTCGGAAATGCACCAAGGAATCGGCATGGCCGGCGTGGGCGGCCCTGCAGCCACGAACAGCACCGTATATCGTGTGCGGCTGCGTATTCCCGGATTGGAGGCCAGCAAATCATCCTCGATGATGGTGGAGAGCACGCGCAAAGTATCGAGGTAGTTGCGCTGCGCCTGTCCCAGGCTGACGGACATCGCTTCAACGGCCGCATCGATTTGCACCGAATCGGAGGAGAATCCCGGGAAGAGCGTCCGGGCCTCCGCCCCCATCAGCAGCAGCGAGACCGCCTGGTTGGGATCGCGGTGGCGTCCCAGGAACGCGCTCAAGGCCGCGAAGCGGTGGCCCGCGGGATCGCCCTCGGCCATATCACCCGTGCCATCCATGACCACCACGGTCTTCTGCGGGAACGCGATCGCTGCCGGATCGTCGGTGCAAAGATCGCCTTCAAACGAGATCCGGTTGGCCAGATTGGGTGTGTAGTCCTTGCCATACAGACTGGCGTCCGTACACGCTGCGCCCAGGGCCAGCAAGAGAAGGGTTGGCCTGGTCATGGCACGCCTCCATCGCGGCGGATCCCAGGAGGCCCACGCAAGATGGCCCCGGATCGACCCACGATCCACACATCGCTGTCGGAGGCCGCGTAGATGCCAATCAGCCAGCGATTGTCCGGCGTCGGAATGGTGGTGGGGGGGGCTTGCCCGCCGGGCAGTTTCGCCACGAAGCCCTCGTGCCCGACCACCCAGACGTCGCTACCGACCACAGCCACCCCACGTAGAAAGACCGGGGGCAGGCCTGTGACCTGGGTGGCATTGCCCGCGGACCAGAAAATGAAGCCTCCTTCCACTCCCACGAAATAGGCGCCGGTTCCTGAGCGGGTCGCCCCGGCCAGCAGTTTCAAATAGCCGGGAATGGAAACCGCGCTAATGCTCTTCGTGCTGATGTTGATGGTTGAGATCACGCCCAATCCGCCGATGACCTCCAGGCCATCGTTGCTATTCGTGATCGCGTAGTAGTTGTCCGTGCAGGAGTGGTAGTTCGGGGTGCAGACGTTTGGGATGAGGCTCCAGACACCGGCGGTCGAAGCCACCACGACCCCCTGCTCGCCCACCGCGCAAGCCGAAGTTGCGTCGGTCCACACAGCGTTGAGCACGGCGTCTGTGAGGGGCGCTTCGGTGGTCCACACGCCGTCCTGTCGTCGCAGGATTGTCCCCTGCTCGCCCACCGCATAGGCCAAATTGTCGTTCGCCACCGTCACGCCGCGCAGATTGGCGGTGGTACCGCTTTCCTCGCGCAGCAGGGCCGTCCCGTCCCAATGCAAGATGGTGCCCTGGTCGCCGACGACCAGGACATTGTCGGCGGAACTGCCCGACACGGCGTTGAAGTTGGTTGGCCCTGTGCCTGCGTCCACCTCTTGCCACAGCGAGGCCAGTGAATCCGGGCTGGCATCACCGCGCGAAGCGATGGTGACCCGATCGCAGGCCGAGGCGGCCACAACCAGCAGGAAGAGTAGGAAGACGACGCGCATGGAAACTTGCAACTAGTGGGCGATCCCCGCCGGGCACTGGTTGGTCGCCTTGCAGAAGCAACCACAGGTGCCCGCGCCCATTTCCGAGCAGGAAGCGGGACAGCCAGGATTCAAGGTCTTGAGGCGGAACTCATAGCGGCCGCTGGCCGCAAAGTCCCAATCATCGGCACCAAGGTCGCGGACCTGTAGGTAGTAGCGATAGTCCACCGGACCTGCGTCATCCGGCGCTCCGAACAGCTTGGAGGCAAAGGAGCATTCCGTGCAATCCCCGTCTCCGAACACATCGGTGACTGGCGCCGGCGTAGGAAGCGCACCAGTGTAAGTCCAACTCTCGTGCAGGGTCAGATCCTCGTTGCGCATGAAGAACACCGGCTGCACCGGCGAGGGTCCAGGCTGCACATATTCGAAAACCAGACCGCAGTCTTGGCCCGGACAGGGATGCGAGAACCAGTACCAATCCTCGTCGCTCTGATAGGAAATGTATCCGGTGATGCTGGTGCCCGCTTTGATCTGCGCCGTGATGTCCTTGGCCCGCGCCTTGTTGGGTTCCAGGTTGGTGGCTTGGATGGGATAGGGGTTGTAGTAGTTGTTGCGAGCGGTGGGATCAGCACTGGCGTCCCCGCTATCGGGTTCGGGCGCCACGCGCACGTCAAGGGTATAGGGAACGTTGGCGTCGTACTGATCGTCCTTATTGTCGTGCACGACCACATAGACGGGACCGGCGTTGAAGATCGGTTGCGCGGTCTGTATCAGATTGCTCCCGTCGGCTTGGGTCTTCATGATCCCGCCCGTCGAGAAGAGCGTGACGCCGCAGGCGCTCTGTCCTGGGCTATCAGGCAAAGCCAGGCACAGGTTCGCTGCCAGGCACTGTCGGCACGCCGTGGTGGTGCACGCTCCGGCCGCCGCATTCACACACTTGTGTGACCATTCGCAGTCGTCATCGGTTGTGCAGGCAACCTTCATCACGCCGCAATCCGCATCGGTCTTGCACGGGCTGGCGGGGTGTGCCTCCACAATGTCCAACGCCAGATCCATTGCCGTCGCGGGAATCCTCAGCTTGGCCTCGACCACGCCGGGGGCACTGGTGGCACGCAAGAAGAAGACGTCGCGGTCCCCACGCGACCCGATATACCCGGTCTGGGTCTTGAAGGTGGCGGCCGCGCCACTGTAGGCGGCTGCACAGGGCGACCCAGCACCCGCCAGACAGGTCGCGGTGGCCGGGGTGTCGTTGCGGACGGGGATTTCGTTCGTATCCTTCTCGGCTCGGCCGCCCAGGGTCACCGTGTATCCTGCCTCGGGGCGATGATCAGGGTCGGCGCCATCGGGGTAGGCGAAGCTGACGAACAGGGTTCCGGTGCCGGGCGCAGCTTGCGTGAGATCCATGGGCGTGTCCGCATCCGGTACCTGGCCCGTGCCCAGTACCTTGCCCGTGCTATCGGCGATTTGGTAGGTGAGTGGCGCCTTTGCCGCCTTCGGGTTCTTCACCTGGAAGACCAAGATGCTGTCTGTGGTGGCCAGAGTGACCGCATAGACGTCGGTGTCTCCCACATACGAGATGAAGCCGGGCAGGCCGTCGGCCGGCTTGGCCAGGGCGGCCGTGCCGTTGGGTTCGTGTGTGTCGGGATCGACGGTGGGTGTGGCCTGCAGAACGTAGAAATTCATGTTGTCATAGGCGGCGTTGCTCGCATCGCTCACACGCAGAACGTAGCGTCCAGGCTGGGGAATCGCGAAGGTGGTAACCACCGCGCTGGCGCCGTCGTTGGCGTTGGTGTCGCTGGCCACTGCGCCCGGCACCTCCGTGACGCCGTCCGCTTCCAGTAGACGGACCTGCAGGCTGACCTTGGTCACGGACGAGGGATAGCTCAGGCTGACGTCGAGCAGATTCATCCCCGCAGCGACGTCGATGGAATAGAAGTCCTGATCGCCGCGCGGACAGATCTGGCCCGACGCCTTGGCGCCGGGCTGCAGGGCAATGGCGCTGTCCCCGCCTTTTGAATCGTCGAGCACGCAGCCGCCTCCCGACACGGCGGCATCGGCCGTCGCGTTGCTCTTCTTCGAGCTGGTGCAACCGATCAATGCCAGCGTGACACTAAGGAACCACGCAGTCGCGATTCGCATCGAACACCTCCTCGCTCGGCGTGGGACCGAACGCCTTCTTGAATGAGGTCATGGGAATCACCATCTGCCCCGACGCTGGCGTCTTGACCTCGGGATCGCGCCGATAGCGAGGCCGCACACACCCGACCTGGTGGTTGCCGAAATCCTCCGGAGAATCGGCGGGGGCCGAGGCCACCCGGAAAAGCACGGTGTTGGTCCCCTCGGGCAGTCCCATAGCCGTGCCAGTGGGAGCCAGCGTGATATTGCTGACCGAGAACTCGTAGCACAGGCGCCCCGGCAATGCTTGATTGTCGCGCAGCAGTTCGATGCTGTAGCGGTAGGCGATGCGCGAGAAATCGGCCACGTCGTTGCGCAGGGGATCGGTGTGAGCCTGCAGCTCGATACCGTTGCGCGCGCCATCGAAGTCCGAGTCGTAGAGCGTATCGGCGGCCGCTGGGTTGGTGCCCATGCGCACCTCCACATCATCGGGGAAGCCATCGCCGTCCGAATCGATGAGACGAGAATTCGTGCCAAAGTAGCGCTCTTCGCAATTGAGCAATCCATCGCCGTCGTCGTCGAGGCGATCGGTGGCCATGCGGCAATCGGCATCGCCCGAGAACAGCGGATCGAATCCGGCATTGCTCTGACGAACTTCCAGCAGGTCCGAGAATCCGTCGCCATCCGTATCCGCCATTGCGGATGAGGTGCCCGCCAATTCCTCCTCGGCGTCCGAAAGACCGTCCCCGTCGGTGTCGACCACGGTTTCGCCCCCGACCGACAAGGCATTGAGGTTCATGGCGACCAGTTGCTTGAGGGCAAAGGTGCGCATGAACGACGTGAAATCGATGTAGAAGAGATTGATGCTCTGAGTGGCGTCGAAGGCGCGGTAGGTACCCCCGGCCAAATTGGCCATGCCGGCGAGCAGTTCCTTGGCCTCCAGTTGCACCGAGTCTGGCGTGTCGGGGGCCGACAGATAGACTGTGTGCAAGGCGATCTCGGCCAGGCGCTGCTGCTTCTGCAGGCCGGCGATGTTGAGCACCGCCAGGCGAATGTCGTCGGGCATGCCATGCTCCACGCTGCGCGGGGACGGCAAGCCGTCCGAGATGAACACCACCACGTAGCGCGCGCGGCTGCGTGCCGTCGCATCCAGGGCGATCATATCCTGCTGCAACATCTCGTAGGCGGTTTCCAGCGCACCGACGTAGTTGGTCTCGCCCACGCCGACGTTGAGCGCAGGCAAGCGCAGCTTGACCTCGTCGCTGGAAGCGGTGAAGCCACCCAGCTGCCCGGTGCTGTCTCGGGTTTCGATGGCCACGCTGCTTTGGAAAGTGATAAGTCCATACTCCACGCCGTTTCCCGCAGGATAGGTATTGAGGATCTCTTCCACCGCGCTGGCTCGGCGGGTAAAGCAGGCCGCCTGCGGGCAAGGATTGGGTATCGGATCCGTGACGTTCATGCTCTGCGAGATGTCGACGATGAAGAGGATGCGCACCGGAAATTCGGTGGGTTGCGGAACTTCAGTGCAGAACTGCCCGCGCACGGTCAAGCGGTCGTCGCGAACTTCGGGTGGCGGCTTCACTGGGTAGAGCGACGCCTCGGAACAGGCGAGCAACAGAACGGCCCCGACGGCCACTTCACGGCGCATCTACGGGACTCCGGCGTCCGGTGGGGGGCAGATCGAGGTGAGATTTTTGCAGTCTCCCGCAGACCACTGGGACTCGCTGAAGGGCGACTGAACGAAACTCCCGGCCGGCTTGAAATCCATGCACGGCGGTGGGGGTGGGCAAGCCGGAACCTGAGGGCATCGTTCGATCAGCGGAACCACGCCATCCGAGGGAGATTTTACTGCGCCGTCCACGAAACGTACGTCTGCGCAAGCCACCCGAACATTCCCATAGTCGAGCACGCGCCCCACCGGCGCCTCGTCGAAGTAGAGCAACACGCGATTCACCCCCAACTTTGCGTTGGTGTCGTTGCCCGTGGTGAGCGCGTTCGCGCCCTTGCCCGTGGTGAGCAGCTTGATGTGCCGTACGTCGAGATGGTAGCAGCGCTCTCCCGTGACCTTGGTGAAGGGCGCGACGTCGTACAGGTAGCGAACCGGCTGGTAGCTCGGGGGCGAGGCCACCGAGGGATTGGTGTGGGCTGTCACCTCGTCCAGGTTGCGTTCGCCGTCGCGGTCGATGTCCCCGAAAGCATCGGTCCTATCCAGCGGATCCATGCCAGCGCGGAATTCCAGACCATCGGGAATGCGATCCCCGTCGCTGTCGGGCAAGCGGGGATCGGTCTTGAGGAAGTCTTCCTCGCAATTGCGCAGCAGATCCCCGTCGCTGTCGCTTTTGCTGGCGCAAGGAGTGAGTGGCTTGTTGGGATCCAGGGGATCGAATCCCGAGGCCCGGTTGCGTTCCTCAAACAGATCGGTGTAGCCGTCGCCGTCACTGTCGGCGGGATCGCTGCACTTCGACCCCGGGAGGCCAGCCTTCACGCAGGTGCCCATGGCCCGCTCCTGCGCATCGGTCAGCCCATCACCATCGCTGTCGGGCTCCAGGCCGTCGCCGGTGTCGATGACCGACAGGTTGGTCGCCAACACACCCGCCAGGCCATTCTCCTCGATATACGGCGTGTAGTTGATGCTGAGAAAATCGATCTTCGAGGCCGAATCAAACTCGGTGAAGGTGCCCAGGCCGTGCTCGGCCATGGAGGTCATGAGCGCCACACCACCCGGCCGGTCCAGACCAAATGGCCCGGCCAGCGGGTCAGCCGCCGCCGTCGGGTCATAGAGGAACGCCGTATGCAGTCGGATCTCGCCCACGTGATAGAAATCCTGCAGTCCCATGATGTCGTCCACCGCGCGCAGAATCTGCGGCGTCAGATTGTAGTCGGCTCCTGCGCCCAGGTCGGGATACATGGTGGCCGGAATCGCAACGGTGAAAGCCGTGCTCCAATCCTTGCGGGGCACCGTACACACCAAAAAGTCGTCCTGGCAGACGGTGGCCCGGCAATGCTGGTGGGCCGGACACTGGCCGGTGCCGCATGCGGTGACGCTGGCACTGCACTGGGGATCGGGTGTGCCGTCGGAAAAGAAGACGATGATGTACTTGGTCCGGGCCCGCTCAGCCGGTGAGCTAGCCACGATGTCTTCGGAAATCATCTCATACGCGACGCTCAGTGCGCCCTGGTAGTCGGTCATTGAATCCGCCTGGCTGATGCGGGTATCAATGGCGCCCCGATCGGGCGCATTGGTGAAGCCCCCGCTTCCAGCGGGGGGAAACCGGTCAATTTGCGAAGAGAATGCAACCACCCCGAAGCTGACCGCAGGATTGTCTTTGTAGCTGTCCAGCACCGCGTCCACCGCCTTGGTGCGGTAGTCCTGGCGATCGGTCACGCTCATGGAGTCCGAGGTATCCACCAGGAAAAGAACTTTGACCGGGAACACCGCGTCCGTGTCGGGCGACAGACAGACGTCGCCGGTCAGGCGCAGTTCATCGTCGTAGAAAGTGGCAGGAGCCTCGCGGGCCGGTTCCAACCCCGAATCCGTGCACGAGAGCGTGGCCCCAGACAGCCCAGTGGCCGCGAAGAAGAGCGCCGTCGCTGCGTGACTACTACGAAAACGCATATGCTGTGCTCGGAAGGTCACATCACCTTATGGTGGTTCGTGGATTGTGAAGTGACGGGCGATGAGTTGCCTCGGTGGCAGAGAAGGCCGACCTGGCCGGTGACCCTCTCTGCCCCGTTGCGAACGACTAGCGCCGGCGACGCCAGAGCGTCACCAGGGCCAAGCCCAGGATGACGAACAATCCGGCTGGACGCTGGCCTGCAATCGCGCAACCACTGCCACCGCTGCCCGGGGTCACGGTCACGGTCAAGGTCGTCTCAGCGTGCATCACCGATGGCTCGATAGTGTCTGGTTGGGCCAGGTCTCCGGTCAGGGTCAGGGTGTATTCGCCTGGCGTGCTTGGGACCAACGCCGGCGCTGTGCCTGTGGGGGCACATTCGTAGCTATCGCTACAGCTGGCAGTGCCAGTCGGGCTTCTCACCGTATCCTTGGAGCCCTCGGGCTGGCCCGTCACAAACCAACTGTACTTGATGTTGATACCTTGGGCGAGGGTGCCCTTGCGGTTGGACCAGAGTGACAGGTTGATCGTCTCGCCCGCGTGCGCGGTGACCCGCGGCGCCCCTACGATCTGGAACGGGCTGTTGGGATCCAGACAGTTGTTGCGATCGGGGTTCTTCGGGACCACCAGGCAGAATCCGTCGGTGTCGCAGGCATCGCCCATGCCGTCGTTGTCCGAGTCCTTCTGATCCGGGTTCGCCACCAGCGGGCAATTGTCATTGCCGTTGGCGATGCCGTCCCCGTCTGCATCAGGATCGCACCTGTCGCCCAGCCCGTTGCCGTCGGTATCCTTCTGATCTGGGTTGGCAGCCAGAGGGCAATTGTCGATAGCATCCGGGACGCCGTCGTCGTCGGTATCTCCGCCCGAGCACGTGGTCACGTTGGCATCGAACGGACAGGGATCGTCCTTGTTGAGAATGCCGTCGCCGTCAATGTCGTCGTCACAGACATCGCCCTTGCCGTCCCCATCGG
>Ga0182017_10002860_pt1 | contig 12967 bp, 6 predicted proteins | sample 712E3DmetaG_FD_120492 | JGI IMG/M metagenome (GOLD analysis project Ga0182017, IMG submission 120492) | Permafrost microbial communities from Stordalen Mire, Sweden - 712E3D metaG | ecosystem: Environmental > Terrestrial > Soil > Wetlands > Permafrost | place: Sweden: Stordalen | collected... | reverse complement strand
CGCCCAAAGCGGCGATGCCGAGCAAGCTGTCCGGAATCTTGCCGAAGCCCGGCGCATGAATCCTGACGGCTACCCCTCAAGTAAGTTGGTCGAGGAGAAGGACTTCGACAAGATCCGAGAGACACCTATCTTCATGCGGTTTGTCAGGTAGTCAACGTAACTGTACCTAGCCAAACCCCCATCGGCGTCCCCCGTCCCGCCTTTCCTTGGCTCGCTCATCGCTTGGGGAAGAGGTCATTCAACAGATCGGTGAAGGCTTGGAACGAGCGCGCGTCGGCCTTTTCGTTGTAGGCTGCGCCGGTCTTCGCATCCGTTCCGGCGCTGACGTCGGTGAAGCTGTGCACGGCACCGCCATAGACCGTCATCTGCCAGTCCACGCCGTGCGAACGCATCTCGTTCTGAAACGCCACGATGTCCGATGCCTTGACATAGGGATCGTCCGCGCCTTGCAGGGCAATCACCCGGGCTCTGATATTCTTGCCGTCGGCAGGATTGGGACTGTCGAGCCCGCCGTGGAAGCTGACCACGGCTTTCACGTCAGCGCCCGCACGCGCAAGCTCGATTACGCCCGTCCCCCCGAAGCAGTAGCCGACGGCAACGACCTCGCTGCCATCGACGCCCTTCTGTTCGCGTAGGACTTCCAGGCCGCGCTGCAGGCGTTCGCGGAAGAGCTTACGGTCACTCTTGTACTTGCCCGCAAGCGCCATTGCCGCTTTCGCCTCTTTGGCGCGAACACCCTTGCCGTAGATGTCGACCGCGAACACCGCAACGCCCAGCTTGGCCACGCGCTCCGCCTGCTTCTTGGTTTCATCGGAAATCCCAAGCCAGTTGTGCACCATCAGGACCCCGGGAACCTTGCCCTTGCTGGTCTGGGGATAAACCAACAACCCCTCGAAGGTCTGGTTGCCCATTTTGTACTCGACGGTCTTGCTCTTGACCGCAACAGTTCCAGCTGCTGCCAGGGATGTCGTCGCCATCAGGTACCCAGCCGTGAGTGTCGCTGCGATGATTGTCATCTTCCCTCCTGCGCATTCTGGTAGATGCCGGAGGGCAGGTGCAAGTGACAGGATCGTCAGGAGCGACAGCCCTACCACCGGCTGTTCATCTGCTGAAAGCTCTTGTCCAGCTCGGCCCCGGATGCCTTGAGCATCCCTGCGCTCATTCCTGTCGTTTCTTCATGAAGGTCGACGCGGTCGCGCTACGCCCGCGCCAGGACGGCGCGCAGTTTCTCCACGAACTGTGGCGACGCCACCGACGGCGCAGCGTGGTCGCCCGGAAATTCGACCAGCGGCACGCCCAATCTTTCGGCGGCCTTCGCGGCGCAGCGGTACGCGATGAATGGGCGGCCCTCCTCACCGCCAGCGAGGACGAGCCGGCTCGTGACGGTGGCCAGTCGCGCGAGATCGGGCGCGTAGACGCGCGCCGACCTTGCCTCGCGGCTGATGAAGTGCTTTCCATTGAGCGTCCTCCGCCGCTCCACCTCAGGGGGGAGGTTGGTCGGCGCCACGAGTTTCACGCCAATGGCCGCCGCGTACTTCGCGGCCGAGGCGGGATCGTTCGGATCTGGCAGCGGCGGTCGCTCGCTCTCGGGGACGAGGGTATGGGTGGGCGGCTCGTGCGCGACCAGGAGCCGGACCTGTTCGGGATGGCGGGTCAGCAGCTCGAGCCCGATGAGGGCGCCCAGGCTCGATCCAAACACGTACGCCGGCTCGGAGGTGAGCGCGGCCAGCACGTGGTGGGCGTCGTCGCCCGCGGTCTCCACGGGGATGATCGAGGTGTCGCCCGGGTCGTCGAGCGGGCTGCGCGCGTAACCCCGTCGATCGTAGGAGGCAATGGTGTAGTCGGCTTCGAGACTCTGGGCCAGCGCGCTAAGCGCGTCGGCATCACCACCGCCGCCGCTCATGAGCAGCAGGAGAGGGCCCTGGCCGCGCACCTGGTAGTGGAGGCTCGCACCGGGGACAAGAAGCGTCGCGGTCTTCACGAGTTTGGAAGATTCTGAAGTCTTGGCGCTGCAACTGCAAGCCGACTGCAACGACGTGCGAGGAAATCCGTCGTTTTCCTGACTGCGGTTCGCCTTGACACGCATCGAAACTGGCAGGGTAGCCATGGGGCTGAGGTGCGATTCTGCTTTCTCCCTTGCCTGCCGGGCAGGGTGTATCATCGCTTGGCCCGGACCAAGGGCAGAAAGGGGGTGACGACAAACTGAAGAAATGGATAGGCGCTCTGGTGCTACTGGCAGCGTTGCTGCTGACCGCGCGCGCGTATGCCGGGAAGCCCAGCGCGCATCGTCCGGTGACGTCAGATCGTGCAGAGGCCATCTTCGCCCCGGACATTGCAGCGCCGCAGTCGCCCGCCAAGCAAGACCCTTACAAGGAGTCTGTCCCCACCCGGCGCGTCTTGCCGACAAGGTGCGATCTTTGGGTCTTGGTCATCGGCATACTTCCCATCGTACTGCTGCACTGTCCGAAAGGTGCGCCGTGAGCAGACTGCGGGTCTTGCGGTGGTGAATAATGCACGCTAGGTCGAGCTGACCGAGAAGCAGTTGTTGATGAATTCCTGCGTCGATCCCCCGTCCCCGCTGATCTCGAAGCCCCACTGCACTTGGTCGAGTGTCCAAGTGTTGTCGAATTTCCCGTATTGGGTGTTGTTGTTGGCGATGAGCCAGTCCAGGATGCCCTTGACGTCCACAGTGCCCGACGTGACGTTGGCAGTAGCGCCCGACGAGGAAGTGTTGACGAGCGAAATCGTGGCATTGCTCCCGTTGCTGCCATAGTGCACGGTCCAGGTATAGTCGCCGATTGTGGGCTTCGTCGATGCTACAACGGACGAGATCGGCCCCGTCTTGTAGGTGTACATCCAAATCATGAGCTCGATGCGCGTGTTCCCGCCGCCGGGGGTCCTGAGCCATATGTCGTAAGCGGCTTCCCAGGACCCAACATTGCCGGGCACGGTGATATCGAAGCTGCTGGTGTAGGTATTGATGGAGCTTATGAGCAGCTTGGGTGAATACCCGATGTTGGGATAGGACTTGACACCACCGGTCTGGGGATGATTTGCGGTCACCCCCCACAAGGTTGTTGTGGTGGCCCACACGCACTCGGGCCCCGGGCCCGATCCCCAGACGTTGTTGGCGACGGAAAAGCCGCCGCCCACTTTGCTAGTTGGCCCCTCATTGACGCAGTTGCAGAAGCTCGAGGTGATACCCGCGGGCACGGCCGCTGGGCAGGTAGTGGTGACGGCGCTGCTGTCGTAGGTCGCACCACTCGCGCCGCACGGGGATGTGGTCCCTGCGGTGCTGGTCGCGCCGCCTGTGGCCGCCCCGCCCGTGCCGGTCGCGCCGCCGGTCCGAGAGCTGCCCCCGGTCGCCGAACTGCCACCCGTGCCGGTCGCGCCGCCGGTCCGAGAGCTACCCCCGGTCGCCGAATTGCCGCCCGTGCCGGTCGCGCCGCCCGTGGCTGCGGTTCCACCCGTGGCGGTTGTTCCACCTGTGGTCGGGGTGCCTCCACTGCTGACGGTTCCACCCGTTCTGGTCGTGCCGCCAGTCGAGGTGAAACCGCCCGAGGCGCTTCCGCCTGTCGGCGTCACACCGCCCGTGCTCGTGGTCCCTCCCCGGGCGTTAGAGCCGCCGGAGGTGGGCGTGCCACCACTGGTCGCCGTGCCGCCAGTTCCCGGCACGACCCCACCCGAGGCGTTCGATCCACCCGTCGCGGTTGCGCCTCCAGTAGTCGTAGCACCGCCGGCTGTGGTCTGTCCGCCGCTTGCACTCGCATTGCCGCCTGTGCTGCTGCTCGCACCCCCGCTGCCCGCCGGGGTGCCCGCCGAATTCGAGGAACAGCCAGCTAGGAGTGCAACCAGCAGACCGAGCCCGCGCAGGCCCAGCTTGCTCTGCAACCAACTGCGGTACTGCTGTGATTCGAAGTATGTTCTCATGCCGACTCCTCCGAGATCCAAAGTTTGGGCTTCAGCCTGCGCCTTTGCGCTGCCCACGCCTTACAGTAGCAGGGGCGAAAATCTATGGTCCATTGCCGCAGCGTCCGGAGACGCGCTGCGAGAGACGCCTGCGCTATCTCCCACCTGTTGGCCAACACGAGGCCCCTCGGCGTGGTGTGGAAACGCCCTCTCCTGGTACTGGTTGTTAGTCCGATTTGATCGGGGCGCGGCGCTGCTTGAGTATCGTGTCCAACTGGGCTGCGCGCGCTTCATCAAGATACTTGCGCGCCGCCGGCAGATCGGGATCGTTGGGGTCAGCCTGCGCGACGAATCTCTGGCAGGCAACCGCGAAGCGCGGGGTGTACGTGTCGTCGCCGTGAGAAAGCAATTGGTAGGCAAGGCCGAGATTCCTCCAGACCCCTGGCCCCGTGTCGAGCTTGCGCATTCCCGGCCACGCGGCGATCCCGAGCTCTTCATCACCGCCGGACTTGGCAACTACGTCCTCGAGAAGACGAAGCGCAGTTCGCGCTGGATCGGGAGCGTCGCCGAGCTGGTGAGCATAGAGCAGCGCGATGTGCGCGCGCCCGACTTGGGTATCTAGGAGGACCCGCCGAGCGAGGGCCATTTCCCAGGATGCCTCCGGCGCGCGCAGAGCCGGCGTGACGTCGTAGGCGCCGATCGCCTGGCGATCCCGTTCGGCCCACTCTTGGTAGGTGGGGAACTCGCTCGCCCGAACCAGGGAATGAACCAGGCCGTAGGCTACCAGCTTGTATCCGTCTTTCCAGCCTTGGTCCCAATCATCCAGATGACCGATGATGATTAGGGGCCGGTCGGGATTGCCGTCGAGCAGTTGCTTGATGTTCCAGCCGGGTCTTCCATAGTCGCCTTTGGGCAAGTACACATCGCGCGCAAGCCGCCGCTTTCGCGCCGTGTACCAGGGTTTGGCCAGGTAGTCAGCGTCGAGGTGAGTGATGTCCGCGCGAAGCTTCTCCACCTCGTGGAGATAGAAGACAGAGCCGGCTACATCGTCCCCCATCGCCGTAATCACAATGGCGTTCCGTGGAAGCGAAGCGAACGCAGTCGTCACGAAATCTCGAAACACGGTGTTGTTGCGTCCGTTTGCCTGCCCGGCATGAACAGCGACGCCAATTGTGAACACCGCCCCAATGGCTACCGGGAGCAAGCGCCGCCGACTGCGCGCAGCCAGCCTCTGCAGAACGGCGGCAAGGCCAAGCCCGGAGGCAATTGCCACCAGCAGATCGGACTCGATGCAGAAGCGGCCCAGGACGCCCAGCAAGTGCGGCATCGAGGTCGACAGGTTAGACAAAGCGCAGAAGCTCAGGGTGTAGAAGCAAAGTACGAGAAGAAGAATGGAGGCCGCCTTGCGGGTTGGGCGGGAGTTGAGATACAGACCCGCTAGGGCGGAAAGGGGACCAATCCAAAGCAGACGGGGGAATGCGCGACCCCACATGTGCCAAAGCGTCGGCAAGAACGTGTCCTGTGCGACGAAGACGGTTTGCGGGCCGGTCCTGCCCATGCTGAAGGTTCCGTAGTTGAGGCGGAGAACATGGGCGCAGAGGCCGCCGATGCTGGTCTCATCGCCCCACGACACGGCTGCTGCCGAGGCAGAGGCCAGCATGAGGTAGAGATAGGGGAGCAAGCCGGAAAGCCCAAACCCGAGAGCCAGGGCCACCCCGCTAGCACCGAGGTTGCGCCGTGCGATCCACAGCGAGCGCAAGACCAAGGGCGCTCCGACGAAGACAAAGGTATGGTGGTTGCACATGGCAAGCCCGCTGGCGAAAAGCAGTGCGAATACCTCGCGGCGGAAAAGCGTACGCTCAACCCGTGACCAAAGGAGAAATGCCAGCCCCACGAACATGGCGTTGAGTCCGAAGACCTCCGCGCTCGTGGCATTCAACCAGACGACGGGGCTCGTGCCAAACAGCGCCGCTGCCATAAGGCCCGCCGCAGGGTTGCGCGTCCACGACTGAACCACGGCACAAACCATGCCTGCCGCCGCTGCCATCGACACAGCGGAAAGCAGATTCACTCGCCAGATTGGCGAGTGCCCCAGCGGAAGTGCGGCGAACAGTCGGGCCAAGAGTGCGAACAGCGGATAGCCCGAGGGATGGGGAACCCCACCGGTAAGTGCCGCTGCCGTAAGTTCGCCGCTATCACCGCCCGCCACCGAGGGATAGAGTGTCGCGATGTAGAGCGCTGCCAGGAAGAAAAAGGCCAGGAAAGGAGCGAGCCGAGCCCACGTCGCCGGCTGGTCCGAGGAAGCCGGAAGCAAGGGGTTGTCGTTCACGCTTTCGGTTAACTTTCAGTAGGCCGGGTAGTTGCGCGTGACGAGTGGCGTTTTGTCTTCGTCTGAGACCAGAGCCAAGCCGAGCTGGGCGCGGAGGTCGAAATAGTCCGAGGAAACGCCCCAGCGGACCAGGGCCAGGATCGCATCTTCGGGACGAGACCTGCGCATGCGCGCTTCCTTGACGATTTCCCGGGCAGCCGCCATCACGTCACCGCAGGCGAGCAGTCCCGCGCGATTGGCGGTTTCCTCTGCCCCCGCAATCCAACCATCCAAATCGATGCGGCCGGGGCCTGCCAGCAACGACTCGACCGCGGATGAGATGGGCGCCATCTGGGCGGCCGGCAACACCCGTCGTAGATACGAAAGATACTGACGTACCGCCGCGGGATCGGCCTCGGGCAGCTTGTAGCCTGGTCTTCCCAACTGGATAGCTGCGCCCAAGATAGCGCGCAGTTCGCCCTTGGTGGACACCAGGCGCGGCCAGAGCAGACAGCGGTCGGCGCGCAGCCCCACCAGCCGTTTGGTGAAAAAGAATGCCAGCTCGCGATCCGACCGGCCCACGGCTAGGTCACGCCCCAGCACGAACGCAAGTGCCGGCTGGTTTCCCTCCTGCAGGACCACGAGATCAATCTCGCCCGGTGCGCTGGGAGGCGCATAGACCGCGGGCAAGGGCACACCGACAAAGCGACTGACGTAGACCAGGATGCGACCTAGCAGGGATCTCTGGTCGGTAGGATCGCGCCGATGGCTGGGCTGCAGGCCATACGCCGCCGCGTCCTGGACCCGCGACATGAGCACCCCCGCGCTGACCGCCCCCAGCAACTGGGAGATGCGACGATCCTCGCGGGTAGACGAAATGCAACCTTGCCACTGCGCTTCCGTCAACATGCTGGTCGCCACCGGGACGCTGGGCAAGGCGTTGTTCTCGTAGTAGCCGCGCTCGCGGACATCGGCCTTCATCAGCACACTGAGGCCGCCACACGCGCAAAACACGCAATCATACCTGCGCTGCGTGCGGTGCAGGTTGGCCAAAGCCCGAATGTGCTTGGCCGCCTCGTCGGCATTGGTTGAAATGGCCAGTAGATATTCGCGTGTCTTCACCGCCTTGCTGAACATGGCCGGGCCCTGGGCCTCGTAGGTCTTGGCCAGGGCCTCGTGGTATTGCGCATCTTCGGGAGCAAGCGACACGCACACCTCATAAGCGGCAGCCGCGGCGGGGAGGTCGCGCAGATTGCGCCAGCAAAGGTTGGCCAGCCCTTGCCACAAGCTCAGAAGCCAGGACCGCTTGTCTGGCGATGGCTTGGTCCCCAATCGCCGGATCATGCGGCGATGCGCCCGGGCCAGGGCGCGCCAATCCTGCCGCGCGGTCAAGATGCGGTGGATGCGCTCGAAACTGCGCCGATCATCCGGATTCTCGTCCAGGGCCTGGTTGTACAGGTCGACCGCTTCGACGGGCCCCTCCAACTCGTAGTTGAGAATGTTGGCGGTTGCCACCAGATAGCGTGCCTTGTCGGCTCCCGAGGACAGACGCACCAGCCGCTCGAGCACCCCGACAACGCGTGACCAGTGGCCATTGAGCGTATGGATCTCCACCAACTCGTGCAAGACATCCGTGTCATCAGGCCGCAAGTCGAAGGCCTGCAGGAAGGTCTCCAAGGCGGCACGGTGATCATTCAGTTCTTCGCGCTGCAGACGACCGATGCGGCAGAGATACTCGAACTGCTCGTCGGGTGAGACTTTGCCTTCGAGCAGCCGGCGATGCTGTTCGATAAGCGCTGCCGCATTCTCCGGACCGCGACCCTCGATCCGGGCGTTGGCCTCAGCCAGTGCCACCCGGGCAGCCGCAAGGTTTGGCGCCAATTCCAGCGCCTTCATCAATGTCTCGGCCGCGGCCTCCGTGCTGCGGAGGGCAAGATGGGCCTTGCCAAGAGCCAGCAGGTGATCCGCGCGTTCGGAAACCGTCAGGCGATCGCCCGCCTGGGACAGCAGTTGCGGCACGGTCTGGCACACGTCCTGCCACCACCCCTGGGTGCGGGCGAGTTGCGACCACGCCTGCAAAGTCGGCAAGTAGGTGGGCAGGGCCATGTACGAACGGCGATAGCCGGCTCGCGCTCGCTCCATGTCGCCCAACATCTGCGCCGACCATGCGACCTTGTGCCAAAGCTGGGCGGACTCGTCCAACGCGTGCTTGGCCGAGCCGGCCATGTTTTCCAGCAAGGGCAGGGCGGCGGTCCAGTCTTTGCGAACCCAGGCCAGTTCCGCCAAGGCGGAAGTCGCCCGAGGATGACCAGGCGACCGTTCGATGACCCGTGTGTACTGCTCGATGGCGGAATCCATGTCGTGCAGACGCTCCCGATAGATCTCGGCAGCCTCCAGGGCCAACTCGATCGCCTTGGCCGGGTCCGCGGCGTTGCCCGAAGCACAGGCCAGATAGGCAGCGGCGCGCAGCCACTTCCCTCGCTGGCCGTGAAGCTCGACCAGGGCGCGCAATGCCTGCGAGTTGGAGGGATTGGCCGCCATGGCAGCCTCCAAGGCCTCCTCTGCCGCCGCCGCATCGCCCAGATCCTTCTGGTACCAGCCCGCCATAGCCACTAGCATCTCGGCGCGCTTGGCCCCGGATGTGATCTCGGGCAATCGCTTCTGGCACTCCGTCAGCAAGTCCGGCCAGCGATTGTGAACCGTGGCCATGCGTGCCAGATCGGTGGCCAGGTCTAAGGTTGCGGGGCTTTCTTGGAAGGCGACCAGCATGACCACGAATGCGCTGTCGGTATCCCCCAGATTGGTCTCGTAGACCTGTGCTGCCCGCATGAGGCAGCGGCTGCTCTCAGTCGGATCCACGACCTGGGACGAACGCTCGAGCAGGAGCGCCGCCAGGTCCTCCCAACGCTCCTCGCGAATGCACTCGCTTTCACGGTGGCGAGAATCGTCGCTGGAAACCAGCTCTTCGAGTACGAAAGAATGGAGGAAATCGGCAGAGGGATCGAGGTCCTTCGCCTGTTCCGGCACCGCCAAAGACAAGGGAGTGTGCTCTGAGCGCAAGTCAGAGCCCTGGGTTCCCGTATTTTGCAGACGTTCCATGTCTAGACGCGTAAGCCCGCTTCTGCCCTGAAGGCCCTCTTCTACCCTATTTGACAACGCTCGCCAGCGGTGTGGGAAACCTCCCCCAGTTCCGCTAGAAGATAATGCTTCCTCACCGCAGCGGAGGACCTGGCATGCCATCACTCCGATTGGATCGAGCTGGTCTTCCAGGTACATTAATGGGCATAGGAAGCCGCTGACAAGGCGCGTCTACAGAAAGAGAACCCTTCGATGTCTAGCCGGACCAGGCGATGTCTGACGTTGGCCCTGGTAGCAGGACCCTTTTGTTGCTTCGGCTGTAACAGCAGCGGAGGCAGCGTGAACCGAAACGGCGGCGCGACGAACGCTGGCGGTGCAACTGGCGTTGGCGGCGCCATCAGCACCGGTGGCGTGACCGCCACAGGCGGGGCGGCCACCGGCGGTCTGGCTACCGGCGGGGTGGCGACAGGTGGCATGGCCACCGGCGGCGCGAGCACAGGTGGAGCGGCGACAGGTGGGGTGGCTTCAGGTGGCGTGGCCGCGGGCGGTGCGATACGCACAGGCGGTGCGGGCACAGGTGGCGTGGGCACCGGCGGGGCAGGCACTGGCGGCGTGACCCGGACAGGTGGTGCGGGCACCGGCGGTGCGGCCGCGGGCGGCACGGGCACCGGCGGCGTGGCCACCGGCGGCACGGGCGCTGGCGGCGTGGCCACCGGCGGCGTGACCCGCACCGGCGGGGCAGGCACCGGCGGGGCCGGCGGGGTAGGGGCAGGCGGTGCAGCCACCGGCGGCGTGGGCGCAGGCGGGGCGGGCGGGGCAAGCACGGTCGTTTCTGGCAAACGTGAGATGGAGAGTCTTGACCGTGGCGTGATCGCGATAAGCCAGGGCGGCGGAAAGGTCTACGTAGGGTGGCGAATGTTCGGGCTCGACCCAGGCAGCATTGGGTTCAACCTGTACCGTTCGACCGCGGGCGCGGCTGCCGTCAAACTGAATGCCTCGCCCATAACCGCCACGACTGACTATGTTGATACGGGTGCTGATGTAACCAAGTCCAACGCCTACCATGTTGTGCCCGTAGTCGCTGGCGCGGAGCAAGACGCGAGTGCCGCCTACACATTGTCTGCCAACGCTTCCGCGCAGCAGTTCCTGTCTATCCCGTTGCGCGACGGCGGCCTCAACTATTCGCAAGCGAATGTCGGTGATCTGGACGGGGACGGGCAATACGAGGTGGTTGTCAAGTGGAGCAAATCAGCAAATGTCGATCCGGGATCTCACACCACGGCGACAGCTACCGTTTATGTTGACGCCTACAAACTGGATGGTTCCTTCCTTTGGCGCGTCGACCTGGGCTGGAACCTCGAATCGGGCAGCGACTTCACGCCGCTGCTGGTCTACGACGTCGACGGTGATGGCAAAGCGGAGGTCATTACCAAGACCAGTGAAGGCACAACCGACGGCACAGGTGTGACCATTGGCGACACCGATGGTGATGGCAAGACGGACTATCGCAACTCCGATGGTCGAGTACTGAGCGGACCTGAGTTCATGTCCATCTACAGGGGCACCGATGGCAAGGAATTGATCAGAACCAACTGGATCCCGCGCGGCGGTGTCAGCGACTGGGGTGATAGTACTGGCAACCGGAGTTGTCGCCAGCAAATGGGAATTGCCTACCTTGATGGGGCGCATCCCAGCATAATCATGTCGCGCGGGGTTTATGCCTATCAAGTCGTACAAGCATGGGACTATCGAGGTGGCGCCCTGTCCAAGTTGTGGGCTTGGGATAATGGCGGGAAGGGACAGTCAGGCGAGTGGTACTCTTCGGCGCAATGCTTGCGCATGGGCGATGCCAACGGCGACGGATATGACGAGGTTCTGAAAGGTCCCCTGGCGCTGGATCGCACGGGCAAGATCCTGTGGGACGAGAAGTTGATCAAGGGACATGGCGACTTCTTCCACATCGGCATCCTGAATCCTGCCCGAAGCGGACTTCAGATCTTCCGAGTTCTGGAAGCCGCGCAGGATAACGGCGTGGCCATGCTCGATGCTGCCACCGGCACTGTCTTGTGGGGGAAGACCATTGCTGGTGACGCCAGCAGGGGCTACGCTTCACACATAGACTCGCGACAAAAAGGCGCACAATGCTGGGCCGGACAGATCAACAATGATCTCTTGAACTACGATGGCAGCGTGCTTTGCAACGGGACGTCGCCCTCCAATGGCGACCATTGGGCCCCCATATGGTGGGAAGGCGGCTTGACTCGTTCAATAACCGACGAGTTTTCAGGCAACGATGGTGTTCACATCAACCGATGGAATGGCGCGAGCTGTAGCCTTACTGAGTTGATGAAGACTGGCTCGGGAACCAGAATCACACAAACCATAGCGGACATCTTGGGCGATTGGCGCGAAGAATTGGTGATTGGCTTGCCGAACGAGATTCGTGTCTATACAACGACAATCCCCGCAGCCAACAGGCTCTACACCCTGATGCACAACCCAATGTATCGGCTCAATGTGGGACAATCAGCTCAGCGCAACTTTGGCACTTCTCTTCCCGACTACTACCTCGGCACCGGCATGACCACTCCCCCGGCGCCCGACATCAGGTACGTCGGCCCGCCCCACTAGTGCCGATTCTTGGAGGATCGTGGCTGGTTCAGTGCCGGTTCCGGGACCGGGAGCCGGATCCGGCCAGATCCGGTTCCGGCCGTCGGAACCGGCAACCGGCTCCCCCCTTCCTGCCCGCCGCCCTGATGCGGCGTTTCCGGGCTGGCGTCGGTGGTTGAGTTCGGATGCGCGTCGCGACGAGCCTGAGAGGGAAGGACGGCCGCCATCGGAAAACCTTCACAGAAAGTTCGGGTGAGCCGACTTTCGTCGTCTTGCAACTGTACTCGATTGAAGGAGTAGGGTCATCCCTGACATTACGTACTCAGAAGGAAGAACACCATGCGAAGACTTTCTCTTTCCCTCCTGATTCTCTGCTGCCCGCTGACCGCACAGGCCGCGCTGACGCTCGCGGAGGTTCGTACTGCATCGAACACCGTGATCGAGGTCTACTTCACGAGCACCACGATAAACGCGACCGAAGTGAGCACTGCCGACCTCACGCAGTGGACGGTCAATGGCACGGCGGTGACGGCCATCAACAAGTACGTGATGCAGGCCGACTCCTGCGACCACCACATCTTCCTCACCGTGCCTCCCCTGGTCAGCGGCACCACCTATCAACTGCAAACACCGCACGGCAGCGCGACCTTGGCTTTCGACGACCACAAGACCCTGTGCGAGTCGATCAAGGTCAACCAGTCTGCGTACAGCGCGCTCTCGAAGAGCAACTACGCCTACCTCGCCATCTGGCTGGGCGATGGCGGCGCGAAACAGATCTCCGGCACGCTTCCGACCTACGAGGTCTTCGAAACCCTCACGGGCAATGTCGTGGCCACGGGCAGCCTGACCGAGGTGGGCACGGACGCCAGCTCGGGCGATTTCCTCTACAAGATCGACCTGTCGAAGGTTCCCGAGGGCGGGCCCTACAGGATCTCGGTCAAGGGCTACGGCGCGTCCTATCCCTTCGGTGTCGGCGGGGACTTCTCGCGGCGGCTCGCCTACACGATCATGCGCGGCCAGTACTACCAGCGCTGCGGATGTCCGATCCATTCCCCCTACGGG
>Ga0182017_10002857_pt1 | contig 12970 bp, 11 predicted proteins | sample 712E3DmetaG_FD_120492 | JGI IMG/M metagenome (GOLD analysis project Ga0182017, IMG submission 120492) | Permafrost microbial communities from Stordalen Mire, Sweden - 712E3D metaG | ecosystem: Environmental > Terrestrial > Soil > Wetlands > Permafrost | place: Sweden: Stordalen | collected... | reverse complement strand
GCGCGAGAGATGCGTGTAGATCTCGGTGGTTCCGATGTCGGCATGGCCGAGCATGGCCTGCACGGCGCGCAAGTCGGCGCCCCGTTCTACCAGGTGCGTGGCAAAGGAATGACGAAGCTTGTGCGGGGAGATCTGCTTGCGGATGCCGGCGGCACGCGCATGCGCACCCAGGATCTTCCAGAAAGCCTGCCGAGTCATTCGCCGTCCCAATCGCGTAAGAAACAGCGCATCGGTATTGCCGCCGAGACCTGGGCGAAGAAAGTGCGGCCGCTCGCCTTCGACATACGCCCGTAGTGCCGCCACCGCGGCCTCGCCCAGTGGAACCAGGCGCTGTTTACCGCCCTTGCCCACGGTCGTCAGATAGCCGGCCTCGAGGTTGATATCGGGGAGGCGCAGCTTGACCAACTCGGACACGCGCAGCCCGGTGGCGTACAGAGTCTCAAGCATGGCGCCGTCGCGCGCACCCCGATCCGTGCGGCGGTCGGGTGCGGCCAGCAGCAGGTCCACCTCAGCGACGGTCAGAAAGGTGGGCAGCCGCCGGCCGAAACGCGGCAGGTCAACATCTTCGGTCGGGTTTGCCTCGCACAAGCGCTCGGTCTTAAGGAATCTGAAAAACTGGCGCAAAGCCACCAGCGCCCGGGCCTGGGAACGGGCGGACAAGGCGTCCTCGGTCAACGCGGACAGGTATTCGAGGATATGGATCGTGCGAACCGAGGTCAGCTCCGAAAGCTTCCTGGTCGCGGCGAAACTGGAAAAGGCGGCCAGGTCATGGCCGTAGGCCGCCAGCGTGGCCACGCTCAGCTCGCGCTCAACCCGCAGGTGGTCGAGGAACTGTTGGATGGCAGCGTCGAGTGTGAGTCCCACGGGGAGGATCATCGGACAGCGAGGCACGAACCGCAACTTTCCACATCTGCTAGCACTATGGTGTTGATTTCGGACCGAGTCGGCGCGTCGCGAGGAGCCCCAGCCGCAACGAGCGACGAGGGAAGATACTCGACGTATCTGACCGAGGAGCGAGGCCGCGGATGGGGCCCGCAGCAGCGACGGCGACGGGAGAGTTTCAATCAGTAGTGCTAGGCTTGCTTTCATGAAGATATCGATTGGACCGCGGCAGTTGGCTTATGAGTCGGTGGGCAACGGTCCGGCCCTGGTGCTGGTACACGCGTTTCCCTTTGATAGCCGCATGTGGCGCAAGGCCTCGGCTGCGCTGGCCGGCCAGCGCCGAGTCATCACGCCGGACATGCGCGGCTTCGGGCTCTCCGACCTCGGCTCGGGCGACCACTCCATCGCGGATATGGCCGATGACGTGGCCGCCTTGCTCGACGCGCTCAAGTTGCCCGCGGCCACGGTCGGCGGCATGTCGATGGGCGGCTACGTGGCGTTGGCCTTTGCCCGTCGCCATCGCAACCGATTGCAGTCCCTTGTATTGGCCGACACCAAGGCTGCGGCGGACACCCCCGATGCTCGCCAGGGTCGACAGGCCGCCATCGCGCTGGTGGAAACGCAGGGCGTGGCAGCCCTACTCGAAAAGCAAATTCCACGCCTGTTGTCGGCCTCGGCCAGTGAAGGCCTGCGTGCCGAGGTGCGCAGGTTGGGAACCCAACCGCCCAATGCCGTCATTGCCGCGATCCGCGCCTTGCGCGACCGGCCCGACCGCACTGCCGAGCTGCCCGAGATCGCAGTGCCCACTCTGGTTGTGGTGGGCACCCAGGACGCGCTTTCCCCGCCCGAGGACGGCCGGGCCATGGCCGCTTCCATGCCCAGGGCGCGCGTGGTGGAGATCCCCGGTGCCGGTCATTTGTCGAACCTGGAGAACCCCGACGCCTTCGCCGCCGCCCTAGCCGGATTTTCCTAGGAGAGGACCTCGGCAGCACATGCGGTTTTCATCCTCTTTTTCGCTGTCCGTATCGGTTTCCGCAGGCCGACGTGCGTTGACAGAAGCGCGCCTGCGTCAGGATTTTCTCTCCTGGACTTCTAAGTATCGCAGGTCACAATTAAAGGACATGTTGTTCCCGCCGTTCGGCTGGAGCCAGTCTCTTACGGCTCCTCTTAGTCATGGGTCGCGCGTTGGTCGCATAAGGGTGCGCCGCTTTGCCGGCCCGGCCGCCTATGCCGGCGCCATGGAACCGATTCGCATTGCCCACCTGACGGACCAGCATGTGGGCCGTATCACGCCGTTTGCGATTCAGCGCCAGGCGGTCGCCCTGACCAACGCCGAGCGCCCGGACCTGGTGGTGATCACTGGGGATTTCGTCTGCCACAGTCAAAGCTACCTCGACCAGCTCACGGAGCTGGTGCGGGCGTTCCGTGCGCCGGTTATCGGCGTCCTGGGTAACCATGACCATTGGGCCGGAGCCGACGAAGTAGCGGCCGCGCTGAGGCGGGGTGGCGTGGAGGTACTGCGCAACGACAGCACCATCATCACCATCCGTCACCAGCGCCTGCAAGTCGTGGGTCTCGACGATGCGTACACCGGCCACGCCCGCATCGACAAAGCGGTGGCCGGCCTGCGCCGGGATCTTCCCGTGCTTGCGCTGTCCCACATCGCCGAGGAGGCCGACCATCTTTGGCCGTACGGCATCCCGCTGGTGCTAGCTGGGCACACCCATGGCGGCCAGATAACCGTGGCGCGTTTGAACGATATCGCTTTGGGCAAGATCGGCGGCCACAAGTACGTGCACGGCCTGTATGGCACGCGGCAACCGCACCGGGGCGCGGTGGTGACCGGCGCCGTATACGTGGGGGCGGGCATCGGCGCTTCGGTCATGCCGTTTCGCATAGGCGAGCACGGCAAGCGCGAGATCACCATCTTCGAGTTTGGTCGCCGGCCTGGTGAATTCGAGGAGCCGGATCGCGAGAAGGCGCCCTTGCCCGGTCGCACGCTGTCGCCCAGAAAGATGCGCCGTCGGGCCGAGAAGGTCATCCGCAGGCACACGCGCCGTTCCCTGCGCCAGACCGTCGAGATGGACAGCGTGTAGCTTCGGGCTCGCAGCTTCAACCGTGCAGAATCGCAACCAACTCAGCCGCGATCTGGTGCGCCCGTTCAACCTCGCCCTTGGCGAGCGAAATGGCACCCACTGCCGGGTGCCCGCCGCCGCCGTAGCGTTCGCACAGCTTGGCGATGTCGTGCGTGCGTGGCACGGGCGACCAGGGATTGGATCCGACTGAAACTTTCATGCGCTTGCCTGGCGACAGCAGCGTGACCGCGTAGCGTGCCCCGGGATGAAGGTAGTAGACGATGAACTTGTTCACCGAAGTGATGGGCTCGGCGGAAAGATCGGTGAACACCACGCCTTGCTCCAGGCGGGCCAGGCGGCGGATGGTCTCCACATTTTCTTGGTGCCGGTTGAGCAGTCCAGCCAGCGGCTCAGCCACATAGGGGCTGGCGGCAATTTCAGCCAGTGGTTTTGCGATCACGTCGGCGATGAACCGCTCGGACAAAGCGCGGTCGCGGTTGGCCTCGACCCACGTCATCAGGCGCAAGGCCGGCTCCTGCAGCTCCACCGCCTGGGCGGCTGATACGAAAAGCGCGCCGTCAATGATCTCGGCCCAGGCAAGCAATTCCTGCAAGGGTGAGATGTCGAAGCCGAACTTCTCGGCCAGGGTGTTGGCCAAAAAGCGCGTGCAACTCTTGGCGCTCGGGTCGTAGAATTTCTGCCCGCTTCGGTCAGCACGGAAATGTGCCTCGTCCGCGGCGCTCTGAAAGGTGGAGGCGTGATGGTCGAACCACCAGTGCAAACGTGCATCGGAGGTGTAGCGAAAGTCCACGCAGACGTTAACATCACCGTCGAGGAAATCTGGCGGGATGGCAGGCCCCGCCTCCTTGTGATCCATGGGCGTGAAGCTCACGTCCACAGGTTCCTGCGCCACGCACTCGCGAAAGAAGCGCGCGAACACGCCGGCTGAACTGGCACCATCGAAACAACTGCCATGATGAAGAATGCGCAGACGCATCGTCAGAACTTAGGGCGCGCTCCGCCTCTCGGCAAGCGGCATTGCCAAAGGCACGCTTCCTCCTCGACGCCGGGGCGACTCTCCAGTAGAAATCAGGTCATGCCTGAATTCCTCAAGGACATAAAGCGCACCCATGACTGTGGCGGCCTGCGTGTCAGCGACGTGGGCAAACGGGCGGTTCTCTTCGGCTGGGTTGCCTCGCGCCGCGATCACGGCGGCTGCGTGTTCATCGACTTGCGCGACCGTGGCGGCGTTACCCAGATAATGTTCGAGCCCGGAGTCAGCGTGGAGGCCCATACCCTGGCCGGCGAGTTGCGTTCCGAATTCTGTGTCGGCGTGGCGGGAGTGGTTCGTGACCGGGGCGAGCGGCGCAACCCCAACATGCCCACCGGCGAGGTGGAACTGCACTGTGACCAGCTCACCATCTTCTCGCGCTCTGACACTCCCCCCTTCGAGATCGTCGACAACAGCACGGCCAACGAAATAGTGCGCCTCAAGTACCGCGCGCTCGACCTGCGCCGTCCCTCCCTGCAGCGCAACTTCCTGCTGCGCTCGCAGATCTACCAGACTGCGCGCCGGGTGCTTTCCAGCCATCGATTCTTGGAAATCGAAACGCCCTTCCTGGTCAAGTACACGCCCGGCGGCGCGCGCAACTTCCTGGTGCCCTCTCGTCTGACGCCCGGGACCTTCTATGCCCTGGCCGAGTCGCCCCAACTTTTCAAGCAGCTCTTCATGGTGGCGGGGTTCGATCGCTACTTCCAGATCGTCCGCTGCTTTCGCGACGAAGATCTGCGGCAGGACCGGCAGCCTGAGTTCACCCAGATCGACCTTGAGATGAGCTTCGTGGTCGAGGAGGACGTACAAGCGGTGGTGGAGAGCCTGATGGCCGCGCTGTGGAAGGACGTGCTCAATCTCGACATCGCGACCCCGTTTCCCCGCATCTCCTTTGCGCAAGCCATGGCGCTCTACGGCTCAGACAAACCTGACCTGCGCTTCGGACTGCCCCTGTGCGACGTCACCGATGTCGTCCGCAAACACAACGGCGGCAACGTGGATATGCTGCAAAAGGCGGTCACTGCCAGCGGACCTGAGCCCGGCGTGGTCAAGGCCTGGCGCCTGCCGGCCGCCGAGGCGTCCAAGATGTCGAATGCGGAAGTGGACAAGTTGGAAGAATTCGTCAAGGGCCTGGGTGCCCGCGGCCTGGCCCGCGCGCGCATCGGCGCGGCCGGGGCGTGGACCCGCTCGCCCATGAAGACCATGAGCGAGGCCATGCGCCAGGACCTGAACGCAGCAGCGGGTTTGCAAGAGGGCGATCTTTTCTTCCTGCAGTTCGGAGCGCGCAAGCTGGTCAACACCGTGCTCGGCGGCCTGCGCCTGCATGTCGCCAACAAGCTCAACCTGATCCCGAAGGACCAGTGGAAGTTCGCCTGGGTCACCGAGTTCCCACTGCTGGAGCGCAGCGACGACGGAAAGCTGGTGGCGTCCCATCACCCGTTCACCTCGCCCATGGCCGAGGATCTCGACAAGCTGGAAGACGCACCTGCCGAGGTGCGCGCACGGGCCTACGATCTCGTGCTCAACGGCAACGAGATCGCCGGCGGCAGCATCCGTATCCATCGCGGCGATGTTCAGTCGCGCGTATTCAAGGCCATCGGCCTGACCGAAGACGACGCGCGCGCCAAGTTCGGCTTCTTGCTGGACGCCTTCCGCCACGGACCACCGCCCCACGGCGGCATCGCGGCTGGGCTCGACCGGCTGGCCATGCTCCTGTGCGGCGCCGATTCCTTGCGCGACGTGATCGCCTTCCCCAAGACGCAGAAGGGGACCGATCTTTGTACCGAAGCGCCGGCCCCCGTCACCGGCAGGCAACTGGAAGAGTTGCACATAGCGCTCACCCACGTAGAGCCGTAGCGTGGTCGCCGAAGCGGGCTGGCGGGAGGTTGCGAGACGCCGTCTCGAAAGCGAGGAATTCGATCTCCTCGTAGTGGGCGGGGGAGCCACCGGCGCTGCCATTGCCCGCGACGCGGCCACTCGTGGCCTGCAGGTGGCCCTGTGTGAACGCGGCGACTTTGCCAGCCAAACCTCCAGCCAATCGTCAAAGCTCATCCACGGAGGTCTGCGCTACCTGCAGCACGGCGCCTTCCACCTGGTGCTCGAGTCCCTGGCCGAACGCAACCGCTTGCTCGAAACCGCCCCGCACCTTTGCCGGCCGAAAGAGTTTCTCTATCCCGCCTACGCCGGCCGCTTTCCCTCACCGATGCTGCTCGCCTTGGGCGTGGGCCTGTACGACGCCCTTGCACTTTGGCGGCCACCGGTGTGCAGTCGCCGCCTGGACAGCCGCGAGGTCCACCGGCTCGTGCCCTGGTTACGCAGCGCAGGTATGTTGGGCGCGCAGCAATACGTCGACTGCCAGACCGACGATGCACGCCTGGTACTGGAAAACCTGCTCGATGCAGGGACCGTCGGGGCGGTCGCGGTTTCCCAGGTTGAGATACAGCCCGACCACCGAAGCTCTGGGAACTTTCGCGTGGCGCAGGCGACGGACCGTGACCGTGGCGACCAGTTCGAAATTCGCGCCCGTCTGCTGGTCAACGCCACCGGACCGTTCTGCGACAGTTTCTCCGGCGGGCCGCCCAAACTGCGCCCAACCGTGGGCGTCCACCTGGTGGTGGACGGCGATCGCCTGCCAACTCTCGGCCGGGCCGTGGTGGTGCATTCCCCGCGTGACGGCCGCCTGCTGTTCGTACTGCCGGTAGGCTGCCGCACCATCATCGGAACCACCGAAACCGACTGGCCTGGCCCAGGCGATCCTGCGCGCCCGCCCCGGCCCGAGGACGCGATTCGCGCCTATCGCCGCGACGTGGACTACCTGCTGGAAACCGCCAACCACGCTTTCCCGCCCGCCGATCTTCAACCCAAAGATGTGATCACGACCTTTGCCGGCCTGCGACCTCTCATGGACCGTGGGCGTGCAACCCGTGCCGCCGCTTCACGCGAGCACGCGATCTGGTCGGACGCCAGCGGCTGGCTACATGTGGCAGGTGGCAAGCTGACCACCATGCGGTCCATGGCCGAGGAAGTGGTTGACCGCGCGATCGAGATTCTGCGCGAGCGCGGCCGGCAAGGTGCCGTGCGACCATGCCAAACCCGCGCGCGACCCCTGCCCGGGGCTGGCGAGACAATTCAGATGGGAACCCTCAAAGGGTTCGCTCCGCCCTTCGGCCCCCCACCTACCCCCACCCCACGCTCGCTTCGCTCGGCCTCGCCAAACCCTCCCGCGATGGTGCGCGGCGAGCTAAGCTCGCCGGCTCCCCACGCGACAAGTCTTGGCTCCCTCGATCTGGCACCCGACATCATGGCGCACCTCACTGAAACCTACGGTACGCGCGTTGGCCAAGTCCTCTCACTCGTCGCCTCCGAAGCCTCGCTGGGCCGCAGGCTTGACCCCGACTTGCCCTACCTGGCCGCCGAGCTTGTCTTCGCCATTCGATCCGATCTGGCCTGCGAAGTAGAGGACGTGCTCCGGCGGCGCGTCCCCCTCGCGCTTTTCAGCAGGACGCACGGACTGGATGTGGCGGAAGAAACCGCAAACCTGCTGGCGCGCGAGCGGGGTTGGTCAGAGCAGCGCCGCGCGCAGAGTTTGCTGCAATATCGCGCCGCTGTCTCCGCGTCCCGCATGTGGCAGGCTGACTGATCCGGCAGCACGCGCGCCCATCCTGTTGTAGATTGGTTGGCGTGTCACAGCTGGTCATCGTAATCCCGGCGTACAACGAGGCGCGTGTCATCGGAAACACGCTGGCCCATCTGCCGCGCGCCATTGAGGGTGTGTCGATGCGAGTGGTGGTGGTCGACGACGGGTCCAGCGACGGAACCTCCGATGTCGTGCGCGGTTGTGGCGACGACCGAATCGTCCTTTTGCGACACGCGATCAACCGCGGCCTCGGCGGAGCCCTGGGCACCGGTCTTGCCTATGCTCGGCAGATCGGAGCGGATTTCGCAATAACCTACGACGCCGACGGGCAGCACGCACCCGAGGACATCGCGGTCGTGCTTGGGCCGCTGCAAAATGGACAAGCCGATGCGGTCATCGGGAGTCGGCTACTGTCGCCCAAAGGCATGCCAGGGTACCGGATCGTCGGAAACTGGGGTCTGAACCTCTTCACCTACCTGCTCTTCGGACTGTGGACGACAGACTCGCAGAGCGGGCTGCGTGGGTTCAACCGCAAGGCCATCGATTCCATCAAGCTGCGCATGGACCGGATGGAAGTCTCCTCCGAGTTCATCAAGGAAATCCGCAGGACCCGCCTGCATTTTCTCGAGGTGCCGATTCGGGCCATCTACAGCGAGTACTCGCTCGCCAAGGGGCAGAAGAACCGAAACGGAATCAACATCGTGCTCCGGCTTCTGCTCTACCGTTTGCTGGAGGATTGACGTGGGCATCAGGATCTTCGCCATCGTCTTTGCTGCAGTATCGCTCGCCTGGGTCGTGCAGCGTTTTCGTCGGACACGGCGCTTTACCATCGAGCTGATGGCCTGGCTCGTGGTCTTCTCAGGAATCGGACTGGTCGTGTTTGTGCCTCGAGCTACCGATCGCTTTGCCTTTTGGCTGGGCGTCTCCAGCGGGTTCAACGCCCTCACCTTCATCGCAGTGACCACGTTGCTGCTGCTCGTGTTTCGAATTCTGTCGAGACTGCAGAAGGTCGAGCGAGACCTCACCCGGCTCATTCGTGCCTACGCGGTCGATACGGCCGTCCAGGTGCCGGCCCGGCCGTCCGAAAGCACGAAGCCGTCGGCCAGCCCGGCGACCTCCGGCGACAAGTGATCGCTACGCGCTCTCGACGTTGTCCTTGGAAGGTATACTCACCACAGCGTCTGGCCTACAGCCAGCTACATTGTCGCACTACAATCTCATAACTATCAGGTGACAAGTAAACTGCCTCTGCGCGCCAGAACACTGCGAATCAGGGTGCGCACCTGTCGTTGCGATTCCCACCCAGTTTCCCCTCGTGCCTGCGTTTTTGGTGCGAAACCAGTTACGCGCCGAAGCTTCGCCGCCGCGACGAGACAATAGCAGAATCAACATGTTGGCGTGTCATACCTCGTGGCACGGCCCGTGCTTGGAGTGGCGGCAACCTTCTCGGGAGGAGGGTCCATGTCACAAGCTCTGGCAACCGTAAACACCGCAGCGCCAGTCATTAGCAGGGAACGTGCCCTGAAGATCCTGTCCAAGTCCTTGTACCGGGATTTGCGTCAGAACGGCTACGAGCCAAAGCAGATCGTTGCTGTGGCATCTGAGCTGATCAGCTTGGTCACGTCCGACATCAAGGAGGATGCGCAGCTCGTCTAGCGCGCTCCTGATTCCAAATAGACCGTAGTTTGGGGGCCCTAGAGGCCCCCTTTTTCTTGCTAAGAGTCGTCACTGGAAACCTGAGCGCTTTCCGTGTAAAAGCGTGCCTCCCATGGCGGCCAAGACCATCGCCGATCTGGACATTCAAGGCCGGCGGGTCTTCATCCGCGTGGACTTCGATGTCCCTCTGACCCCTGCCGGCGGTGTCTCCGATGCCGCGCGCATTCACGAGAGCCTTCCCACCATCCAGCACGCCATCGACCGCGGCGGCCGGGTGGTCTTGGCCTCGCATCTCGCTCGGCCCAAAGGGAAGCCGAACCCGGCGTTTTCCCTCATGCCGGTGGCCGCCTGCCTGGTTGAGCTTCTCGACCGCGATGTGGTGCTGACCGACGAACCAGTGGGCGACGGCGCCAAGAAGGTCGTGGCCGACCTGCGCGACGGCAGCGTAGCCATGCTGGAGAACCTGCGCTTCGCTTCCGGTGAAGAGGCCAACGACGAGACCTTTGCCCGAGCCCTCGCCAGCTACGCCGACGTCTACATCAACGATGCCTTCGCAACCGCACATCTTGCGCACGCCTCGACCGCCGGGATGCCCAGGTTTGTTTCGGCCAAGGGCATGGGGCTAAGGATGGAGCGCGAGGTGAAGTTCCTGGGCCAGCTCGCAGGCGAGGTCGAGCGGCCGTTCGTCGCCATCCTCGGCGGTGCCAACCTGTCCGACAAGATCGGCCTGCTGGAAAGCCTGCTGGAGCGTGTCGACACAATCTTGGTCGGTAGCGCGCTGGCCAACACCTTCCTCAAGGCTCGGGGCGGAAGTCTCGGCACCTCCCGCGTGGAAAGTGAGAAGTTGGCCTGGGCACGCGCCTTTCTGGCCAAGGCCGAGGAAGCCCAGGTCGAGATTCTGCTGCCTTGCGACTTGGTGGCGGCATCCGGTCCGGATGCGCCCGCGGGCCGGGTGGTCCACGCGATGAAGGTGCCGGATGATCTGGCAGCGCTGGACATCGGACCAGAGACCGCGCAGCAGTTCGCGGAATGCCTGGCCAGTGCCCGCACCGTATTCTGGGACGGCCCCATGGGCGTGTTCGATTCGGCGCCCTTTGCCGCCGGCACCATCGCGGTGGCCAAGTCCGTGGCCGCGGTGAAGTTCGGCCTGACCGTAGCAAGCGGTCCCGACTCGCTGGCTGCGCTTGGTCGCGCCGGCGCATCTGAACGCGTCACACATCTCTCGACGGGCGGCGTCGCGACTCTCGAGTTCATCGAGGGCAAGAGGCTTCCCGGACTTGCCGCATTGGAGTCCTAAGGTAGAAAGGAGCCTCTCATGTCTCAACCTCGTGTTCCCCGACCGCTCTTTTGCGGAAACTGGAAGTTGTGGGGCAGTCTGTCCGAATCCGTGGCTCTGGCCACGGGCGTGCGCGACGCCACCACCGGAATCACAACTGTTGATGTGGCCGTGGGCCCCGGCTTCGTGGCCCTGGCCACGGTTGCCGAGAAGCTCAAGTCGAGCGCGCTCGGCGTGGCAGCCCAGGATGGCTACTGGGAGGTCAAGGGTGCCTTCACCGGCGAAGTGGCCATGGCACAGATCGCAGACACGGGCGCGCGCTACGTGATCATCGGCCACTCGGAACGGCGCCAGTTTTTTGCCGAGCTCGACGCGAGCGTGGCCCGCAAGGCCAAGGCGGCCCTCGGCGTGGGCCTGACCCCCATCATTTGTATCGGCGAAACCCTGGCCGAGCGCGACACGGGCCAGGCGCTGGCGCGCGTGTCGAGTCAACTTGAGGGCGCCACCCGCGAGCTTTCCGACGGCGAGCTGGTGAAGGTCGTGATCGCGTACGAGCCGGTGTGGGCCATTGGCACCGGCCGCAACGCCACGCCCGAACAAGCACAGGAAGTGCACGCGGCCATCCGCGCGCAGCTTGCCAAGCGACTGCAGAGCAAGGCGCAAGAGATCCGGATTCTCTATGGTGGTAGCGTCAAGCCGGACAACGTGGCCAGCTTGATGCGCCAGAAGGACATCGACGGCGCACTGGTTGGCGGTGCGTCGCTGACGGTGGAATCATTCGCCAAGCTGGTAAAGGAAGGGACTTCCGCGTGTACAATTTCTTGACTGGTCTGCACGTCGTAGTGTGCATCTTCTTGATGCTGGTGGTCCTTCTGCAAGCTGGACGGGGCGGGGGTATGGGTATCGCCTTTGGCGGCAGTGGTGGGAGCCAGTCCGTGTTTGGCTCGTCCGGGGGAGCGAATTTCTTGACCAGGATGACCGCGGTCTGCGCCTTCATCTTCTTCGCCAATTCGTTGACCCTGGCCTACATGTCGAGCCAATCGGATTCGCGACGCTTGCAAAAAATCGCTGAGAAGAAGGCGACGGACAAGAAGGCCGAGGATGCGACCAAGGCCAAGTTGGCCAGCGCCCTGGAAAAGGCGCGCGCAGAAGCCGAGAAGTCCAAGTCAGTGATGCCCGATGGCGCTGCTGGTGGCGCACCCACCACTGCGACCGAGACGGCGAGCAAGACGACTGAAGAGAAGCCCGCAAAGGCTGCTGTGGCAAAGCCAGTCGCGCCCCTCAAGATTACGCTCGGCCCTCCCCCTGCACCCGTCAAGCCCACAGTCGAGAGAGCGGCGCCGGAAAAGCCTGCGATCAAACTCAGAGCCCCCGCCAGTGAAACCGCCACGCCCGCCGAAAAACCAGCCCCAGTCAAGAAGGTGCGCGCACCGAAGCCCGTCGTCCCGGCTGAGGAGGGGGCTGCGCCCGCCGCCAATCCAGCCGCAGACGAGACGGCTGCGCCTGCCCCGAAGCCGGTGCGGGCCAAGAAAGCCGCCCCCGCTGACGAAGAGGCACCGGTAGCGCCGGCTCCGGCGCAACCGTAGACTAGGCGAATGTCATCGATTCCCTTCGTCAAGGCCGAGGGGTTGGGGAACGATTTCCTCGTCGTCGACCTGCGCCCAGGAAAGCCAGCGGCGGAAGTGCCTGCTGCGGCTGATCCGGGAGTGGTGCGTGCGCTGTGCGACCGCCACTTCGGCGTGGGCGGCGACGGCGTGCTCGCCATCCTGCCGCCGGTGCACGGCGATGCCCGCATGCGGGTGATCAACGCCGACGGGAGCGAGGCTGAGATGTGTGGCAACGGCATCCGCTGCGTGGCCAAGCTCCTCTACGAGAGGGATCCCTCGCTGCGCCGTCCGGTGCTGCGCATCGACACTGGGGCAGGACTGCTGGAATGCCGGATCGACGCACGCGACGGTCAGGCCGAAACGGTGGCGGTCGAGATGGGCCGACCGCAGTTGGATCCGCCCCAGATCCCGGTTGCGGCGCCAGGAGGCAAGCGCCTGGTGAGAAGCCCGCTGCGCGCGGGTGATCGGCAATTCGCGTTTACCGCCGTGTCCATGGGCAACCCACATGCCGTGATCTTCATCGACGACCCGGCAGCTGACCTGCGCGCCCTGGCCCAAGCCTGCGGCCGCGGCATCGAGCAGGATTCCTTGTTTCCCCGCCGGACCAACGTGGAGTTCGCGCGCGTGTGGCAGGGACCGGCGGGGACCGAGATCGATCTCGTAGTGTGGGAGCGGGGCTGCGGCGTAACCCTCGCCTGCGGAACCGGTGCTTGTGCCACGGTGGTGGCCGCTTGCCTGGAAGGCCGGGCCGCACCTGACCAGGAGATCCCAGTGCACCTTCCCGGC
>Ga0182017_10002856_pt1 | contig 12976 bp, 11 predicted proteins | sample 712E3DmetaG_FD_120492 | JGI IMG/M metagenome (GOLD analysis project Ga0182017, IMG submission 120492) | Permafrost microbial communities from Stordalen Mire, Sweden - 712E3D metaG | ecosystem: Environmental > Terrestrial > Soil > Wetlands > Permafrost | place: Sweden: Stordalen | collected... | reverse complement strand
TTGGTGCTGGCCGCCCCCCACGTCCGGCCGAGAAGCCAGCGCGGCGCGGTCACGGCGGCCTGCAGTTCCTGGCCGAAGAGGGCGTGCCGGGTGAAGACGGCCGCCTGCGTCTGCGGCTGGCCCTCGCCGCCCATCGTCCCGTAGACCATCGACCGGCCGTCCTTGAGCCGCGCCATGGCGGGATTCAAGGTGTGGAACGGCTTGCGGCCTGGCCGCAGGACGTTGAGCGCCTTCTCCGAAAGCGAGAAGCTCACTCCCCGGTTCTGCCAGAGGACGCCCGTGTCCCCGAGGACCACGCCCGACCCAAACTCCCAGTAGATGCTCTGGATCAGGCTGACGGCGCGACCCTGTCCGTCGATCACGCCCAGCCACACGGTGTCCCCGCTCGCGGCCGGCGCCGGCCAGGGCAGAGCCTTATCCGGCGTGATCCGCCCCGCCATCTCGGCCAGCTTCGATGCGGCGAGATGACCCGCCGGATCCTCCGTCATGTAGGCCGGATCCGTGACGATGCGGTCGCGCACCAGGAACGCCTGCTTCGTGGACTCGACCAGACCGTGCAGATACGCGAAGCCCTCAGCCTCGGCGCAGCCCAGCCGATCGAACACGCCGAGGATGATGAGCGAGGCCAGACCCTGCGTCGGCGGCGGGGCGTTGTAGACGGTCCCGCAGCGCAAGGAGACTCGCAGCGGCGTCGTTTCCACGGCCCGGTGTGCCGCAAGGTCCGCCGCCGTCACCGGGCTCCCGATTCGCGCCAGCTCGGCCGCGCTGGCCGCCCCGATCTCGCCGCGGTAGAAGTCATCCAGCCCGGCATGGGCCAGGCGCTCCAGTGTGTCGGCGAGCCTCGGCTGCCGGAAGAGCGATCCCGGGGCGGGCGGCACGCCGCTCGCCAGGAACTGGCCGGCAAACCCGGGCACATCCTTGAGCTCCGCCAGCTTCGCCAGCGTGTTCCGATGCTGGCTGTTCGTCACTGGAAAGCCGTGACGGGCGTAATGTTCCGCATCCGCCAGCAGCCGGGTGAGCGGCAGCCGCCCGCCCCACCGCCTGCCGATTTCGAGCGCCGCGTTCCAGCCCGAGATCGCCCCGGCCACCGTGTTGGCGGCCAGCGGTCCGCGCGGCGGAATGGTCTCGCAGCCGCGGCCTCGGTACATCTCGATGCTCGCCTTCTCGCCGGCCCCCCCGCAGGCCATGATGGCCACCGGCTCCCGTCCCGGCTCGGCGATCAGCCAGAAGTTGTCCCCTCCGAGGCTGTTCATATGCGGATAGACCACGGGCACGGTGGACGCAGCCGCCACGGCCGCCTCGACGGCGTTCCCGCCCTCGCGCAGCACGGCCAGTCCGGCCTGCGCGGCCAGATGGTGCGGCGCCACGACCATTCCGCGCGCCGCTCTCGGTGTCTGTAGCATGTCTATCCCCTTCTGAAGAGGTGGCTTAAAGGATTCGGGAGTCGGCATATCGCTGCCGCGTGAATGGGCGAGAATGGTCCAGAGGCCGTCCATCTGTCAAGGCGGACCTCGAAATATTTGACATCGAGATGGTTATGTTGATACACATTGCTGTATGAAGACAACCGTAGAGATTCCCGACTCGCTTCTGGACGAGGTGCGGCGCGTGGCTTTACGGGAGGGTCGTACCGTCAGGGCTCTGGTGGAGGAGGGGCTGCGTCGGGTCCTCGCCGAGCGGAAGCGGACGCGCGTCTTCCGTCTCCGCAAGGCCAGCTTCAAGGGCAAGGGACTTCAGCCCCACGTCGCGGGCGCCTCTTGGGATCAAATCCGCGACACCGCCTACGAGGGGCGCGGCGCGTGATCGCCGTTGACACGAATCTGCTGTCGGAAACCGAGGGGTATTGGCCGGAGCTTCGGGCTGTGCTCGCGGCCGGCCGCGTCGCAGGCGCACAGGTTCACGATGCCCGCGTGGCGGCACTCTGTCGGCGGCACGGCATCCGGGAGCTGTGGACCGCCGATCGGGACTTCAGCCGCTTCCCGGATCTCACCGTTCGGAATCCCCTCATCGGATGAAGTCGACTGCAGCCGGGCCGATGCGACCAGAGGGGTGCACGGCAGTAAGGCGAAGGGGTGCGGCCCGATCCCGGCGGCCGGCCGCTCGGTCAGCGACCTTCGCCCGAGGCGAGATACGGCGCCGTCGCGCGCTCCCACGCCCCGCGGGCGCGAAGAAGAAAGTCGCCGATCTCCCGAACCGCGCCGCGGCCTCCCCGCCGGCCGGCCACATAGTCCGCCGCCTCGACCACCTCGGTTTCGGCATCGAACACCGCCGCGGCAAATCCCACCCGGCGCAGCAACGGGATGTCCACGATGTCGTCACCCACGTAGGCCGTCTCTTCCGGCGCGAGCCGCTTCTCCTCGAGGATGTCGCGCCAGACCGCCACCTTGTCGGAGACCCCCTGGCGGACGAGCGTGATCCCGAGCTCGCGGGCCCGGATCTCGACGACCGGCGACCGGCGCCCCGTGATGATTCCCACCTCGATACCCGCCTGCTGGAGCATCTTGATCCCGTGGCCGTCGCGGACGTAGAACGCCTTGATCTCCCTGCCGTCCGCGTCGTAGATGATCCGGCCGTCGCTGAGCACCCCATCCACGTCGAGTAGGAGGAGGGTCACTCGAGCCGCCTTCTCGCGGGCCGTCCTGCGGATCACGGGTTCTCTCATCCCACACCAGCCTTGAGCAGGTCGTGGATGTGGACAATGCCGACGAGACGCGTGGGCTCCGCCGGATCGCAGACGAGCAGGCTCGTGATCGCGTGTTCCTCCATCCTCCGCAGGGCGGCGGCGGCGAGCTCCGACGGGGCGATCCGCTTCGGGCCGGTCGTCATCACATCCCCCGCCGTGGCGGTAAAGATGTCGGTGCCGCACCCCATGGCGCGGCGCACGTCGCCATCGGTGATGATCCCCGTCAGCCGGCCCTCCCCGTCGACGACCCCCGTTACGCCTAGCCGCTTGGCGCTGATCGTGAAGAGGGCGTCCTTGAGGAGCGTTCCCTGGTCGACGAGGGGGATTTCTTCGCCGGTGTGCATCAGGTCGGCCACGGTGAGGAGCTTTCGTCCCAGCGCCCCGCCCGGATGCAGGAGAGCAAACTCCTCCTCGGAGAATCCCTTCTCCTCGAAGAGGACGATGGCCAGGGCGTCCCCCATGGCCAGGGCCGCGGTTGTGGAGGCCGTCGGGGCCAGACCCAGCGGGCAGGCCTCCTGCCGGACCCCGATGTCCAGAACGGCATCGGCATGGCGGGCGAGGGTCGAGGCCGTCTCCCCCGTCAATGCGATCAGGGGAAGCCCCATCCGCTTGAAGACCGGCAGCAGACGGAGCACCTCCTCGGTCTCGCCGGAGTTCGACAGGACGATCGCGACATCGCTGCGGTGAACCATCCCGAGGTCGCCGTGGATCCCCTCGGCGGGGTGCAGGAAGAAGGCGGGTGTCCCGGTGGAGGCCAGGGTCGCCGCAATCTTGCGTCCGATGAGTCCCGACTTTCCCATCCCCGTGACCACGACCTTTCCCCGCGTGGCCCGCAGGATCTCCACCGCCCGGCCGAAGTTCGCGTCGAGCTTCTCTCGTAAGCCGAGGATCCCCTCGGCCTCCACGGTGAGGATGCGCGCGGCGCGATCCGCCAGGTCTCGAGTCGTCATCCGATCTCCTCCCGCCCTGCAGCCTCCCGAATGGCGCGAAGAGTGCGCATGAGCGGCTCCACGACCCCGAGCGGCAGGCTGTTTGGCCCATCCGAGAGGGCGTGGTCCGGATCGGGGTGGATCTCCAGGAACAGGGCGTCCACCCCCGCGGCCACCGCGGCCCGCGCCAGTGGGGCCACGAACACCCTATCCCCGGTGGAGGCGGTCCCGGCGCCGCCGGGGCGTTGGACGCTATGCGTGGCGTCGAAGACCACGGGACAAAAGCCCCGCATCAGGGGCAGCCCCCGGAAGTCGACGACGAGGTTGTTGTATCCGAAGCTCGTGCCGCGCTCCGTGAGCAGCACAGCCTCATTCCCCGCCGCGGTCACCTTCCCCACCGCGTTTGTCATGTCCGCCGGGGCCATGAACTGCCCCTTCTTGATATTCACCGGGCGGTGCGTCTCCGCCGCGGCCACCAGAAGATCGGTCTGCCGGCAAAGAAAGGCGGGAATCTGGAGGAGGTCGGCGACCTCGGCCACGCGCTTCGCCTGGGCGGGTTCGTGGATGTCGGTGGTGACGGGGAGCCCGAAGCGTTCTTTCACCTCCGCGAGAATCCGCAATCCCCTTTCTTCACCGGGTCCCCGGGAGGATGCGGCAGAGGTGCGATTCGCCTTGTCAAAGGATCCCTTGAAGATCACGGGAAGGAAAAGACGGCGAGAGAGATCCGCGAGGAAGGCGGCGATCTGCAGAGAGAGCGCGCTCGATTCGAGGACGCAGGGCCCCGCGATAAGAACAAGCGGATGCCCACCCCCGATCCGGACCCGCCCCCCGATCGTGACCTCGCGGATCATGCCGTCTCGTGGCGGCGGGAGCCGGGGCGCGCGACGATGCACGACTCCCCCTCTCGAAGGAGTCTCGCTGCCTCGGGGGCAACGTGCATGAGCGGGTGACGTGCGCTGAGCGCGATCATGAGGCCTCAGACATGGGGCAATCGGAACCTATCTCAGGATGCCGTACAGTCTTCGATAGTGTCAAGGGGAAACCGGAGGGAGATTCAATGCGACGGGCGAATAGCCCGTCCCGGCGAGGTCCACGATTCCAAATCCTCCGTCTACCCGCAGCGTGTGGCCGTTGACGCCGGCGCTCACGGCGCTGTCCGCGAGATACAGGACCGGCCTGGCGACGTCGGCGGGGGTCAGAAATCGATGCTGGGACGTCGCATTGAGAATCTCCAGGCCACGCGGAGTCGGAGTGCCGTCCTCGGAAAGCAGCAGCCGTTTGTTTTGGGTGCCGATCAGGAAACCGACGGCAACATTATTGGCCCGTCCCAACCCATAATGCCCCAGGAAGAACGCCACACTCTTTGTGTAGCTCTCTACCGCGGCAAACGAATCGGAATAGAAAGCGACTCGGGTCAAAGGCGTGAAGCCTGACATGGAAGTGATGCTGATGATACTCCCGTCAACCGCCCGATTCGCCAGCTTCCTCTCGTGGAGATGGGCCACATATTGCTGGATCGCATAGACTTTCGAGAGGTAGTTGTTGGCCAGAACCCTTTGGATGGCGGCCGGCTCCACCTTCAGATAGCTGTCCACGTCGGTGAAGATGGCGGCCTTCTCGGTGCCACCCGAGGCATTCACGAGAATGTCTATGCTCTTGAATCTTGTCGATACCTCGCGGAACACCCGCTTGACGTCGTCAGGATTGGAGGCATCGGCACGGATTGGGACCACCGTGCCTCCTTTGTCGGAGATCGAGGCGGCGAGCTTCTCGCAAGATTCCCCCCTGCTGACGATGGCGATGCGCATTCCCTGTTCGGCGAACAAGGGGGCGTAGCCGCTGGCAATTGCCCCCGCACCAAAGAGAACTGCCGTCTTGTCTGTGAGTGACATGACCGTCCCCCTCTCTCAAAGAGACAGATCCTGGCTCGCTTTGCGTTTCTTCCAGGGTCTCGCAGAGTCTCCACCGCTGTCAAGGAGAAAACTGTTCTGGGCCTGGGCGCGGGAGATTCCCATTGCCAGGCTGCGCGTACGCTTGTAGGATGCACCGACTCGCGGCCCCGCCGCGGGGGAAAACCTCAACTGGTTAGGAGCCGTTACGAAATAACATGACCATTTGTTGTGATTTCGTTACGGCTCCTTATGCCGTTCCGGAATTTCTCCGGTCAAGTTATTCTTTGACAACGGCTTACACAGGGGAGTCAGGTGTTGAGACAACGCGTTGAACGCATCGCACTGCTGGTCGGCTTGGCGCTCCTGCTTTTCGCGGGGCTGGCAACCGCCGGCGAAAAGGAGAAGAGCGTGGCCGAGCCTCTGTACGCGACCCTGAAGACGAGCCTGGGCGCGATCGTGATCCGCCTCTACGACGACAAGGCGCCCAAGACCGTGGAGAACTTCGTCGGTCTGGCGAGCGGGACGAAGGAGTGGACCGATCCCAAGACCGGCGAGAAAGTGAAGCGGCCCCTCTACAACGGGACCCTCTTCCACCGAGTCATCCCGGGCTTCATGATCCAGGGCGGGGATCCCCTCGGCCGCGGCACGGGCGGCCCCGGCTACAAGTTCGCCGACGAGTTCAATCCCGACCTCCGCCACAACAAGGCCGGCATCCTCTCCATGGCCAACTCCGGCCCCAACACCAACGGCAGCCAGTTCTTCATCACCCTCGGACCTACCCCGCACCTCGACAACCACCACTCGGTCTTCGGCGAGGTGGTCCATGGGCAGGACGTGGTCGTGGCGATCGGCAACGCGCCGCGCGGTCCGAACGACCGCCCACTGAAGGACGTGGTCTTGCAGGAAGTCATCATCTCTCGCGGCAAGTACTAGCAGGCTGCTGAAAACGGCCCATCTGCGGCGTTGGCTTGCTCGGGCACTCGCTGCGGCGTACCTCCAGTACGCCTCACTCGGCCCATCGCGCGCCGCCTTGCACCTGGACCTTTTTGAGCAGCCTGCTGACGGTTCTAACCGCCAAGAGGGGTAACTAGGCGATCTGGCGACTTGGCGATTTGGGGTGCCCAATTGCCGAATCGCCAGATTGCCATGTCGCCTTGGCGCCTTGACGCTTGGTGTGCTCAGCGGGGAGCCCTGGCGAGGTCGTTCAGGAGCCGCGCGACGCGCCGCGTCTCGGCGGATGTGAGGGGCTGGCCGCCGAAGCGGACCCGTTCGTAGAGCGCCGTCAGATCGGCGACGGGACCGTGCCACTGCGGTCGGTCGGCCAGGCTGGAGGCGAACTCCCGGGCGGTCGCGGTCGGCGGACGCGAGCGTCCCCGCCTGGCCAGAACGCGAAGCATCCGCTCGTAGAAAGCCACCGGCGAGCGGGTGAGCCGCGCACGGAGAAGCCATCCGGCGCCCGGCCCCGCCAGCGGCGTGCGACGCCACAGCAACGCGCCCGCGGCGATCAGGACGACCAGGACCGTCAGAGGGTATCCATAGTCCCGCCAGAGTTTCCGGACGTTGCGATACGCCTGGAAGTACCAGAAGTCCCAGCTCCGTCCCAGGTTGCGCCGGAAGGCCAGCGACCGCTGTCGCAGGCCCATCGCAAAGGTGACCTGGTCGCCTACGCCGTAATCCACCACGTACCGATTCCAGCGCCAGCGCAGAGCGTCGAAGTACTTGCCGAGCCAGCCGCTCGTCTCGAAGGCCTGCGCCTCAAAGGCGGCCCGCGGCGAGGGATCGAAGGTCAGCCAGCCAGCCTCGGGAAAGTAGACCTCCGCCCAGGCGTGAGCGTCGCGCTGGCGCACGGCCAGGTATTGCCCCATCTCGTTCCATTCTCCCCGCTGGAATCCGTTCACCACCCTGGCAGGGATCCCCGCGGCCCGCGCCAGGATCACCAGGCTCGCGGCGAAGTATTCGCAGTTCCCCGTCTTCCGCTCGAAGAGGAAATCCTCCAGCGGGTCGAGGCCGGTATCTCGACCGAGGTCCAGGCTATACCGGAGGTTCTCCTGCAGATACGCCTCCGCCCTGCGGACCACCTCGATCGGCGTCCGCGCTCCCTCCGCAAGCGACTCGGCCAGGGCGCGGACGCGCGGCGAGAGCGCGGGGAGCTGCAAGTAGATCTTCCGGATCTCGGGAGGGTAGTCGGTGGCCCGCACGGGGCGCCGCAGGGCCTCTTCCCGCATCCGCTCGGGCTGGGAGATCGCGAGGTAGCGAACTCGAGAGGTCGGCGGCAGCGGTAGCATGACGCCGCCGGCCACATCGACGTTCAGGGCCGGCAGGCGCGTCTGGAGAGCCCGCAGGTGGGGCGGGGCGAAGAGGACGTCGGTCCCCATCGGCTCCAGAAACACCTCGGCGGTGAGGAACGGCATCCCGACCATGAACGGCGTGATCACATAAAATCCTTCGCGCCCCTGACGGGCGGGCCTGCGTTCCGGATCCGTCTGCGACCACGCGCGCCCGTCAAATCGGTCGTAGGCAAGCCCCCGCCAGCGGAGGTCGGGGAACCGGGCCAGCGCCCCGGGGTCCTCGGGAAAGTTCACGCGCATCACGATGGTCGGATCGGTCTGGATCGTCCCGTAGACCCCCAGCTCCACCCGATCGGTGAACCCGGTTGCCTGCGTGCCCAGCGGCCCGCGCAGGGACAAGAAGGTTCTCCCGACCCGCGGGATCAGGAAGAAGATGACCAGGGTGAGCGCCAGGGCGAGCACGGCCACGCCGACGCTGCTCGCCAGGAAGCTCGGCATGACGAGCCCGGGCGCGCGCAGCAGGTCGCGGCTCCGCTCGGGAAGGCTGATCTCCGTCTCCCGCTTCAGATGAAACAGGATGAAGCCCCAGATCCCCAGGATCATGTAGAGACAGAAGACCAGCAGGAAGCCGAAGCTCGCCGTCAGCGTCGAGGCGGCCACCAACTGGAGAAACGTGAGGATGAAAAGGTCCAGGATGTCGCGATGGCTGCGGGTATTGTACAGCTTGTAGAGCACCAGAAAGAGCAGCAGATGAATCACCGCGGCCACGAACGACTCGGCCAGGAACAGGAGGTCGAGCGCCGCATAGGCCATGAAACCGACGGTGAGGATGTCCCATATCCTGCGGAAGCCGGGAAGGGCCGCGCGCAGATTCTCCGCCCACCAGCTCCCCACCACTAGGACCACGATCAGCGCCAAGGCCGGCAGGCTCACGGTCTCGGTCAGGTACAGGGCGGCGAGGGCGTCCAGGGTCAAGAGGAGGAGGGTTGCCCGGAAGAAGATTGAGAAGCTCACTCCTCGCCCTCCGAACCGCGGCCCGCGCCTCGGGCCCCCAAGCGGAACCGCACCTCGCGACCCGCTTCCCCGGCCGCCCGCAAGGGGCGCGGTGCGTCCGGGACCAGATACAGCGCCAGGCGCTCCAGGATGCGGTCCAAGTGGGACTCTCCCGCTCCCGGCCCGGAGGATCCCTCCGCCGTGAGAAGCTCCAGCGAGGCGCCCTGGCGGATCGCGTGGGCCGCCAGCGAAGCAACCGAGCTCAGGTCCGCCTCAACCGCCTCCGTGGGGGTCCCTGGAAAGGGATCCTCGACGATCAGCCGGATCTGCGGGCGATCCTCCTCCTCCAGCTCCTTCAGGATCAGCTCCCCGGTCCGCGCTGAGGTCCTCCAGTGCACGAGCCTGGGATCGTCCCCTGCCCGGTAGGGGCGCAGGTTGTAGAGTCCCGCCCCCTGGCCGCGGCGATACCGCTCTCGCCAGCCCGCCTGCAGAGCCGCCGGGATCTCGTCGGGCGCGAGAGGGCGAACGGCGGGATACACCAGGACCGGATCAGCGAGGACCGGGCGTCCGCTCTTGATGAAGAGGCCGAAGGGAAAGAGGGTGAAGAGCCGGAGGCCCGGCAGATAGTGCCGGCCCCGGTGGGGAAACGTGAGGGGATACAGCCAGCTTTCCCGCGTCTGCGGGGCCACCTTCAGAAAGAACCCCAGCGCGTCGGAGCCGCCGGCCGGGTTCGTCTCGGTCAGATGGAGAGCATACGAGGGCAGATGCCGCTTTCGATTCTGGAGACGCACGCCGAAGAGGGCCGGCGTCCCGGCGAAGATGCGCCGCGGCATCTCGCGCTGCAAGCGGAGCCGCCGCAAGGCCTGCTCGGAGAGCATGCCCGAGACGACCATGAAAGACAACATCATGGCCAGGATCAGGTAGAGCAGATTGTTGCCGGTGTTCGTCGCGGCCAGCCCCACGGTAAAGGTGGCGCCGATGAACCACCAGCCCTCGCGCGTCGGGCGGATCGTGCGGGGAAGCCAGTAGTGCGTGCGCGGAGGGACGGAGGCGGAGGAGCCGAGGGGCGGAGGAGCCGGGGCGCTATTCGGTCTCTCGTGCCGCAAGCTCATTTCGCACCAGCGGTCCCCCCCCGTTTCCCGTCTCGGCTCTTAGCCGGATGCTGAAAGACTCATTCTCGCCCAGGCTGCTCAAAAAGGTCCAGATGCAAGGAGGCGCGCGTAAGGCCGAGTGAGGCGTACTCCAGGTACGCCGCAACGAGTGCCTAAGCAAGCCAACGCCGCAGATGGGCCTTTTTCAGCAGCCTGTTAGCTCTCACCGCGGGACCGGCACCTCTTGGAGGATCTCCCGGATCACTCGCTCGGCATCGATGGACTGTCCGCCCGCACCCTCCCACCGCGTCCGCAAGATGACCCGATGGGCGAGGGCGGGAACGGCGAGCTGTTTGATGTCGTCCGGGAGGCAGTACGCCCGCCCCTCGGTCAGCGCCAGGGCCCTGGCCGCCTGCACCAGGGCCAGCGAGCCGCGCGGACTCACGCCAAGGGCCAGGGCCCCGTGAGCCCGGGTCGCCTGGACGATCGCCATCACATATCCCAGCAGGCCCTCCTCCACCTTCACCTTCTCCGCCTGTGCCTGGAGAGCCAGCACCGCCTCCGCGTCCAGGACCGGTCGCAGGCGCTCCAGAGTCGCGGCTCCGGCCCCGCGGAGGATCAGCCGCTCGTGCGCCTCGTCGGGATACCCGACCCGGATACGCAGGAGGAAGCGATCCATCTGGGATTCCGGCAGGGGATGGGTCCCCTGATACTCCAGCGGATTCTGGGTCGCCAGCACCATGAAGGGCAGCGGCAGCCGATGGGTATGATGGTCGAGGGACACCTGCCCCTCGTTCATCGCCTCCAAGAGACTTGACTGGGTCTTGGGGGTCGTCCGGTTGATCTCGTCGGCCAGAATGATGTTGGCGAAGATGGGCCCCGGCCTGAACTCGAACTCCGTCTTGCGGGGGTCGAAGACCGACACCCCCAGGATGTCGGAGGGCAAGAGGTCGCTGGTGAACTGGATGCGCTGGAATGCCACCCCCAGGGATCGGGCCAGCGCCTGGGCCAGCGTGGTCTTCCCCACGCCCGGGACATCTTCGATCAGCAGGTGTCCGCGCGCCAGGAGAGCGACGATGGCCAGCCGGACCACGTCCGGCTTGCCGACCAAAACCCGCTCGACGCTCTCTTCGAGACGCCTGATCGAGGCGGCTGTGCTGGTATCCATGGGTGTAATGCTAACGTCGGTTCTCCGGGCTGGCAAGATCAATCGGCGGCGGGAAGGCTGTTGGGTGGACTCACCGAGGCGTCGTGGGGGTCGTCAGGCGCCGCCCAGAAGCTTGCTGAGATGCTCGCGTATGGCCTCCGCGGTCTCGGACCGGCGCAGGGCGAAGTCGATGAAGCACTTGGCGTACTCGACGCGGTTGCCGATGTCGTAGCGCTTGGCCTGCCAGGCCAGGGCGTACATCGGCTGGCGCTGCGCCAGCAGGTTCATGGCGTCGGTGAGCTGGATCTCGCCGCCGACCCCCCGGCCGGTCGCGTCGATACAGTCGAAGATTTCCGGCGTGAACACGTACCGGCCCGCGATGGCCAGATCGCTCGGGGCCTGGTCCATGGCCGGCTTCTCTACCAGTTGCCGCAGCCGGACCAGGTCGCGATTGTTCGGCTCCGGCTCGCCGTCCACGATCCCGTAGCGGCTCACCCAGTGCCGGGGCACATGATGGACGGCCACCACGCTGGCCTGCTTCTCCTCGAAGACGTCGAGGATTTGCCGGAGGCCCGGCCTCTGCCCGTCGGGCGGGTCGATGATCGTGTCGCCCAGGAGCACGGCAAACGGCTGGTCGCCCACGTGGTCCCGCCCCAGGCGGATGGCGTCCCCCAAACCGAGCTGTTCCTTTTGCCGGATATAATGGATCCGAGCCCGATCGCCGATGCCCCGGACCTGCTCGATGAGTTGATGCTTGCCCGCCGCGGCCAGGAACCCCTCCAGCTCTGGGTTGAAGTCGAAGTGGTTCTCGATAGCTCGCTTGCCCCGGCCCGTCACGATCAGGATGTCGTCGATCCCGCTGGCCACCGCCTCTTCGATCACGAACTGCAGGACCGGCGTGTCCACGATCGGCAGCATCTCCTTGGGCATGGACTTGGTCGCCGGCAGAAACCGGGTCCCCATGCCGGCGGCGGGGATGACCGCTTTCCGGACCGATAGCGGATTGGCGTCTCTCATCATGGGTCCGAACTCTCCCGTGCACTTCGAGGTTGAGATGAATGAACTCAGACGATCTGCGGGAGGAGAAGCCTTGCGCCCATCTCCGCGTAGGCGGCGGCAAGCCGCGCCAGGCGCTCGGGGTCGCCGTCGTAACACCCCACCACCGCGCCGCCCGACCCGGCGAAGTTGACCGCGGCGCCAAGCTCTCGGCCGGTCTCTACCAGCCGGCGGTTGCCGGGACTGATGGGGATCAGGTCGGCGCGCAGATCGAAGTTTGCGTCCATCAGCGGGCCGATCCGAGGCCCGCCGCCGGCGACGATCAAATCCCGCGCCCGCTGCGCCAGCTCCGCCCAGCGCCGGATGCCGTCCAGGACCTGCGGCTCGCCCCGGCTGTACCGACTGCGGAGATCGTTGTGGGTGACTTCGGTGCCCTCGGCAAGGCTGTCATGGTAAACTACGAAGAGCGGCGGCAACCGTGCCGGGTCGATCGGCTCGTACAGGCCGTGCCCGTCCCGCGCCATCCGCTCCTTGTCGAAATCCATGAAGACCACCCCCTCGTATACCTGGGCCACGCGGTCCTGCAGCCCGGCGCCGATCTTGAGCTCGTCCAGCTCCACGCTGAGGATGATCCCGGGAAGGACCGGCTTCGGGATCTGGACCCCGAAGAATTCCATCAGGGCGCGCAAGGCGGCGGTGATGATGGCGCTGGATCCGGCCAGGCCCACCCGCACCGGAATGTCGGTCTCGTATTCGATGGTGAAGTTCCGGTCGATGCGCACGCCGACCCCGGCGCAGTAGTCTCCGAAGCGCTTGATGGCGGCCTTGATCAGACGGACGCCGCCGTAGTAGCCGTGCTGTCGCACATCCTCCAGCAGCACCCCGAAATCGGCAAACTCCAGCCGATCGCACCGCTGGGGCAGGATGGTCAGCCGGGGGGACTCGTAGAGCGTCACC
>Ga0182017_10002855_pt1 | contig 12978 bp, 8 predicted proteins | sample 712E3DmetaG_FD_120492 | JGI IMG/M metagenome (GOLD analysis project Ga0182017, IMG submission 120492) | Permafrost microbial communities from Stordalen Mire, Sweden - 712E3D metaG | ecosystem: Environmental > Terrestrial > Soil > Wetlands > Permafrost | place: Sweden: Stordalen | collected... | reverse complement strand
CTCAATCTGTTTCCCCGTCCCCGAGTAATCGATCGGAAGCTCCGGATTCAGGAAGTTCCTGAACGACGTGGTGTATTCGTACTGATTGCCATGTTCCACATACAACAGTCCGGGGACGTAATAGCACCAGGGGAGGAAGGAAAGCCTCTCCCTCACGATCATGGCCTTTGCTGGCGGGAGAAGACCCTCCAGGCGGGTGTACACTCGCTCGCGGACAGCTTCCCAGTAAAGCTGAATGTCGTGATTGCCCTTCAGGACGACGACGGAGTTCCCCGCGACCATGAAATCTACGAGTGCACGGAAGAATACCAGGTGACCGTCGACAATCTTGTCAATCTGGAACGTGCCAGTCACTTCGGAGCACCGCAACCCATACGTGAGGTTGATGTCGTCTGCCGAGATCCCATAGGATTTCATTTCCTCGGGAGTCGGGAACACGAGCACTTTGAGGAAATCGAAGAGATCGCCGTTTATGATGAGTGTCGTTGAGCCGGCAGCGGAATAGTGGGTGAGGAAATCTCTGAACTCATTGTCCCAAAAGAAATCCTCGGTCGGAGACCAGACGCCCGAAGAGTGGTTTTTTCCACTCGTCATGTGAAAATCGGAGACAACAAGGAACCGGCTCGGGTTCATCCAGTCTCGTACGTTATGACGGGTTCGTCACGATGAAATGATTGGGGTAGCGTTGGTCTGGATCGTCCGATGCGCGACTCGGAGGGGTATTCCCGCGAATGGGCGCGATAGGGATGGTTCTGAGGCGCGGCCCGGATTTAAACGGGCCGTTGAAGGAGAGGGAGGGACTTCAAATGAAACTATGAATTATGGTGGAATAGGGAGGGCAGAAAGACGAAAAATCAAGTTTTTTCGCCAGAATAGGCGATTTCGAATCCCTGCGCCTGGTGATGCAGCATTAACCCCAGGAAGGCCTCTAACGTTCCGCCCCTGACGTTCATACTTTCCTTGTGGACGGTGCACGCGGGGAGTCTGGTTCGTCGAAGGGGCTTCTCACTTCATGTATCCATATTTCTTCCAGGCTTTTGCCCCTTTCTTCAGCATTGCATCCAGTTCGTTCTCGTCTAGTTGCTCGACTTTCTTGAAATTGAAACAGGCTTTCCCTTTCAGACTCTTGAGTACGGTCGGTGCAACGTCGATAAAATCCTCCCGGTGGTAGTAGATGGGCATGAAATGGAAGCTGACCATATCCTTTCTCGCAACCGCACTGGCAAAATACATCCCCGGCACGATCTTCTTGGTGCTTCCGTACGGAACAGGAGTATTTCCTATAATCTCACAACAATTGGCTGTGTTTTTGATGCAGACCATCGGCGGGCACTGTTTGTCGAGCGATGCCTTGAGTTTATTGAAAATAGCCTTCCGAACATCCGGTTTGAGTGGCATAGGCTCCTCAGATCCTTTTCAATTGGCGGCTTGGTATTGTCATTATACCTGAAAAGCGATAGATTCGGTCTGAACGAAGAAGTTCATACCTCAAGGGGTTTTGGCACTTCGTGCGGTTGTCCTTGCCTCAGCCGAGTCTCCTCATTTGAAATGACCTCTCCTATCGCACCCAGGTACTATATGTCCATATGCTTCATCAACACACGGATCATGAGACTTCATGATCTCAAGGTAATAGCATTTGCTCTCTTGTTCCTGGCTCTAAGTGTCCTTCAGCAATCCAGGTGCCAGCAACTCCCGGACTCGCTGATTCAGAATGCATTAAGGGTTTCATTCAAGCATCTTGAATCAAGTGTGATCGAGGTAAGAGACAGCACGCGATTTCCCTCTTATGCTCCTCATGATCTTCAATGGAGCTATTTTAATTCTGGTGGATGGACCAGTGGATTCTATCCCGGATGTCTCTGGCTCGCCTATGAACTCAGCGGGAGAAATGAGTTCAGAGAATGGGCAAGAACATGGACTGCCGGACTTGAGAAGGAAAAGAGAAATACTAATACACACGACCTGGGTTTCATGTTTTGCTGTAGTTTTGGCAATGGGCTTAAGAACGTTTCTCAGAATGAGGCTCGAGCATATAGAGATATCCTGGTACAGGCCGCTCTGACACTCGACAGAAGATACAGCCCGAAAGTGGGGATGCTGCGTTGCTACTGGGATGAGGCCCCCTTCAGCCAGGATACAACTCTGTATCCGGTAGTTGTTGACATCATGATGAATCTGGAGCTATTGTTCTGGGGCGCGGAGAATGGGGCCCCACAGACCCTTAAAGACCATGCCATACAACATGCGAACAAGACATATCGTGATTTTGTTCGCCCGGATGGAGGCACATATCATGTAGTCCGTTATAAGAAGGATTCCGGAGAAATATTCAACAAAGGCCAATTGCAGGGGCAAGACGAAAAGTCCACCTGGACACGCGGCCATGCCTGGTTCACGTACGGCATGACCGTCTGCTACAGATACACGCGGGATGAAAGCTTTCTTGAGAAGGCGTGCGCACTGGCGGACTATTTCATCAAGAGACTAACCCCGGACGATGTTTCTGCGTGGGATTTTGATTCAAAGCCTGAATTCAAACATGTCAAAGATGCTTCAGCCACAGCTATTGTCTCTTCTGCTCTTTTCGAACTAAGCACCTATGTGAAAGATCAGGCTCAAAAAGGAAAATACCGTGAGAAGGCAACTGCAATGCTTGCAGCCCTCTGTTCGAAAGACTATCTCGCAGAAAGAGAGAAGACGAATGCTCTTCTTCTGCACTCGACCCAATACCTGACTCAACCCGGGAATCAGAACACAGATAAACCGGCCATCTTTGCCGACTACTATTTCCTGGAAGCAGTCAAGAGATATTTGGCGCTCGAAAAAACGGGTCGGGTGTTTTGAAGCGGGGGGCATGGAGCTACCCCAGGGTCGCCGCCTTCTTGACAGGATGTTGCAATTATGCTACATTCTGACATGTCAAAAAGATGATGGGCCTGCAGTTCCATGCCTGAAATTCGAAAGGAGGAGGGTGAGCGCCGGATGAAACTCACGAGCAAGGTCGTAGGAGCACGCCTCCAAGCGGAACGCAAGAGAGCGGGGCTGACTCAGGAAACACTTGCTGAGAAGGCAAATACTTCCAGGTGGACCATTCATCGCATAGAGAAGGGCTTGTATCTCCCCAAAGTCGCGCTCCTTGAGAACCTGGCTCATGTGCTTGACCGCCACATGGACGATCTTCTGGGATACCCGAAAGGGCTAGAAGTAAGGGCGACAGAACCTCCGACAACCCGCCACCCAGGCAATCCGCCGACGTTTCCCCCGTGGAAGGCAAAAGCGATCTCTCCCGACGCCCGGCACACATCACGAAAGCCGAAGCTGCCAAAGCATGTACGGGAACTCTTTTGGGAGTATCCTCGAGGGACCATTTCATGGCCCACGGATGCCGATCTTATAGCACGGAAGATCCTGGAATTGGGAGGTTGGGATTCCGTGAGCTGGTTGCAGACCATTTTTGGTAAAGAGAACTTACGAGCTTGGTTTCTAAGACATTCTGGGGCCGGTCTCGAGCCAAGAAAACTTCGCTTCTGGCAGTTAACGATCGGCCTGCCAAACCTCCTTGTAGAACGTTGGATTGCGAACAACCGATCAAATCCATGGGCAGACCGACTCCATCGATAACAGTTCACACAGCTGGGCTCTCGACCCGGCAGCGCTCGCTGCTCATGCGTCTCGGTCCATTTCTTGCTCGAGAAGGTTTTTACCTGGGGGGTGGAACTGCGTTAGCAGTCTATCTCGGACACCGCAAATCCGTGGATCTTGATTGGTTCTATCCACTGCGCCTCGGCGATCCGTTAGCATGGGTCGAGAGAATTCGAGAGGCGGGAATAGGCCTGACGGCCATTCGTATTGACAAAGGCACAATTCATGCACAAGCCCACGGAACCCACATTTCGTTCTTTGAATACCGCTATTCTCTGCTCCATCCGCTGGTACGGTTCGCTCTCGGCAGCTGCAATATGGCTTCAATGGACGACTTGGCCTGCATGAAGCTGTCGGCTGTAACGCAACGTGGTTCTAAGAAGGATTTCATTGATATCTATGCATTAATGAAAAAGCATGCATCGCTTGGATCCATGCTTCAAATGTATCAGAACAAATTTGGCGTCAGAGACATCGGTCCAGTCGTGTACGCGCTGGGTTACTTTGACGATGCTGAGAAAGAGCGCACCCCGACCGTGCTCTGGCGTGTGACCTGGCGGGAGATGCGCAAGGAAATCGAAAACGCATTGAAAGACCTGACAATCTGAATAGTGCAATAATAGAGCAAGGAGAGTTTCTTCTCCGGTCACTCCCCTGCTGCGAAATCCGCGGCCTATATCCATACCTCCCCGTATCCGATCATCGATCGAATTTGGTCTAGTCGCCGCCCAGGGTCCTATTTCTCCTTGAACAGATCGGCGTAGCTCATCAGTCTTACCCCTCTGTCATGCAAAGCTCGCTTCACCTTTTCGCTTGTGAAGATGTCTGTGACATTCTGTCTGTCAGCAGCCAGGGTGTTGTTTTCATCAAAGATTGCCGACCGCATTTCGGGATTATCCATTCCGGGGTGTTCGACAAACAAATACGTTCCCGGAGTCAATGTGTTTATCGCGCTAATGAACTGCTCAACTCTACTCTTTATAGTCTTGCTGTCATCCCAACCCTTCATGTACTTGATGCCGGCAATGTTCTCGGTGCGTAGATTGTACTCACGGGCTAATCTGTCAACGAGTGCCCTCACTCTGGGATCCATTTCGCTGAAACCCATATGGGCACTCAAGTGGGATATCTGGGGGATGTACTTCATTGCCAGGTCTATTTGTGCGCGCAATTCCTTTTCAACGTCGTCAATTGCCCAATTGGCCTTGAGCAAGTAGTTCGAGCCGGAAGGATTATTCCCACCCCAAATCTGTGCATGGAAATATCCGTCCTTATCAACAATGCTTGGAACGTCGGCAAGCGGCCGCCACTTTATTCCTTCCCATTCACTTGTCAATACCAGGTGGATTCCGACATCAATGGAGGGATTCTCATGTAACAATCGCACCGCTTCGGGAAACCATGCACATGGAACCATGATCTCAATACTCCGGGCAATTCCCTCTTTGCACGTTTTGATACAGGCCACATTGGCATCATGGAAGGATGCCATATCATCGGCTCTCACAATCAACCGGATATCATTTCTTTGTTGAGCCTGGCTTTGAAGCGGGCTGAAGACCAGGAATGCAGCCACCAGAAACAATTTCATAACACGTTCCTTCCAGAGAGAGTATCAAAGGCCGTTCTTATTGTTGGTAGATGGACTCAAAGACATAGTTCCCGGATTGGGCGTCAAACACAGCATAATGATCCTTGTATTCTCTGAATTTCAATCCCGATGTCTGCGAAGCAGGCTTTCCGTTCTCCAGAACTTGTTTGTCCGGAAGACACGGGATATACACGGCTGCCGCGCTATTTCCAGGGACAGTGACGTGCAAAGAGAAACGTGTGCCTGTGATTCTCCAATCGGAACATATTCTACCCACGACAGCGTCATAATACCCTCTGGCCCAGGTCAGGTCGCCGGCAGGTTGAGGTTTGATCTCAAACCGCGTGAATCCGGGAGCCGTAGCATTGATTCCAAGAATGGACTTATAGAACCACTCTGAGACGGACCCAAACATAGGATGATTCTGTGAGTTCACTGTATCAGGATATTTCCAGCTTTCGTAGAGAGTAGTGGCGCCGTGTGCCAGCATATTTGCATACCCGGGGAAATCGCGCTGATTGGCAACAGTGTACGATACATCGTTGCGGTTTTCCCGGCGGAACACATCAAACAGGAATTTGGTGCCATAAATGCCCGTTGAAAGATGCCCCTTGTGCTGGCCGTAGATCTCCAGCAACAGATGATTCATCGCAGCTGTCCTTTCGCCATCGGGAACTAGCCCATAATAGAGAGGGATGAGCTGTGCGGCCTGTGTGCCGGAATCGAAAACGCCGGTACCCTGTTTGAGAAATGCATGCAGAAACGCATCCTTGATTTCAGCAGACAGCGAATCATATTTCCGGGCATCTTCAGTTCTTTGCAGAAGGTGTGCAAATTCAGACAGGATCCTCACATGATGGTAATAGAATGCCGTTGCTGAAAGGGAAGTGGGCTTCGGGTCAATACTCTCGTGATCGCCAATCTCCCGTTCAACAATATTGAGAGGAGATACGGAGTGCATGAACTCAATCTGCTTCTTCAGGACATCGTAATATTTCTCTACAATCTGCTTATCGCCGTAATAGTCGTATAGGATTTTGAGTCCAAACGGAAATGCTAGCTGCCAGCCCGGAGATCCTGTTCCGTCGCCCATACCTTCGATCGCAATGCCGATTGACGGCGCAATCTCCGGCATTCCTCCATTGGGTCGACGATCATTAACAAAATCCTGAATCACCTTCCTGTAAAACGAACTCATGTCGTAATTGTAGCAAAACGCCTCTGCGGTTGTGACAAGATCGGCACCATAGCCAAACTTTTCGCGTCCGGGGCAATCGCTCTGAATACTGAACACGTTGCTCAAGAAGGTCCATTTCACCATCTCCTGAACTCTGTTGAACATGTCGTTTGAGCATTCAAAGCTTCCACTCTCTTTCAGATCGGCATTCATCCGCAATCCTTCAACCGAGTACAAATCGGGTCCTCCGGGAAATCCAGTGAGTTCAACATATCTGAAAGAGTGAAAAGTAAATCGCGGCGAATACACTTCCTCGCCTTTTCCACTCAAGACATAAGTGATCGTACTGACAGGAGGCCTCGGGGCACCTTTTCCGGGGTCAGCATTCCAGATATCCTTGAGTTGCGCCACCAGACTGGTAAAGTAATTCAATGAGCCGTCAGCATGTATATCCTCGCCACAACGGATCGTAACAACTGTTCCGGCCGGACCTTTCACTCTTAGTCTGACCGTACCTGCAAAGTTTTGGCCGAAGTCGACGACAAAAGTCCCCGGTTTCTGCTCGTAAATGCGTTTTGCCTTCAATGAACGCGTAACCCTGATTTGGGGCTGGGTTTGGGCAGAGAGTTGCCCCGTTGGCCCGGAGATCATCAAACAGGGTTTCCATCGATCGCCAGAGCTTCCGGGCTTGTCCCAGTTCGCAATTTCCCTCCTGGCGTCATACATCTCTCCCAAATAGACATTGTTTTTGAGGATGGGGCCATCGCAGGCTTTCCAGGTAGAATCCGTAACTAGAGTCTCTATACTACCATCGCTGTATGCTATTCGTAATTGGGCCTTGACACAAGGCTTACCGATTGTCAGCGTATTCCGGAGGTTGAAGCCGAAAATGTTCAGCGGCAACGGATTGTACCAGCCGTTGCCAAGGATGAAACCGATCGCATTCCTCCCTTTCTGGAGTAGACGAGATATATCGTACGTGGAGTACAGTACCTGTCTGCCGTATTGAGTCCAACCCGGATCGAGCATCGCATCACCAATTTTCTCGCCATTGAGACGAGCTTCATAGTAGCCCAGCCCTGATACATACAGGCGGGCCGAAGCCACCTCTTTGTGTAGCTCAATGTCCTTCCGAATAAGTGGGGCGGAGTGTTCCTTGTAGAAATCTTCATCGCGGACGGGAAGAGGATTGGGATCGGTAATCCATCGCGCTGTCCAATCAGATTCATGCATCATGGAGGTTTCAAACCAGGTTGCCGTACTCCAGTCACTAACCTGATCGTTTTGATTCCAGATTCTCACTTTCCAAGAGTACCGTTGAAACGACGTCAAGGACTCGCCGGCGTAGATCAATCCAAATGTCGATCTCGATGTGACCTTTCCTGTGTGCCAGACGATCGCATCAGTGGCCTCCCAATCTCTCTGATTCCTGCTAACCAGGATCTCATAGGCAGTCTGATACGTTCCATTCTCGGTCGACTGCACTTCCCAGCTGAATCTGGGGGTGGGCACATCAATGCCTAAGGGGTTTGATCTCAATTCAGTTCTCGGGTTGACGACCGTCACCCTGGCAGCTGCCGACGAGTCGCCCGGCAGGCTGGCACTATAAGCAAGGGACATCGGGAAGAGCATGAGAACCGACACGAGGAGTGTATTCATGACTTGAATGATCCAGGGCTCATGGCATTGCACGTCGAAGGCACAATACTATCCGGGTTGACTCGTTGAATCTGTAGCCCGGACCACCACTACTTCACATCAACATCTTCAACAAACGTTCCGATGTGCATCACGGTGGTCTTGAGATCGCGGAGAGGTTTGCCTGCTACGGTACAGTTCTCGAATGATACCCTCTGAATCTTGTGGCTCGCATCAAAGCCCTTGAGCATAATGGGACCTTCATGAGCCCATGCGATATTTCTCAGTGTGACGTTCTTGATGTGGCCGGGTGGATCGATGCCGTATTTGGTGCCGTCGGTGACGATGAGTTCAAATAGCTTGATTTCGGATCTCTCAACACGAATGTTGTCGTACAGAATATTGCTAATGGCAGCCGGACCGTCGCACACAATACTGAAGCCGCTGTGGCCCTCAACACGGCTGCCCCCGCGCGCAAGTATCACATCACAATTGCGCACGGTCACATTGGTAATGGAAGGAGCATTGGTTTCAAAGCCAATGGTGACACCGTCACTGAAGGCGAAACCTATCATGGTATTGTCCACAACCGATATGTCGTTGACGACCTGATCGTTCGCAGGCGCCTTTATGGCAATACAATCGTCGGTGCAGCGCAGGAAGCAGTGTGAAATAACAACGTGTCGTGAATTGAGAGGGTCGATTCCATCTCCCGCGGGACAAAAGCTGAGCACCTTGACGTTGTCATACGTTACCCCATCACAATTGACAAGCGTATTGGTCCACCCGTCCCCGTTTCGAATCATGATTCCTTCAAAGAGCACTTCTTGAGAATTCTCAACCAGTACCATCTGCTCGAACTGAGAACCTCCGTCGAGAATGCCGCGGCCAAGGACACGGAGATTCTTCACCCCTTTTGCCCGAATACCTCCGTACACAACCGCTCCGGCTGCGATGTAAATGGTGTCGTTGTCTTTTGGCGTGATGTATCCCGGCCGATGAACCCCGGGGGCGAAGTAGCGAACGTGCGGACTATTCGAAGTGATATTTTCACGGTCGATGGGATCAGCAAAAACACAGAGGGGGGGAAGGTCGTCAACTTCAAGATAGAGCTTGTCGGGGCCGGGAATCGAAAAGGTCACCACATTCCCGTCAATTTGACTCGTTAGCCCACGGCTTGCCGGGTGTATTGAAACGTGTCGAATGGCGTTGGGAACCCGGATGGAAATCGATACTTCGCCATCACAGGAAAAGCTGGCTTGATGTATCTCCTGTTGCACCTTTGTATAGGGTTCTATAAACCAATCCGGCAATTTGCTGATATCAAAGTTCGTCCGGATTTTCTCCGTCCAGATATCATGACCGTTCACCGTTACCGAATAGAGGTCGCTTGCTGTCAGAGACGGAATGACGGGATACGCTGTCACCTTTGGATTGTTGTCGGAGGCCGCCGCTGCATTCGGAAGGATCATTGCCACGATCACGATCGCGAACAAGACGAGATGTGATTTCATTGTTCCCTCGGTGACATAGTGACGACGTATCGAACAGGAATTGAGATTGTTCACAACACCAAAGACACAAGGACCCGACTCAAAGAGCAATTGCGTTCATGCTTGTATCACCAGGACGATTGCTATTTGATTCTCTCGGCATAGAAAGCCGAGTTGCCATCAGTGACACCATAGAGAATCCCCGTCGCATGATCTACATCAATACCTTTCCATCGAAGTGAACCAAGAGTGCTGTCGTAAATGTCTTGCCAGATTACCCCGTTGTCAAAACTCGCATAAACCGCGGATTCGGATCTTGACCAGTAGAGGGGTTCACTTGCGACGTACACTTCATTGCCCGTTGGGCCTCCAATGGCGATGGCTGTCGCGTTAAACACATGATCATCTAGCGGAAACAGTTTCTGCCAGGATTGTCCGTAATCCTCGCTGCGCCACAGACCTTCATGGATAAATCCGGCATAGAGCCAGCCAGGTCTTTTCGGGTCCGCTTTGACCGCGTTGAGAACTGATACGGTGTTCTTTCCAAAAGGTAAACCGGTGCGAATGACACGCCAGGTCCTTCCGCCGTCGAATGTGGCAAAGATACCTCTGTCGGCTTCTCCAAAGTAGATCGCATTGCGCCGGGTCGGGTCGATACATAATAGTTGATTTGTACCGCAGATGTTCTTTGCTTGATAAGCCGTTACAGCCAGCAATTCACTTTCGATAAAGTCTTTTCGAAGTGGTAATGTCTTGATGCTGTCCAGCATTGGAACCGTCACCTGTTTCCAGGTGGTCCCCCAATCAACGGATTTGTACAAGCCCGCGCCGTTACTCATCGCTCCGTCGATATAAGCAAAGAACACCCCCTCATTGAAAGGATCCTCCTTTATGGCCTGGACGAAGAGTCCTTTCGCCAGAGGGAGGACGACCCTGCAGTTGTTTCCGTCATCCTCTGTCCGGCAAATCGCACTAAGCCGCTCTGAACTATTAGTCACTCCATACACCAGAAGGCCGGTTTTGTGTTTTGAAGGGCATATGACAGTGCTGCAGTAGTAGTTCTCTTGAGCATCCAGAGTGGGGAGAGACGCAAATGTTTTTCCCCCGTCCCTGCTGATGCAGGGTTGACCGTCTGCGCCCGCAAACATGACTTTACCGGGCACGACGGGATCGGCAGTGATCATCTCAAGACAGATGTTCCCTATTCCCTTGAAGTAATTGGCGTTCCATGTTTGACATGAATCCTCACTCACGCATATGCCGAACCAATCCATCAAATAGAACTTGTTGGGATGCGTATTGTCGACGATGAATTTTGAAATCGCCCAGCCGATCTGTTCGGGTCGTTGATATTGAGGCGCGAAATCTTTGAAGTCACTCCATGAGTAGTTGCGCCTAATGATCTGCCACGTCTCGCCTTTATCTTTCGACTCGTAGAGTGGTACAGCTGAATCATTCTTCGGCGAGGGGTATTGGCAGATTGCTGCATAGTAGGTCGAATCATTATTGGGATCGGAACAAATACTGGAGAAATCCACCTTCCCTAATGCTGATGTCTTCTTCGTGAATGACGTCCCGCGGTCGGTGGATTTGTAGATGCCATCATTGCGGAACGTTGCAAGAATCACAGCCGGATTGTCTTTGTCGAAAGCGAGGTTGGTAAAGCTTACCCCCATTTTCTCGAATACAGTTTTCCATGTAGTTCCCTTATCCATAGAGATATAGAGTCTGCCTATCTTCTCTCTTTTGTAGGAACCGTTCGGGTACAAGTAGTCCGCGAAAGGCAAGGAATCGAGCGTTGCGGCGTACAACGTGTTCATTTCGTAAGGATTGAATGCCAAACAGCAGAAAGGTTCTCCGTGAAGTCCCGAATACTTCCACGTTTCACCGGCATCGTGACTTAGCCAGATTCCTTTCGAGTTGCCTGCCGCTGCAACAAAACTGTCGTCGAACGGATCAACACCGATCTTCTCCCCATAAAATCTCGTGGCCCCGTTGCCAAAGAAATCCGGTTTAGTCGTAACGAGTTTCCATGAGGTGCCTCCATCCGTTGTCTTATGTATGGCAGACACCATTTCATGACCGCGAGCTTCACCCGAAGCGCGGAACATGACATTTGGATTCTTGCTGCTCATTGCAAAGGACTCAACATTGTGGTGATGTCCTTCAGTCATTCCATTATTGACTGCCCTCCAGGATTTTCCGCCATCAACACTCTTGAACACTCCTGCAACATCGGTTCTGATGTAGAGGATAGCTGAATTCGTGGGATGCTGCAGAATCCCGGTAACATACCCGCCACCGCCAAATTCCGAACTCGTCCACCGGTACTTAACCCCGGAGTTGCTCGGATTACCCGCACGAAGTGAAGGCAAAGTGAGGAATATGGTAATCATGCATAGGATGGTTGCAACCAGAGGAGTGACCCTGTACCTCATTCTATCTCCTTCTTTCCGAATGGGATTGGCTTGGTTCGTCGATGTGTCAATCGTGTCCCGTCCGACGTTTCGAAGTATGCTTGACAATAATTACGTCGCGCATGGGTGCAAAGTACGCAATACAGAATGCATTTGCCGCTCTGCAGCCGACTTACCCTATAACCGATTAGTAGATAAAACAAAAGTCTATCTCGTTGACATTGATTGTGCACGGGAGTATGTTGGTCGGCAGACCTTGAAACCATGCCTCAGGCAATCCCGGAAGTGTCCGTGTTGGGCGCTTCGACCTTTAAGAGGAGAGTCCACCTATGAAGCCTAGTTCTGAAAAGACATCAATCCGCACGCATCCCTGTCTGCGTTTCGCTTATCTCTGCGCAGCCATTGTTGCAGCCCTCCTGGTGGTTCGAGGCTGGTGCTCTGCTCAATCCACCCAACTGGCGAGTGCATCCAGGATGGGCGCTCCCTCCTCCAATCAGACACAGGAGAAGAAGTTGCTCTTTTCCAGAGACAATCTCTATGCCTGGTGCATCGTGCCGTATGATAGTGTGCATAGGTCGCCCGAACAACGCGCTGCTATGCTCAAAGAGATCGGAATCACATCTTTTGTCTGGGATTGGCGGGCGCAGCATATCCCCATCCTAAAGGCAGAGATCGCGGCTCTGTCACACGAGGGGATCAGCCTGAAAGGCGTCTGGTTCTGGGTTGACGGCAAAAGCGGAAAGACCATTGACGATGCCAACGTGTCGATTCTCAAGACCTTGGAAGACACCAAAACGCACACCGAACTGTGGGTGAGTTTCCCAGCCGAGTATTTTGCGGGTCTTCCCGACACTCAGAAGGTGCAGAAGGCCGTGAACACAATCCGTTACATCCATGAACGAGCCAAAGCCATTGGATGCAGCGTCGCGCTCTACAACCATGGCGATTGGTTCGGCGAGCCTGCCAATCAGGTCAAGATCATCGAAGCGTTGGGGGGAAAGGATATTGGGATCATCT
>Ga0182017_10002854_pt1 | contig 12981 bp, 9 predicted proteins | sample 712E3DmetaG_FD_120492 | JGI IMG/M metagenome (GOLD analysis project Ga0182017, IMG submission 120492) | Permafrost microbial communities from Stordalen Mire, Sweden - 712E3D metaG | ecosystem: Environmental > Terrestrial > Soil > Wetlands > Permafrost | place: Sweden: Stordalen | collected... | reverse complement strand
GCTCTCGCTTGTAAGTCTCGCTGCTCTCGGTGCGTTTGGCGGTTATCTCGGCGGCGCGCCTATGGGCCGTGCATCGTTGCGCGTCACCCTTGGCGGCGCCTTGGCTATGGCAGTGACCGCCATTATCGGTCGAATTCTCGGCGTCTCCGTGGGGTAAAATAGCTGTCAGCGCCGTTCAGGAGTTTTTGAGCCGGCGAGAGACACTGGAGACGGAGTATTAGGATGGTGGTAGACCGAGAATAAGTTAAGAGAGAAATCAAATGCCGCCGATCCAAAATGGCCAAGGAGTATTCATGGATTCCAATCCTGATCAAAAAGTTTTTCGGTAGATGCGGATCAACTTGATCGCATCGTGGTTCTTGGAGTAAAGCGATACATCCTGAATGCAGGAGGATCTGAGGAAATTCTGCGAATTCTCGAAGCACAAGCTGCAGATACGACGCCCGATCAATCTGAACAACAGAAGTCCATTGAAACCGAAATTGTAAGTGTTGACAGAAAGATTCACCATTTGATAGAGCTTGCCGAGTCGGGTATTGAAATGGGAGAGGGGAAGAAAAAGTTGTTGGTTCTCAAGAAAGGGAGGGACCGCCTCGCCGGTAAAAAGAAATCGCATCGCGGAGTTTCAGGCTTCAAGGAAAATGCGAGTCGATTGGGCTGGAAGGATCGCAAAGTTTTTCAGTGATTTCGAGAGACGGTTTCAACAAGCGGATGCGTCTGAACGAAAAATGCCGATGAGCAAGATCGTGAACAAAATGTAGCGCAGTGTTTTATGCGAAAACTGCCGAAGGGTGAAGTAATAAAGGTGAACGAATTGCTAGAAAAAAAGCAGACACACCTTATGTGCGTGTCCCCAGCGAGATTCGAACTCGTGTTAGAAGCTTGAAAAGCCGGTTCGGTATCGAATTTCGTGTGGATTCGCCAAAAATCGGTGTGATTTTCGGGGACTGTGTTAGCAGCCTGTTAGCAATATATCCGAATGTTAACACATAGAGATTATAAAAAATCGGCCCCAGAGTGTCGAGTCTAGGAGCCAATTCCACAGAATACCTAGTAGCTCCCAGAGCAATATCAACTACCAGTTGGAGCATAATCTATTACCGCTTAAAGCAACAGCACATAAAACCCAACATCCACTGTACTGAAAACGTATTTCTGGACTCACATGATGCGTATGCATACTTATAATCCATCTCTCCGAAAAGCCATGAGATAGATAGTGTTCGCCCACCCTTCAGAATCCGCCACCACAATCCCCAGATCAATACCACATTCATTCACATCCCCCGAATCCTGTTCAAACAGATCGCCTAGGATCGCGGGAGGATACGGAGAGGGCAATAAAAAGCTCAGATGGTTGGTCTGAGCTCGGGTAAAACCAAATTCAAGGTAAAACGTACCATTCTTAAAATGTCGTAAAATAATAGCCCGCCATACTTGAATTTGCCTATGCAACACTGTTCGCTATTTCCCGAAAGCAAAAGAGCCGGTAAAAAATGCGCGTTTAGAAGATAGAGAATGATTCTATATCATCCAGAACCCTATCCTGCTTATGGCTGATCACACACTAATCATCTTTTTCACGCAGGTTTTAAGAACCTGGCTTAACAATAAATCCTGGATTATCCATCGTATGAACGCTGCCGTTTTTGCCGCTTGAGATCTGGCTCACCAACAGCCCAATCGTTATTGCCAGTGTTATTGCGAGAATGACTTTCATCTTATCCTCCTTGTTAGTTGTTAATGGATTTACCCCACCTCAAACTGAAGCGAGGCACGAGTTAATAATGAAACCGTAAAAATAAAATTGAAGCTAACTTTTGGTTAGGTTCAATAATCGGTTATGGATTGCGGAAAATACAGACAAACGATAACGAGCACGGGACGATATAAAGCAATAACTCAAGATAATCATCTTTTTCACGCAGGTTTTAAGAACCTGGCTGAACAATAAATGCTGGATTTTCTTGAATAGGATGAAATACGTTAGCTTGACCTTGATATCCTAAACCGTACCCAATCGTTACTTGTCCCGTCATATCTGTAATTATGTTAATGGCTAAAGTTACAGAACCCTGCGATGCAATTGTAAGCGAATCTTGACCAAAAAACGTGCTCCAATTAGCTCCGCCTATTAATATTACGGTGCTATCGGTCTGATTACTGAAACAAACGTAATTTGTAAAGGCCCCGTTTGGTGATGGAGTGTAATCAACGACCGTGAGCGCAGAGCCGGTTGGTCCACTTGTAATGTTAAAATTGTAAGTCGTTGATTGCGTGCACCCCGTCTGCCCAACTGTTATTGCAAGTGCTATTGCAAATGTTACTGCGAGAATGTTTTTCATCTATTCCTCCTTATTAATTGTTAGTAAACTTACCCTGCTTCAAGTTGACGCGGGTGAGTGTTGTTAATGAAGATGAAAATGTCTCCTTATTAATCGACCATACCCTTCTTACCAATGATGATGTGCGGTTCTCTTTTGTCTGAAGGGTGCCGCCGTTATTGGGCAGTAGCCGACCAAGAGCAAAAGTGTAATTTGCCATTGACTGACTCATGTCACGCAGATATATGAAAAACATCTTTTGCGAAAGGCGCGGATTCACACTTTCAATCCTATGGGGGAGTTGACATTAATTGCTCTAAAGGTCTCGCGTCTTCGCAACAGCACCCTTTCTTCGATAGACTAACATAGGTGAGCAAGAAATTATGGTGTCATTCCGGGTTTCACCTTCACCTGAATTCTTCTCTCAAATGGAGAAAACAACAAAACAACAAATAAGTTCCATCTTCCAAAGGTCGCCCCCTGTTTTGGGAAAGTGAAAAATCAATCCTCTACACAGAAAGACCTCTTCGCAGCCACACTATTCATTTCATGAGCGAGTGGACTTGGTCTCAATATACATTCGTAATAAGAAAATGTCACGATTTGTCACAGAAAGTGGCTACCTGCAAGGCTCTTGACCCTCTTTTAAAGGAATGTCTTTCCCCATAGTTCCGCCTTCACTATACCCAAATCTGCATCATCTTGGGTGGATTAGCGATGACCGTATTTAATAGGTCGCCCCTGACGGGGCTCGAACTCGTTTTTCTTGTTGCAGGCTATAGATACTCCCGCTCCTGGCGGAGCGGGAGGCCGAACGTAGATCTTTTCGTCGTATTTCATGCAGCATCGTTGATCGCCGAAGTAACGGGAGCGCCGTAGGCGCGATCTATAAATAGGATGATCGATCCAAGACGATTCAAGCTCCGTAGGAGCGACCTATCAATAAGTGGGGGAAAACATGGCGAACACATTTACTCAAATTCACATCTGCTTGTGTGGATTGACGACGATCCTGTTGAATAGGTCGCCCCTGCCGGGGCTCGAAATTGTTTTTTGTTGAAGGCCATAGATAGTCCCGCTCCTAGCGGAGTGGGATGCACAGGCGTAGACCAGGCGATTGCATAAGCACGCTAAGCGCCGTAGGCGCGAGCTATCTATAGCATGAACCATCCATCACGATTCGTGCGACATAAAAGCAAATCGATTGATGCGGTTGCGTAACATCAGTGATTAGTTAAGGTGATTCGCCGTGTTCTTCAGTTCCGCTACTAAATCAATAAACCTTTTGTCTTTGATTAAATTCTGCAGCTGTGGGCTGTTATTTATTTCTGTAACCGGATATCCTTTTTCTAGAGCTCTTTTTATCCAAGCGAGAGCAGCTTCCCTATCCCCAAACCACTCTTCGTAGATTATTCCGACAAAACAATATGTCTGGGTATTCGTTATTTCCAAAAACCTTAACCCAGTCAACATGGATTTGGATTTATCGAGATCTCCGAGCATTGCATAGTAAGAAGCCATTGATGTGACAATGTCTGCATCTTTAGGGTTTATTTTCAATTGAAGCTCGGCGAGCGAGCGAGCGTGTTTGTTTGCTTCAAAAGATTTCTCTCTTTCACCCGGCGCCCAGTAATATGATGCGGCAAGATACCCCCAAATTCTATAATCATTATTGTTAAGCTCAACCACTTTTTCATACATGCGCGCCGCGTCTTCATATTTCTTTTCTTTAAAATAAATAACGGCAAGGTTTGAATACGTTAAATAATCCGGCTCAATTTCCAAAGATTTTTTATACATCTTAATCGTCTCATCCTTGAGATCGAGAAAGTAATCCATCGTCCCTAGATTTTTGTACCCTACGGCATTATTGGGTGTCAGCGTAACAACCTCTTGAAATTGAGCCGCCGCGTCGCGGTACCTTCCTTGTTTGTAATAAAACCAACCCAAATAGCTATACAAGTTCCAATAACCGGGTTTCATTTCAATCGCTTTTTTATACGAAGATTCGGCTTCCCGTGTCATTCCCAATGCCGTGAAAGCAGATGCACGTCCCTGGTAGGCTTCGGAGTTAATCGGATCGATCTCAAGAACTTTTTGAAATTCCTCTTTTGCTTCGTTGTTTTTTCCCGTTTCAAGATATATGGAGCCAAGCGTTATACTAACCGAAACTAACTTTTTATTTAATTCGATTGCCTTATTGCAGTTATTAATTGCACTCTCAATAAAAGAAATATCTTTTGTCTTTTGATATTTGTCTAATTGCGCCTTGCCCAAACCGGCATAAGCGAGAGCAAATAAGGAATCTATCTTAACTGCTCGATTAAACAATTCCATTGCATCGTCAAGGTTCTTTGTCTTATCATAATCCGCGAGGTAGCCACGTCCTTTCAAATATAGCTCATACGCTTCGGCGCTCCCGGTTTTTCCGGCAGTAAGTAATTCAAGACTTTTCGGCTTCAGCTCAACGTTCAGCATGTCGGCAACTTTGATAATTGCTTCGTCCTGTAAAAAAGACGTGCTGGTCATCGGGTCGTCAATCGTTCTTGAAGCCAGCTGGCGTTTGTTTCCGGCATCCACCAAATTCAAGGTGAGCCTGTACCCTTGCGTCATTTTTTGTACGCTTCCGTTTAACGCCAAGTTAGTGGCGAACTTATTAAATGCCTCATCGGCACTCGTTATTTTAGATTTACGGATTTCGCTTGACGGTACTACCCACAGTTTCCCGTCGAACTGCTCAAACTGAGAAAGCTGGCTCGTAAGCGTTTCGACAAGCCCGTCGCAAAAAACCCGGTTAGTGGAATCGTTGCCGATATTATCAAACGGTAAAACCGCAAGGTGTATTTCATCCGGCAACAAACCGCCCCCGAATATCTTTAGTAGATCGCCCCCCTTAAAAAGTAGTATGAAGAAAAGAATAACCATCGCAGCAGAAGTTGCAATTACTCTTTTACGGCTGAATGCCGTTGAAACATTCTTCTCTATCCTCAATTTATTAATGTACTCCGCGGTTCCGGATTTTAACTGTGCAACCGGAATGCCCGTTTCCACACTTTGTTTAATTGCCTTCAGATCATTGAGAAGTTCATCCGCTGTCTGATATCTATTCTCTGGGAGCTTTGAAAGGAGATTTTTAATCACTTCATCAATTTCTTTTGGAATATCTCTAACAATTTCTGAAACAGATTTCGGTTCTTCGTTCAATATTGAATAAATAATGCCCTGCTCGTAATCTGCTTTGAAAGGAAGTTTACCCGTTAACATTTCGTAAAACACGACACCGAGCGCCCAAAGGTCGGTTCGCTGATCGATCTCACCGCCCCGAGTTTGTTCCGGTGACATATAGTTGATTGTTCCGATCGTAGTCCCCACCTGTGTCATCATCGATTGACCGGCTAATTTTGCCAGCCCGAAATCCATGATTTTGACAAGATTGGAACCGGTAACCATGATGTTTGCGCTTTTGATGTCGCGGTGAACTATTCCCTTTGAATGAGCTTCCCTTAATCCCTCCGCAATCTGAATCGCATAATCGAGTGATTCCGGAATTCCCAACTTTCCTTTAGATGTTTTTTTACTAAGCTCCTCGCCCTCAATGAATTCCATTACTATATAAGCGTCGTCCCCTTCTTCCCGGGTTTCAAAAATCGTGGCAATATTCGGATGGTTCAACGCTGCGATGGCTTGCGCCTCAATTAAGAATCTTTTTCTGAATTCCGGGTTGTGGGCAATGTGGCGGGCGAGGGCTTTGATGGCTACGAACCTGTTTAGTTTGGTATCGTATGCCTTGTAGACAACTCCCATCCCCCCGGCGCCGAGTGTTTCTCTAATCTCAAAATGGGATATTTTATCCGGGGTCATTGATAATCCAGTTTAACAATCAGCAATGTTCGATCATCGGACTGAGGCGCATTTTGTGTGAAGTTGTTCACACCCCAATAGACTTTTTCAATGAGTTGTTCAGGCGGTAATTGTTTGTGTGTTTCAAGAATCTCCACCAAACGCGGTTCACCGAATGGTTCTTCCTGCATGTTTTCGGCTTCTATAATTCCGTCGGAATAAACGATGAATGTATCACCACTGGAACATTCAATAGTCCTTTCGGTAAAACAATAGTCGGGATAGATTCCAACGGGGACATCGCCCGTTTCATAAATGCTACTCTCACCGTCGTTTCTTAAATGAAGAAGATTGTTATGCCCCGCTGAAATAAATGATAATCGATTTGTTGCTGTAGAGAGCCGGGCATAAAGAATTGTGGCAAACTTACCCACTTCACTGTTCTCGCACATCGATACGTTGACCTTGCTCATGCAATCGGCGATATTCTTTTCCGTTATCGTGCTGGAACGAAGTACGGCTTGAATGTTTGCCATGAGTAAAGCTGCCGGCATACCTTTGCCGGATATATCGCCGAGCCAAAACGCAGCATTCCCGTCGCTTAAAGGAACAACGTCATAAAAATCGCCGCCTACAATTTTTGCCGGTAGGGTTCTGCCAAGTATTGAAGCGCCGTCAATCTTAATGATGGACCTCGGCAACAGATTGTTTTGAATTTGCGCCGCAAGGTTCATCTCTTCATGTAATTTTTCAAGAATGGATTCTTGCTCATAGAGCCGCGCATTTTCTATTACCTGTGCCGATTGAGCGGCGCAAATTGAAAGCAGCCGTTTGTCATCGTCGGTAAACGATCCCTTGATCTTATTAAACAACGTTAACACACCTATCATATGGGATTTAACAAACATCGGGACGCATAATAACGACCGTATCTCTGATGTGGGGTTATCGCCCGTGTTGAAACGTCTATCCTCATTCAAGTTATTGATTAGCAGGGCTGTTTTGTTTTTTAACATCCAACCCATTAGCTGATCGTCCAATTTGTAGGACAAAGAGTCAATGACCGAATTGTGTGTTCTCAACATTGTTGTGAATGCCACCGATTCATCGGTTTCATCAAGAAGCATGATGATGCCTTCTTCAGCCATCAGATGCTTGATGCATTTCTTAACAATGAGACGTTCAATCTCCGAAACGGACTGCGCGGATGAGATAGCGGACGCTATTTCATTCAAAATAGACAATTCCAGAACCGTTCTTCGAAGACTTTCGTTTTCTTCTTGTAGCGATGACTCATTAATAGAATTGTTCGATTGGTTCATTACATTACTCTTGTTAAATGGGTCGTTAGATTAACGTCATTCAAAAACAATGTGTGCGAACAGCACGACATGGTCTAATGTTATCCAGCGATTGCTTCTTCGACCGAGCCGTATATGGTAAATACTTTGTCCATCTTCGTTATGACAAACAGCCAGGAACAAAGTTTTGCTCCGCAAACCAGCGCGATACTCCCTTCAAGTTCGGAAACCTTTTTGAGCGCCGCTATGAGAGTTCCCATAAAAGTTGAATCGATGGTTTTACAGGCGAGGAGGTCAATAATCAGGTTCTTGTTTTCATCGTTGATGTTTGCAAAGATAACATCCTTAAAAAATACGGCATTACTCAAATTGCCGTGGAGTCCGAGAAAAGAAACTATGATTTTGTTGTTTACTTTACGAATGCTGTAGAGATTTTGGTCGGGGGTGGAATCCGTTCTCGACCTTGCCATGTCTTTCACGGCTTTTGTTTTTAACAGCTCGTTAAATAATGCAGCAGTATGATTCTTGTCAATGTCCAGCAACTCTATTTTTAACAGTTCCGAATCGTCCAATGTAACAGCCGTTTCCGAACGTCGTTTATTCTCAAGAATGTCGTTCAATCCAAAATATTCATTGATGTTAATTCTTCTTTTGGTAAAATCGCCCTCTCCCTTTTCGCTGCTTAGTTCAATCAATCCCTTAAGAATTATGTAGACGCTATCGGAAAGATCGTTTTGACGATAAAGAACTTCGTCTTTTTGCAGAGTAAGGTGCTTAACCTGAAGATTTGAAAATTTTGATTCGATCGAAGAGACTCTTCTTTTTTGATCGGCTGTCATCATTGTACATTCATGGTAATAGAATGAAAGTTAAAGACGCTATTTCAGAACGATCAACGGTTCTGCGATTTATCCGGGTAACTGAACGACAAATTTTGAACCTTTACCCACTTCGCTTGTTACTTTGATATCGCCGTCGTGATGTTTTATGAACTCGTAGCATATCAATAATCCCAGACCCGTTCCCTTTTCATTGTTAGTTCCATAACGCGAATCATGTACACTCGTTTTAAAAAGGCCGGCGACATAACTCTGTTCCATTCCTATACCTTGATCTTCTATAATTATATTTTTCATTCTATCGGCATCAATAGCGCTTATTGAAACCTTCGTATTTGCCAATGAGAATTTTATACTGTTCGAAACCAAATTCCTAATAATTGTCTTGATCATATTCTCGTCGGCATTTACCATATAGTCCGGTACTACTAAGTTGACGAGTTCAACACTTTTTAATTCGGCAGACGGTCGCAGCATACCCAATATTTTAGTGGTAACGTTGTAGAGATTAACGTGCTCTTTCTCAACATTCAATTGTTTTGTCTGTACCTGGGCCCAGTTAAGAAGATTATCCAATAAATCATAAGTATCTTTTGATAATTGATTGATAGCATTTGCCATCTGCTTAGCTTCTTCTGCGGATATTTCATTGCCGTCCTCGAACATCAATTCGGATAAACCCATCAATGCCGACATCGGGTTTTTTAAATCGTGTCCTATTATTGAAAATAGTTTGTCTTTACTCGAGTTGGCTTCCTTGAGCTCTTCGTTCATAATCAGGATTTCGTTCTCGTATCTAACACGTTCACGTGTGTCCCTTAAAGAAATCATTGCATAGTCATCCGCTTGTCCGGCGAAACTGCTAATTGTCAAATCAACGGGGATTAACTCTCCTCCTTTTGTTTTAAGGTTACTATTGGGAAGAACGTTGCCATACATGAAATTTCCTTGGAGTAATTTTGTCTTTTCCGATGGCCCGTTTTGATCAAAGAGACCGGATATGTGCTCCCCAACTAATTCAGATTTTTCAAAACCAAGCAGCACGCAACAAGATTTATTGACATCAACAATTTTACCGGAAGAATTTTTGATAATGACAATTGCGTCAACCATTTTGTTAAAAGCGAATTTGTATTGGAAGTCGTCTATTTCTTCCATAGGGCTTTACCTGATTAGAATTGAAGATTATTACTTCTATTTCTCCGTTTATTGCCCGTGGTTAATAATTAAAAGTTTATCGGATGACCATGTACATGATTTCCATTTTTACAATCTAGTCAGCCGCGTCTCACGATGGGATATTGTCTGCCTTGCTTTCTGAGTCGGTTTTTGAATATTATCAAGTCATAGCTGTCCAAGATATACTGTCAAGCGAAGACAAAGTGGAGAATTCGATCAAGAATGCACCGATTGAGTAAGTAGCCACGGAATAAGCCCTCAGTGTCGTCCAATACAAGTTCTATGCGGGGAGGGAAAACGAAATCACGGCTTGTGAGGGAGAAAAGTGATGGCGTGCGTTCCGATTTCAGGGAATGAGATGCCAAAGGCATAGAAGGGCTGAACTCGGCGGCCAGTGCGGGGGAAGTCACCACGTGCATTTCCCAATGGGATTCCTTCGGAACGATTTCAGCGACCTTTCTCTTGAGCCAGAGGCTCATCAGCCCACAACTGAGGTCACTTTCTTTGAACGACAGACCGCTTAAAGAGTAATTATTTTCGATGCGCGATTTGGAAAAAGTAATCGTCGTGGGGAAATAGTTACACCGGTATTGACAATTCGTGAACGGAGACAATCGAATAAATAAATATGTGGAAAATATTCCCCACTGAGAATTCTTGGGCGTACTTATTACTCAGTTTGACGAGCAAAGAAGGAAACAAGAGAAAACAATAATAGTTTTCCAAGACTTATTTTGGACAAGTCTGTTATCAAGTAAAGATTCACTCTTCTATAATGGTCCATCTAAATAGAACATAACAAGGAAACATCGATAATTAATAAACATTCTTAGAAGCTTAAATATTTCCAAATTACTTTAAGATGCTTTGTGAACAATATAAAATACCTAAAGCTATCAACATACACTAAACGAAAAAAGTTCATGATAATGACTTTCCACCAGAGGCGCCTGGGCCTCCTGCTCACAAAACAAGGAAAACCCATATTCGCCAAGCTTAACCTTTGGGTGGAGTTATTCGGCCAGCCCCGACGTGCTCCCGTGATCTTTGCGGTCCCACATTCTCTATCGGGATGGGGCGGTGTGGGCTTGCCTCTCCCTACGGATCGTTGTCCGGCGTTCTTGCGCTCTGGGCTTTAGCCGTCCCACGATTCGAGCTCTTGACGTCTCACGTTCTTCGGGAGACCCCGAGGGATTCACCCTCGGCGCACGCTGTGGGATTGTCGGGGAGCCGCCGGTTAGGCCGGCTGTCGGCTGCCAGTTTTAAGTTTGGGCAAATGGATTCTCCGTAAAGGTGCATTTGTTTGATTATGCGTTTGCTTTGAAAAACACGCAAACGTAACTGTCGTTCCTCGGATGAACGAAGAGGGATGTAATTTCCAGAATCAAGGGCGAGAAATCGTAGTACGCCCAAAACGTCCATTGCCGGTTGGCACGTCGGAAGAGAGTGGACATGGAGACACCTTTGCTCTTGTTAGCAAAAGTGGTAACAATCGGGGTGGAACCGCGGAAGGCCGCTGTAAGTTTTTGATTTTATTGTGTCCCCAACGAGATTCGAACTCGTGTTAGAAGCTTGAAAAGCCGGTTCGGTATCGAATTTCGTTTGGATTCGCCAAAAATCGGTGTGATTTTCGGGGACCGTGTTAGCATCTTGTTAGCAATTCTGTTCCAAAAACTAACACAGAAAAAAGTAGTGATTCGATTTTTCAAAATCAAGAAATGAACACACTATAGAGTAGCTAACTTGAAGAAGGGTATTATCCTGGTAATACTCCTGAGCAAGCAATTCCAATAATCTAATTTTCACTGGGTCACAATTAAGTTGCCATCACTTTCTATTACTGACCATCTCTCACTGTCGGGCACGTTCAGCCTGCATTCGCAGATCTGATTCCACGGCGAACATCCCCGCAAACCGAGTATTCTTTTCTACTAAGGTTTATACCGAGGGTTGTCTTCTCTTCATCTCAACGGGCATGAGATAGCAGGCAAATCGTTGCGAATGCCTGAAGGAATGTGCAGACGACGCTTTGGTACATCAATGGGGGCGCAAGTCACAGACTTTTCAATCATCTTGAAGAATAGAGGAGATGCTTTGTATACGGGTGAGATGGATTTTCTCCAATTTCTTTTGTATCACCGATTTCTACGATAGACCCTTGATGTAGTACTGCGATGCGATCACAAAGAAGCATGCTGTTTGCAATGTTGTGGGTAATAAAGATAAGGCTAGGTGCGTATTTGTATTGGATTTTTTTAATCAGGCCAAATATATGGGCTTGAGTCAGTACATCGAGTGCGCTCGTTGGCTCGTCAAGGATAAGGAGTCGGGGTTGAACTGAGATGGCGCGTGCAAGAGCGACCCGTTGCCTTTGTCCGCCGCTTAGCTGAAAAGGATAGCTGTTCAAAATCTCGTTGGGCAGTCCAACAAGAAAGCAGAGTTCCTTTGCAGTGACACCAAGCGAAGAAATTCTGTTGTCATTCCTTCCGCCGTGAAATCCTTCAAGAATAATCCGTTCAATTGTGAGTTGCGGGTCGAGTGAGGCTGAATACGCTTGAAATACTAGTTGAATTTTAGACCCGAGCATTTTCCGGTTCTTTGTTTCGGGGTGAATGTTGATGTCTTCAAATTCGATTGTCCCGTTTGTTGGGGGCGCCATACCCGCAATGCATCGCGCGAGCGTTGTCTTCCCACTGCCGCTTTCGCCGATAATACCAAGGACTTCCCCTTCTTGTAAAGAAAATGTAATATTATGAAGTACGATTTTCTTGTGAGAAGGAAATCCCATTCGTTGTGAATGCTTGAATCTGACATCAAGATTTTTTATTTCCAATAAGGACATCGTACTTTTCTTTCCACTTCTATTGATTCTAATTGCGGCTCAAATAAACGGCAATCATCATGTACCTTATAGCATATTGGGTGAAATTTACAGCCCCGGGGCAGGTCCGACGGATGCGGCGGATTTTCACTTAAAACAGCGAGATCGTCAATGGAGGAGTCAGTCAAACGAGCCCCTTTGCAAAGCACTTGGGAATATGGATGGAGTGGCGTATCAAAGAACATATGTTTCGGTGCCACTTCAACGATACGGCCTGCATACATTACAGCAATAGTGTCTGCGTAGCGATTCGCGACATCCAAGTCGTGTGTAATAAGAAGGACCGAACTTCGACCGTTTTTTCGAGCATTATCGAGGAGATCAAGCAATTGGAACCGCAAGGGAGCGTCGACCGAGCTTGTGGGTTCATCGGCAATAATCAATTCCGGATTGGGGGAGAGAGCAAGTGCAATGAGTATTCTCTGGAGTGTACCTCCGCTGAGTTCATGTGGATAGGATCTGAGTACGTCATCGGGGTTTTCTATGCCAACATTTTTGAGATCTGTCTTTGCTTTTTCTACGGCCCGTTTTGCCTCCATTGGGGTGACATTCACGATTGCATCTACGTATTGCGTCTTGATTCGCGAGATCGGATTCAACGACTGAGCGGGTTCCTG
>Ga0182017_10002853_pt1 | contig 12982 bp, 6 predicted proteins | sample 712E3DmetaG_FD_120492 | JGI IMG/M metagenome (GOLD analysis project Ga0182017, IMG submission 120492) | Permafrost microbial communities from Stordalen Mire, Sweden - 712E3D metaG | ecosystem: Environmental > Terrestrial > Soil > Wetlands > Permafrost | place: Sweden: Stordalen | collected... | reverse complement strand
GAAATCGGATGTCCTGCCGGTCCAGGAAATCCTCCCGTTTTCGATAAGGACAGTCGCGTTTTCAACAATCCCAAGGTCGTTCATTTCCGGACCGGCCTTGAATCGTTTCCCTGCAGCTGAAACAGTCACCAATTGTTTGATGTTTTTAATAAGGAGATTCATGGTTTCTTTTCTAGTAAAGGATAATAGAAAGATAAGCACAATACTCTATGGAAAGCAAGAGGAGCGCATTGTGCCATTTTCAAAGGATTTATAGCAGTGTCTTATTCGAAGCAAAACAGATATTGGTTCATTATAAAAGCATCCATAACCGCATGTCAATTTCTGTCAGCAGGAAACTAAACATTTTATAATTACCCGGTAAATTCTTGAAATTCGAGATTCACCCCGCAATCCCGAAAACAATTGACAATGCCTTCCGGGATGAATACGGAGACCTCTCGATGCCTGCAATGCTGGATATTTCATTTTAATTTGCTTTCAAAGTTTTCTTTCATTACCGTTCTTTCGAATCTTCTCATGACAGAGAAAGCGGCAATGACCAAAAAACAATCTCAAAAACCCAAGGTGGAGATCCCGGAACCGGCAATCCATCTCGACAAAATAAGACCGGGAATGAAGCTCGCTAAAATAATAGAGAACCCGGAGTTTTATCTCCCGGCAAAACAAAAACCCTTGAAAAAATAAATTCGGACTTACGCAAACACGGTTATGATTTGCTTTTCCCGAAGGGACTGCCGTACAACTTCATTTCACTGCTGTTCTTTATGAAAGATATACCGGTATTTTACGAACTATGATAAAAATTAGATTAAAACGGCTCTTTGTTCTATTCTTCTTCGCATTATTCATTTGCTGCAACCAAACGGGATTAGCACAGACATTTTATACGGCAGCAAATTATAAAAATAATGTTTTAACCGAATGGGAAAACCTTCGCTTCGGCGCATTTGTCCATTTCAACGATAACACATTTATAGAAAAAGAGATATCAAAGAATACAGATCCGAATATTTTTAATCCTCTTTCGATAGACTTTGATGCTCTGATGGCGGTCTTTCAGGAAGCCGGCATACGGTATGCCGTGCTGACAGCCCGCCATACCTCGGGTTTTTGTCTATGGCATAGCAAGGTCACGAAGTTCGGCGTGGAGAGCAGTCCATATAAAAACGATATTGTTAAATTATTTGTCGAAGCTTGTCGTAAATACAAAATCAAACCCTGCATTTATTATTGTTTGTGGGGCAACAAGGATTGGAACCCGGCGGACTGGAATCCGATAATTCGCAATGAACTGCAAAGCGTCGCACCAAAGTCGGTCATCATGGCGCAACTGAGAGAATTGTCCGAAAATTACGGCAGTATTTTCGAATTCTGGCTGGACATGCAGTGCTGGGCCGATACAACGCTGAAGCCGCAGGAACTCTATGATTTATTGAAAAGTAAAAATCCGGAAACCATCGTTCACTTTAACCAGCAGGTGCAGGATGGAGCAAGACTTAAATATTTTCCGACAGATATTACAAACGGCGAAGAACGGGTACCGCCTGTAACCGGACATAAAAGCTCATATACGATAAACGGAACTTCTTGTTATATTCCCTTTGAATATGAAATAACATCGCAGCGGTCCGATCAAAGGTCGCTCGGCCACGGATTGATGGAGGGTTCTGTCTGGTTCACCTATCGCGACAGTCATTTTTATCCCGTCGACAGCTTGTACCGCTGCATTAAAATTAGTTACGAACGCGGAGGCAGCAATATCCTTCTTTCGACGGCGCCGGATAAGAGCGGTACATACAAAAAGGCCGATGCTGACAGCCTCATCAAACTTGGGAAGCTTATATGGGGTAATAAGTAGTTTCGATTTGTTTTTCCCGAAAGATGCTGTGCAACGGCATTTCGTTACTGTTTTTGCGAATAGTCCAGCTATCCGGAATTTCCAGATAACTGTTGTGATTTACCTTTCCGAAAGTCACATGGTGATATTCCGTAGGAGTCCTTCGGATATATTGCAGATACCTTCAGCGCAGAATTTTCTCCCGCAACAATAAAATTATAAGGAGTGGGATGCCATGCAATGGCAATTCGTTACTATTCTTTTCTCCTCTTGTTCGACTGAATCTATTTTACATGTCGACAATTTGTCGACAACTTAAATATTTCAATTCCACTTTGGTTCGACTGAAAGACTGCTACCGGGATTTTTGTTTCAGTCTACGGGCTCGCATTGGGGGGGGGGCACTTTATAAAATTGCGCGTAGCACGATTCAATTTCCTCGAGAAGGATAGCCGGGAAGAAGATAAGTGGATGAAAAAGTTTTCCTGCCACAATTTCCCGTTTCAATCCACGCGTCCCGACAAAGTCGGGAGCGCGACGTTTAACTTCCACCATTTTATACCAATACCGGTGTTTCAATCCACACGCCCATCGATGTAACTCTTCGCCTTATATGTTTCACGCATTCGCTTCTGGGCAAGTTCGGGATTTTCAATCTCTTCCAAGCATTCATAGCCAACCTTTGCTAACCATCATTTGAATGGCACTGCTTTCGGAGACGGCACTGATTGAATAATTCGTAAAAGGCCCTCTGAATTTGCACATTGAATTTTCCGCATTTTCCCGTCGGCGGCGATAATTTCAACTGGGGGACAAATTGTCCCCCAGTTGAAATTAAGCTCTTGATCCCGTTTTCGCATTTTTTTGATATAATCTTTTGGATTCACGGTATCTGTGAGTATTTGGATAACATCCGCAACGGAGAAATATCGCTTCTGATCCGCTTCATTCCAGACATAGCGGATCTTCTTTTGTTCAAAAAGTTTTATATTTGGCATGTTTCTCCTTTCAAAGGGTTACGTTTTGTAATAATTCCATTTTTTACTCACATACATTTACAGGGGTGGGTACAATTTGTACCCACCCCTTTGCAAGCCCAGGATCGCGTTGTTTCATGCGTTTCACATATTGCTTGGGATCATTGCTGTCGGTCAACGCTTCTACAACATCGGCAACAGAAAAATACAATTTTTTATTTGTTTCATTCCAAACATAGCGGATTATATTTTGTTCAAAAAATCTTATATTAGCCACGTATTTTCTTTCAAACCGTGACAGTTTGTCACTGTTTCATTCCATTCTGCAAGCATCTACTCTTTCAAATCATTGCTTCACCTTGAATTGTTCGATGATTGTTGTGATTTGCTTTCAGAGTTTTCTTTCGTTACTGTTCTTTCAAACCGAGCGCTGCGGTGTATGTAATTGTCCGGGGTTGTGATTTGCTTTCAGAGTTTTCTTTCGTTACTGTTCTTTCAAACGAATGCGGGTTTCTCGTCCCTCTTGCGATAGTTGTGATTTGCTTTCAGAGTTTTCTTTCGTTACTGTTCTTTCAAACAAGAGCTTTTTCACTGTCTATATCAGAAAAGTTGTGATTTGCTTTCAGAGTTTTCTTTCGTTACTGTTCTTTCAAACAAGGCCGTCGGTCTTTCAAATTTATTGTCGGTTGTGATTTGCTTTCAGAGTTTTCTTTCGTTACTGTTCTTTCAAACGGATCAGATCCTTTTCCTTCATCAGCCATAGTTGTGATTTGCTTTCAGAGTTTTCTTTCGTTACTGTTCTTTCAAACTTTCTGATTGTAATTCTGCGGCAACTTCTGGTTGTGATTTGCTTTCAGAGTTTTCTTTCGTTACTGTTCTTTCAAACCAACAAGCTTTGGTTACGGTTAGATGCAAAGTTGTGATTTGCTTTCAGAGTTTTCTTTCGTTACTGTTCTTTCAAACCACCAAGGACAAGATCACTCGGATTCTCCGGTTGTGATTTGCTTTCAGAGTTTTCTTTCGTTACTGTTCTTTCAAACAATGCGAGATCCTACCTGCACCTTGTATGAGTTGTGATTTGCTTTCAGAGTTTTCTTTCGTTACTGTTCTTTCAAACATGAAAGATGAAGAAGTGAAGAGCGTCCAGGTTGTGATTTGCTTTCAGAGTTTTCTTTCGTTACTGTTCTTTCAAACGAATCAGGAAGGATACTTTAAGTCCGCTGCGTTGTGATTTGCTTTCAGAGTTTTCTTTCGTTACTGTTCTTTCAAACATCAAAAGATCGCTAGGACACGCGCCTATTGTTGTGATTTGCTTTCAGAGTTTTCTTTCGTTACTGTTCTTTCAAACTTAAAACTTGAAGGAGAAATAGAGAACGGAGTTGTGATTTGCTTTCAGAGTTTTCTTTCGTTACTGTTCTTTCAAACTCAAAAGTGATTCTGTGTTTATTGTTCGCAGTTGTGATTTGCTTTCAGAGTTTTCTTTCGTTACTGTTCTTTCAAACTATGTTCCTAAACTATCTACAATTGCTTCAGTTGTGATTTGCTTTCAGAGTTTTCTTTCGTTACTGTTCTTTCAAACAAGCTCGCAGCGTTGGCCGTGTGGACAACGGTTGTGATTTGCTTTCAGAGTTTTCTTTCGTTACTGTTCTTTCAAACAGGGTTTGCCACAATATTCAAACTATTATGGTTGTGATTTGCTTTCAGAGTTTTCTTTCGTTACTGTTCTTTCAAACTTGTGAAAGTCTGCCATTGATTACGGATTGGTTGTGATTTGCTTTCAGAGTTTTCTTTCGTTACTGTTCTTTCAAACTGAGCAGCGCAAGGAATGGAATAATGTTGGTTGTGATTTGCTTTCAGAGTTTTCTTTCGTTACTGTTCTTTCAAACTTGCTCCTGTCGTTACATTGTATTTCGCGGTTGTGATTTGCTTTCAGAGTTTTCTTTCGTTACTGTTCTTTCAAACACAGAAAGAATCATTCCCGTAATCCTTGCAGTTGTGATTTGCTTTCAGAGTTTTCTTTCGTTACTGTTCTTTCAAACCAATACTTGCAGGAGCGTTATTGCTAACGAGTTGTGATTTGCTTTCAGAGTTTTCTTTCGTTACTGTTCTTTCAAACTCGCTTCAGCGGGCGGCAATCTTGACGCTGTTGTGATTTGCTTTCAGAGTTTTCTTTCGTTACTGTTCTTTCAAACAAATTGCAACTGGATTATACGCGTTTACTTGTTGTGATTTGCTTTCAGAGTTTTCTTTCGTTACTGTTCTTTCAAACGCACACTGATAAACAGTACCCGGGTTGGTGGTTGTGATTTGCTTTCAGAGTTTTCTTTCGTTACTGTTCTTTCAAACAAATAAATCCCGTCCCCTGCCGGTGTATCGTTGTGATTTGCTTTCAGAGTTTTCTTTCGTTACTGTTCTTTCAAACATATGTATCTTCACATGTATTATCATATCTGTTGTGATTTGCTTTCAGAGTTTTCTTTCGTTACTGTTCTTTCAAACTTGGGATATGCAACGCAGGTTCATGGCTCGGTTGTGATTTGCTTTCAGAGTTTTCTTTCGTTACTGTTCTTTCAAACAATCTTATCTCTCCGTCGTTTACAACGCCGGTTGTGATTTGCTTTCAGAGTTTTCTTTCGTTACTGTTCTTTCAAACCATCTGATTCATGGATGTTTGAGGGCAAGAGTTGTGATTTGCTTTCAGAGTTTTCTTTCGTTACTGTTCTTTCAAACCAGCGATAGTTTCTTCCCATCCTTTTGGAAGTTGTGATTTGCTTTCAGAGTTTTCTTTCGTTACTGTTCTTTCAAACTTCCGCCCGTAGAAGGAAGAGCATCTATTGGTTGTGATTTGCTTTCAGAGTTTTCTTTCGTTACTGTTCTTTCAAACTGCATCGCCATTGTCACATACAAACCAACGGTTGTGATTTGCTTTCAGAGTTTTCTTTCGTTACTGTTCTTTCAAACAACAATGCAGCATTCCCCATGGCAGATTCAGTTGTGATTTGCTTTCAGAGTTTTCTTTCGTTACTGTTCTTTCAAACGCTGATGGACTCCGAAATGATTGAGGAAGTGTTGTGATTTGCTTTCAGAGTTTTCTTTCGTTACTGTTCTTTCAAACCCGGTCGTGACAATAACCGGATCTGGTAAGGTTGTGATTTGCTTTCAGAGTTTTCTTTCGTTACTGTTCTTTCAAACCGCCATCCTTGACGTTGCCGCCGCGTGGAAGTTGTGATTTGCTTTCAGAGTTTTCTTTCGTTACTGTTCTTTCAAACCCTGCACAACTTGAAGAGCAGGCAGAAAGAGTTGTGATTTGCTTTCAGAGTTTTCTTTCGTTACTGTTCTTTCAAACTCTCATGACCGAAACGAACAGGAACAAAGAGTTGTGATTTGCTTTCAGAGTTTTCTTTCGTTACTGTTCTTTCAAACGGTTTTTGTCCGGTTAATAAAGCATGCAGAGTTGTGATTTGCTTTCAGAGTTTTCTTTCGTTACTGTTCTTTCAAACCCACCAAGAAAACTATAATGAGAGCGGCGAGTTGTGATTTGCTTTCAGAGTTTTCTTTCGTTACTGTTCTTTCAAACATAGGAAAGGACGAATGATTGAAAAATAAGGACTTACAAGAATATAACGATTGAAAAAAAGCGTCCCGATTTTATCGGGACGCTTCGCATTTATGCAGTTATTCTTTTCATAAAGTCAATCTCTTTACTTCAATAAGTTCATAGCAGGCATGGAACCGATTTAATTGCTCAGAAGAATTCCAATTGCTGCGGCGGTGGCCGCAAATCCTCCTGTGTCTTCCCCTCAAAGATTTCCATCATTCCGAATTGCCGGTCGGTAATCCGCAGAATTCCAACGTGTCCCTTCTTCGGCAAAAAATTCTTTACCCGTCTAATATGTACATCGGAATTTTCCACGCTCATGCAATGCCGCAAATAAATGGAGAACTGGAACATCTCGAATCCGTCTTTCTGTAGGTTCTTCCGAAATGTCGTATAGGCGCGCTTGTCGCCATCTGTCTCGGTCGGAAGGTCGAAAAAAACAAGCACCCACACTATTCTATACTCGTTTAGGCGCATGCATTGCCGGATATGAAATTGTTCGTTGTTCTTTGGCGTAACAGCGGACTAACGAACTCGTGGTGCTCGTTAACCCTAACAGCAGCGGCTTGCATTCTTCTTCTATCCACACATCGGTCGCAAGAATGCTGAGAATATTTTTCTTGGTCTCAGGCGTCAGTTCTGCAAACTGTCCCTGTGCAGAACAAATTTGCCGGATGGCAAGATCGACAAACGGCCGGAACGGTTCCATCAAATCATCGGCAAGACAAAAGGGATTATACTGGTTTTTGTGGTGCAGCCCCACGGCGGGGTGAAGCCCGGAGCCGACGATGGCGCGTGCCATTGCCGCCCGCACAATGGTATAGCCGTAATTGAGCAAACTATTCGGTGCGTTGCCTTCCCGCTCCCGCGTAAATCCGTAATCGCCGGGGAAGAAGTTCTTCCAGTAATACGCCGCCGCTCTGCCTTCGTAATTATCGGGGTCGCCGGAAAGTACTTTGCGCGACCAGTATTCCATCGGTTCTGTCTTAATGCCGAACATCGCAAGCGTTACCGACTGATTGGTAATCTTCGCTTTCATCGTTTGCTGCCAGAGTTGCTTTTTCAGCGGGAGGGAAGCGTTCAATTGATCTTTTAAGACCGCCGTATGCAGCACATTCCCTGCAACGGGAAGCATGATACCGTCGGGATGATGGTATCCATCGCAGCTTATCACCACGGCATTGTTCGCCATCAACGCGCTCAGCACGGCTTCAGTAATCGTGCATTGATGGCTTTCCATCATCAGCACGCCGATGTCTTCTAACGGCACGGACTTGATTTCCGTCCCTTGCTGAACCACAAGCTGGTCGTTTTCTTTTTTAATGTATGCCTGATTGGAAAGAACAATCGTACGTTTGATCATACTCTCTTATCCTTAATAAAAACGCACCGTCATTCCCACATTCTTTTAGTGGCAGTATGTCCGCCAATCTTAATGGCGGAGAATCCAGCCCTAAGCCGTTATTCTGGATGCCCGATAGCTGGAAGCATAAGAATGTATCGCGCTTTACGCGATTCTGTGTTAGGCCTCCGGCTGGGCATGACAGAGGGAAAAGTATTGTCATTCCAGCATGCTTTTAGCTGGAATCCAGCCTTGAATCATCGTTCTGGATTCTCTGCCAATGCATGGAAAAACATCACAGGCGGTTGCATTTCCGTTGCTCGCTATTCGTCCTTAATGTCCTGATAACCCAGCCATTCGCCATTTCTCTTTCTTTTACACTCCTTCTTTGCGAATAACTATTCTTTGAAAACGATTTGACCATCTGGTTTTATTTCGAAATCTTTTCCTTCGGTTAGACAGTTAAAATTACTTGCTGTTAGTTTTAATCTTGGTTGATATTTTTCGGGAACAAAAAGTGTATCGCCATCACCCAATTCCTTGTCTGGTCGAGCTTCCAAAACATTTTGTAAAAAGATATAATCGGCACCGGAATTATTAAACTTGTACACTTTATATATATGGTTAATAGGTGGATTGGTTCTGTCTATTTCCTCTATAGAATCATTATACAAGATCACCTTGTTGCCAGCTTTAAATATATGTTTAATGGATAGAATTGTTTCCTTTTTCCTTGCCATTTTTACATAATTGGAGTATTCGAGATTTGATTTTATATCTTTATTCTTAAGTTGCGAATATTCAAATAAGCTGATAAATCTAAAGGCAAAAATCGATTTTTCTTTTTCATCAATGCCTTCGTACCAAACACATAAATAGTTCTCAGTATTATCAGCTTTGTAGAATTTTTTATGTTCACTTTTTGATAAGAATAAATGCTTTTTTATTTGCAAAGCTTTGTCAAATGAAGTTGTATTAATTTTACATCTGACATGTCTTATTTTTTTACCATTAAAATCGACAACATCTTGAATATTAACGCCTTGGTTTAGTTGGCCTTGTATTTTGTCTCTTAATGGGTGATCAATGATTTGATCTAATTTCGCTTTTTCTATGGACTTTCTGACAACAAGCCATATTTCTTCTTCACCGGTTTTATCGTCGGTTCTTGTTACATATTTATCATTTTCTTTTATTGGGAACCCTTGTTCATTTTGTTTTTGTGGTTTAATCGCGCCCAAATAGGTCTCATCATGTAGCTGTCCGCGAATACTGTCACCCTGCATTATCATTTCTGTACCATTTGCTGTGTGCTGCAATTTTCCTCTTTTGCGAATCTTTTTGAATGTCGGAACAAGAGTCTTGTCTTTGTCAGCATGGTTAATCAAAACATCATTTTCGATGTTCAGTACGTGCATTGTCTGAAAATCTTTATATGGTGGGACATGGTAAGTCTTATTGTGTCCTCTAGCCCAATAATATTCTTTTAGGATGGCTTCCCGTCGTGCTGAGCCGGGAATTAAAGTAAGTGTAGCCGCATCTATGGCATGATGACTATGCTTGCTTCGATCCTTCTGCTCGTCGCCTTTTATTTGGTATATCATCTTAAAATCGTTAACGACCTTTGCTTTTTGAACGTCAACTTTTTCAAATAGGGTTTTCAAATATGCGCGAGCATATTTTGAAATAATTTGTGTATCAACCAACTGGCTGTTTTTCCATGTGTTTGGAATTTCTTTAAGCGTAAATGTCCTTAATTTCTTTTCACAATATTCTAACTCAAGTTCCTTGAGACGTCGTTTTTGTATATTATCTTTTTTTGTTTCTGGATCTTGAGCTTTCTTTGTTCTTAGCTTATTGTCTTCTATTAACTCCTGCAAATGTTTTACTTTTTCCTCCCATTTATTTAGACGCGGCTTAATAGCCGTATAACCAATAGCATCATGATCATAATTTTCTAATTGAGTAGGAAGTTTATCTTTCTTTATTTGTTGGTTGTAATAAGCGTCGGTAACTGTTTTATTGGAAAGAGAATTATCAAAGGAATCACTAAGCGGGAGAGTATGATCAATATTTGTTTTGGTCCCATCGAATAAATCTGTGATGCTGAGCGTTTTGCCCGTATAAAGACATTGGCATTCTTGTTCTTTCCAGAGGCGATATTTATCAACATCTTCTTTGAGAGCTTTTACCTGTTTGTATATTTCTTCATTGTTGGGAATTTGTTCCCACCATAAGCGAACTTGGTTGATATTGTCTATGCTGTTTTCATCAATGTTGGGATATTTTTCTTTTGCAACACCGATAATGGCTTTGGCAAATTCTTTGTTCTCTTCTTCTCTATATCGTTGATAATTCTCAATAGCCCATCGTCTATTTGCATCATTCAACTCCCGTGCCATTTCGATGACAATTTTTGTCTCGGGATCAATCTTGCCGATTGACAGGAGATAGTTAAGCAATTTTCTGAGTTCATGCATAGTCCGCATTGCCATCGGGTTCTTCCATCCCTTTGATGGGGGCTGCGGGCTTCCTAATTGTTTTACGATTCTTTTCTTGTCATCAATTATTACATCTTTATCTTTGACAGAAGTATGGCTATAAATTTCTATATCAGAAGGATGATAAAGGCGTTGTAACTTTGTGTCGGAAATATTGAACGTCTGTCGGAGATTATATTTTATTGCATCATCTAAGCGGGGGAGTCTGTAATAATCCCGCTCAGGTTCATAGTTTTCTTTTGCAGAAGCTTTTTCTTCTTTTGCTTGTATCCCTTCAAGGAATTTCCAGTAAAGATCGGTAATGTCGGCTATATAATTCTGCCGATCATTCTCAGGTATCTTTTCCCATTCATCTGTCCCAAAATACATCTTTAAATAATCGAGAGCATCAGAATGTGCCGTATCTATTTTATGGTCGCTTATTGTTTTTGCATTAGCGGCACCAAGTTCTACAAAAGTCTTTTGAATGAGTCCGTTGACGAGATCGAATTTTTCTTTTATAGTATCAATTTCCCTTTTTGTTCTTGTAATAACCCTTTGGGCTTCTCCGTTGTGAGATTCATATTTATCGCCTAAGACTTGTTGAAGATTAGCATACAAAACAGCCGTTGTGTAAATATATCCCTGTTGTAAGAAAGGTAATATCTTAGAAATAGCATTATAACTTAAAGAACCATATCCCTGTTGTATGCCGATGTCGGCAAACTGATCTGTCGTTTCATCATTCCAGCCCAAAACATCTTTGCAAAATCTCTTTAATTCCTCCTCTTTGTCTCTTGTTTGCAGGAAATCGAAAAGAAGATGCCAGATTTCTTCGCAATGCAAAACTCGCTCTTCTCCTATTTCTTTAGGAATAAATTTGTCCCCCTTTTTCCTCAATCCTTTGCCGTTTTCCTTTTTGGTTACATACTTTATTTTGTAATGCAAAGACAAGCCACACCAATTGATCCCAATTCTATTCTCATCTTCTATGAATTTGTTTTGCCATGTCTCCGCAAACACATTCATCAGTCCGGCAATAACAGGACAGGTAGAAACGCTTGGATTTTTTGTTAACTCATATTTGCCTTCTTCTCTCAGCTTCTTTGTGTTATACTTTGCAAAGTTGAATTCATATGTATGATTTTCCGAATATTGTTTTACAATTTCTTCGAAGCCGAAATAATCTTTAGTCGAAACTTTTCCCTTGTTGGCTCCTTTTTCAAGCTTTCTGAAAAACAACTCCTCGAATATTCTCTTTTTAAGTTGCATGGGAATAGGAGAAAAGTTTCTTGTTCCTGTTTCTCTCCATTGAATATTATTGATGAATTGTAGTGCGCGGAATTCCTCATATTTTGGATGGCTAATAGGAATTCTTGGTTTTCCTTTTTCAAGCGTGCATGTGCCTATCAGTCCTTTTTGTGTTCGAAGTGGGCGAACGAAATATATTGCTTTATGGAGTTTATCCGTTAATGCGTCGCCAATATTTTGTGCTTTGCAAATAGCATAGAATTCGTCTTCAAAATACTTTCGTTGGATGACACCGCTTGCTCTAAATCGCTCTCCTTTATCTAACCGTTCTTTTGCAAGAAGTGCGATTTGAAAGTTCGGGTTTTCTGTTTTCAACTGTTCTAATTCTTTATTTTCAGCATAAGTCGATTTTCCACTTTTTCTATTTGACTTAAAGCCCCTTCGTTGAACAAGATGGTATAATGCTCTACCGATTTTATAGTTTCTGGTTCTTTCATTCTCTTCAAACTTTTCTATGAGTTCGCAACGAATGTCATATGGATTCTTTCTTATGGGCTTTCCGTTCTCCGACACACCCTTCTCACCAAAATATATTGGATCAATGGCTAACCACTGTAAAAATAATTTATTTTCTATTGGGTAAATTCGCCCAAGATTTTTATTCTTGCCATCTATAACATGCCAGTTGCCTATACTCCACAATCTCAGTTCGTCTTTTGTTAATGGGCATATACCATTTTCAATTAATACCTTTAGTAGTTCCCACTTTCTGTATCGCTTGGCATTGTACAATCTTCTTTTTCCTCTATTTTTTCTCCGTTCTGCAGCCAGCGAAAACTCTCCCGACTTACCATCACCGACACCTTTCCGAAAGACGGTAACGCCATAATCGATAATTTGATTATCTTCTATAGCTTCGGTGTCCCTGATGGACCAACCAATCGAATTTGTGCCTAAGTCTAATCCGAGAATTATTGTTGCCATGTCTTGCCCTTTTCAATTATTCAATCTATATTGGACATGCAAATCACAACAAGGCTATAAGCCGAAGAGCGATTTGCTCTTGAGCACCGCATACTTCTGTGGTGCTTTTTTTAATTCCATCTGTTAAAACACAAAAACCTCCATCATCGCCAATAGCGAATCCGGAGGTTTCTTAAATCCACAAATTGAAATCACCCCGAATCCATTTGCAGTTCCTTACCTTCAGCAAGAGTTTAACGAAAAACAGTAAATAATACAACTTTTTCCGCAAACGTTTTTTTGTTACTCTAATAAAATATCAGAAAATGGCAGTTACTCGGTGGGTTTTAAAAATAATGAAGATTTTATACGCTACGTTGCTGGTGATTTATTATCGAAATACCAATTTAAAAGCGTTGTCCGACCGTGAGTCGGTTCTACAAGAGCATGCTCGATGACCATATCGTAGGCGATCGATATTGTCCGACTGCGAGTCGGACTCTACAGGAGTCTGCTCGATGATCATATCGT
>Ga0182017_10002852_pt1 | contig 12982 bp, 14 predicted proteins | sample 712E3DmetaG_FD_120492 | JGI IMG/M metagenome (GOLD analysis project Ga0182017, IMG submission 120492) | Permafrost microbial communities from Stordalen Mire, Sweden - 712E3D metaG | ecosystem: Environmental > Terrestrial > Soil > Wetlands > Permafrost | place: Sweden: Stordalen | collected... | reverse complement strand
CGCGTATTCGAACCTGCTCGAGTGTCTTGTGGTCCAGCTTCCGCCCATCGTTGTCTCGCATACCCAATATATTACAACAAAATGGAAGAAAAGTCTAGTTACTTATGAACTTGTTAGTAATTCAAATTCGTAATGAGAACAACTAAATAGAGAAGCACGCCTACCGAAATCCAGGTTATAGCAATTATTTTAATATCTCGTACTGTTTGATTCTTTTTATCCTCCGCGGATGAAAAATATCTTGCTAAAGCAAAAAGCGGTAATCCAATGGCAATCAACATTGCTCCAATTACTATTCTAATTGCACTGCTTACATCCATTTTTATCATCCCTTTAAAAACATTATCTTATAATACATAACTTCCACTCTGGTAGCAATTTGAAATTGACCCGTTACCTGGAATTTCAGTTTATTGCCTTAACAATAATTCTTAATATCATTATATTAATTTCTATTTTTAAGTTATATATTGACATTTTATATTTTTGTTTCTATAATAATTAACATCAGGAGGAATATATGCAGAAATTATTTAATCAATGCCCGGCCTGCGGCGGTCAGCTAGTTATTACCGAATGCAAATGCCCGGCTTGCCAGTTGCAGATGCGCGGTGAATTCCAATCGGGACAATTATCCAACCTTTCCGATGAAGCGCTGACTTTCATTAAAGTCTTTCTTTCCGCGCGGGGGAACCTTACCGAAGTGGAAAGGGTGCTCGGCATCTCCTATCCGACCATCCGGAACAAACTGGACGAAATAAACAGCATTCTCAACCGCAACAATGAGACCATCATCATCCCGGAGAAAACATCCGGCAATACAGCTGAAAAGAAAGCAACCTCTGCTGAAGATGTGCGGAAAGATATTTTGCAGCAAGTTTCAGACGGCCGGTTATCCCCGGCGGAAGCAGCCCAAAAACTAAAGGATTTGAAGGGGTAGAAAAATGACAAAGGTAAAACAAACCTGGCCGATAACCGCTTTTGATGACATCGGTATCAGAGCGAATCAGGGTAAATTCGTCATCCAAGGGATCGACGGCGACGAGGTTATATTGGAGGGGGACTTTGCCGCCAGATATCCCCGGAGTTCGAATTTTGGACCGGACGGAAGGTGGCTGAAACTTTACACAACATGGCAGCACGGAGACTCGCAGTTTACGCTGCAGCTGCCAAAATCTAAAATCTGGACCATTGATATATTCTCTGGACGCACTGATGCCAAAATAGATAATATCCAAGCGCGTATGCATATGTGGACGGGCAAAGGTGAAGCCCAAATCGATAATTGCCGCGGCGCTTTTTCCGTCACTTCCGGCAACGCGAATGTAATGATGCGCCATTTCACCGAAACCGACACACCGGCGATACCGCCGTTGCCCCGTGAAGAACACCACATCAGCATTGAGGAACCTGAAACTTGGGGCGACTGGGAAGAGTGGGCAGATTGGGGCGGAGAATTCGGGGAAAAATTCTTGCGTAAATTCTTCGGCGAAACCGGCGGATCCAACCGCGGTATCAATATCCAGGTGGGCAAAGGCGACGTAAATATGGAAGATATTAATATCAAATCTTGTCACATCCGGACAGCCAGGGGAGATGCCCGAATCAAACAGGGGCGCATCGGCGCTTTCGATACGAAAATTATGGCCGGGGATATCGGCTGTGAATCGTGTTTGCCCGTGGGGGACTGGCTAATCCGCGCCAATCGCGGCGATGTCCGTCTTTCTCTGCCCTCTGATACGGCCGCCCGTCTGGATTTGACGACCAGACATGGCGACATCCAATCCAAAACACCGCTGGTGCGTGTCGCCCGTCAGGGCCCGGAATCAGGGCGCGGCAACCGGATGGTCGGCAGCATCGGAGCCAAGTCTGACGGCAAAATACCGGAGATTGACGTTTCCACCTTGAGCGGAAATATCGAAATAAAAACCGAGTCAGCCCGGAGCCAATATTACAATACCTCCGAAACGGAGCAAAACATGACGACAAGTCCGGCCTCACAAACAGATGCGGTTTATACTTCCGAACTGGAAATTTTAACTGCCCTGAGCGGCGGAAAAGTTAATGTTGACGAAGCCGAACGGCTTCTGAGGGATTTCAAAAAGTAAGATTTTATTTAATGTCTTGACATCCCCTGCACAAGAGGTTTATTGCAGATTATCTGTAAACGGGATAAAACAGAAATTTATGAATTCAAAACCGATAATATAACTATTATGTAAAATGGCAAATTATTACTTGCCGCCGACTCGGGAAATAAAAGCTTTTGCCAGGGTGAAGCACCTTATTTCAGGAATTACGCTCCGCCATCAGATGCGAAACATCGTTCAATAGACATAGAATGCTGATTTCGGGGTAAGTTTCCACGATACTGAGGGACCCCAGGTCAACCCGAAGGCTCCAGCGATTTTGCATCCCCAGTTCCAGCAATTGGCAAATCAAAGTACGCACTACACCGGCATGTGCCACCACCAGAATAGTCTCGTCTGTTCGGTGATTTTGCAAACGTGTTTGAAATTTGGCAACCCGCTCTTCAAATCCGGTCAGGCTTTCGCCGTCCGGATAAACTAAAGCCGGATCACGCGTCACCCACATCTTTTCGATTTCAGGGAACTGCTGATGGATTTCGGTGAAGTCAAGTCCTTCCAGTCTCCCAAAATCGACTTCTCTCAACTCCGGACAGGTCGTGACTCTTAAATTATGTCTGGCGGCAATAATTACAGCAGTATCGTTGGCTCTTTTTAATTCGCTGGAATAGATGCCGGTGATTTTCTCCGCCGCCAGGCGGTCCCGTAATTGTTCGGCCTGGTGCAACCCGTCCGGGCCCAACGCAACATCGGTTTTCCCCCAGTACCTCAGGGAACTCTGCAGCTCGGTTTCACCGTGTCTTACTAAAAGTATACGGGTCAAATTATCTCCTTTTCTGTGGGAATCCGGGCATACTTCGTTCTTCTCAACACTGTTACATTGTATAGTATCACAGCTGAGAAAAAGCGGCTATTCCCCTGTTGAATTCTGCCCCTCAGTCTCGGAGCGGCAGGAAGTACTCACTGAATTAACTGAAACTTGATGGATTGTCCGGTAATAATACAATTTGAGGAACGGAAGTTTTTGGATGACGGGTAATTTCCACTTTAGCGGAGAATACTTTTCGGATAATTTCCCCGGTAATCACCTCATCCGGGGAACCGTCAGCGAAGACAAGCCCGCGGTCTAGTAACACCAGACGGTCGAAATATAGGGCAGCTAAATTCAAATCGTGCATTGCAGCGACGATTGTAACTTTTTTTTCACGGTTGAATCTTCGCAGCAGTTCCAAAATTTCAATCTGGTGGCTGATATCAAGGTGGGAAGTCGGCTCATCGAGCAAGAGTATTACCGGTTCTTGCGCTAATGCCATCGCCAGGACAATTTTCTGACGTTCCCCGCCGCTCAGTTCGTTAAAATAACGGTTCCGGAATCCGGCCATGCCTGTAAGTTCCAGTACGCCGGATACGATTTGATGGTCCCGTTTACTCTCTCCGTTCAGACCTTTCAAAAATGGGGTTCTCCCCAACATTACGACTTCCTCGACCGTATAAGCGAAAGGAATATTAAATTCCTGCGGAACAACCGCGATTTGCCGGGCCACTTCTCTCCGCAACAGCTTTTTCAGGCTCATCTCGCCAATCCTGACATCCCCTTCGGAAGGTACCAGCACGCCGGCGGCAAGCTTTAATAACGTTGTCTTTCCGCAGCCGTTAGGTCCGAGCAACCCAACCATCTGGCCGTTGGGCACGAATAGATTGATATGGTTCAACGTAAAACCGCCGGTGTAAGAAAAGCAGGCGTCGCTTATAAGAAGGTCGCTCGTCTTAGAATGCATATTCCCTCCGGGAGCGTCTTAACAAGTAGAGAAAGAAAGGAGCGCCGATAAGCGCGGTCAGCACACCGACCGGAATTTCAGCAGGGCTCAACAGCGTGCGCGCCAGTAAGTCGGCAATCACAAGGAATGCGGCGCCGGCTAAAGCTGACGCCGGTATTAAAAGACGGTGGTCCGGACCCAATATCAGCCTCATCGCATGTGGAATAATCAACCCTACAAAACCGATAAGCCCTCCGATGGAAACGGCACATGCGGTAAGCAGCGAACCAACCCCCAGGATAATCATTTTCTCCCGCTCTACATTTATCCCGAGATAAGCAGCGCCTTCTTCCCCGATGGAAAATGCGTTCAGCTTTACCGCAAAAAACATGGCGGCAACAATACCCAGCACTACCAGCGGCGCGATGACCTCAATCTGCTGCCAGTAAGTCACAGTTATACCTCCCATCAGAAAAGAAAAAACCTGCTGAATTTTTAAACCGAGCCGGTCGCTCATCGTCAGCAGCAGCATTATGATGGCCACCAGAAATGAACTGGTGACAAATCCGGCCAGCAGCATGCTGATAATGGGCGCTTTCCCGCCAAAACGAGCCAGCCGGTAAACCAGTAAGACCGACCCCAAAGCCCCCAGAAAGGCGGCAATCGGCACCAATCCAAAACCGTAGAAAACCAGGCTCAGCGGCAGCAACATAGCCAGTGTTGCGCCAAAAGCAGCCCCCGAGGCGGTGCCGATAATGTAAGGGTCAGCCATGGGGTTTCTGAAAAGGCCTTGAAACAGCACCCCTGCCGTGGACAGGGCCGCGCCGACTAAAACGGCGCCGAGTACCCGGGGTAACCTCACCTGGAATAAAATTGACTCCTGTACCGCCTGCCAGCCGCCGGTATTGCGGTAAATCCCCACCTTATGCAGCACTATTTTTATTATTTCCGGAACCGTAATTCTTACCGGGCCGATAGATACGGATAAGAGCACTACGGCCAGTAAAAATACGGCTAACCCGAACATTATCGCGGTCTTATGCTTTCTCATTTGTGTGCCCATCTCCCATGTGCCGTGTTACTAAAAACAAATTTGTGGCTTGTTTTCAGGTCTATTTGAACAATTCGGGATGAATGATCTCTGCCAGCAGTTGAAGGCCTTGAATTACGCGCGGACCGGGCCTGTCCGTCAGGTCCGAATCGGTGATTGGATAAACCGCGCCGTTCTTGACTGCTGTGATGGCAGACCAACCCGGCCGCTGCTCCACGCTTTCTACTGTCATACCGAATTGATAGTCGTCCAGAATGATAATCTGCGGGTCTGCTTTGACTATGTCTTCCGTACCCATTTGCCATGATGATGTTGGCCCGCCGGCGCCAACATTCTGACCGCCTGCCAGTGTAATAAGAGCATCATTGAAAGAACCAGGCCCGGCAACCCACGGATTACCGGGATCAGTGCCGTCAAATTCCCACAGGACCCGGGGGGCGGTCACGCCTTTTATCTTAGACTCCACAGTGTTCAGACTATTTTGCATACCGGTAGTCAGTGTTTTAGCCGCTGAGGCGGCTCCTGTTATTTTTCCAACTAAAGTAATATCGTTGATTACACCGCTGACATCCTTAGGAGCTAATACAATTACCGGAATCCCCAAACTCTGAAGTTTTGTTGCATAGTCCGGCAGGGTATACCCAAAAGCAACAGCCAGGTCCGGCTTCAGGGACACGATTGTCTCGATATTGAAACTCGGGAAGGCCGACCCCACATGTGTTATGGTTTTAGCTTCGGCGGGGTAGTCTGAGTAATCGTCAGTCCCCACTACCTCCGATCCCTCCCCCAAAGCGAATAATATCTCAGTGTTACTGGGGGAGAGCGATACAATCCGGTGCGGTGTAGTTTGGATGGTAACTATCCTGCCAAGGTCATCGGTATACGTTGTCGATGTCGGCGTGGATGTTTTAGAGCAGGCAGTAAGACCTGCCAGGCAGATTACCAGAATCGCGGCGAAGAATCGAAGCAGTTTCATTGATCTCCCGTTAATTTATTTTATTCCGCTGATACTCCAGAAAAAGAAAATCCCCCTCAAGTAACGTTAGAGGGGGATTTCAAATTGACATGATATCCCACCTCCTTTCCCGCGGAGGAATTGGTGTACTCAGCGTTCTGGCTTTCCCGGAAAACCGGGATTACAGCAGGCGGTACTGCGCCGGATTTACACCGGACTTGCACTCTGAGTTCCTTGCAATATTCTGTTGTTTTACCACTATAACACAAAACAAATAAACTTGTAAATATGAAAACTGGCTTGTTTAGTAATATTTTTTATAGCCTTAGTGTTGCTTTGTTAAGCTATCCGGTTCATCTGCAATTTGATTCTATTTTTTTGACTTTTGGCGTCATCACGGCTATAATTCAGTCATTAATTTCCGCGAAGAGAAAGGAGTATGTTTTTGGGAAAAGTTGAATGTTCCGGCTTACAAAATTGTTACCGTGTTTTTAATGACACCTTGGATTTGGTTGCGACCACCGAAGTAGGACCGAATATTGTGCGTTTCGGTTTTATCGGCGATAGAAATGAATTCCATGGGGACCCGCCGCATCATTACGGTGGACATGCCATGCGCCACGCTCCGGAAGCGCAGGAACGGAAATTTCCGGCCACGGCTCCGGTGGCGGTCGAAGAACACGACAAATTTATCCGGCTCACACAGCCGATCGAAGTCCCGACCGGTACTCAAAAAGAAATGGACATCGCCACCACTATCAAAGGCAATCATATCAGCATCGTGAACCGTTTATACAACCGCGGCCTCTGGCCAATTGAACTGGCGCCCTGGGCCTATAAAATAATGGAATTCGGCGGAAAAGGAATTGTGCCGATGCCGCCATTTATCCCGCAGAACAGCGGAGGTTCCCTATTACCTACTACCTGCATTTCGGTCTGGTGTTATTGCGACCTGACGGACTCCCGCCTGATATTAGGGAAAAAATATATCATGCTGAAGCAAGATAATAAAGCTCCCGGTGTTTATAAATTCGGGATGGCAGTCTCGGACGGCTGGGCAGCTTACTACAATAACGGCCATCTTTTTGTGGCAACATTTAACTTCAATAAAGGCGCCAGTTACCCTGATTTCAATAATACCGTCCAATTCTGGACCGGTCCCGGTTTTGAATTTGAAACACTCGGGCCGCTGGTGAAATTACAGCCTGGTGAATCCACGGAACATGTTGAGAACTGGTTCCTTTTTAAAGATGTCCCGGAACCGAAAAACGATGCCGATATCGATAAGAATATCCTGCCGTTAGTCCAACAGGCAAAGAAATCGGTGTAAATTGAATTATTCAATCGGGTAAAACAAAAGGGGCGGGTTAGCTGAGGCTAACCCGCCCCTTATTATTTAATTTTCCTTATAACTTATATAGAAAGAGGATTAATTTGCTCTGCCTTTTCTGACCGGCTTGGTCTCTTTAAAACCTGCAGGCGGTTTCACCAGGAAAATCGGGATATCGGTGGCATGGGAGACTTTCTCGGCGGCATTGCCTACATCCCATCGTTTCAAGGCTTTTTTACCGCTGCTGGCCATCACGATCAAATCGGCATTTTCATTTTTGGCAAAACGGGTAATTTCTTCGTCTACATCCCCGATTAAAACCGCGATAGTAACTTGTATCCCCTTTTTCTGCAGTTTGGCAGCGATTTTTGAGAGGTAATCATAACCGGTCTTGGCCATCTTGCCGATGGTCACCGGTAAATCCATTATCGAATCGGGAACAATTTCTTTTCCGGCGCCGGTAACCCCACCGTAAAACAGCACAGGGCCCTGATGAATACCCGGTAACTGTTCGATGCGCAGTGCTCTGGGGGTCTTGATGTGCACCGGTTCGGTGACGGTAACCAGAACAACGCTGGGCAACGTGCAACCCAGGGCAATCTTTTCTACGTGCGGTAAAACACTTTCCGCTAGGTTTGAACCATCCAGCGGCACAAGAATTTTGTTGTATTCCATAAATTCACCTCCCGTTAATTATTTCACATACTACCTGATTTAAAAATGTATTTCAAGTACCAAAATCACATTTCTTAAATCTGACCGTCGATATAGCTCTCGCGCAGCGTATTCAGGGCAGCGAAAAATTCTTTCTGCATCACGCACAGCGTATACATGCCTTTCGGCGTTACTGTGATATTTTTATTCTGTTTTACCAGACCCAACATTTTGAAAAATGACAATTCCCAGAACAGCTTGCGATTTACATCCCCGTTAAACCGCTGCCTGAATTTCTCCGGGTCTAATGACATGCCGAAAAGTTTGGTCAGCATGTAATACCTTAAATGTTCCCGCTCCGAGAGCCGCCGCCAGCTGACAATGGGTAATTTCCCGCCTGCAATCATTTCGTCGTATTTTCCCAGCGAAAAAGTATTCACGAAAAAATCCCCGTTTAAAAATCCCACCGAACCGGCCCCGACACCAATATAGTCGTCATAATCGATAATGTATTCATCGATCAGCCGGTTGCCGCGGGAAAAACACCATGCGGTAGAGGCTTTATACCCGCCCTGATAAAGCTCTTTTAAAATTACATCGTAGAACTCTTTTTCACGGGAGGTGTCTACTTTGTGGAATCGCCTTTCCAGTCGGCTCTTCTTATGCGGTGAAGGCATTAACGGATAAAAAGTCGCCTGGTCGATGCCCCGTTCTTTAAAAGTGGCCACATCTTTTTTAAATTGGTCGATTGTTTGCGTCGGGAAATTAAAGATAAAATCGGCGTTGACCGTATCGAACTGTCCCTGCGCCATTTTCAACTTTTCGATTGCGTCTTCGCCGGTGCCCACCAGCCGGCCCATCGCTTTGAGCAGGTCGTTATCGAAACTCTGGACCCCGATGGACAGCCGGTTAACACCCGCTTTTTTCAACGCGGCGATCACTTCCGGATTAATTTCGCGCTGCGTAGTTTCCATGGAAATTTGCCTGACCTTAAAGTTCTTCTTCAGGAAATCGATAAAATCCAGCAATTCATCCATCAGTACCGTCGGCGTTCCGCCGCCGAAGTAAAAGTCGGAGAACCGGAAACCGCGGTCGACATAAAACCCGACCTCTTTTTTAAGATTCGCAAAATAGCGGCGGGCTTGCGTTTCATCAAACAGGTAGCGGTTAAAGCAGCAGAAAGGGCAGAGCGTGCGGCAAAACGGAATGTGAATATAAAGGGAGGCCCAATCGTCCCGGCCCCCTTTTCCCAGCGGTATAGCCGGTTCAGGCACATCCGAACGCAGCTGCAGGAATTTTTTACCTTCGCTGCGGGTAACCCAGCCGGCAAAACGGGCGGTTGCTGTAGAGAGTTGATTATCCGTCATTCTGTCACTACTTTATAATTTACGCCGCAATTGTGCGTTGTTGGGATTACCAATAATACCTTCCAAAATAATAATATTGTCTTTGCGAGACCTTCAATAGAAGGTCGTGGCAATCTAAAGTTCTTCGTATAGGTCACGCCATTCGGGATTCATTTTATTAATCAGATCGATTTTGTCTTGCCTTGAACCTGCTTTGATTTGTTTTTCCCGTGCTATTGCACCTTCTACGCCATTTGAGACTTCATAATAAACGCGCATTTCAACGTGGTACCTTTTCGTAAAACTTTCTACGAATTTTCCCTTATGCTGCCACACCCTCACCTTTAAATTACTCGAAACACCGGTATTAAGGGTGGAGTGTTTGGCATCAGTCATCATATAGACATAGTATTGCTTTTCTATAAACATGCATTTTAGATTGCTTCGTCGCTTTGACTCCTCGCAACGACAATAATTCCTATTTCTTTCTTTTCCAGGTGGTGCCCTGGGCGGTATCTTCCATGATCACACCTGTTTCCAGCAGTTTATCCCTGATTTCATCCGCGAGCTTAAACTGTTTGGCATCGCGCAACTGCTTACGGGTCTTAATCAATAATTCGATGAACGGTGCTGCGTCGGTGAAAGCCGTTTCTGGCTTCTTTAGTGTCAAACCTAGCACCCCGGACAGTTCTTTGAGCGCATGGCGAAGTTCGCTGACGTCTGCTCCCTGTTCAATGCCGCGGTTAACGTCCCGCGCGATATCAAAAAGAACGGCCAATGCCTGCGGCGTATTGAAATCGTCGTCCATTACCTCGGTAAATTTCTGCCGGACAGAACGGGCATCCAGTTTTTCTGCGTTGGCTTTAACCGGTGCCGGTTCGCTGTTGGCGGCTTGAATCAGCCTTTCCAGGCCTTTTTCCGCCGCGTCAATCGCCTCGTCGGAGAAAGTCAGCGGATTGCGGTAATGCGAGCCAAGCACAAACATCCGGAATCCGTCGGCGCTGTGTTTTTCCAGAATCTGCTTGATGCCGACAATGTTACCGATGGATTTGCTCATTTTTTCGTCGCCAAGCTGGAAAAGCCCGTTATGCATCCAGATCCGGGCAAACGGCTTTTTGCCGGTGAAGCATTCAGACTGCGCGATTTCGTTTTCATGGTGCGGGAAAATCAGGTCCTGACCGCCGCAATGGATATCGATGGTTTCGCCCAGGTATTTGAGGGACATCGCGCTGCACTCGATATGCCAGCCGGGCCGGCCTTTGCCCCAAGGGCTTTCCCAGAACGGCTCGCCTGGTTTGGCAGCCTTCCACAAAGCAAAATCCATCGGGTCCTCTTTTTCTTCACCGGGTTCGATACGCGCACCGGCCTGCATCGAATCCAGCGTGCGGTGAGAAAGTTTGCCGTAATCCGGCATACTGCGTACCCGGAAATAAACGCTCCCGTTCACCGCATAAGCATGTCCTTTGTCGACTAATCCCTGAATCACTTCCAGCATTTTCGGGATTTCTTCGGTGGCATAAGGGATGATGTCCGGTTTCATCACGTTCAGGGTTGCCATGTCCTCAAAATAACGGTTGGCAAATTTTTCGGCCAGTTCACGCGGCGGGATTCCCAGTTTATTCGCCCGGTCGATAATTTTGTCCTCGACATCGGTGATGTTCTGCACAAATTTCACTTTGTAACCCCTGAACAGCAAATAACGCCGCACGGTATCGAAAATGACGGCGTTCATCGCGTGCCCGAGATGTGATTCCGCGTATGGCGTCACACCGCAGGAATATATTGTAACAACTTCGCCCTGAGGCTGAAATTCTTCTTTTTGGCGGGATAAAGTGCTGTAAATTTTCATGGGAAGCATCCTTTACTTTGTTTTCTGAAGCGAGGCAATCGCCAAAGCCGCAATGGCTTCTTCATTACCCACGTCGCCGACCCCGTTGGCCGTGCTGGCTTTGACGCTCACCTGCCCGATGGGGATACCAAGTGTCTGCCGCAGCCGTTCGCGCATCAGGTCAATATATTCCCGGAGATGCGGCTTTTCGGCGATAACCGTGACGTCGACGTTGTTTATTTGCCAGCCGGCGGCCTCCAGCTTAACTTTAATTTCCGCTAATAGTTTTAAGCTGCTGACGTTTTTATATTCCGGCTTGCCCGGCGGAAAATGCATCCCGATATCGCCCATCGCGGCTGCGCCCAGCAAAGCATCGATGACGGCATGGGTCAAAACATCGGCGTCGCTCCAGCCGTCCAGGCCGCGGTCGAACGGGATTTCCACGCCGCCCAGCACCAATTTCCGTCCCGGCACTAAAGGATGAATATCGAATCCAATGCCGAATTGCATGTTATCCCTTCCGCCTCTTCAAGAGCGTTTCCGCGATGGCCAAATCCGCCGGGGTGGTTATTTTTATATTATCATAGCTTCCCATGTAGAGCTTAACCTTCCCGCCGGCCAGTTCGACAATTTGAGCGTCGTCGGTCACTTCGGCGGTGGCTTCACGGTAGGCCTTGATCAATACATTATAGAGAAAGACCTGCGGCGTCTGACAGAGCCACAGACTGTCCCTCGGCAATGTCTCCCGTGCAATCATTTCTGCATTTGCTGTTTTGATCGTGTCCGTCGCAGGCACCGCGGCGATGGCGGCCCCGGTTTCTTTCGCCGCTTCCAGTCCGTCTTCGATTAATTTGACAGTTACCATCGGTCGGGCGCCGTCCTGAATCACCACCAGGTCGCAATCACCCAGCAGTTTCAACCCGGACAGCACCGAGTCCTGCCGCCTTCTTCCCCCGATGCAAACCGCCACCTCTTTTTCCCAGTTCTGCTGGACAATCAGCGCTTTACCCTCATCGTAATTCCGGTTGTTCAACACCACGACAATACGGTCGACGCCCGGACAGTCAATGAACGGTTGTAAAACTCGCAGCAGCACGGGCTGACCGGCCAGGGGCGCAAAGATTTTATCCGTGCCGGACATCCGCTGGCTTTTCCCCGCTGCGACAATAATTACCCCGACTTCGGGCTGATCAGTTTCTATCATCTCACGGCTCCTTCCCAACTGCCTTGAGTTTACCATATTTAGTCAGGCTTGGAAATATACTTTACTTAACTTTAAAATCCGAAATCCGGGTCCTTCAATTGAAGGATACGTTCGCCGAAGCGAAGTACTTCCGGCCATTGCCTTCAGCCTTCGGCAAATTCAAAATCCAAAATACCAAAACCAGACGAAGAGCGAATTATTTACGATGTCTTCCCTGCCTACCCAGTAGAGATGGAGATTCTTCGTACGCCAGAGGCGTATCAGAATGTAGGACTCTTTTGTTAATGTGAGATTCGTTTTGTAAAAAATATATTTCCTATAGCAAAGGAAACGAATATTTTTGGGTTTTCAGGTATGCGGAAGCACTCTGCGTCTTGAATACGACGAGAGGCGAAACGGCGTTTGAGGCCGCTGTGTTTAGAACTTCCCGGGCCTGAAGTTGAATTACGCTGATGATAGTTACCAGGAAAATCCCCCTTAATCCCTCCCGTTCGTACCTCCGGGACCTTCGGCCTTTTGCGAAAGCGGGAGATCACTATTTTTAGGGTTCAATTTTTCTGGATAACCCGAGAATTCCTTATTTGCCCTTTACTGGGCGCTACAGGAGCTGGATTCTGACGAGCCTAGCATATTGTCAACACTAATAGTATAATATAACTCTCTATTTATGGTATACTTCTCCACAGAGAATGGAGGAGTATATTATGCCGAAAATTAAATATCATGTCCGCCTTTCCAAAGTGGAACGCAAAACATTATTAAACATGGTT
>Ga0182017_10002850_pt1 | contig 12984 bp, 8 predicted proteins | sample 712E3DmetaG_FD_120492 | JGI IMG/M metagenome (GOLD analysis project Ga0182017, IMG submission 120492) | Permafrost microbial communities from Stordalen Mire, Sweden - 712E3D metaG | ecosystem: Environmental > Terrestrial > Soil > Wetlands > Permafrost | place: Sweden: Stordalen | collected... | reverse complement strand
TGTGATGGATGGCCAGCAGGACCTGGCAATCGGGCTGAGATCCGATCGCTGTAGTGTAAGGTAGAGCCTATGCGCTCCATGCATTTGATGGCCCTGTCTGTGGTCGGGTCTTTGGTGCCGCCGGCTTGTGGCGGTACCACACCTGGCAGTGCAGACACCGGCGGGATTGGGGGCGCACAAACTTCCAGTGGTGGTGGAGGTGGTCAGAGTTCTCTTGCCGGATCAGGCGGAAATGGCGGCGGAGTCGCGAGTGTCGCGGGTGGTTCCGGCAACACCGGGGGCACCTCGGGTTCGACAGGTTTCGCGCCGATCACTGGCCTCTCGTTGTTCTTCTCTGATTTGACCAGCGGTTCGAATAGCGGCGGTCAGTCCGACAAGGGTGCCCACGTTACAGTCTTCGGCAACGGATTCGGGGACACACAAGGCACGTCCACGGTGACGATCGGCGGCGGCGCAGCGGACAACTACCCGATTTGGACGAATAGCAAAATCACGTTCCAGCTGGGAGGGGGCGCAAAGACTGGCGCTATCGTGGTGCACGTCCCCGGCAAAGGTGACAGCAATGCCTTGCCCTTTACCGTGCGCGCGGGCGCGATCTATTTCGTCACTGCAAGCGGCAACGACTCGAACGACGGCAGCTTCGCCAATCCCTGGAAGACGATTCCCAAGGCGAAGAACACCATCTTGGCCGGGGACATCGCCTACCTGGGCAAGAGCGCCGGCGACACGCTCGCGCAAACCGCGGAGGATTCTTCATCCCCTTATCGCTGCGCGCTCGGCATGAGTACCAACGACGGCGCCAATTCGGGAACCGCCGATGCACCGAAGGCTTTAGTGGCCTATCCAGGGGCCAGCGTCACCATCGGCGTGGTTTCCGGTGTTGAACGCGGCATTCTGACGCCCGCGATCACTGGGACGTTTGACTATTGGGTCATTTCACAACTCTCGATACGCGGCGAAACCGAGGCCATCGACTTGGAAGGGGGTGCGGTGGGTTGGCGTATCGTGGGCAACGACATCTCCTGCCCAAACGGCTCTGGCCAGAGCGGTTGTGTGACAGGCGGTCAAGGCGACAACACAGCTGGGCTCAAGTTGTTTGGAAACGTCGTGCACGATGCGGCGGCCAATGTTGCCACAATCACCAAGTACTATCACGGCATCTACTTTGGATCGGACCACATCGAACTGGGCTGGAATACCGTGCGCGATGGCAAGACCTGTCGTGCAATCCAGTTTCACGACTCGGGCGGCCCCAACGAATTCGATCTGCTGGTTCACGACAACGTGATCCACGGCACCGTGTGCGACGGTCTCAATTTCGCCAGCGTCGACCCGTCACAGGGAGCGGTTGTCGCCTACAACAACCTCATCTACGATGTCGGCCAGGGCCCTGACCCTGTCGATGGCTCGTCTGACTACGCATGCATTTATGTGGCCAACATCACCAACCAGGGCTCGCCCGGCAGTGGCAATGTGCAGCTCTACAACAACACGCTGTATAATTGCGGCTCGCGCGGAACAGGTTCGTCCGGCGCGATAGCTCTCGCCTCAGGTCCGGTGGGCATTCAAATGGATGACAACCTGATCGTTGCACTCAGCAACCAGGGTTACTTCTCGTCTGACACAGGGACCTCGCCCAAGATAGCGGGTTCGAACAATTTGTTGTACGGCGCTGGCACGCCGCCATTCTTTCTTGCCGCTGGCATTTCAGGTGATCCCATGCTGGTTGCGGCGACGTCCCATGACTTTCACCTCACAGCGAGCAGTCCGGCCGTCGATCAGGGCAGGACGACCAGCGCCACAACCGATATCGATGGCAACCCCCGTCCGCAAGGCAGGGCATTCGACATCGGCGCCTATGAGCTGGTCCAGTGAGGGTGTTCGAGGAGCGGCTTGCCTCAGACGCTGCGAATCGGCAGAATGCGTGTGAACCCAAGCGGCACGGGCTGCGCGCGCACTCCTTTCACCCCGAACCAAAAGGCGGAATCTTCCCACTATGGCTACTATCCTGAGCTGGCCCCTTTTGCTCATACTGACGGTTTCCGCCGACTCGCAAGACTTGATTGATGCGATAGAGAACACGGCACGCATCAAGAGCGATGGCAATCAGACCATGTACGCCAAGCTTGAAACCGGCAAGTACGTCAGAATCTTCAATGATGAGTGGCCCGACGGAAGCATTGAAAGCGTTGGCATATTCGAAGTAGATGGGACAATTCGCTCGATATCCGTCTCTCCAGTTTGCACGAGTGGAGAATGGTCCTATGGCACCGAGAACTACTACGACAAGAGAGGTAGCTTCATCGGATACGTCGAGATCAAGAACCACTTCAATTCCAAATGCCTGGAGGGGTCCCTGCACCGAACCAAAACGTTTATCAAGCGCGGCGGCAGGCTAAAGCTGGTGAAGGAGACCATCACGGACGAAGATGGGAAGGACATGAGCCAAGCTGCATGCAACGATCCCTACGATTTCAGGCCGGTCATCATCAAAGATGCGCGCAAGTACAGAAGACGAATAGAGAAGGAATACTGATGGCCCACGCCCGAAGCGGTTTGGCGAGGTCTTGTGATCGGTCGCCTCGTGTTGCTGCTATCATGGAGCCCATGCGCTTGTGGCTGTCCATAGTCTTGCTGGCGGGCTTCATGGCTGCCTGCTTGCCGGCGCGGGCGGAGGGCGAGGCGCTGCCGCAGATCCGCATCAAGGTCGGCGAAGCCTACCAGCTCCATCTCGGCTTCATCATCGTGGGACTGGTGTGTGACGACACCTCGGTGGTGCGCGTCGAGGACGGCGGCGATCACCTGCGCTTGGTGGGACTGGCGCAGGGCCAGACTCAGTGCGGCTTCTGGAGCAACCCCAAGTCCCCCACACCCTCGAAAGTCTACGAGGTGGTTGTCACACGGGCCTCGCCGACGAGACGCTGAGCGCGAACGAGCCTATTCATGCCCGAAGCAGAATCCACACCAAGTCCGAAATTGCCGGCGCCGACGCGGTCCGAGGTGGCGGCCTGGATGCTCGTGGGGCTCGCCCTGCTGGCCGTGCTGTGGTTGCACCTTCTGCCTGCACTTCTGGCCGGGCTGTTGGTGTACGAGCTGGTTCACCTCACCGCGCCGCTGTGGCAGCGGCATCTTTCCAACGAACGGGCACGGATGGTGGCGGTCTCCGCCCTGGCCGTGCTGGTGGTCGGGCTGGTGACGGCCCTGGTGACTTGGCTGGTGGTGTATCTGCGGGGCGAGGGACAGCTGACCCGGCTGTTGCAGAAGATGGCGCAGATCATCAACCAGGCCCGCGCCACTCTGCCCGCGTCGGTGACGGAGAACCTGCCCGATAACGCGGACGAATTGCGGGAAGCCGCGGTACGCTGGCTGGAATCGCACGCTCGCGGCCTGCAGACCGCGGGTGAAGACTTCGGCCGAGCGGTCGCGAACATTCTCATCGGCTTGGTGGTGGGCGGGATCGTTTCCCTCACCGACGTGCGCCCGCACAACTTCAACCGCCCGCTGGCCCGCGCCTTGGCTGAACGAATTGCCCGCCTGGCCAATGCCTTCCGTCGCATTGTGTTCGCGCAAGTCCGCATCTCGGCGGTGAACACCACGTTGACCGCGCTGTTCCTGCTGGTCGGACTGCGCCTCTTCGGCGTGCACCTGCCGCTGGTCAAAACCCTGATCGCCATCACATTCTTGGTCGGCCTGCTGCCGGTGGTGGGTAATCTGATCTCGAACACCATCATCGTGATCGTCGGGCTCAATCACTCGCTCGGGGCCGCCCTGGCATGCCTGGGGTTTCTCATCGTCATCCACAAGCTCGAATACTTCCTCAATGCACGTATCGTGGGCAGTCAGATCCGCGCCCGCGCGTGGGAGCTGCTCATCGCCATGCTCATCATGGAATCTGCCTTCGGTTTGCCCGGCATCGTGGCCGCGCCCATCTATTACGCCTACCTGAAGGACGAACTCGTCGCGCGGCAGCTGGTTTGACCGGAAACATCGTGGGCCTGATCGTCGCGTGATGTGGTTTGCGGTATTTGAACGGCCGAGGTAAGCCGAGGATGGCGAAGAACCCCATCGTCGTCGGCACGACATTCGCGGCCCTGGCCGCGCTCGCGTTCGGCATCACGACGCCCTTCCTCCAGCGGCTCGGGGCCGGCGTCGGTCCCTTCACCACGGCAGCCCTGCTGTACCTCGGCGCGGCCATCGGCGGGGTCTCGTGGCCGGGACGTCGAAAGGAGCAGAAGGAGGCGAGGGTTCGCCTTGGGCATCTCCCGCGTCTTGCCGCCATCTCCATCTTTGGCGCGGCGCTGGCGCCCACGCTGTTCGTTTGGGGACTGCAACGTGTCCCGGCGACCTACGGCTCGCTGCTGCTGAACGGCGAGGCTTTCTTCACCATTGGTCTTGCCGCCCTCATTCATCGCGAGCACATTGGAAGGCGCGTAAGCTTGGCGGCATTGCTGATCTTCGCAGGCGGCACCACGACCGTCGCCAGCGCGTCGGCAACTGGCTCGGTCAGTCTGCTGGGCGCCGTCGCCATCGTCGTCGCGGTGTTCTGCTGGGCTGTCGACAACGTACTGACACGCCCATTTGCCGATCTCGATCCTGCGGCCGTGGTTCGCGTGAAGGCGCTCTGCGGTGTCGGGTTGACCGGGCTGCTCGCGGTCCTGTTCGGCGAGCCTCGTCCAAGTTGGGTGCCGGTTGCCGGCTTGTTGACCTGCGGAGTGACCGGCTACGGCGTCAGCCTCCGCCTCTATCTGCTCGCGCAGCGGCGAATTGGCGCGGGCCGTACCGGATCCGTGTTTGCGGTCGCTCCCTTCGTGGGGGCACTGGTCGCGATCCTGCTCGGAGACAGGAACTTGGGCATCGCAACGTTGGCTGCTGCGCTGCTGTTCGTCGCTGGAGTGGCGCTACATCTGACCGAGAGGCACCGTCACAAGCATTCCCACGAAGAGCTGAGCCACGATCACGCGCATTCGCACGATGATGGCCATCATGATCATTACCACGAGGTGATGCCCAAAGAACCCCATTCCCACCCTCACAAGCACGACGCCCTCATCCACGCTCATCCGCACGGGCCCGACACGCATCACGGGCATCGCCACTGAAGCGCGCTTCGATTCTGTCGAGCGGCTGTTTTCGGCCCCAAAGGCCATCGTCGGATCACAGGTTGGCGAAGGACAATGGCCGCAAAGGACACGTCAATCGCGGAAACCGGGGGCGAAGATTGCGGTGAAGCGGGCCGGGGCGCGGATCTTCTCGCTCGCCATCCAGCTATCGGCCGCCTCGCGGAGAGCGAGTCCCGCGTCGCCGCCAAGCAGAGCGCCCAACCGGCGCCGCGCCGCCGCGGCGTAAAGGGCCATGTCGGCGGCGTCGAAGCCGGCCGCCGCCTCCCGCAGCAATCGCACCGCCTGTTCGTCATCGCCGCGCGTGGCGGCCACTCCCGCCAGAATTAGCTGCGCCTGCGACTCGATCCAGGGTGCCCCGAGCCGGCGGAGGCGACGCGCGTCCCGCTCCGCCTCAAGCAGCAGCCGTCGCCCCTGCTCGCCCCCGATCTCCCCGGCCGCTGCGAGCGCCAGGCGGGCGCGGAGGCTGCGGATCTCGCAATGGATGAGCTGCACCCGGAGGAGCAGCGAGCCGGTCAGCGCAGGCCATTTCTCCATTAGCCCGGTATACGCCGTACGCGCATCTCCGCCGTAGAGGCCGAGGTGTCCGGCGGTCTGCAGGGCGTACCAGTGCTGCATCTGAAAACCGCGCTGCGACCACCTCCCCGAGGCGTCGCGGGCGCGCCGGCGCGATTCCTCAAAGTCGTCGGTCGCCAGCCAGGCCAGGCCCGGCAGCCCCAGCTCGAAATTGGTCGCCCCGTACAGGTCGCCACGATCCGTCGACTCGGCCACCTGGCGCGGCACCCGGCGCGACAGGTCGGCCATCCGGCCGAGGTAGTGCAGCGCGAAGACCATGGTCAACCGGGCCGCGTTCAGCTCGAGGGCCCTCCCGCGGCACTCGTTGGCGGCTGCCTCGGCGCGCTCGAAGTGATCGACCGCGGCGCGAAACCGGCCGCGCAGGTGGAAGGAGAAACCGCGGCAGGTCTCGTCGAAGAAGCGCGCCTCGGCAGTGCCGAGCAGGGCTGCCAGGTCGCCGGTCCGGGCGAGCAGCCCATCGGCGCGGTGCCCGGCGCGGACGCCACCCGTCGAGACGAACACCGTCTCGAGCGCGAGGGCGCGCAGCAGGAGCTTCGGCTCCCCGGCCCGCAGTGCCAGCAGGAGCGCGCGGGAGCTGAAATTGGCGCCGCGGATGAAATCGACGATTCCCAGGCAGGTGCCGATCGAGAGGCAGAGTTCGATGCGTCGCAGAGTCTCGGGCGGGACCTGTGTGGCGTCACGCTCGCGGAAGCGCAGCCCGCGCAGACGCAACTGTAGCCGCCGCAGCACGATCGAGGCGAGTGCGCGCCGCGGGGTGCTCGGGAAGCCGAGCCGCATCGTCTGGAGCACCTGCCGGATAGCGTCGAGTCCCTCGTCGATGTGGCCGCTGCGCAGGAGCTGGTCGGCGGCCAGCCGCGTGTACTCGACCGCCTCAACCTTGGAGGCGCCGCGGGCGGTGGCAAAGTAGGAGAGCGCCGACTCGGCGCCGCGACCGGCGTTGGCCAGGGCCTCGGCCAACTTTAGATGCAGATCGTACACCGAAGGGTGGTCGGGAGGGTGCAGCTCGAGCGCGGTACGGTACAGGCGTGCTGCGTGGTCGAAGGCGAAGCCCGCCTCGGCGTCGGCGGCGGCGCGCAGCGTGTAGCCCGCGGCGCGCCCGCGATCGCCTGCCCCGCGCCAGTAGACCGCGAGCTGTCGGGGATCGCCGCGGCCTTCCGCCTCGAGCGCCAGCGCCAGTTCTCGATGGGCGTCGGCGGCAGCGCTGCCATCGAGGTGGGCAACCAGCGCCTCGCGCACCCGGTCGTGGTAGACGTGGATGGTGTCGCTGCCCCGCGGCCCGGTTGTCTGCACCAGGTTGCCGACCCGCAGAATCGCCAGGTTGCGGTGGAGGGTCGAGAGGCTGGTCCCCACGGCGCGGGCCATCACCTCGTGCGCGATTGGGGTCCCCGCCACCGCCGCCAGCTCGAGCACCGACCGGGCAGCGGGAGGCAGCTCGAGAACCCGCGCCCACAGCACGTCGTCGAGCAATAGTGGGACGGCCTGGCGGTCGCCGTGCTGCTGGGCGTGCCGCACCAGCTCCTGGATGAACAAGGGATGGCCCCTCGCCTCGGCGGCGATGCTCTCGGCGCTGTCGTTGATGGCTGCCGACTCCCGTTGCAGCAACAGCGCCGCCAGCTCGCTCGCCTCGCCAGGCGGGAGTGGGCCGACCTGGATGCGCCGCACGTCTCCGACGAGGAACCGGCTGAGTCTGGCTGCCACCGGCTCTCCGCCGGCCGGCTGCCCGTCGGCGACTGCGTCCGTTCCGCCATCCCGCAAGGTCGCCACCACCAGAAGCGCCGGTGCGTCGGGCGGTCGCATCACCTCGCCGATCAGCGCGAGGCTGTCGGAGTCGGCCCACTGCAAATCGTCGATGAAGATGACCAGCGGCCGGCGGTCGGCGAGCCGGGTCACCAGCTCCCGGGTGGCGGCGAACAGGCGTGTGCGCAGTTCGAGCGGGTCGAGGCGCGACTCCGACTGGAGCCGCGGCGCCTGGGCCACAGCCCTCACGCGGCGAAGCACCGGGAACGCGTCGCCGAGCAGCGCCGCGGCTCGTGGCAGGAGCGCTCCCGCCTCCGCTTCGGGCATCAGCAAGATCTGGCGGCAGAGGGCATCGATCACGCCGTCGATGGCCTTGAAGGGCACCGACTCGCGCTCGAAGCAGCGCCCGGAAAGGATCACCGGGCCGCTCTCATCGACCAGCAGGCGGTCGAGGAACTGGCGTACCAGCGCGGTCTTGCCCATCCCCGACTCGCCCCGCACCACCACCGTCACCGCAGCCCCCCGGCGGCTCACCTGGTAGGCCTCGTCGAGGATCTGCAGCTCGCTCTCGCGCCCCACGAAAAGGCGTTGGCCCGAGGAGCGCGATCGCGAGGGCTCGGTGGTCCGCGCCAAGGGCTCTGCGCCAAGTCGCGAGAGCACGTCGCTTCCGGTGGCCCGCGCCGCGGGATCGAAGCGCAGCAACTCGCAGCACAGGGCGTCGAGGTCCGCCGGCACCTGCGGAAAGAGGGATCGCGGCGGCGGCGGATCCGACCGCTGCTTCTGCATCATCATCTCAAACGCATTGCCCGAGAACGGGAGCCGGCCGGTGAGTGCCTCGTAGAGCATGACCCCGACGCCGTACCAGTCGGCTTCGGGACCGACGGGCCGGGAGGCGGCCCGCTCGGGCGCCATGTAGGGGACGGTGCCAACTATATGGACAGACTGCGACTGGTCGACCGCAGCGATGCCGGTCACCAGCCCGAAGTCGAGGAGGACCACGCGGCCAGTGGAGCAGACGAGGACATTCGACGGCTTGATGTCGCGGTGGATCTTGCCCGCCTCGTGAAGCGCGACGATGCCCCGGGCGAGCTGGCCGAGCGCCGAGCGCAGCCGTCCCTCGTTGAAGCCGGGCGTCGTCTCCGCGGTCGAACGGTCGATCTCATGAAGCGTCTCGGGCAGCTGGAGAATGGGCGCGGCGCGGCGCAGCTCCACCTGCGTGGAGCGGCCGGCCTGCGTATCCAGGAGCTTGGTCCGGCCGCCGTCGGTCCGGACGTACCGGATGAAGTCGTCTCCCTCGACCAGCTCCATCGTGAAGAACCAGCGCCCCCCGGCCTGCACAAGCTCGCCAAGGCTCACCAGGTTCGGGTGATCGATGTCCTGCAGGGCGCGAAATTCGTTCTTGAAGTGCAAGAGCGCGGTGCCGTTGAGTTGGCGCATCGTCTTGAGGGCGACGTGCGACTTCGTCTCGCGGTCGAGCGCCTCGTAGACCACGCCCATCCCGCCTTCGCCAATGCAGCGAAGCAACTGGAAGCGATCGGTTCCTGCAAACTCGTCGCTGCTCGGTATCTCCATCTTTGCCATTCGGCTGGGCTGAAAAGACCCTCAGTCTATACTAATAGCCCGTCGCAGTGAATCTGACCGGTTCGCCTGCGCAGAGCCCAGCGTGAGCGAAGGACAAGGGGCGGCATGGAGCGGAAACGCAGTTGATGCCCGGGCCGAAGCGTGGGTACAGTGGCTGGCGCAAGCCGAACGGCATTCTGGCCATTCGGACGCCCGAGTAGACGCCCATGACGAGAAGCTACGACAAGGATAGTGCTGCCAGTCCCGGCGGGATTCTGACCACCGTCCGTTTCCCCGCAGCGGAAAGCGGCCAGGACGGGCTTTTTCTGATGGTCGTCGGTCCCGAAGGATTTAGGGCGATTGCTCTGCCGCACAAGGGGGTTCTGCAGATCGGCCGCAGCGCTCAGGCTGACATCAGGATCAAAGATTCCCTGGCTTCGCGTGACCACTGCCGCCTGTATGTGGAAGGTGGGATGGTCGAGATCGAGGATCTCGAGAGCGCCAATGGCACCTTGTTGCGCAATCATGCCCTGCCAGCGCGAGTTCGGGTGGAGCTTGCCCTGGGAGATGCGGTGAGTGTCGGGGCGACCGTTCTCGTGCTGCGCTCGGGGGATCGCTTGCCACAACCGGTTCGCGTCCTGCCCCATGGCTACTTCCTGGCTCGCCTTGACGAGGAATGCGCCAGTTCGGTTCGCGGACGCTCGCCGTTCGCCCTGGTCCGGCTAGATGTAGAGGGCGAAGTGTCAACCAGTCGGTGCGCCGGCCTTCTCCCGCTATGCCTGCAGCCATCGGACATCATCGGCGCTTACGGACCGCAGCAGTACGAACTGCTCTTGCCGCGAACCACGCCGGAGGCTGCCAAGACGCTGGTTGCCGAATTGGGCACCAGCTTGCAGCAGGCCGGAATTGTATTTCGCACCGGCACGGCCCATCACCCGATTGATGGTCGTAGTGCTGCGGAACTGCTCGAGCGGGCGTGCCAAGCAGTGCGCCCAGGGACCATTCAACCCGGGCCCGCCTCGGACATCATTCTGGTGGACTCGGCGATGCAGGAACTGCATGGCCTGGCTAGGGACGTCGCCAAGAGCAACATCAACGTGCTCATCGTGGGGGAGACCGGCACCGGCAAGGAGATTCTGGCCGAGGTCGTCCATCGCGCCTCGCCGCGCGCCCAGGGCAACTTCCTGTCGCTCAACTGCGCCGCCTTGTCGGAAAACCTGGTCGAGGCGGAGTTGTTCGGCTACGAGAAGGGCGCCTTCACCGGGGCCACGCAGGCCAAGCCGGGCCTGCTGGAGACCGCACCGGCCGGCACCGTGTTTCTGGACGAGATTGGCGAGCTATCTCTGCCCCTGCAGGCCAAACTCCTTCGCGTAATCGAAACCCGTACGCTGATTCGGGTTGGCGGCGTGACCAAGCGGACAGTGGACGTCAGGTTCGTCTCGGCAACCAACCGCAACCTTGCACAGGCCATCGACAGCGGCGGGTTTCGCAGCGATTTGTACTTCCGGCTCAACGGCATCACACTGGCGATTCCCCCGCTGCGGGATCGCCCCGTGGAGATCGAGCCGTTTGGGTGTCGCTTCGCCAGCGAGATAGCCTGCGAGTTGGGGCGTTCGACTCCCGATATCTCAGCGGACGCCCTCACACTGCTACGCAGCTACGCCTGGCCCGGTAACATCCGCGAGTTGCGCAATGTCATTCACCGGGCGGTGCTTCTGTGCCGATCGGGACTGGTCATCACGCCTGACCACCTTCCACGGGAGTTGATGGAAGCCACCTTTTCGGCCCCGCAGCCGACCCGCACCGTGCCCCACGGCCAGACCCCGCTCTCTGACTTGTCGTCCACGAAGCCGGGGTCGGCGCTGGAACCCGCGGAGAAGCAACGGATCCTCGACGTGCTGGAGCAGACCGCCGGGAACCAAACCGCGGCTGCCAAGCTGCTGGGCATGGGCCGCACGGCCTTTGTTGCGCGGCTGAACCAGTACGGGATCTCGCGGCCGCGCAAGAGGTAGGGTCTGTCCAGAATCCGATGGCCGCGGAACGCCCTTTGCGCAGATGGCGTGGCGTGAAACATGGCGGCGGGGATGGCAGGACGCCTGGAGAGTACGAATCGTGCGCACAAATCGTGCGCACAAATAGTTCGCGCGAATCGTGTGCTAACGCATCAGCGAAGTACCTTTGCCATTACCGGGCGGAGACGATGGTGGGACTTGGCGGTCTCTCGGTCGCGTCGAGCGCGGCGGGCGACCCACGATGAGGGGAACAACCTCGGGCACTTGCGCGAAGACGAAGCCCCGACGGCCTCGCATAGTGGCGGAGTAATTCCTGTGACACTCGAACAGGAAGGTCCCTAATACACTTCAGGAAGTTCCTCCGCCACGATGCTGAGGCCCCACTCCCCACGGCACTTTGCCCACTACCCACCAAACTGCTCACCGGTAGCCTTGGCCTGCCCGCTCCCCACATTCTTCGCCCGCAGGCCCCCCCCGCACCTCGTGCCGCCTCCCCCAATCCCCGGCTAGACCATACAAAACCCGTGCCATCACAGTGGACGATGTAACGATCCGCGGCTTGGGGCCCTCCCGTTGCCGAATGGTAATGCCTCGTCTGCAGAACGGCACCTAATGGGGACACCGTGACGCTGTCTGCGACTCTGCGTGAGCAAGGCGCCGCCCGACATCGGCAGCTTTGCAGTCGGCACGTTCATTGCTTTCCAGCCGACCCAAGCTCCCCCGACATTCCGGGAAGCCGATAGGGTCTCAGAATTGGAAGCCAAGGAGAGAAACACAAATGAACTTGTCATCGACCAGAGCGTATAGCGCGGCTGCCCTTCGCATCCATGGCGAGATGGACGCGGTCAGCGCCTCGGATCTTCGCCGATCCGTCGATGAATTGGTCGCTGAACGCCGCATCGTCGCCGAACTCTCGGGTTCAGGGCTCAGCGAGAGCTCGGACGTGGGGGTGGGCGCGGTGGTGTTTCTGTACAAGAAGGCTGGGGAGCACAGCGGCGCAACGGCTGTCCACGGCTTGTGCGACCAGCCGCTAAAGATCATCAATCTTCTGTGTGTGGAGTGTGAGTCAGCGGGGGGGCGTCTAAGCCGACATGTCGCTCGCGGATTCCTGCACCTGGCTGCGAAGACAGGTCAGCGTGCAGGGTTGGCAGTCGAGCCTGTCGCGGGACGGCTGATGAATGCGCAAGTCTTGCCTCTCATCCGCTGATTCGCATCAACGGAAGGCGAAATTTCGGGTGGGCTGCCTTGTCGCGCAACCCAATCGAGCGTCCCCTGTCAACGGCGGAATCTAGTGATGAACGCAGAAGCCCAGCCCGAGAGCGTCGTTGACACGATTCTGCGGGCAGGCCAGCTGGTCGAGGGAGAATACCGGGTCGAGCACCTGATCGGGGCTGGCGGAATGGCTGCGGTGTGGGCGGGAACGAACGAACGAACGGGCAAGCGAGTCGCCCTGAAGGTCATTCTGCGGTCCCTGGCCACGACCAGCCTGGCGCAGGGCCTCTTTCACCGCGAAGTTCTGGCCGCCAGCCTGGTGAACCATCCCAATGTGGTTACGATCTTCGACGTCATCCAACATGCGGGGATGGCGTGCATCGTGATGGAGCTGCTCGAGGGTGAGTCCCTCGCCAGCTATATTGCGCGCAAGGGATTCCTCAGCGTCAGCGAAGCGACGGGACTGCTCCTGCCAGCCATGCGAGGGGTGGCTGCGGCGAACGCACGGGGCGTGATCCATCGAGATCTCAAGCCACCGAACATCTTCATCTGTATGGAGCCCGACGGACGGATCGTGACCACCAAGGTGTTGGATTTTGGCATCTCGGTCATCGTGGAACGAGGTCTGCACCCGTCGGCAGGGCCGGCACTCGCCATGGGAACGCCGGCGTACATGTCTCCCGAGCATATCCTGGGCGTGCCCGATATCGACGGACGCACCGACGTGTACGGTTTCGGTGTGTTGCTGTACGAATCGTTGACCGGACAGA
>Ga0182017_10002849_pt1 | contig 12985 bp, 5 predicted proteins | sample 712E3DmetaG_FD_120492 | JGI IMG/M metagenome (GOLD analysis project Ga0182017, IMG submission 120492) | Permafrost microbial communities from Stordalen Mire, Sweden - 712E3D metaG | ecosystem: Environmental > Terrestrial > Soil > Wetlands > Permafrost | place: Sweden: Stordalen | collected... | reverse complement strand
CCGGGAGCCTACGTATGGAAGGCGGAGGAGTAGGGAGCCGTCCTTCTGGTTTGCATTCCAGCCGCTAATTCGTTATGATTCATAGATAACTCCAGGGAGACCCCTGGGCAGTCAATAGCACCACGGCTTTTGGGCCCGTTCATGTGTTCGCCCGGCACGGAAAACGTGCCACGGCGGCGAGCCGCGGGTTCCCCCGCAAAGCGGGGCTGGCAAAAGCGGTGGGAGACGAGGGAAGAATGGCGAAAACAAGCAAAAATATTGTGAAGGCGCGCGCGGCTGTCTCTAAGCCTGCGTATCCGCTCCCCGAGGCCGTCGGCCTGCTCAAGCAGGTCAAGTACGCCAAGTTCGACGAGACCGTCGATCTGACCCTGCGCCTGGGCGTGGACACGCGCCATGCCGACCAGATGGTGCGCGGAACCGTGGTTCTGCCGCATGGGCTGGGCAAGACCAAGACGGTGGCCGTGATTGCCACCGGCGACCGGCAGAAGGAAGCCACCGAGGCAGGGGCTGACTTTGTGGGCGGCGAAGAGATGGTGGAAAAGATCCAGAAGGAAAACTGGACCGACTTCGACGCGCTGATCGCCACGCCAGACATGATGAAGGTGGTAGGGCGCCTGGGCAAGGTGCTGGGGCCCAAGGGTCTGATGCCCAATCCCAAGACCGGAACGGTGACCATGGATGTGGCTGCCGCGGTGAAAGAGATCAAGGCCGGCAAGGTGGAGTTTCGCGCCGACAAGACCAGCCTGGTCCATGTGCCGGTGGGCAAGCTGAGTTTCGATCCGCAGAAGCTGGTAGACAATACGACGACGGTGATTGGGGCGATTGTGCGCGCCAAGCCTTCGGCGGCCAAGGGCAAGTACATCAAGAGCATCACGCTGAGTTCGACAATGGGCCCCGGAGTGCCGCTGGATTCGGCGGTTGCCGACGCGGCGGGCAAGCACTAAAAGCAGGGAATAGGGAATAGCCGGTGGAGGGGTACACTCCCGGCGCGGCCCACAGAGGGAGCAGGACGATGGCGGTTTCAAGAGCGAAGAAGACGGAGAAGGTCCGATTGCTGGCTAAGGAGCTGGAGAGCTCGACGACGGCGATTATCGGCACATTCGGCAAGCTGACCGTGGCCAAGGACTATGCACTGCGCAAGGTGATCCGAGAGGCGGGCGGCAAGTACCGGGTGGTGAAGAACAAACTGGCCGCGCTCTCCGGCAAGGGCACGCAGATCGAGGCCGCGCTGAAGGGTCTTAGGGGAGTGAACTCGGTAGCGTTTACCTCCGGCGATCCAGTGGCGCTGGCCAAGGTTTTTGCCAAGTGGGCGGGCGAGAACGCGCAGTTCCAGTTCAAGCTGGGCATTGTGGACGGCAAGCTGCTGAGCGCGGAAGAGGTAAAGGCGCTGGCTACGATGCCGGGCAAGGAAGAGCTCTTCTCGAAGCTGCTGTTCCTCATCAATGCGCCGGCGCAGAGGCTGGCGACCGTGATCAACGCCACGGGCCGCGATATGGCGGTGGTTCTGGGCCAGGGCGTGGAGAAAGAAAAGTTTGCCGGAGAGACGGCTGCATAAGGTTTGTGATTTTCCCACCCTAACCGCAAAAACAAAGACGCGGCGAGGGTGGGGCACCCGGCCCACTGTATGGGGCGGGATTTGGAATAGGGATTTGGTCGTAAGGCAGGCGGGAAGGGCGCGGGTCTGGCGCATCGGAACCTTCCAGTTTGGGTTTGCGGCCGGGAAAACAACTCAAACGGTTCTGATTGGAGAAGAAAATGGCGGATTTGGTGCAGTTGGAAGAGCAAATTGTGGCTCTGAGCCTGCTGGAAGCGGCGGCTTTGGTGAAGAAGCTAGAAGAGCGGCTTGGCGTTTCAGCGGCAGCGGCGGCCCCGGTAGCGGTGGCGGCAGGCGGCGGCGCGGCGGCTCCTGTGGCTGAGGAGAAGACCGAATTTGCGGTCATTCTCAAGGATTTCGGCGCCAATAAGATCAATACCATCAAGGCCGTACGCGAGGTTACCTCGCTGGGCCTGAAGGAAGCCAAGGACCTGGTCGATGGCGCTCCCAAGGCGATCAAGGAAAGCGCGACCAAGGACGAGGCCGAGGCGATCCGGAAGAAGTTCGAAGGTATTGCCACGATTGAGATTAAGTAGGGCAAATCACCGTCCAAGCTCTTGCAAACAAAGCTGGGACGCGCTATGATATCCGTTGCGCGTTCTATCGGCTCTCTACGGTTTTTCAGAGAAATAGGGCAGGAGCTGGGCGGCGCGTCTTGTGACTGGCGGAGTGGCACGCGAGGTTTTGCCGGGCAGAGCAGAGTGCTTCGCTCTGAAGGCGGGCGTCGTACATGATTTAAGTGCTGAGTTGTCAATGGGGTAGCTGGGGGTCAGGCCGGCAGCTTATTGACGTGTGGCGAGTGGCTGGCGAGCGAGCGGCAGAAGCGAGCTTTGGGATCGTCGAGGACATTATTCAGAATCCGGATGGGGGCATAGGCAACAAGCCGCGCTCGTGGGGAATTGCGTCCTTGCGAGCCTTTCGTGTGTTCCGGCCACGGCAGATAGTGCCTCAAAGGCAAAATCCACCGTATGCGCAGGAACATACAAGAACGGAATCCTCCGTTGCGCCTGTTTCCTCGGATTGTGCGCAGTCTAGCGCACTAGCTGGATATGCGGCAATGCCCATAACGCGATTTTGACTCAACTCTCACGATCAGGCTCAACCTGACACTCCCGGCGCATACAGGTTTTGAAGCAGCGATGGATGGACTGGATTTTCGAGGTTTTCCAGTCCGGTTTTTACGAAATCTTACCGTAATCCGCCGGCATCCTCGAGACTCGGGTGCTGGCCCGGCCCAGGCCCCGTCTCGCGGCCCCGGAGCAGGAGCGACGAGCCTCAGGAGTGACAATGCCCAACGAGAAGCGCGCGATTCGCAGCCGGCTCGATTTTTCCAAGATTCCCACAGCAACCCAGATACCCAACCTGATCGAAGTGCAGCGGCGCTCCTATGAGCGATTTCTGCAGATGGACAAGCTGCCCAACGAGCGCGACGACTCGGGGTTGCAGTCGGTATTTGTGTCAGTTTTTCCGATCACCGATTTTCGCGGCATCTCGCAGTTGGATTTCGTGGACTTCGCCATCGGCAACTGGGAGTGCAAGTGCGGCCACTTGAAGGGGCTTCACCACCTGCGCACGGCCTGCGTGCATTGCGGGGCGATGGTGATCACCGATCCGTTTCTCCCTGGCGACGTGCTGTGCCAGAAGTGCGGAACGTACAACAAGAATATGCCCGACTTTTGCAACAAGTGCGGCGACCCGGTAAGCCTGCAGTTGAAGTATGACCAGCAGGAGTGCGAGGAGCGGGGTATGACCTTCTCTGCGCCGCTCAAGGTGACCGTGCGCCTGACCATCTATGAGAAGGATGCGGAGACCGGCAACAAGACCGTCAAAGACATCAAAGAGCAGGAGGTGTTCTTCGGCGACATTCCGCTGATGACGCCGAATGGAACCTTCATCGTGAACGGCACCGAGAGGGTAATTGTCTCGCAGTTGCATCGCTCTCCCGGCGTATTCTTCGAGACGGCCAACAACCGCACCTACTTCCTGGGCAAGATCATTCCTTACCGCGGATCGTGGGTTGAGTTCGAGTACGACCAGAAGAACACGCTTTATGTGCGCATTGACCGAAAGCGCAAGTTCCTGGGCACCATCTTCCTGCGCGCACTGGGGCTACGCTCAGACGAAGAGATTCTGAAGACGTTTTATACCGTTGACCGGATCCATATTGCCGACGGCAAGCTGCACTGGGCGGTTCCTCCGGAGGGCCCAGCCAGCACGCACCTGTTGGGCGCCAAGCCGGCGCACGCGGTGTTGCATAAGGGCGAGGAGATTGCGCACGCCGGCCGCAAGATTACGCCCAACGCGTTGAAGGCTCTGCGTGCCGCTGCCATCGACAGGGTCGAGGTGGACGCGGCGGAGCTGGATGGCGCGCTGACCGCTGCCGACGTGGTGGATAAGGCCACCGGCGAGGTAGTGGTGGAGGCCAACGTTGAGTTGACCGCCGATCGTCTGCACAAGGTGCTGTCGAGCGGCGCATCGAACTTCGAGGTCTTCTTCCCGGAGCGCGACGACGTAGGCAACATCATCACCAACACGCTGAAGCGGGACTCGATTCGCAAGCCGGAAGAGGCGCTGATCGAGATCTATCGCAAGCTGCGGCCCGGCGATCCGCCGACGCTGGACACGGCGACTGCGCTGTTTGAGGGCATGTTCTTCGACTCGCGCAAGTACGACTTTTCGCGAGTTGGCCGCCTGAAGTTCAACATCAAGCTCTACGAGAACCAGGACGCGACGCATCTGGATCGCCGCACCCTGACGCCGGAGGACTTCTACGCGACCATCCGGTACCTGCTGAAGCTGCGCAAGAACATCGGCATGGTGGACGACATCGATCACCTAGGCAACCGCCGCGTGCGCGCGGTGGGCGAACTGATGGAAAACCAATTTCGCATTGGACTGGTGCGCATGGAGCGGGCCATCAAGGAAAAGATGAGCGTGTATCAGGAGCTTACGACGGCGATGCCGCACGACCTGATCAACGCCAAGCCGGTAATGGCGGCCATCCGCGAGTTCTTCGGCTCGTCACAGCTTTCGCAGTTCATGGACCAGACCAATCCGCTCTCGGAGATTACGCACAAGCGGCGCCTCTCGGCACTGGGACCGGGCGGCCTGTCGCGCGAACGCGCCGGCTTTGAGGTGCGCGACGTACATCCGACGCACTACGGGCGCATCTGCCCGATCGAAACTCCGGAAGGCCCGAACATCGGCCTTATCAGTTCGCTGAGTTGCTTTGCGCGCATCAACGAGTACGGATTCATTGAGTCGCCCTATCGCAAGGTGAAGGATTCGCGGATTCTGGACTTTGTGGAGATTGTCAACGCCGGCGACAGCGGCCTGCGAGTGGGCGATCACATCGAAAAGGAAGAGGCGGGGCGGCTGAATGCCTCGCTGAAGAAGGCTGGCAAGCGGCAGATCGACAACATCCCCTTCAGCTTTTACCTCTCGGCTTGGGAAGAGGACAAGCATACCATTGCGCAGGCCAACATTGAGTTCAACGACAAGGGCGTAATCACCGAGGACCTGGTGAACGCGCGCCGGCAGGGAAACTTTGTGCTGGTGAACCGCACCGAGGTGGACTATATCGACGTCTCGCCGAAACAGCTTGTCTCGGTGGCTGCATCGCTGGTGCCTTTTCTGGAGCACGACGATGCCAACCGCGCGCTGATGGGCGCCAATATGCAGCGCCAGAGTGTGCCGCTGCTGGTGGCCGAGGCGCCGCTGGTGGGTACGGGCATGGAAGGCGTGACCGCGCGCGACTCGGGTGCCGTCATTCTGGCGCGCCGCAACGGCGTGATCGATTCTGTTGACTCCGAGCGCATCATTGTGCGCGTGGAGGGCGAGCATCATCCCACACAGCTTTCGCGCGAGGTGGGCTCTGACATCTACCAGCTCATCAAGTTCAAGCGGTCGAACCAGAACACCTGCATCAATCAGAAGCCGGTTGTCCGCGAGGGCGATCGCGTGGTCAAGGGGCAGGTCATCGCCGACGGACCTTGCACGGAGCAGGGCGAGCTGGCGCTGGGGCGCAATGTGCTGGTGGGCTTCATGCCCTGGCGCGGTTACAACTTCGAAGACGCCATCCTCATCAGCGAAAGGCTGGTGCGGGAGGACTACTACACCTCGGTGCACATCGAGGAGTTCGAGATTGAGGCGCGGGACACCAAGCTGGGTCCCGAGGAGATTACGCGCGACATTCCCAACGTGAGCGAGCACGCGCTGCGCGACCTGGACGATAGCGGAGTCATCCGCATCGGCGCTCAGATCAAGCACGGCGACATCCTAGTGGGCAAGGTGACGCCCAAGGGCGAGACTCAACTGACGCCGGAAGAGAAGCTGCTGAGAGCCATCTTCGGCGAAAAGGCCGGCGATGTGCGCGACGCATCGCTCACTTGCCCTCCGGGCATCGAGGGCACGGTGGTAGACGTGCGCATCTTCAGCCGCAAGGGTCAGGAGAAGGACGAGCGCGCCAAGCTGATCGAGGCGGAGTACGTCGCCAAGCTCGAAAAGAACCTGGGCGACGAGATCCGCATTCTGACGGACGAGCGGCTCAAGCGCCTGGAGGGCATCCTGGGCGCCAAGGAAGTGCTGGCCGATCTGCACGACGAGCGGACTAACAAGCGCCTACTGGTCAAGGGCGCGATTCTGGATCGCGAGACGATCGAGCGCATCTCGACCAAGAACCTCAAGCGCATTCGATATGCCGACAAGGATCCAAGGGTCAATGAGCAGATCGACGAGATCGAGGAGATGACCTCGCGGCAGATCGAGGTGCTGCGCAAGATTACCAATGAGAAGGTTGCCAAGCTGCAAAAGGGCGACGAGCTGCCTCCGGGCGTGATCAAGCTGGTGAAGGCCTATGTAGCCATGAAGCGCAAGCTCTCAGTGGGCGACAAGATGGCCGGCCGCCACGGCAACAAGGGCGTGATCGCGCGCATTCTTCCCGAGGAAGATATGCCGTATCTGCCCGACGGAACCCCGGTGGAGATCATTCTGAATCCGCTCGGCGTGCCTTCGCGCATGAACGTGGGCCAGGTGCTAGAGACGCACCTGGGGTGGGCCGCGCATGAGCTGGGCAAAAAGATCGGCGAGTTGATCCGGGCCAATACCGATGCGGCGTGTACGCGCGAACTCATGAAGAAGGAGTTTGCCGGAACCGCTGCGCTACGCCAGTTGCTCGAACTGGACGACGAGATGCTGATGCGCGTGGCAGCGGGCATGGATCGCGGCATCTGGTTCGGGACCGCGGTCTTCGACGGCGCGCAGGAGGGAGAGATCAAGGCGCTGCTGGCAGCGGCTGGCTTGCCTTCATCGGGCAAGACGCCTCTGTTTGACGGCATGACCGGCGAGCAGTTTGAGCAGCCGGTGACAGTGGGCTATATCTACATGCTCAAGCTCTCGCACCTGGTGGACGACAAGATTCACGCTCGTTCCATCGGGCCGTACTCGCTGATTACTCAACAGCCGCTGGGCGGCAAAGCGCAGTTCGGCGGGCAGCGCTTCGGCGAGATGGAGGTGTGGGCGCTGGAGGCTTATGGCGCGGCCTACATCCTGCAGGAGCTGTTGACCGCCAAATCCGACGACGTATATGGCCGGACAAAGATCTACGAGGCCATCGTGAAGGGCGAGGCGGCCATCGAGCCGGGCGTGCCCGAGTCGTTCAACGTGCTGATTCGCGAATTGCAGTCGCTGTGCCTGGATGTGGAGTTGATTAAGCGCGCGGATCTCATCAAGAAGTTGCCCGCGCCGGAAGTAGCGGCAGTAGCCGACTGAGGTTCGAGGTATCTCAGGTCTCAAAATCGAGACCTGGGCACCCGACTGAAGGCTAGAAGCTGACAGCTTGGAAGTTTTGTTCAGGGTTCTTCTTGAAAGCGGCAAACACCGCTTCCCGGGAAGGAAGAATCCATCATGAGAATCCCGGGGATACCGCGGCAGGCGCCGAAGAGGCCCGCCAAGGAGGGTTGCCTTGTTCCGTTCAAACCCGTTTGAGCTTTCCGGTCCCATTACCGATTTTGACGCCATCCGCATCATGCTGGCATCGCCGGAGAAGATCCGCAGCTGGTCGCATGGCGAGGTCACCAAGCCGGAGACCATCAACTACCGCACCTTCAAGCCGGAGCGCGACGGGCTGTTCTGCGCCCGCATCTTCGGGCCGGTGACCGACTGGGAGTGCCTGTGCGGCAAGTACAAGCGCATGAAGCATCGCGGCGTGATCTGCGACAAGTGCGGCGTTGAAGTGACGGTGAGCAAGGTGCGCCGCGAGCGCATGGGCCACATCGAGCTGGCGTCGCCCTGCTCGCACGTGTGGTTCTTCAAGGGGCTGCCTTCGAGGATCGGCCACCTGCTGGACATTTCACTGCGCGATCTGGAAGGCATTCTCTACTTCGAGTCGTATGTCGTGGTGGACGCCGGCGACGCGCCGGTGAAGGAACGCGAGATCATCAAGGACGAAACCAAGTTCCGCGAACTTGACCAGCAGTTCCGGCCCTCGGGCTTCAAAGCCATGATGGGCGCCGAGGCCATCAAGGAGCTGCTCAAGCGTGTGAACATAGACGAACTGGGCATCGAGCTGCGGGAGCGGATGAAGACCGAGACCTCCGCGCAGAAGAAGCTCAAGTTCGCCAAGCGGCTGAAGGTCGTCGAGGCCTTCCGCAAGAGCTCGAACAAGCCGCAGTGGATGATTCTGGACGTGCTGCCCGTAATTCCTCCAGAGTTGCGCCCGCTGGTGCCGCTGGACGGTGGCCGTTTTGCGACTTCAGATCTCAATGACCTTTATCGCCGCGTCATCAACCGCAACAACCGGTTGAAGAAGCTGATGGACCTGCATGCGCCGGAAGTGATTGTGCGCAACGAGAAGCGCATGTTGCAGGAAGCGGTGGACGCGCTCTTCGACAACGGCCGCCGCGGCCGCGTTCTGCGCGGGGCCAACAACCGCCCGCTCAAGTCGCTCAGTGACACTCTCAAGGGCAAGCAGGGCCGCTTCCGCCAGAACCTGCTGGGCAAGCGCGTGGATTACTCCGGCCGCTCGGTTATCGTGGTAGGTCCGGAGTTGAAACTGCACCAGTGCGGCCTGCCCAAGAAGATGGCGCTGGAGCTCTTCAAGCCCTTCATCTATCACCGGCTGGAGCAGACCGGCCATTGCACAACTATCAAGCAAGCGAAAGAAATGGTGGAGATGCAGGAGCCGGTGGTGTGGGACATCCTTGAAGAGGTTATCAAGGACCACCCGGTGCTGCTGAACCGCGCTCCCACGCTGCACCGCCTGGGCATTCAGGCCTTTGAGCCGGTGCTGGTCGAGGGCAAAGCCATCAAGATTCATCCGCTGGTCTGCACCGCCTTCAACGCCGACTTCGACGGCGACCAGATGGCCGTGCATATTCCTCTTTCGCCCGAGGCGCAGATTGAAGCCAGCGTGCTGATGCTGGCCTCGCACAATATTCTTTCACCGGCCTCCGGACATCCCATCACCGTACCCACGCAAGACATGGTTCTCGGCCTCTACTACCTGACCAAGGCGAAGAAGAACGCCAAGGGTGAGGGACGCGTCTTCGCCAATTACGAAGAAGTCCTGATGGCGCTGGAAGCCAAGGAGGTCGAGACGCTCTCGCCCATCCGGCTGCGCTTCACGGGCAAGGTGCTGGACATGACCACGGCCTACGACGACCAGGACCTGACGCACACTGAGGCGGTGGAGTTCAACAAGGAGTACATCTCCACCTCCGTGGGCCGCGTGATCCTGAACGACGCGCTGCCGCAGGGGATGCCGTATATCAACGGCCTTCTGAAGAAGAAGGGCATCGGCCAGTTGGTGAACTATTGCAACCAGAACCTCGGTCTTGAGGTGACGGTAGGCATGCTGGACAAGATCAAGGCGCTGGGCTTCTACTACGCTACCATCTCCGGACTCTCGGTCGGCCTGGACGACATGGTCATTCCGCCCAGCAAGTACAAGACCGTGGACGACGCCGATCAAAAGGTGATCGAGGTTCAGAAGCAGTACATGGACGGAGCCATCACCAACGGCGAGCGCTCCAACAAGGTGATTCAGATGTGGTCGGCGGTCACAGAGAAGGTAGCCGACGAGATGTTCAACAACATGAAGGAGGCCGACGAGGCAGGAACCTTCAACCCGATTTACATCATGGCCGACTCTGGCGCCCGCGGATCGAAGCAGCAGATTCGCCAGCTCAGCGGTATGCGCGGACTGATGGCCAAGCCGTCAGGCGAAGTCATTGAGACGCCTATCACCGCCAACTTCCGCGAAGGATTGACGGTGCTGGAATACTTCATCTCAACGCACGGCGCGCGCAAAGGATTGGCCGATACGGCATTGAAGACCGCCGACTCCGGCTACCTGACGCGGCGGCTGGTTGATGTGGCCCAGGATGTGATCGTGACGGAGTACGATTGCGGCACGGTCGAGGGCATCTACGTGGGTTCGATCGTCGAATCCGGCGAGGTCATCGAGGAGCTGCGCGACCGCATCATTGGCCGCGTTTCACTTGAGAGAATTAAGGACTATGACGGCAATGTGGTCGTGGACGTGAACCAGGGTATCGACGAGGACATCGCTTCGGCGATTCAGGGCGCGGGCGTCGAGAAGGTTAAGATTCGCTCTGTGCTGACCTGCGAATCGCGCCGTGGCGTTTGCGCGCTGTGCTATGGGCGCAACCTGGGCTCGGGCCGCATGGTAGAGCTGGGCGAGACCTGCGGCGTCATCGCCGCGCAGTCTATCGGAGAGCCGGGCACGCAGTTGACCATGCGCACCTTCCACGTGGGCGGCACGGCCAGCCGCGTGGCCGACAAGTCGCGCCTTGACGCCAAGAACAACGGCTTCGTTCGCTTTATCAACCTGAGTACCGTAGAAAGCAAGGACGGCACACTGGTGGCCATGAACCGCTCCGGTTCGCTGGCCATTCAGGACGAGCGCGGGCGCGAGAAGGAGCGCTATGTGGTGGTCTACGGCGCTCGCCTCAAGGTAAAGGATGGGGAGCACGTCAAGCTGGGCCAGTTGCTGGCCGAGTGGGACCCGTACACCTACTCCATCCTGACCGAAATCGGCGGCACGGTGCAGTTCAAGGACCTGCAGGAAGGCATCACGCTCAACGAAGAGGTGGATGAAGTGACCGGCCTCTCGCGCTGGGTGGTGGCAGACGCTCCCGACGAGAAGCGCCAGCCGACCTTCGTGGTCAAGAACGAGAAAACTCACAAACGCTACCTGCTGCCCCGCGGCGCTCACCTGATGATCCAGGATGGCGAAGAGGTGGGCCCGGGCGACGTGCTGGCCAAGATTCCCAAGGAGAGCACGCGCACCAAGGACATCACCGGCGGCCTGCCGCGCGTAGTGGAGCTCTTCGAAGCGCGCAAGCCGCGCGAGACGGCCATCATCAGCGAGATCGACGGCGTAGTCCGCTTCGGTGAAGTGGCCAAGGGCCAGCGCAAGATTTACGTGACCGCGGACAACGGCGACGAGAAGGAATACTCGGTGCCCCGCGGCATCCACGTAAATGTGCAGGAGGGCGAACGGCTGAGCGCCGGAGACCCGCTGATGGATGGGCCGCTGAACCCGCACGACATTCTTGCCGTACTGGGCGAAAAGGCGTTGCAGGCTTACCTGGTGAACGAGATTCAGGAGGTCTACCGGCTACAGGGCGTGACCATCAGCGACAAGCACATCGAAGTGATCGTGCGACAGATGCTGCGCTGGGTGAGGATCGACGAGGTGGGCGACACTAACTTCCTGCTCGAACAGCAGGTTGACCGCTTCCGCTTCAATGAAGAGAACGAGCGCGTGCTGGCCAATGGCGGCCGTCCGGCCATCGGACGCCCGCTGCTGCTGGGCATCACCAAGGCATCGCTCTCCACCGACAGCTTCATCAGTGCGGCCAGCTTCCAAGAGACGACTCGTGTCTTGACGGAGGCCAGCATCAATGGCGCGGTGGACAACCTGCGTGGGCTGAAGGAGAACGTGATCGTGGGCCGGTTGATCCCGGCGGGCACGGGCCTGGAGTACTACCGCAATGTTCAGCTCTCACCGGAACTAGAGGAAGCGGCGGCGCGCGTGCAGCAGGAGGTCACAGCGGAGATTGAAGCCGCGGAGCGCGAACTGGAGCTGATGCGCCAGGAGGGCGAGGCGGAGGAGATGGCCGCGGAGTAGGGAAAAATTCCCCGGTTCACGTTTCATTTATCTATGCACGAGGCCCGGCGCAAGCCGGGCCTTTCTTATGCGCCGTCTTTGGGCGTGAGCTAGGAATGCCGCGGTGTATTCGGTAAGATTCCGACCTGCCGCTTGGCGTTTTTTGCCGTGTACATGGCGGCGTCGGCGGCGTTCAGCAGGCTGTCCTTGGTGGCTCCGTCCTCCGGGTAGAGGGCGATGCCGAAGCTCGCGGAGCCTTGCAGCACATGTCCTTCAACGGTAAACGGCTCGTCGAAGCTGTGCTCCAGCCGCTGGGCAATCTCCACGGCGGCTGCACGGTTGCGAACCACTGTGATCAACGCGGCAAACTCATCGCCGCCCAGCCGCGCCAGCGTGTCGTTGCCGCGAAGCTGCTGTTTCATCCGCTCCGATACCTCCTGCAAGTAGAGGTCGCCGACCTGGTGGCCGAACTGGTCGTTTACCTGCTTGAATTTATCCAGGTCGATGTAGATCAGCCCGAAGATGCTGGCCTTGCGGCGGGCCTCATCGATGAGGGCGTTTAGGTGCTTGTCCAGGGAGAAGCGGTTGTGGATGTCGGTCAGCAGATCGAACTCCGAGCGGTGGAGCAGGTCTGAGTAAAGCCGCCGGGTCTCGATGGCTAGCTCGGCCAGGGCACAGGTCTTGGAGAGGGCCTCAGATTCTGTGCCGGAGGGCTTAACATGCGGGTCAAAGGCGGCATAGAGTGCGCCGAGCGGGGGGCCGGAGCGGGCCGGAATCTCGGTGCGGACGATGCGCAGGCGGGAGAGATTCGGCGGGCAGTTTCCCAGCAGAGCACCGTCGGTAATCTGGCACCAGCAGGGAGCTCCCTGGAGCTTGAAGGAGGCTAGCTCAGTGATCTCTTCGACGATCTCAGCCAACGGACGGGAGCCGTTGATGTCCTCAAGGATGCGGCTGCGCCGTGTCTCAAGGTATGCCAATGCAGCGGATTGGCGATGCACCCTGCGTTCGATATACCATCCCCTGGCGCCCACGGCTATAACCACTATGAGGAGCAATCCGACGAGGAGAAGGAGATTGCCAACGCTCAGCCACGAAGGCTCGGCGATGACGGCAATGTCGTCGAAGGAACGCAACAGAATATTGAAAGGAGACTCATCGTTGAATGGATCGGTATCCAGGGCGACGCAGATGCCGGTGACCCGGATTGTGGAGCCCAATGGAACCTGCAACATGGGCGGAACCGGCCTGGGCATGGGCGG
>Ga0182017_10002848_pt1 | contig 12986 bp, 13 predicted proteins | sample 712E3DmetaG_FD_120492 | JGI IMG/M metagenome (GOLD analysis project Ga0182017, IMG submission 120492) | Permafrost microbial communities from Stordalen Mire, Sweden - 712E3D metaG | ecosystem: Environmental > Terrestrial > Soil > Wetlands > Permafrost | place: Sweden: Stordalen | collected... | reverse complement strand
TTCACTTTGCCGAAAATCAGGTATAATTTGATGTGATTCGACTTGCCAGCGTAGCTCAGTGGTAGAGCAGCGGTTTCGTAAACCGTCGGTCAAGAGTTCGACTCTCTTCGCTGGCTCCAGTTTACGAGGCTAAATTTGGTATTATGTTATCTTCTTCAGGTTAACATAACGAAAATTGCGACTAAATTGCGACTAATGGGTTTCAACTGCCTTTTCTTCCAATTTTGTTCCTAGCACTTCGTCAAAGCGTTTAGCTGCCGCCTCTTGAAGGCCAGGTGTCACATGGCTGTAAAGATCTAACGTAGTCGAAATAGTGGCATGACCAAGCCTCTCCTGGACTATCTTAGGGTGAACTCCCTGTTTCAGTAAAAGCGAAGCGTGGGTATGCCGCGCGTCATGCAATCTGAAATGATTTAGATGAGCGCGTTTTACTATCTTAATCCAAGCATGACTTATGGTGTCGGGCAATAATGGTTTACCTTCCGGAGTGCCGAAAACCAAGTCATTTTCTTTAAGTACTGTCCCCACCGTGATTCGTTCCAGTATTTGTTTTTCCTTATGCTCTCTGAAGAGGAGGGCAAGCGACGGCGATAATGATATCATCCGCCGTCCTTTAACCGTTTTAGGTTGTCTGAAGACAAGGCTACCATCATGCAAGCGATGCAGACTTTGAGTGACCGATGCCTGACATAGTAACAAATCAACATCAGACCATCGCAATGCTAACAGTTCGGAACGTCTCATCCCTGTAAAAAGAGCGGTATAGAACACCACATAGTAGGGCGTGGTTTTAGCAGCTTCAAGGAAGGCTTGAAGGTCATTTTCATTCATGGTGTGCATCTCGGAATGCTGTGGGCGTGGGGGAGTGACTGCATCGGCGGGGTTCCGGCTGATAAGTCCCCACCTGAGAGCCATTTTCAGGGCGCGATGAAGGCACGTGTGGTGGTGCGACACCGTTGTTTGGCTGAGAGAACCATTGTCATCATATCTTCCACCGGATAACTTCTTGGCATAGTATTTTTGTAAATGTTCTGGTTTGAGTTGCGCTAACGAAAGATTCCCTAGTGACGGTACCAGGTGGCAGCGCACAATAGACTCATAGCCTTCAAATGTTCGGGGGCCGAGATTTGGTTTAGCATAGTCCTTGAGCCATCGGTCAAGGTATTCAGCCAGTGTAGTCTTAGTGGGCTTAATGAAGTTACCAGTATCCATTTGGCTCAGTATCTCTGAGAGTTTCTTTTCGGCATCTTTCTTGTTGCCTTTCACTGTTACCCAATGGAACCTGTACTTGCCAGCAGCATCCTTCCCTATGCTAACTCTGATAGAATAGCTATCTTTACCTCTTTTTTCTATATGACCTCTCATGGTTTGCTTCCTTTATACCCGTCTAATTCAGGGACAATACGCTTCTTTTTGGTTCGCCTATCAATTCTTCTTTTGAGCCCGCTGTTTTCTCCCAGCACACGTATTAGGCAATACACCCGTCGTGAAGTCAAGTGATTCGGGTGTCTCCTTACCACGGGCAGCCAGAAGTCGTTCTACTCCGATGGCCAGCAGAGAAATTAACCGATCCGAACGCCGGGCATCTTCGAGTTCCGCTGGTGCCGGATGAATCATAACTTGCCGTGGGTTTCGCCATGCCTTTCTCATATTATTCCCTGATAGAAGTCACACTGCCGTGGTGTCAACTTCCTTAATAACCGCGTGTCTCATTCTCTTGCCCCTTAAACGCATCTCCTAACCTCATTCCATTATCCATCAGGTGCCCAATCGATGGCACAGGAGCCTTTACACCCCAGGCACTGGCCGCTCTCTTTCAGGTGCTTTGCATATCTTATCTCTCCGACTAGACTTCTATGTACCGCTCCACCAACTCTGTTGCCGCTTGGTGCTCACCCACAGCATCTAAAGCATCAGTTTTGGCCATATTCACGAGATTTGAAATCTGCTGCATAACAGCGTTGCCAACACCCTGTCGAATAGCTTCAAGATCCAGTTTATCTTCGGATATTGCAGCAACCCCATCATTGAACGGTGCTACCAACAACTCTTCGGTATATTTGATCAGATCAGTAAGGCTCCTGACCAAATCGGGAAACAGCACTTCCTCTCCGTCGTAGTAGCGTTGGCTAATGGTGGCGATGGCCTGACGGAATGCATACAGCTTGGTCAGCAACATTCCGGCCATCTCCTTCCAGTCTATCTCCTCCTGTTCCGCGCAAGGCGAGCTCGTTTTACTCATCATGCTCAGCAGCAACACCCGTCGTTCAAGCCGGCCCTTGACTCCGTCTGGACACACCAGGTAATCATGCTCCTCCACGTAACACTGCAATCGATCTGCAGTGACACCAGCCAGTCGCCCCTTTCCTCTCTTGGTATCAAGCCAGGTGTTCCATGAAACAGTAATAAATCCCGTGTATACATTTGAGTGTAGGTCGCCTTTCACCTTACGTCCTTGCCATGAACTGTAGTCTTCGAAGTTGATATAGGAACGTCCATCTATTTCCTTAATTCGTCCCGGGAACTTCTTTAAACGCCGACCGACCTGCTGGCAGAGGGCATGAACCTCTGCTTGGCCTATTTCACTCCCGTTGCTGTCTATAAAATGCTGCCAGGCAAGCGGATGATGATCGTTTGTCTCCTGCGAGTGGTAACCTTTCTCTATGAGCATGGCACCCACCTCAGCCAACACCACTACATGGCGGTCAAGCCACTCCCCCTCGACCAGGGTCGCAACTTGTAAGAAAGGTATAGGAACAGTCTCCAGATATACCGAGGCGCCCACATGTATCTGGCCAGAGTCCACCAGTTTGTGAATGGCCTTCACCATTCTGCCATAGTGTGCGGTATAATCAGCGTCTTTGACGGTAGCCAATCCATTACTGTAATCCTCTCCGGCTTTGAATCGTTCGAACTCGGCCTCGTCCTGAAAACAGCTCCTCACCTCTTGTTCATTTTCAGCAGTTACTTGTGGTTTAAATTTACCATCAACAAACGTGAAAGCTCCTTCCGGAATCTCCCGTGCACCCTGATCAAGGAGGTAGTTATAAAACCATTCATCGAGAGTGTCACCCTCATCAAACTCATCCCAGGTGGTCACATGATTGCGGATAGCTGCTCTGACAGTGCCAGCAGTTTCCACATCCAAAGGGTAGGGACTCTCACAGCTGTATGTGTGAACCAAATCACTGAGGAGATGCTGGTGGGTATTCTCACGCGTAATTGCTCGAAGATTACCTTCCAAAGCAGCGCACATAACGCCCCATAGTCTTAACTCCGTTAGCAGATAACCGTTGACCTGGTTATGCAGCTTCATAAGGAAACAGACATCCCTCACTGCCCGATGGACGGCAGCATCGATGGTCTTCTGGGGTTGACCTTTCATTATTTGGCGGGTAGCAGATTCTACCTGATTGGTTATCCTGGTTATAGGTCGCAAGGCTTCAGGCTGACTCCGCAGATATTTGAGGTATTCCTCAACATTAGCATGGCGGTTGGTCTCCTGCAGCCATAAGATAACCGCCTGTTTGGGGGTAAGTAAATGTTCTATCTTATCCAGTCGTTTGTTGAGAGTCATGTTGCTCCTTATCATCAGGTTTTAATAATTCCTGTTCGACGTCAAAGATGGGTAATGCCAGCTGGGCATTATTGGGGCCAACTGACTGTTCCAGACTCATCAGGCGCTGCTTGATCTCGCGTAGTTCCAGGGCGCGCAAAGCTACCATCGCTGAATAAGCGAGCAGTCTGTTGCGGGCGATGCCGTTTTCCATGCCGACGGTGTCCAGCACAACGAGATCAATGAGCCGGTGGATACCGTCAATCGTATCCAGAGGCTCGAGGTTATAAGCACCGGCAATGGTGACCTCACGTTTCCGGCGTAATCCACCGAGACGGCGAGCTTCCTGGACTTCCTTGGCATGCTCCGGTGAATGCATCAGACAGAAGTTGCTATCATGCAGAGGTGGTGAATGACAGGCCCTGCCATCTGGGAAATGGAAAGCGCAAAACCTGCGTGTCACCATTGGTCACCTCTGCTGACAAAAAAAGGGGCAGTGACTTCAATGAAACAAGGCAAGCTCCCGATAAAGGGAGCCTGCTTACACGTTATTCTCTTTTCAGCCAGTGTTAGCTGGGCTGATGGTTGGGACAAATCCCGGGGACTTCGACTGCAGATGCGTTGAAGCTCTTGCCACATTCGCGGCAGTGCCAGCGGATTTGACCTTCCGGCACACCTTTCTGATTGGGTACCAGAAATACCCCGCTTTTCTTGGGGTCGGACTTGGCGGCATTCTGAGCAGGTTCCGGTGTGGTCTTGGGCTGTTCGGTTTTTGTTGCAGGTGAAGTTTCTGTGGTTGCTGATTCCTGGCTCTTGACATTTGCAGTTGCATTCTCTTCCGTTTGCACTGTCCAAAAGACCCAGCCGTCGCAGGCATGTCCAGTGATGGCTTTCCCCGCCGCTGATGGACTCTTGAATTCCTTTCCGTCCTCCAGAAGATAGCGCAGCTTGCCTTCCGCATTCTCGACCACCTCGCAGGAGTAGCTCTGCCTGTGGTATCGACCCATGAGTTTGGTTCCCTTGGTTAGATTTCTGTTTTCGATTGGCATTATCAGCCTCCTTAATATTACTTACTGATACATACATCACTCTGAAAACTCCTGAAGTCAAGTAATTACTCTGGCTTTTTGAATCTTTTTCTTTGATTATTCCAGGCGATGCAACACCATCTACCAATCGTGTCTCGTCAGTCATGGGGCATAGTCTCACTTTGAAGCCTCCTCTCTCGTAGCTTTCTGGCCTGCGAAAGCCTCCCATCTGAACCGAGCGACGTCCACGTACAGTGGCTCCTGTTCCATGGCGTAGCAGCGGCGCCCTAACTTCTCAGCCGCGATAATCTGCGTGCCACTGCCAAGGAAAGGCTCGTAGCAAATATCTCCGACTTCGGTGTGGTACTCTATCGGTCGCATAAAGAGTTCGACTGGCTTTTGCGTAGGATGGATATTAAGATTTCCTATCTTGCTACTGACTTCCCATACCGTAGTTTCATTAGCGGGTGGCTTCTTCGAAGGCGGCTGACCTTCTACCCAACCATAAAATGCGGGCTCATGTCTCCACAGGTAATGTGAGTGAGTAAGGACACCTCCGGTCTTGACCCAGATAATCTGCTGGTGGATCAGAAGCCCATTGGCTGTCCACGCCTGCTCGACCAGCGCCTGTCGTCGGTGCGCATGCCACTGATAGATGGCTGAATTCTCTTTGAGATGTGCCAAGCCAAGTTTAAGGAAATCGGCATAGAACTTAACTGAGGTTTCGGGGTCATGATAATCATCCCAGTGCTTATCTCTGGCGGGATTTCCTTTGTTTCCTTTGCTGGCCGGGTGATCGCCGCCGGTGTAATCTATCAGATAGGGCGGATCGGTGGCCATTAGCGATGCCTTCTCTCCATTCATCAATCGCGCTACATCGTCGGGGCAGGTCGAGTCCATGCATCCGACCCTATGGTCGCCTAGCAGCCAGATATCGCCTGGTTTGGCAACAGGGGCGCTCTGGGCAGCCTTCACAGCCTCATCCAAGTCGAATGATTCTAGCCGTTCCCGTTTATCACGCAGGTCCAGCGACTTCAGGAGTTTCTTTAGTTCATCATCCTCAAAGCCGCTTAACGAGAGGTCAATACCGGGGACTGCGTTGAGTTCCGACAGCAATCGTGCCAGCAGTTCCTGGTCGAAGGAGCCGGATATCTTATTCAGGGCGATGTTCAACAGATGGGCTTGTTCCACTGTCAGGTCTGCCAACACCACCGGCACTGTCTTGTAGCCCAGTTTTCGTGCTGCCAATAGCCGTTGGTGGCCGCCGATCACCGTCTTGTCCTCCCGCCTCGCGATGATGGGGTCAATCAGTCCGAACTCACGTATGCTTCGGGTGAGTGATTCCAGTTCCTTGTCACTAATGCGTCTGGGGTTCGCCGGGTCGGGCCGCAAGTCACCTATTGGTAATTGTTCGATTTGTATTTGTTGTGATGTCTTCATTTTTTATCTCCTCATCTAATTTACAATTTGTGGTTTAACTTATATAATCTAGGGCATGACCCTCTTTGACATTCTAAGTCTTGTAGCAATTTTCCTATCAGCGGGCACCGCTCTATTTGTTGGCTTTGTTGAATTCCGACGGTATTATTTGCATCTGAAGATGGCGGTCCGCAACTGGAGGGTGATATGGCATAACGAGAATAGTTCGATTGTTGTGTTTCAGATGTCTTTTGTGAATCCCTCAACGAGAGGTAAAACTGTTTTTCACATTCGAGGAAGCATGCCGCCCAATGTAACAATCTCGGAACTTCAGGGGCAATCCGACCCCAGTCTTCCATACGTGGTTTACACACTTCCCAGTCAAGGGAATCTTCACTCGGAATATCGAGCAAATGCTTCCCAAATACTACCAATTCCCCTTGATATACTCCCACACCAATCTCACTCAGGTTACTCCTGTTATCAGATTGATTGGCGCCTAATGGAGGATGGTAATCAAAAGTTCTCGCTTCCTTTTTGTGCTCTTGACGTAGAGGGAAACCAAATTGCCCAATGTTCAACATCTTTATCCATAAATGAACTAAAGATTGACGGACTCCATGCTGATTTAACTTCTTTTTCATAATCTAATCTCCAACAGCAAATGGTTATCAAAGCCAACTATAAGAGAACGAATCCGCTTCAAAATATACAACCCTACCCTACTTAGTCGTACATTTACAAAGTGTTTTTACTTTCACAATTCACCGCTTTTGTGTAGCACCTTATCCAGCCATACCCGTATTGCTTGGAGATGGCGCTCTTGGGCCCCAGGTTCAGAGAGCATCTTATCGATCCCGAAGCAATTCTCACCTGGCCCCAAGTAAATTACCGGTTTACCTTCCGCTGCCCAGATTTTAAGGACTTCATTTACTGGCATTTCGAGAATTAACTCGTAATGCTCATTGGGTTGACTCCTCATCCCCGAAAAAGATCCTTCACATCCTTCGGATCCTTCGTTTTTGCCATTTTTTATATCTGACGGAGGTGAAGCATCCGAAGGATGTACTTCTTGGGGCGAAGGATGTTTTCGAAGGATGTCAGCTTCAGTCGAAGGATCCGAAGCATTGTTTACTGGGGTAGAGGAACCATAACGACGACACAAAACTGCGATGCGATGGTCATCCCATTGGATAATGGCTCGTCGGCTTGTGGCATCTTGCCTCGTTTTGAGACCAAGGCTCTTGATGATGGCACCCACTCGGCGAGGTGAGATAGTTTGTTCAAGGCGATCCAAGTGTTCTTTGACTAGATCTCCTTGATTCAAGCGATCTGAAATCTCCTTGGCTGATAATTCCCCACCTTCTTCTCGAATGGACAATACGGCTTCGAGCACCAGGGCCGGCAATGAGTTACGCCTATCCTCCTCCAGTTCCTCTTGCATGCCCGTAATGAATTCATCCAATGTTGTCTCCATTGCTGTATCCCCCTGGGCTATTGCCTTAAGTGGCAACAAGATTTCCTGAAGCCGTGGCTCAAGATTGCCAACCGGCCTCGCATCTTCCAAGTTGAGGACGATGACCTTCGGCAAATAGTCCAGTCGGAAGCCCAGTAACTTGCAGCGCAAGGTACCAGCCTCAGTTTGGAAACGTGGCCCTAACACAAGGGGTATATCTTCTCTTGTTAGCCCTTCAGATTCCCAGGTCAAACAGCGGCTTTCCAGGGCTCGGTCACTCCAACGCTTGCGAGTAGCCAGTATCTTTGGCCCAAACACGTCATAGCTATGTGGTTCCCATTTCTTATTATTAGTTGGCTCCGAGCGTAACACAGGACTACCCGGTTTATAGCCTGAGTTGAGTATCTTTACAATCTCCGCCATTGCATCGCTGCGGGCGAAATCAGCCTCATCCAGAACCAACGAGCCTCGATACATGTCAATGATGCGGAAAATAGGGGAAGAGGTCGTTGCACCTGCGGCCCGAATCGCTCTGAAGGCGATAGCCCCAACCACTTCCAAAAATCTAGTTTTGCCCGTGCCATAGTCACCAAGCGCCCTGAGATATGGCAGCGTGGGCAGGGGGTCATAAACCCAACTTAGAAGAATGTACAAAGCTGCTATCGCTTCGAAATTGGATGGCAGTTCGACATACCGATGTATAAAACCCCTAACTTCCGCCAGCAAACTGCCAAGGCTGCTGTATTCTGTGATAGCGGAGGCAAAGGTAACAGTGTGCCCTGCCAGGTTATCACTCATCGGCTTGTAGAGGGTATTACCAACAGGATATTCCCTCACATTGGCTCTAGCACCGGAGGGCATTCTCAACACAAAGGTTCGCTCATCCGTGAGAGTATCTATTACCATCTCACCCGCTGTGCCATCTCTTAAGATGAAGCCTGGGACACATACTTCATTAACCTTCACTTCAACCGTGGTCTCCAGTGGCTCGACCAGAGCTTGTAATTCCTCTATTGGGTGAGTAATAAGGTAGTCATCGACGCCTACCTTATTTGCTCCCTCCTGCGGAAAGAAAACAACGTGTAAATTGGCTCCTTTACGGTGCAAATGTTCTCCAAGTCTTTCCATCGCTTTCTTTACCTCTGGTTTTGAAGACACGTCCGAGTCATAACCAATTATGACTCTCCTTCCCTTGAGAGCTATGTTATCGAAATCGGCCAGAAACGTAATTCCACCATCGCGATTCTTCCCTTTGAAGCCCCAGACACCAAGCAGGTCTGCCGCACAAAGGCCATGACTGGCCAGCGCATCGCCTTTCTTGATGCCTTCAGTAAACCAGAGATCGATTGAAGGATCACCCAAATACGTCCGGCACCTTGGTGGTACATCTACCCTGACATTCCCGCCAAATGGCGTCTCGTACTTCAGAGGTTTTCCTTCCTTTATCCTTGGATTATCCGGCCGATATTGCCAGCCGGCTGCCGAACCATCTGGAGCGAAAAGTGGAATAAGTATCCCAATGGGTCGTTGTTGCGCAGAAGAAAAACCGATATCAGCTAATCGCTTCTTGCCGAGAACACTCTCATATCCGCGTTCCTTAATCACCTCATCAGAAATGCCTGAGGCATGGAGGTGATCAAGGTGATGCTGCAATAGGTTGGGGCACTCAAGTGAGAAGGGGCCAGCACCAAGGCGAGATATTGTTTCAGTTAGATCAGTCATAGTTCACCCTCTTCTTTAACAAGCGTCAATTTGCGCTTAAGGCGACACTCAGGGCAGCGCTTTGGCTCTACAAGTCCAGGCTTACTGGCGAAATATCTCTGCTCGCCTGCGGTGAATATAAAGACGGCTTCGCAGTCAACACAAGTCAACTGCTTATCTTGAAAGTTGGCTTTTCTATGGTTTATCACTGTCTGTCCCTCACAATTTATTTTATTTTTTAGTTCTCTTTTGACTGGCCGTTGCCCTGAAGCAACTTTTCAATCACCAGTTTGGAGACAACGACTCGCTTCTCACCGAGACGAATGAGGCCGGGTAACTTCCCCCGCTTTGCCAGATCGTAACCGAGGTTGCGGGATATACCGAGTAGAGCGCAGGCCTCCGGTATATTCAGAGTCATTTTTTGAGTGTCCACTTTTTACCTCTCTTGTTATTTTTGGCCACAAAAAAAGGCGCTTCATCAGCGCCTTACTCATGCCTTTTATGTTTTTAATGCACTTTAACTTTTCCCTCTGTCCACTTGATTAGTTCACCCCCCTTTCTTATATTTCTTTATACAAAAAGGATTCAGGATTATATACTTGACAAGGATATTGGTCATTTTTAACCTTTCTACTTTACAATAAGTATTTGTTGGTATTCTTCTTTACAATTGCAGAATATACGTTTTGTAAAGTAGGGAGTATAGTGTTATTTCTTTTTGATAGTCGTTTTACTCCACCTCGAATGTTGAGTTAGCATATCTAGTTTAGACATCGTCTGTATTATAATGTCTTGGAATCTTTTAAGAGAGTCGGAGGATAAACTATCACCTGTACTTAGTGCTATTCTAAAGATCTTTATATCTTTTATTACTTGTTCGGTAAACTCTGCAATTTTTTTACCACTAATCAAACCCTCCTCTTCTAAGGTATCAAGGGAATTTTCAAATTTGGTTTTCATTCCATCGTATATTTTAAGCTCATTTTCTTCTATTTTATCCGTTTGTTTTAGATAATTCATTTGCTCGACCAAATTTTGTGTTGCTATTTTACATTTGGCAAGTGCTCTTTTTAATTTCTCAGTGGCTCTATAAAATTTGTCTCTCTTTGAATAAGCTCTGATTAGTAAACCAATACCAATCAAAAGTAAAACAATTCCTAGGGCAATTCTTACATTGTGGGATAAAAAGGGTATCAAAACGTCACCCCCCATCCCAATAATAAGAAATGCCCATGCGGTTGTCGGAGTATTCCACCAATCCATGTGCCCATTCTATCACTTTTCCTCCCATAATATTATTGACGTTTCTACTTTACAATAAGTCAGGTTTTGGAATCCGTGTCAAGTATATAATCCCGAACGGATTAGAGAAATTCCAGCCCTTGTTTGAATCATTTTATCCTCTTATAAATTGAGTGAGTTTTATTTTTATCTAGTCCCCCATGATCATCTTGTGGTGTTCTTGTCTTATCCGACATATAGCATTAAACGGAGTTAGGTCCGTATGCCCATCAACTTTAGCTTTCAGCATTGGCTCCTTCCTCCCTTGGCGTTGCCGCTCACGCCTTCGTGTATGTCTGATTTGCGCAGATGTAAGCTGTTGAAACATAATTACTCTTATTCCCTCCGGACAGGTTCCTAGTAAATCTAGCATCCTGTCCTGTTTTGCCCCTTGCTATCTTAAAACTGAGGCGGTTTCCGCTGGCAGTCAATACATTCAAGTATCTGGTCTCCAAAATTTAGAGTTTTAACATTCAATGATTCCATGCAATGCCTCCATTTTTTTAATAATCATTAGCTGGGGATTTTGTCTCCGTTGTATTCAGTCTTGGCGTGCCGGTGTTCCAGCTTGTTCGAGTAGCTTTTCAATTGCGCGCCGACTCACTACCATACGCCGTTCACCCAAGCGAATTACCGGGAGCCCCCCAGTGTTTGCCAGCATATAAGCAGTTGCGCGCGATATACCAAGCGCCGCCGCAACTTCTCCAATGGTCATTGTTAACCGTTCCATTTTATTTGTATCCATTTTTACCTCCTACAACTTGACAGTTATCTTTTATCCGTGTTACACTCTTATATAATAAAGTATTACACAATAGATTTATTCCGTAAATATATTTATTAAATTATTCCGCATTATTAAGCGAAATACAAGCTAAAAAATAAGACAGAAAAAGGCGGAAAAATGGGAAAGGTAGGAGCGCCGGAAAAACTAACTGACGGGATGAAGAGTTGGATAGTCTCTGTTTATTCAAAAAACCCAAAGTTGAAATCGCCAAGAGTTAGAGAGTTATTAAAGAACAGGATTAGAGCAAATCTCAATAAACACTTTGACGAAAAGCATCCTAAAGGGATGCTACAGCAAAAAACCGATGCAATAGACAAATACTTTAAGGAAAATCCCTTCCCTGGAGTAGATGCAATTCGAAAATACATGAAAGAAATAAAGCCGAACTTGAAGAAAGAATTCCCGGAGGATAAGCCGTGGAGTACGGCAAGTATGGCAAAATATCCGTTCCCTGCTGAAGCCCTACCATCCTTATTACAACTTTGGGTTTGGACACGGGAAAACCTGAATGCTAAGTTTACCATTAGACATGCTCTATGGGCTTCTCGGTTTTATATTGCCATTAAGGATATGGAAACCCTTTCGCTTATCGCAAGAACATATTCGTATAGTGAAATCATTCACGAACGAAAAGGAGGAACTTTTGAAAATAGTAGCGCTATCGATTTATCAATTTTTGGCGAAATGATAGGGCAGGAAATAACTCCAGAGCGAAAAAAAAAGATATTAGGAGAGGAAGAATTCCTCGCTGATCAGGCTTTCCTAAACACCCCACTGTAAGATTAAGTTGAATTCATGGATATGGTGCATAAAGACATCGAAAGAAAAAGGAAGGAGGCACACACTGAGAGATCACATAGGAAAGAGGGCTAAGGACAGTTATTCGATTAAAGTCAGTGTGGGGAAGGATGCCACTGGCAAGTACAAGTTCCAGTGGACAACCGTTAAGGGAACCAAGAAAGAGGCGGAAAAACGACTCTCAGAGATTTTGCACCAGCTTGACACTGGCATGTCATCCATCAGGCCCTGGCGGAGCCAGCCGATGTCGAGCGCGTCGACCGATTGGTCGCTCTGCTGGCCACCGGCATGGAACGGCTCCTGGCTCAGGATGAAAGAAAAGATTCAGGAATCGGCGCGAATTATAACATTGTCTTATTAGTGATATTGGTATATGATATTGCTCAAAATCACTATTAGAAGGATTAGGAACTAAAATGAATCCTATTATGGAAGCAAAGGGATTGTTTAGTGTTATGGCAAATTCTAGCTTTGAACCGAGAGTGAGTTAGCAGACTATAAAGGGATTGTGTCTATTGCCTCTTACAGAACGTTGCTTCATCTTCACGATGGTGCTAGAATGGGCATATTCAAATGACAACAAATTCGATGCACACATACATCCAATCTCTGGAAAGAGAACTGTCCGCAGGAGACACCACAGAACATACTCATCGGACTGCACTTAAAATATTATTAGAATCTTTAAATCCAGATATCATTGCCACCAATGAGCCCCAACACATCACCGCAGTCGGAGCACCGGATTTTCGAATCATCAAAAATAAACTTGCTATAGGCTATGTTGAATGTAAAGACATTGGCAAGAACCTCGATGAAGCACTTGAGACAGACCAGCTAAAGCGTTATTTACACTCTTTCCATAATTTATTATTGACCGACTATCTTGAGTTCGCTGGTACGTGGGTGGGAAACTGCGTCTGAAAAAAACGCTGGGAACACTTGTAAAAGGTAAGATTA
>Ga0182017_10002847_pt1 | contig 12991 bp, 10 predicted proteins | sample 712E3DmetaG_FD_120492 | JGI IMG/M metagenome (GOLD analysis project Ga0182017, IMG submission 120492) | Permafrost microbial communities from Stordalen Mire, Sweden - 712E3D metaG | ecosystem: Environmental > Terrestrial > Soil > Wetlands > Permafrost | place: Sweden: Stordalen | collected... | reverse complement strand
TTTGGTTAAGAGAAAATTATGTTTGGATTAAATTTTCGTTAAGATCAGTTAACATTCCACCTGAGTCAAACACCACCAAATATTCGGACCGGTTCTATTCGTACATCGTAAAACGAACGTCAGAGATTTAATACAACATTTACACTGTCTTAATCGTAGCTAAATGTGAAGACTTTATAATTCAGGTAGATGGAGGTGGAGTATGGGAAAACGAAACCGGAATGAAATAACAACCAAAGGGGATACCGGGAATACTTCACAGGATAGTCATAACATCAAACCCGGCAAGAAAACAAATATCTTCGAAAAAGCAGCTCATTGTTTTCTTAGATACCTGGAGATTCTGGGACAATTGCAACCGGAGTAAACGGGTCAATATATTATTATAAATAGTTCATGCAGTACTCCAGCATCCATCTTTAATTACTGGTTTTTATTCGACGATGATCCTCTGCATGCAGAGCGAACACCACAATACTAAAGCATGGCTCGCGATTTGATTCACCAAATCCGGCCAATTACGCGACTGCGTTAATGAGATAGCTCGAGTGTATATTTGCCAAGTTTAGCCGTATAAATAGCAAATCAATGCAGCAAAATCCTGTCATTTATCTTCTTCAGCCTTGCAAATCATTGTCCTAAATGCCGGAGATTTTTTCATATTGTGATATTTGCTTTGCGCCTTATTGCACCCACTTATTTGAAAGATCATAAATACATGTTTATACATTCTTCTTTTTCTTAGACCTTATTATCAAATACTCACCACAGAACCGGTGTGACCGCCTTCTGGTTACATTATTTAGCCCTAGATTAACACCGTCACCATTATCAATTCAGTTATTACCAAAGTACTGGCTTATGTGGCCTAAAAGCTGGATAGTATCCAATAACAATTTACTTAATAATAAATATAAGTCAAGTATTATCAAATATTTATAAAGACTCACGACCATAGTAATAACTGGTTAATTTGGTTCATTCATAGGCAAGGATAGTCTCTGGTTATTTAATTTGGCACAAAACGTGAGTATAAATTACATCTTGCAATATCAACAGACTATGTATTGCCGAATTTATCTCGCCAAATTTTATCCAAAATAAAACTTTAAAGGGCATTTTATAACAAGGGGATTAAGTTGAATCGTTGCAATAGGAATACAGCAATCATAGTTTTATTCACAGCCAGTTTACTGGCCTCTTCTATTATAATGGAAGGCCCGGTCTCAGCATCAAATCCAACTGCTGTTACAGGTATTCTCTCAGCTTCTCCGTTAACATTCGTCCAACCCGTTAATGTTAGTTTTAGTGCATTACAAATCGGCGCTAATGATGAATTCGCCACGATGACGGTTATCTCTAATCAATCATGGACCATCACCGTACAGGATGCTGCAGGCAATAATGGTTATTTAACTAAATATGATGGAATTAAATATTACGATGCAGTGCATCTCTCTACCCCGCTTCAACTCATCGCAGAAGGCGGATATCTTAACTCTCCGGCAGACCCAACGGAAACAGTCCCCGTGAATTATGCGCTTGATTTGACTGATAAAACTCAAATTTTAGCAAACGGTATTCCCGCGGGACAAGCTCCCGATGGGACGGGAGAAAGTAGAACAATAGATTACCATCAGCAGGTTCTTCGTTCCGATAGCTTATTATCTTCGGAATTTAGTTATAATACCGTAATTGCTTTTACCTGTACGCTTAGTTACTAAAAGACCTTTTACCACATTTTCTAAAGTATAATATTTAAAAACACAACGGCTTTTATCTAAGAATTTATAGATTTCCTGGGTGTATATTACTTGGCCACTAACTCAGGGTGCAGGAGACAATTTATCAATTGGAATTCTTATCTTGTGAAAATATTGCGGACGTATATTCGGAAAGGCATTGAGATGGTTACTATTTTTTTTGCAGATATTGAAACCTTTAACAAAACTTTAATAAAAATATAAAGTTTCTTTAACCCGAATTAGGACATTACCTCTAACTTTTTCATAAATGATTCAGTATAATACTCAGTAACTCGTTTTAGAATCTATTATGAAAAAGTATTTCAAGAGCAAACCCATTAAAATGGTCTTTCTAGTTGTTTGTTTGGTATTGCTCACTGCCTGTAATTCTATGGAATCGACAACAATCACAGGGAACACTACCAATTCGAAGGTTGTTACAACCACGTCTTCGAAATCTGGACAACCCACAACTATTACCAGTTCTTCAATCCGAACAGACCCTTTTTTCCCAGGCATAATTATAGCCGGTGATCCGGCAAACCATCTGTTGCCAAATAAATTTACCCTTTTAGGCTAATTGTTTGCGCTTTAATATCGACTAAAAGCTGCAGTTAAATTTTGTAATTTAATTTACCAAATACTCTACCAGGATCCGGTTGACGTTCCTGTTGGATATTCAGGCATTATCAATATTTCATAACTGCCAGTAGTGACGAACGTGATAGTCTTGGTATTAGTTCCAGCTAATAACGACGTTCGCATGGTCACAAAAGTAATTGCCCCCAGATGATAAGTACTGTCGGAAGTATTCCAGTAAAGATTATAGTCGCCCCTGACGGAAGATCCCGCGGTAAGTGCCACTGGAGGGGTGGTATACAATGCCGCAAGCGCCCCATCCATTGTGGCTTTAGTTGTCGGGAAGTCAGTGGTGGGTCTGAACTCAATGTCGAAAGCAACCGATTGAGCGACACTGGAATTGATTGTCAAAGTGATCGTATTTGAACTAACTGAAGGAGTTATTTGAATGCCAGCTGGTAGGCCATTGACTTTGGCAGTTAATGTGGTGAGCGCCGTTTGAGTGTTTCCCGCCGTTTGGTTGAGAGTCGTTAATTGAGTATTCAGTTGGGTCAATTGCGTTGCCTGGTTACTGGATTGCGTTTGAAGCGTATTATTTTGAGTTTGCAGTGTTCCAGTTTGAGTTTGCAATGTACTAATTTGTGTTTGTAAACTACTGACTTGAGTAGTTATTGCGGTTAAATTAGTTTTTGTCTGACTTATTTGCTTGTTGGCATCCGAGATTGCATTATTAACGTTGCCAAACTGACTTTGCGTGCTGTCACTGAGACTGTTAAAGAGATTGTCCTGATAACCGGAAAAACTAACCATACTGGAATTTGCGTCACCGATGTGCTCCAGCGAATTGTTAATCTTATTAATTTCTGAGGTAAACGCTGACTTCGAAGCCGCCAAGTTATATACCATCAGCCAGCTTAAAAAGGATCCAACCAAGATGGCCACGAGCGCAACCAACCACACATGATTACTTTTTTCTTTGATTGTATAATTCTTATTGTTCTGCATTGCCATAAAACGTTACCTCACATATTGTTTAATATACCTTGCCCGAAATATAATCCCGGGTTTCCTGCTTATTGGGATGATTGAAGATATTATTAGTTTCCCCGAATTCAATTAGCCTCCCGTTATACATAAAAGCCACATAATCCGAGACTTTCAAAGCCTCGTTCATATTATGAGTGACGATAATCTGGGTATACTCACCTTTCATACTCAAAATACTGGTTTCCAGTTTGGCGGTGGATACTGGGTCCAATGATGAAGCAGGCTCGTCAAGCAGGATTACCTCCGGTGCAACGGCCAAACTGCGGGCGATGCATAAACGCTGCTGCTGTCCAATGGACAGTGCAAAAGCATTGTGATGTAGCCTGTCCTTTAGTTCTTCCCATAGCGCAGATTTCTCCAGGCAGGATTTCACGGTAACGTCATGGTCACAGTCCAATTTGAGCGCTTTAACACCATAAAGTACATTCTCCCTAATCGATTTTGGGAACGGGTTAGGTTTCTGAAATACCATACCGACCCTACGCCGCAACAACATCGGATCGATTTTAAAAATATCTTCATTATCCAAAAGAATTTCGCCTTTAACTTTACAGCCGTGAGCCAACTCGCTAAGTCGGTTAAGACATCGAAGCAACGTGGTCTTCCCGCACCCTGACGGCCCGATAATTGCAGTAACCTTGCCGGGAGGAAAAACAAGGTTTATACCTTTTAGTATCTGAGATGAGCCGTAATAGACTTCAAGGCCATTGATTTCAATTCCACCGGGCTTCCGTTTTTTTTCAATATCCATAGTTAATGTCTCTATTGAAAGTGTATCAGTCTCTATCATGCTCCTTTATACCTCTTTGCCAAATTTTTCTTCATTATCATCGCGGCCGCTGTTAATCCAAGAGTGATAATCAGTAACATTAAAGCAGCGGTATATTGGTCGGAACCCATAACATTCTGAACGGCGTCTCCGAAGCTACGACCATAACGGCAGTCAAAAATCAAATAAGCGAGAGAAGTAGTTTCATTAAGCGGACTAACCCCGTACTGGCCGGTACCGGCTATTAAAAAGATTATCGTCAAAGCGCCGCTTGCTTCTGCACAGCCAAGCAGCAACCCTGTGATAATATTCGGCATTGACCAGGGAATCTGAATGTGGAATAAAGTATGTTCCTCTGAAGCTCCCACGGACAAAGAACCTTCGTAGATTTCTTTTGGCAGTGAACTAAGTCCTTCCTGTGTTGACCTTGCTATTAGCGGGATCACCAGTAATGATATAAATGCCGATGCAAATATGAAAGAACTTCTGCCGACTTGTAAGACTCCGTTGATATCGATGCCATAACCATGAAAAAGTTTATAAATAAATGTCCCGGGAGCAGGCACTTTTAATAAACTCATGGCAGTTACAATTAGAATAATTCCTGATATCGAGCGTAAAGCAGTTGTAGAAAAGCCAATTACGCCCGCCATTTTTGAACCTGCATACTGATGAACGTAAATTCCCACACCAACCCCGATTGGCAATGATATCAATGTCGTTAAACCCATGAGTAAGAATGTCCCCAAAATGTGGTTCAACATGCCGGCCTGGACGACGCTTACGTTTGTAAATACCGGCCATCCATTTTGCCAGGTTTCAATAATGTGAAATTGCGAAGTGAAAGGATTATCAAGCAGTGACCAACTTAAATGTTGAGAGCCATTATATACAATATAAACCACTATTAAACCAAAGGCACAGAGAGCCAACAAGGTGGGAAGTACCAACAACGGATATCGGGAAACATCAAAAGCATGAGGCGCGGCCCCCATCCAGTGATATATGGCGTAGCATAATCCTGGGACCGAAATCACAACCATCAGCAGCCCGGATATGAAAGAACGGTGAATAATGGCATGGATATCCAACCCTACCCAGTATGCTGGAATAATACTAACCATGATTGCAGACAATAAACTTATCATGGCTAAAATTAATATTATGTATTGGTTTTTTTGCTGCCGGCGCGCAGCGAAGAAAAGAACAAACAAACTGATTGACAGAACATAGAATAAGGGTATCAAATAAATATCTACTGAATTAAATGCCAAGGTCAAACAACCCACAATAACTGAAACGAATGAAATAACCGCTACACCTGATATCAGGATGTTTAAAAGGCCGCTTCTGGTGGTTTGCTTTTCCGTTAAAATGCCACCGGATGTTGTTATTGCCGCCGCTTTCATTGAAGCAACCCCTTCCGCGATTTGCGCTGAAAGTACATTGATACCCCTAATAAACCAAAGGCTGCCAGCAGCAGCAACAACCCCATTAAATTACCGACAGATAAGCCTATAGGACCGGTTTCCTGAGACTGGGTTAGGCCCCCGGCCGAAAGCCCTGCGATAGTGGACGTTAAGGGAGAGGTCCTTTGCAGAATATCGTAGATCGGACTTGGGAGAGTTCTGGCACCGAATCCTATGGTGTAAGCGACGATGATTGCGTCTCCGAGTGCAGTCAATATTCCTAGAATTGAAGCATTAATAACTCCGGGAAGAGCGTAAGGAATAGTTACCGACCTTAAGGTATGCCACCGATTTGCCCCGAGGGCAAGGGATGCTTCTTTGATGCTATTCGGTACGTTTTGAATCGCGTCGTCTAATAGTGGCGTCATAAAAGGAATAATTAATAATGACAGCATGAACCCTCCCAGCAACGTGCAGCTGGCATCGGAAGGCAGCATGTTGGAAGGGGGTAGACTTGCAACCGGTAGTCCCTTACCCTGAAATTTGGGCCACAGGAACCAGAGGAAAAAGGTGGAACCCATAACGGCATAAATGATAGGAGGAATTCCCGACAAAAAACTTATTATCCATCGGATCAGGGTATTTATCCAACCGAAAGAAAAATCATTAGCTAATATCGCAAATGCCATAGATACAGGGAAGGCAAATAACATCGCAATCAATACCACCATAAATGTACCCCACAACGCTGGCAATAAACCATAAGATAAACGATTTACAAATACCGGCGGTGTTTCAGGGCTGGGAGAAAATTGGCTTGAAAATAATCTGAATCCTAATGTGCCGATTGCATGACTGCTGCCTATCACCAGGTTAATCGTAATTAGAATTAAAACCACAACCGGAACCATGGCGAGTATAAGAAAGACCGTTCGAATGTTAAATATTGATTTTATTTTTCTCAAAGGTCAGTCCCTTTTTTTATTTACATTCAATTTTATTGGGGAATAAGCGGCAAATATCCGTCTGCCGCCAACATCTGTTGCCCCGCATCCGATTGAAGGTATTTCAACAGTTGGGTTGCATTAGCCGGGGCGTTATCACGCACAAGAATATGAATTTTCCTGGTCAAAGGATATGTGCCGGTGTAAACAGACTGTGAGTCGGTCAAAGGATTAATACCGTCGATAGTGATTACACTTACCGGAACATGCTGCGGTGCGATAGTCATTACGCGCCTTGAGGCAAATCCCAATTTGAATGCGAAATTCTGCACCCCATCAACGGTGCCGTAGTTGGAACCTGTATATTCATAAGCCAGAACCTCTTCTTCCTTGTTATATTTCGGCGAAGTAAAAGAAGTCCTCTCAGATAACATGCTCTTTTCATCTAAACCCAGGTCCTGGTACAACACGGTTTGAGTATCATATTTGGCAATGGGGAAAATGAAATCCGGAACGATGGGCTTTGGCTCGGGCAGCCAGGCTACCGACGGGTCTTTCCATAGCCAGCTTCCTCGGTCGATGCTAGTATTGTCCACATAATACCCGCTCCAGTTCCAACCTACGCCTGAAAAGATGTCTTTCAAATTTTCCAAAGTCAAGTTTTGCAGGCCTGTATTTTTCTGCTCCTGGGAACTTCCACCATCGAAGGAGTTATCATCGATTATGATACAAACGGCATCGTATGCAATTACATAATCCTGCAAGCCCTTCAGTTCTTCCGCAGTGGGCTCTCTGCCCAAAAACACCGCATCGGTTTTACCCTGCTTCAAATCATTAATGCTGTTATCGGAAATATTGAAGTTTACCTGGGGCACATTTGTGTCTTTGGTGGCCTCGGTATTTATCGCTTGAGACAAATTCCATAGGTCTCCGGCACCGGATATCGAAACACTATTATCGGCGCTGACCCCCTGAGCGCAACCGGTTAAAATCGGCGTGATTAGAAATAAAATCAGCAATGGCAGGCATCTAATGATGCGGCTTCTATTCATTTTTTGTTTATTTTTAAACTTTTTTAAATATATTTGGAAATCAGTCATTATTTTTCTACGGATTTATCGTGATCGTGCCATTATTAACTATTGCATGCATATCGAGCGTTTTAGGACTGCTTATATCGCCAAGGATAACTTCGCTCAATGTAAAATTAACCGTGCCGCTTGCTCCGGCAAGAGCGCTCATGTGGAGGACATAAACATTGCCGCTACCCGTCACCCCTAAATATGTACCATTCGCCCCCTGAGCGCCTGTTAAAATTGCATTCTGATAGGTTGGACTTGCGCTTGGGTTTGTATTTGTATCTTTGGGGAATCTGCCGGCGGAATTATCAGGAGAAGGGCTTGATGGAAGATAAAACACATCGCCATTATTTGCCGCCCCAAAATCGCTGAGATAATTGCCAGGTTCGGTTGAAACACATTGTACTTTGGTTGGATCCCAATTGAGAACAAACTGAAGCCCCCGGGTCGGACTGCTTGTATTTACGACAATATTGACATCAAATGTACCGCCGGCTTGGACTGACGATACCGTTGGCACGGCACTTACACTCGAATTACCGATATTCGCAGATGATGTCGTTGTGGTTTGGGCAGCACCATTGGTAGTAGTACTTGCACCACTATTTGTTACATTACTGTTAGTCGTGCCCGAACTGCCACAACCTGACAAAGCTGCGCTGATAACGCCCATCAAACAAACGGCCAACAGCACTTTTAATCCGATAACAACCTTTTTCACTTTCCAATCTCCTTTAATTTTTCATATTCCGAAGCGGGGCCAAGCACCATAATTTTGGCTAAACCGCGTGGATGCAATTCAGGGTGGTACTCTAAAGTAATAACGATACGGGTTTCAGGATTATTTGTTATCTCGATATCGGTTGATTTACCATCTCGAGGGATAACAATTTTTCCTCCGGTGATTTCCAGATGAGTTTCAAAAGGTTCTCCCTTTTTAGTCTGCTTAGTTAAAATATCATCCCAGTTGACAACCCGCGAAGGTTCTCTCCCCTCATAAGACTCTTTGCCTCTTGCGGCTTGGGGTTCACGTAGCTCAACCTCGGATGACTTGATTGACTGAGCAGCTTGCCCTCTTTCAGGAACAACCGGTTTCCCCCGGCGAACGAAGTAATAGATTGCCAGCAAACCTAATAACAACTCTGCGATAACAATAATCCAGATCGGGCTCAAACCCATTCCGGTTAATCCGGTGCCATTCGCAACTGTTATAGCATAAAGGCTGAAATGACTGATATTTGCCGTAATCTGGTTATTTTGAGTATTGACCGTGTAATCGCAGTTTTCCCATTTACTCGTTTCAGTGTCGTACCACTGCAGAGCGAGAGAGCCGGCTTTCGCGTTTTTCGGCAGTTGTGATCGGTCATATCCAAAAACTACTACCATCGGTGTGCTAAAAACTGTTCCACTGGGGCCAAATTGCACCGCGCTTATAATGCTCTCGCCCGCAGCAGCCTGGGGTACATCGGTACCTGGTTGTATGCTAATGGATTCAACCGGGCTGCCATCGTTGGCGACAACTCGAGTACCGTTTTTGATAATCAAGCTGTCTATAATATTATTCCCGGCGTTATAACGGATATCATACTGCTCAAAATCCGTTTGCAAAACTCCGCTTTCGTCCATTGAGCCGCTGATATCATAAGACACACCCAACCCGGAACTAATTGCAGTGGGTTCCGTTGTTGGAACTACTGTTGTAACTACATTGGAAGTCGTCGTGGACGGAGTTGTCGTTGTTACCGCTGTTACGGTTGTTGACGTTGTCGATGTCGCGGATGTCGTCGATGTCGTTAAGGGCGCGGTAGTAAAAGTCATATCATTGCCGTTGACCGTACTGGAAGTTGTTGCGTCCGCCCGAAAGTGATATGTCGTTCCGGCGGTCAAACCGGTTAATGCCGCATTAAAACTTTCCGCAGCAGTCATCGCCGGTGCGGATATTGAATTGCCGTAACCGGTCGTAGTGCCGTAATCAAAACTAACACTAACGCTGCTGGCCCCCCCCAATGAAGTAAGATTACCGTTTAGTATCGCCCCGGTCGTTGTTATACCGGTGGCCGCGCTGGAAGTAACCGACAAATTATTTGCTGCGGTAGTAAAAGTCATATCACTGCCGTTAGCTGTGCTGGAACCGGTTGCATCTGCCCTAAAGTGATAGGTCGTTCCGGCAGTTAAACCGGTTAACGCCGCGGTGAAATTGCCGGTAGCCGTCATCGCTTGCACCGTAGTGGAAGTGCCATAACTTGTAGAGGTACCATATTCAAAATTGACGTTAACACTGCTGGCGCCGCCCAATGAAGCCAGCGTACCGTTTAATGTCGCTCCGGTCGTTGTTATGCCGGTGGCAGGACTGGATGTTACAGCCAGAGTGTTATTCATTGCGGTGGTAAAAGTCATATCGCTTCCGTTAACCGTGCTGGAACCGGTTGCATCCGCCCGGTAATGATATGTCGTTCCTGCAGATAAACCGGTTAATGTGGCACTAAAATTGCCCGCGGCAGTCATGGCTGTCGCCGTAGTTGAACTGCCGTAACTCGTGGTAGTACCGTATTCAAAATTAACGTTGACACTGCTGGCGCCGCCAGTCGAAGTCAAACTGCCGTTCAATGTCGCCCCGGTGGTTGTAACATTAGAAGAAGCCCCGGAAGTTACAGATAAATTATTCGAGCCCGTAGTGAAAGTCATATCGCTGCCGTTTACCGTACTGGAACCGGTTGCATCCGCTCGGTAATGATAAATCGTTCCTGCAGTCAAGCCGGTTAATGTCGCTGTGAAATTACCCGCAGCAGTCAACGCCTGCGCTGTCGTGGAAATACCGTAACTGGTGCTGGTGCCATATTCAAATTTGACATTGACGCTGCTGGCGCCACCCAATGCGGTTAAACTGCCGTTTAAAGTCGCTCCGGTAGTCGTAACATTGGTCGCGGCGGCTGACGTTACAGCCAGATTGTTGGAAGAAGATGAGCCGATGGTAACTTGACCGTTATTTACGGTGGGATGCATATCCTGGGTGTTGGCTCCGTTATCACCCAATATGACCTCGGTCAAAGTAAAAGTTGCTGTTCCGCTGGCGCCGCTCAAAGCCGTCATGTGCAAGATATAGGCATTTCCGGTTCCTGTCGGGCCTAGATAAGTGCTGTTAGGGCCGGAAGCTCCCGTAATCGCGATATTCTGTGCGGTGGCAGTCTGCGTCTGGCTGGCGGTGTTTTTAGGGAATCTACCGGCTGTATTATCGTAAGCATTATTCGATGGAAGATAAAAAACATCGCCGCCGTTTGCGGAGGCAAAACTACTGTAAAATGTTCCGGAGACAGCTCCCGTGCATTGTACTAAAGTCGGATCCCAGGATACAACAAACTGAAGACCGCGGGTTGCAGAGTCGGTATTCACTACCACGTCGACGTCAAATGTGCCACCGGCACTGACATTGGAGACAGAGGGCACAGTACTGACGCTGCAAACAGCCGCCCGTACTTCAGAGGGATTAATACAAACCATGGTCGCAAGAAATATAAGAACTAATCCGATTCCTATTAACTTGTTTTTCATTTTCCTCACTTTATCGATTGTGTTTTTAATATTCCCGCTTAATTAAGCAGCACTTCAGGAAAGCACAACAAAAGGTTCAAGAATTTTTGTCCGTTTGAGGCTTTTTCCGGTTTCTTTCAATCGCAAAAATAATTCCACCAATGATTAAAATCGGGATCGCTACCAGAGCCACCATCCCCCAGGGAATACCGGAACCTCCGCTATTATTTCCCGCCGGTATAAAAGCGGTGCTGGTGTTCAGCGACGTGCCGCCTAAACCAAGGACCGTGCCGTTTAAATCCGAGATAGGGATGTCGCCGGAGATAGTACCGTCGTTTAACGATGTCACAATATTGCCGCAGGTATGCCATTTATTGCTGCTGTAATATGCCAGGAATAACGTGTTCGCGTCAAAATTTTTAATTTCCGCGCCGGTAAAATGAACGGTAACCCTGGCAGTCCCGAAATTATAGCCCAGAAGCCTGACATCCAAAAATTCGATGGCCGGTTTCCCCGTTCCGCCTTTAATTTGCCCTTCCGAAAAGCCGACGTCATCCGATGGCTCGTAACTGTATTTACCGACTATTATCGCGCCGCTGCCGCTGATACCGTTTAACGTTACTTCGATGTCCGTCGTTTGCGTCGCATCAAGATACGGGCCTGCCACATTATCAAAACTTAATCCACTCAGGCTGGATGGAATCATTCCGGGTAAGAGATATTTTGAAAAATCAATCTCGCCGGAAGTAGAAGTGGTCGTGATGGAATTGGTATCAGTAGTCGTAACCGCCGCCGGGAGCGTTGTAAAGGTTACATCATCTCCATATACGGTGGAAAGTCCGCCCGCGTTCGCCTGAAAATGGTAAGTCGTGTCGGGAATCAGGCCGGCGATATCTGCCTCAAACGCGCCGGCAGCGCTTAGCGTCTGAACATCGGTTAAGTTTCCGTAGCCGGTATCCGTGCCGTATTCAAAATTAACATTGACGGTATCGGCGCTGCCCAGGTCGCTCAGCGTCGCATGTAAAGTAGCAGTTGTATCGGTAATGTTATCGGCGGTACCGGTAGCTACCGTCGGCGCGGTGTAAGTACCCGGAGTCTGAAAATAGAAAGTATTCGAACTCGGACTGGTGCCGCTATAATTTGTGGCCGTCATCCGCCAGCAATACGTTTGCCCGTTGAAAAGCACGCCGTCCGGACATGGAAACGAAGTTCCGGTCAATTGGCCGCTGGTATAAACTAAGTTGTCTGCACTGTAAGGAGCCCGGCTGATAGTCAACGTATAGTAATCCGCTGCAGAAACAGCGTTCCATTGAAACACGGGATTAAGCGTGTTGACAGTTGAACCGGGGCTGGTGCTTTTTCCCGGGGCCACCAATCCGGGTGCAGAAGGTACGGGAGGCGGGTCGGCAACAGCGAAACTGATGGTTTGCGTCGCCAGTGTTGAACCGTTATTTAGAACAATATCCGATTCTACGGAATAATTTCCTTTAGCCAGACCGATATTATACTTGGTATCGATAATCCTCGGATAGCCGGGTAATACGGAAGACCCGCCCACCGGGGATTGATTTTGCCATTTTATATTCCCGGAACTGTCTTTGATTGTCACATTATCCGTAGCGCCGGTAATGCGGCAGTTCCCGCTATCACTAAAATTGGTGATGATATCCAGCGCGGCCCCCGTGTAAGGATGGGGTACGCTCAAACCGGTCATCTGGCCGGCAATATTTTGTGTAAATGATGAGGCGTTTACGGTTATGATAACCGGCACTATTACTCCTGAAACAACTGAAGCGCTGCCCTGATTGCTGGGCAGGCTGTATAAATAGACGGCAGCGTATCTTTCCCCCGCCGGGGTGTTCGCCGGCACCGTGACAGTGACATTGAGAGT
>Ga0182017_10002846_pt1 | contig 12999 bp, 13 predicted proteins | sample 712E3DmetaG_FD_120492 | JGI IMG/M metagenome (GOLD analysis project Ga0182017, IMG submission 120492) | Permafrost microbial communities from Stordalen Mire, Sweden - 712E3D metaG | ecosystem: Environmental > Terrestrial > Soil > Wetlands > Permafrost | place: Sweden: Stordalen | collected... | reverse complement strand
CGATTTGAAGAGGAGTAAATATTGTGATAGCGATCGGCAGCGATCATGCAGGTTTTGAATACAAAGAACAATTGAAAAAACTTCTTAATGAAATTGGAAAGCCTTTTGAGGATTTCGGTACTTTTTCTGTAGATTCTGTTGATTATCCTGATGTTGCGCATGTTGTATCTAAAACGGTCGCTTCCGGAAAATTTCAGTTTGGTATTTTAATCTGCGGAACGGGTATCGGCATGTCGATTGTCGCCAACAAACACAAAGGTATCCGTGCAGCTGTTTGTGAATCCATTGGATCAGCAAAACTTTCCCGTGAACATAATGATGCCAATATCCTTTGCATTGGTGCTCGTGTTACAACCTGGGAAACAGCATTGGAAATTGTGAAAACTTTTTTAACAACTCCCTTTAGCGGCGGAGAACGGCATATGATCAGAATTGCTAAGATTCACTCGCTTACAGGATTATAAATTTAACCAATCAATATTCATTGTAGAAGAAAACTTCACATAAATCGCACTATGAATAATCTTAAAAAATCTGATCCGGAAATATACTCTTCTATTCAGGGCGAAGTTCACAGACAAAATTCAAAACTTGAACTTATCGCTTCGGAAAACTTTGTCAGCCAGGCTGTGCTTGAAGCCCTGGGCAGTGTCCTCACCAATAAGTACGCTGAAGGATATCCATCAAAGCGCTATTATGGCGGATGCGAGTTTATCGACGTCGCCGAGAATTTGGCACGTGATCGTGCAAAGAAATTATTCGGAGCCGAATACGTCAATGTACAGCCGCATGCAGGCTCGCAGGCGAACATGGCAGTCTATTTTTCTTTTTTAAAACCGGGCGACGCTGTCCTCGGTATGAATCTTTCTCATGGCGGACACCTGACTCATGGATCTCCTGTGAATTTTTCCGGACAATTATATCGCTTTTCTGCATACGGTGTCTCACAAGAAACAGGCCGGATAGATTATAATGATGTTGAAGAAAAGGCGAAACGTGATAAACCTAAAATGATCACCGTCGGTGCAAGCGCATATTCTCGAAACATCGATTACAAAGCATTCCGCGATATTGCGGACAAAGTAGGTGCCTTTCTCTTTGCTGACATTGCGCATCCTGCAGGATTAATTGCGGCAAAACTGCACAACGATCCTCTTCCATTTTGTCACGTTGTCACAACAACGACACATAAAACACTTCGCGGCACTCGCGGCGGAATGATTATGATAGGCAAAGATTATGAGAATCCATTTGGACAGATAGCACCAAAATCCGGCAGAAAAAAGATGATGTCGGAATTGATTGATTCGATGGTCATCCCTGGCATTCAAGGCGGGCCGCTTATGCACGTCATTGCCGCAAAAGCAGTAGCCTTTGGCGAAAATCTCCAGCCCCAGTACCGCACGTATGCAAAACAAATTATTAAAAATGCTCATGCACTCTCTTCATCATTGACCAAACGCGGTTATAACATAATTTCCGGCGGCACAGATAATCACTTAATGCTTATCGATCTTCGCAACAAAAATTTAACCGGCAAGGAAACCCAGGAAGCTCTTGATCTCGCCGGCGTGACGGTGAACAAAAATGCAGTGCCATTTGACGATAAATCGCCGCTCATCACGAGCGGTATTCGAATCGGCACTCCTGCAATCACAACGCGCGGTATGAAGGAACCTGAAATGGACGTCATTGCGGAATTTATGGACCGCGTTCTTCTTAATCGAACGGACAAAAAACTATTAAAACAGGTCAGTGACGAAGTAAAAATATTCTGTGAAGGTTTTCCTCTGTATCCAGAAATGATTTAGCGGCGGCTCATGAGCATTACGCAAGCCATTATCGAGAAGATATTTAAATCCGCTGGCAATATATCCAGTGAGCGCGAAATGTCGTTTCTCGATCACCTTGAGGAATTGCGTAAACAAATTATTAAAATGGTTGTTGGCATTCTGGTAGGTACGATACTCTGTATCTTTTTTGCTGATTTTATTGTACAAACCATTCTTCTCAGCCCTCTTCGGTCTGTCGGATTAAAAGCCCAGGTGCTGTCTCCCTACGGCATCGTGATGCTGTATATGGAAGCTATTCTCATCTGCGGCGTTATTCTGAGTATGCCGTATACGATTTACTGCCTCTGGATATTTGTAGCGCCGGGATTGCTTCCGAAAGAGCGGCAATATATTTCGCGTATTGTTTTCTTCACGTCCCTTTGTTTCTTTACAGGCATCGCGTTTGGTTATTATGTCTTACTTCCTGCCGCACTGACATTCTTTTCGACTTTTGGCACACAGAATATTGAACTGCATGTTGCACTCGATCAATATGTCAGCTTTATGCTGGCACTGCTGCTTGGAGCTGGACTTGTTTTTGAACTTCCGATGATTTCATACTTCTTATCGAAGATGGGTATTCTTACGCCTGTATTTATGCGGAAGTACCGCCGTCATGCTATTGTTGTCATCCTCATTATTGCTGCCGTAGTAACACCGACACCTGATATGGTGACACAGACCCTCCTTGCTCTCCCCATGTTCGTTCTCTACGAAGTCAGTATTTTTGTTTCAAAGTTTGCGCAGAAGAAGAAAACTCCATCAATGGAAAATGCACCATGAGTATTTTACACTCATCCAATCGTTCACTTGATGCAATTCGTGTACCTGTTGAAAACGAACTGAAGAAATTTGACAGTATTTTCAGAGACGCGATGCGTTCTCAAGTGGCGCTTGTAGACATCGTCACACGGTACCTTCTTCGGCAAAAAGGGAAACGTGTCCGTCCATTGTTAGTGATGCTGAGCGCGAAATTATGCGGCGAGATTAACGACAGTACGTACCGAGCTGCAACTCTTATCGAGCTTCTCCATACAGCGACACTCGTTCACGATGACGTCGTGGATGATGCCGAGACACGCCGCGGGCTTGCATCCATCAACGCAGTCTGGAAAAATAAGGTTGCCGTATTAATGGGCGATTATCTTCTCTCACGCGGATTGTTGTTATCGCTGCAATACAACGATCATTATTTTTTGAATTCAACTTCGTATGCGGTCAAACGAATGAGCGAAGGAGAACTGCTCCAGATTCAAAAAAGCCGCCAGCTTAACATCGACGAAGAAACATATATTAAAATCATAGGCGACAAGACCGGGTCTCTTTTTTCTGCGTGCACAGATATTGGTGCAGCAAGCACGACACAAGATCCAGAGAGAAGAAACCTGTTAAAGGTTTACGGTGAAAATGTCGGATTGGCTTTCCAAATACGGGATGATTTATTAGATTATCTTGGGCGGAAAAGTATACTCGGAAAATCCACAGGCAGCGACATTAAAGAAAAGAAACTAACTCTCCCCCTCATCTGTGCACTTCAAAACAGTAATCGGCACGAAGCAGTGCAAGCATTACGCTATATAAAGAAAGGCGCGCGTCAAAAAGAGGTCACCTGGGTGTTAGACTTCGTTCGTGCAAATGGCGGCATCGATTACTCATCTCGAAAAGCAGAAGAATTTGCTGCGATAGCGAAAAATTCACTAGTTTCTTTCCTTGATTCTCCAGTTAAACAATCTCTGCTTAAATTTGTAAGCTTCGTTCTCGAGAGAAACAGTTAGACAAAGAGAGTAACAGTATAAGGTCTGTTTGCAATTATTATATTAGCATTATTTTTTCTTTCCTATTCAAGTAACCCAGCCACCTCCGGTTGAAAGTGTTATTTTTAATTTATCACTCAAAGATATATTTCAATAAGTATTTCGGTGAAATCCATCTGACAATCCAGAAATCCTTCGCTCTGCGCTTACCTGCCTCGCGTATATACGCGGAACTACACTTGACGGTTACACGGGAGCATACATTATTCGATGCTGTTTCAATATTCTCATGTTTAAAAAATCAATTCAGTGCCGCTACGATCAATAATCTTTTTCAGAATTTATGGAACATTACTTCTATGAATAAATTATTGGTGTTACACACAGCTTCTCATTTGTTCAAGAATTTATCGATTCAGCAATACTACGTAGGAAGCAAAGCGAAGACATACCTCATCATTGAAAAAATAGCATGGATGTCAAGTTCCATGAAGCACACAACTGCATTATGCAAACGGGTCATCCTCGTTGTTATTATTCCAGACGTATTCTAATCCTTTACAAATATTTTTAGCTTTTTCATTATTAATTTTATCTCTGACAAATCCTAAAGCCATATCGATTGCAGCTGAAACTCCGGAAGAAGAGTAATACTTCCCGTCAACAACCCAGCGCGCTTTTCGAATCCAATGAACATCGGCATCCTGTTGAACAATCCACTCAAAAGCTAATTTATTACTGGTTACCTTCAATCCTTTGAGCAGGCCGGTTTTTGCAAGCAGAGCTGAACCTGTGCATACTGATAATACGCTTTCCGATTTATTTGCTAATTCTTTTAGCTGACCGATAAAATTCACGTCTTCGACCAATATCCGAATACCAAATCCACCGGGAATAAGCAAAATGTCAAAGGATTGAATCTCTCTTATTGGTTTTGTCTCGATACCAAGATATGGATTAGTTTTTACCTTACCCCCATTCATAGAATAGAAACCAATATTGAAGAATGTTTCCAAGCATCGAAAAACTTCGACGGGCCCAAGTGCATCCAGAATTGTAAAGTCATCAAATAGAATAACATTTATGTTTTTCATGTATTCTCCGCATGGACATATCAGTTAACTTTTATCGCAGGCGTACTAGACTTTGATGATGTTAAAAATACAGGTGTTGATTAAATGACCGACAATCTCCTTGCCATCATAAACAGATACTCTTCTGATTCCATGACGTTGCATCACCTGAGCGCAATCTTTTACTGAAAGATCGGGAGAGACTGTCACAAGCGGCTTGGACAAGATTTCAGATATCGTAACTTCGTTTGGATATTTTCCCGGTCCGACAATTTTACTCACTACGTCCTTCCGCGTCATTATTCCCTATTCATCATCCGGTGTTGTTTTTGTTTACAACCAAACTCGAGAGGCGTTCCTTCCTTATTACTATAATTGCATCAGCGACAGACTTATCGCCGTCAATATAAAAAAATACATCGTCATATCACTGCCCGCTTTATCGAATCGGGTATTGTTCAATATTATTTCTGCCATATCCAATCCCCTTTCTTCATCGGTCCATGCGCACTCACTTGAAAACTGTGCGATTTTTTGATGAATAAAGCAATTTCGATTTCACAATATAAAATTTCTTTTTATCTGTGGCAAATTAAGCAGAGTCGGTTGTGTTAGTCGAATACCCGCAATTACACCACATGGTGAATGTTCATACAATGATTTCCCGTTTCACGCAAGGATAAAAGAATCCTTGTGGGACACATAATGTTTATTAAAGAATGCCATCCATCTGAATAATTTTTACATTATCGGGGTATCAAACGCATCATCTTGTATTTACATTCATCCTCTTTAAAGGCTAACTTGAAAAATAGATTCAGGGTATTGTATTGAATAGTTTAAATCGAAATGGGATGAATACAAATGGAGTTTTTTGATACCGAGATAATCTGCGTCCGTAATCAATTCGCCCAACAATATCCTTTTTTTGACAAACTTTTTTCTCTCCTGAACGGCCATTTATTCAGGACTGTTCCCCTGGCTGCGATAGTTTGGTGGACCTGGTTTAAAGAAGACAATACGGACAATACAAACCGAGAGCGTATTATAGCGACAATCCTCTCCTGCATGTTTGCAATTCTTATATCAATGATTGTGTCTATACTTTTCCCATTCCGACCTCGACCATTAACAATTCAAGGTCTCGTCTCTAGATTTCCCGTCTGTGACTCGGGATGGGAAACATTGAGTTCCTTTCCGAGTGACCATGCGGTATTGTTCTTCACCCTCGTAACAGGTCTGGCGTTTGTCTCTCGTTCCCTGGGTGTCTTTGCTCTTATCTACACAATATTATTTGTGTGCTTTCCGAGAGCCTACCAGGGTCAGCACTATCCAACGGATATAATCGCAGGCGCCCTCATTGGTATTATCGTGGGGTGTATAGCGAATCCACGACCAGTGAGCTTCTATCTTGCCAAGCTTCCGCTAAACCTCTTGCGAGCATAACCGGGTGTTTTCTTTTCTCTCTTCTTTGTCTTGACCTATTTAATCGGTTCTGTTGGAACTGATATCCGTGACTTGGTAGAAGGTATTTTCCATTTATTTGCCAGACCGAGATGATTTTTGCGGGGTATCAGAATGCCAAGCCCTTACAAACCGCTATGAGTTTCCTCGAAGTGATCATTGAAGAAGGACACGCAGATACCTGCAATTGCAACAAGTAGCATGTTCTCTATTCTTAAAGGCCTGTCCGCCTAATTACGGCATATAGGCAATCTTGGAAGCGGAGAGTTTAGGAACGAGTATAGCAGTGGGCGTTTTACTTAATTAAGTCCTGTCTCGCGATGTCCCGGAAAGATTTTAAAGTTTATTTTTGCTTTTATGCATACGTTCGGTATAACTGCGTATCGCATCAAAAAAGGGCGTCCTTTTTTCTTCAACACATTTTACGGCATACAGGTAAAGCGCGGCGCTCCAGGTTTGCCAGTCCTGCCCCATGGGCTTACCGTCTTGCGCTTTTATCCATTCGTTAAATCCAAAATCGACCTTCCCGGTATTGGATATTTTTATACTATGGGTTAGCGTCACGAGTTTTTCCCTGGCGAGCGTGTACCTTTTAGCAGCAACTAAAGCTGCCACATATAACCCGCATATAAAAGGCCATATACCTCCATTATGATAATCTCCGGGATTGTTAAATATTTTATATCGCGGTAACCAGTCGGGATCTTCAGGTTTAATAAAGGGGAAAAAATTAGGCGGCAGATCAACAGTCAATTCACCTCTTTTTTTCATGTTTGCGCACTCCTCTTCGATCCAGGAAATTATTTCCTTAGCCCTTGTGGGTGAAGCTAATCCGGAGAGAATGGCAAGACAGTTCCCGAGCAAGTCGAATCGTTCGCTGCTATGAATTTTATACGACCAGAAAGCGTAATAAGGCTTATGTTTTACCACAAGACCTTCGTGGACATGATGATGTATTGTCCCTCCGGTAATGGTAAATCGACCCATCTCATGGCGTATCCTGTTTGCTCTTTTGTTCTGACCCAGGATTCGGAGATAGCTATACACCAAGGTGTTCACAAACAAACCATATCCTGTCATCCATTGTTCGTCGCGCCAATCGCTTGTTGGCTGTTGGGCGATCAGATACCTATCTGACGGGCTTTGATACTCCATCCAGATCATTGCTTTTTTAACTGCTTCATTAAGAAATTTCGATTCACCTGATACTTTTCTGAAAATGCCAACACCAAGCAAAAATAATGGCGTGGTATCGCTTGCCCCACGGTCATCCTTATCATGTACCAGTGAAGGGATATGACCATGTTCTGTCTGATTTTTCGCCAGTGTTTCCAAAACTCTCCGAATGCTTTCCAACAGCGTCTGATTCTCAGAAACAGCAATTCCCAGAATAGAAAACATCAAATCCCTTGTATACGGCTCCGGATATCCCCAACCAGCTGTCCGTGGAAGTCCATGATATGGCCCGTGACTATTATGAAGAAGCACTGCAAGGGCGGCCTTCTTTGCTTCTTCTATCTCTTGCCAGTTTGCATTTTGCATTTTCAAATTACTGTATTCCCAATTTGTCGTTCATGATCTGAACAAACCGTTTTGCAACAACGCGATAATCAAAATTTTTCACTACACGCTCCCTTGCAGCTTTTCCCATTTTTTCGCGTAAGGCTGCATTAGTCATAAGATCCATCAGATAATTGGCAATATCATGAACATTGGCGCGGTAATCCACCGTCCGTGGCTCTTTAAATACCACTCTATGTTGATCTTCAAAGCCCGATTCATCGCCAAGCGTTACCTGGTCCACAACAATTTTCTGTGCTACATTTGCCAGGAATGCCGTTTCGCCATGGATAAGTGTATCAAGCATTCCCATAGCCTTTATACCTATAACCGGTTTTTCGCATGCTCCCGCTTCCACTTGCGGCATTCCAAAGCCTTCAAGCCGGGAAGGGGCTGCATATATATCGCATGCTCCAAACAGGTAAGGCATGAAATTTCGTGAAATGGTGTTGGTTTCATAAGTGACATTTTTTTCAATGCCCAGGTTTGTCGCCATTTCCAGATCAGCCAGGTTTTGAATTTTAGTTCGAGGTTGAGGCCATACTTTGCAAACATATTTCCATTCAGGTGCTTTCGTATCAATGATTGCAAGCGCCTGCATTACTTCTTGTGCACCTTTTGAAGCGGCATCGCCGCCAACGGTGAGAATCATAATCTGATCAGGTGAAATTCCCAGCGCTTTGCGCACCGCCAAAATTTTCGGATCATCCTTACTGTAAGGGATAAAAGCATCCGTATCGCAGCCTACAGGTAACACTTCGATTTTATCGCCATTGATCCCATCGCGAACATACATTTCCTTAACCCAATTCGATGTCACCAGTATAAGTGGAAGTGCATTCAAAACCTCCTGGTAATTTGCAATATAGCCGTCTGCTACCAGCCAAGGTACAGGATGCACGCCATACCGTTGCGGGTGAAGCACTAATTGCGGCGTGTGTCCCCAATAACCTATGCCGACAACAACATCCGGCTTAAACCAACGATAGTACCATTCCTTCTCCTGTGCTGATTCGAAATGAACCGCATGGGCATCAACGCCCATTGTAAGAAGACCCCTATAGAGAAGATCTCCCTGAGTTGCAAGCCCTCCAGGTGAAGGAGGGTAATAATATAACAGCAATACTTTCATGTTAAAACTCCTCCATTCTTAAGCCACTTTATCGCCTCGTTCGGATTGAAAAATTGCCAGAATGATTCTTCCCTCGGCGTTGATTCTGCTTCCCAGCTATTTTTTTCAAATCCGTAGGTGGATGTAATGATGTTGTATTTTCTCAGCCATATTCTTTTCGTAAGATTTCGGTTCATAGCGGCTTTTTCAATTGATCTGGGATAGTATTTCTTATTTCCGTCCTCGTAAGCAAACGTCCAAAGTTCATTGGTAGAAATTTTACCGGAATGCCAGAGTGTAATAACTGCTTTACTTACTTCCTCATGCCGGATATGTCTGGTATATTCTCCTGAAGGATTATGGGAAATAATCAGGTCGAAATGAGTCGGGGGAAGTATCTGCATGATGGCACGTTCTACCTCTTTTTCATCCAACGGTTTTTGTTCGGGGCCATCATCAAGATCACCCATGATCCCTTCCGATTTCAGATCCTGTAAAGCTTTGTAAAACTTAGCGGCACGTTCCGTATCGCTTTTTCGGCAGAGACAAACAATAAAACACTTCCATGACGGATGACACAGTATTGTTCCGCCCGCCCATAATGTTTCATCATCCGGGTGAGCCACAATGACAGCTACAGACTTCGAAATTTTATTATTTATTTTTATACTTTTCATTGGGTGAAGTATAAAGTAACAATTCCTTGACTAATGCTGACAAACTCAGGGAAGCACATGCTATTTGTTCATCGGCTGCACCGTAATAGACATACAGGGTATCTCCAAACAGGGATGTTCCTGTTGGGAATACAACATTGTTGACTTCTCCTTTTTGTTCCCAATCATATTCGGGTGAAAATAATGCAAATGGCAGACGGGCAATTTCTCTTGAAGGATCATCAAGTTTCAGTAACGCTGCGCAGGCAGAATACACATTTCCCTTGGAAGTTTTTTGAACGCCATGGTATATCAACAACCATCCGTGTTCTGTTTCAATCGGCGGGCATCCTCCGCCAATGTAGTTTGATTCATGCTTATAGAGAGGATCCATCACAATATGTTTCTGCAGTCCCCTGCAATATCTTCTCCAGAATTCTTTCGTGAGTTCCTTCAAGTTATTTATTGTTGCAATCTGAATGCCCGGTCTGATACGATGCAGGAAACACAACTTGCCTTTTATCCTCCTGGGAAAAAATATCACATTCTTGTCCCAGAGCAATATCTTTTTTTCAATATCTGTTTCATGGTAATAAAATTTGTGATTACGATAATACTTTTTATTTACTCTTGGAGCCGATTCCAAAAGATAGACGAATTCAACGTATGTCACGGGAGGCACAATTATTCCGCGCTTTTCAAAATTCTTCAAGTCAGTAGAAACAGCTAATGCTCCCTGTGCATTAGTTCCATCATAAGCCGTATAGGTCAGATAGTACAAGCCGTCAATTTTTACAATGCGGGCATCTTCAACACCGTGCGATTCGTATTCGTATTGAGAAGTAAGGATAGGTTTATCGCTTCGTTCTGTGATCGTAAGCGGGCCGTCGAGTTTGCAATAACCGATAGTGGAATAATTCCCTTTTCGCACAGCCCGGTAAAAAAGGTGAACCGTATTACCCTCTTGCATGACCGCAGGGTTCAATACGCCTTCGTTTTCGAATTCAAGTTCTGTTTTGTTAAGTAAGATGCCTTCTTTTTTTACTTCTATCATTTTTTTAACCTTTTATATCAATTACATTTATATTTTGAGTTTATGAGGATATTGCAAATATATTTACCCTTAATTTGCACTTCTTCAATTTGCAGCAAATTGTAAAGAGGTGCATAACGCTTAATGTTTGCCGATATCTGATTTTTACGCCGAATAGACGACCATAGTGAGCGGATGCAGAAGAAATGTGCCGAATGGCTAGTACCTCAGTTATCGTAGAGTCTGCGAAGAACAGAACTGATATCGGCTGATTCGGACTTTATATTTCATAAAATCTAATATCCAATAACTCATTATTTCTATACTTTCGCTATCAGTCGGTTTTTATTAGTCTTTCTTACGAAAGAATTATTTTAATATCATCGATCCATTTTCAGTATATACATTAACTTTATCGTCAATACAATATTTTGAGTGTGACTTGGTTGGAACAGTTCCCTTCTTTAAAGACTTAGCCTGGGATAATTATAATACACATGTATTCAAAGGTCACATCTATTCCCTTTGTCCGCCTGTCCTTTTTATTATGACAACAGTTCTCTATACTTTCACAAACTCATGCTCACCGTATCTCACCACGAGCACCGGACAAGGAGCTTTACGCACAACCTTCTCTGCCGTGCTGCCGAAGAGAATATGCTCCATGCCTGTGTGTCCATGCGTAGCAATAATAATGAGACTGCTATTTTCTTCCAAAGCGTACTGGTTAATCTCGTAGAATGGTTTTCCCGTCCGCACAATTTTTCGCGCATCCACTTTACCGGCAATTTCTTTTGCAATAAGATTTTCTAATTCATGACTGCCGCGTGTGCGCAGTTCTTCTTCAACATTGGGAAATCCGATTTGCCCGAAACTAAAATCAGCAGGATAGATTGTGGGTTCAACGACGTAGAGAAGGTCGATAGACGCTTTAAATTTTTCAGCGAATGGTACAGCATATTTCAATGCATTCTTCGAATGCTCGGAGAAATCAATAGGCACAAGAATGCGTTGAATCTTAATGAGTGGTTGGTGAGCCGGTTTAACTTTACGCGCCCGGGCTTTCCTCTTTGGGAGGGCTTTTTTTGATGGCATGGGAACCCCTTTCGTCTCGTGTTTGAAGTCTCTCTAATTGACTCTTCACTTTTGAAAGTTCTTTGTCGGTTTTACGCAGCCTTTCTGCAACAATTTCCGCCAGCTTCAGTACAATTTTAATTCCGAATGTATTTTCCTTTTCAATCAATTCAAATAGATCCGGACGAAAAAAACCAATGAGGGTGCAATCTGTTTTGCAAATGGCGTTGGCAGAACGCGGCGATTCATCTAACAATGCAAGCTCGCCGAAAAAATCTCCATCTCCGAGTACGGCAAGTTCCTGTTCATTTCCATCTTTCCCCATAATCGCAATAGATACCTCACCCTCCTGAACAATATACATCCCAAGCCCAGGATCGCCTTGATAGAATACCGGCTCTCCTGCACGGTATTCACGCTTGTGAACAATTGCCGCTACTTCTTTTAAATCGCGTGGTGCAAGGTTGGCAAACGCAGGAACTTTACTTAAGACTTCTTCCGTTGTACCTTCTCGAATAACACGCTGCGAAAATAAATTTTTCCAAAGTGCACTCGTAGAGCCAGATTTTGATGGTGCCATCGCCGTTACTCCAGTGTGGTTTAACGAACGCTCGTCAACCAGTTATGCTTGTCTTTTCCGCTTTGGATTATTTTAAAAAATGCATTTTGAAGTTTTTTTGTTATGGGTCCGGCATGCCCTGCGCCGACGACAATTTTATCAATGGAACGGATTGGTGTTATTTCGGCTGCCGTTCCGCTAAAAAACACTTCATCGGCAATATACAGCATCTCTCTTGGAATTGCCAACTCCTGTACCGTATAACCGAGTTCTTTTGCCAATGTAATGACTGAATCGCGCGTGATCCCTGGTAAAATTGCCGAACCAAGTGGGGATGTATAAATTGTATCATCTCGAACCAAAAAAATATTCTCGCCGCTTCCTTCACTGACAGTTCCATGGACATCAAGTGCAATACCTTCTGTATAACCGTTCGCAAGCGCTTCTAACTTTATCAATTGTGAATTCAAATAATTACCGCTTGATTTCGCCATTGCAGGAAATGTGTCGGGTGCCGCGCGCCTCCAAGAGGACACACACACATCGATTCCCTTTTCTAGCGCTTCGGATCCCAGATATGCGCCCCATTCCCATACAGCAATTGATAAATCCACAGGACAACCGAGTGGATTCACTCCCACATCTCCATATCCACGATAGACAATAGGGCGAATGTAACAGGCTTTCAGTTTATTCGCTAAAATGGTCTGTTTGATCGCTTCCGCTATCTGCATTTGGGTGTACGATGGTTCTGTTCTGAATATTTTTGCTGAATCGAACAAACGGCGAATGTGTGCATCAAGCCGAAATATTTTTGATCCGTTTTTCGTATCATAACATCGTATCCCTTCAAACCAACACGATCCGTAATGTATTCCATGTG